>JAESFV010000094.1_pt1 | contig 165119 bp, 148 predicted proteins | sample 9269471 | NCBI WGS metagenome assembly JAESFV01 (sample SAMN14502647, study PRJNA617108) | algae metagenome | isolation source: Symplocastrum torsivum CPER-KK1 and co-occurring heterotrophs from... | place: USA: Central Plains Experimental Range, Colorado | collected 2001-01-01
GGGGTTGGGGTGGGGGCTCGCGAGGTAGCGCAAGGCCGATGGCCCCCACCCGCTGCGACTAAGCCAGCAAGCTGGCAAGTCTCGCTGCCCTCCCCTGAAGGGGAGGGTGAAGAGATGCGCCCCGCCCTCATTGATCGAAAACGATCACCGACCGTGCGGCGTCGCCTTTCTTCATCTTGTCGAACCCTTCGTTGATCTTCTCGAGCGGGATCGTCTCGGCGACGATGGAGTCGAGGTCGAGCAGCCCGCGCAGGTAGAAATCGACGAGGCGCGGGATGTCGACCGGGAAGCGGTTGCCCCCCATGATCGCGCCCTGCAATTTCTTGCCCGAGAGCAGGTCCATCGCGCCGAGTCCGACTTTTTCGGTCAGCGGCATCATGCCCAGGATCGTCGCGGTGCCGCCGCGGCGCAGCGAGGCGACCGCGAGGCTTGCCGACGCTGGACGCCCGACCGCTTCGATTGCATGGTCGACCCCGCCCTTGCTGAGCTCGACGATCTGCTTCGCGGCATCGGCATCCATCGCGTCGACCACATCGGTCGCGCCCAGCTTCATCGCCAGCGCGCGCTTTTCGGGAACCGGATCGGCGGCGATGATCCGCCCCGCGCCCGCGATCTTCGCGGCGTTGATCGTCGCCAGCCCAACGCCGCCGCAGCCGACGACCGCAACGGTCTCGCCCGGCGTCACCTTGCACGCGTTGAAGATCGTCCCCGCGCCCGTCGTCACCGCGCAGCCGATCACCGCGGCGCGGTCGAGCGGCATGTCGGGGTCGATCGCGACGCACGCATGTTCGTGGACGAGCATCGTTTCGGAAAATGCCGACAGGTTGAGCATCTGGTTGACCGGCGATCCGTCGGGGCGCGTGATGCGCGGGGCCGATCCCGCGGCACGCCGCGTGTCGCCGCCCATGCACAAAGACATGCGCCCGCTGACGCAGAACTCGCAATGTCCACAAAAGGCCGACAGACAGGTGACGACCGCGTCACCGACCTTGACCGTGCGCACTTCGCTCCCCACCGCCTCGACGATCCCCGCCGCCTCATGGCCGGGGATCGCGGGCAGGGGGTGCGGATAGGCACCGTCGATGAAATGCAGGTCCGAATGGCAAAGCCCGCACGCGGCGGTGCGGATGCGCACCTCGTGCGGGCCGCAGTCGGCAACGACGACATCCTCGATCGACAGCGGCTGGCCGGGTTCGATCAGAATTGCGGCTTTGGTCATTCAAAATCTCCGTTCAGTCCCCCTCCCGCTTGCGGGAGGGGCTAGGGGAGGGCATGTCAATTCCGAACGGGAGAGGAACAAGCCCTCCCCCAACCCCTCCCGCAAGCGGGAGGGGAGTTTGTATTTATCGCGACACCCCGACGTCGCCCGACGAAAAGCCGGGATCGGCGGCGTCGCTATATTTGGCGAACTCGATGCGGGCGATCGCGCGTTCATGCACCTCGTCCGGACCGTCGGCCAGACGCAAGGTGCGCTGATGCGCATAGGCTTTCGCCAGCCCGAAATCCTCCGACACGCCCGCTGCGCCATGCGCCTGGATCGCGTCGTCGATGATTTGCAGCGCCATGTTCGGCGCCTGCACCTTGATCATCGCGATCTCGGCCGCGGCCGACTTGTTGCCGACCTTGTCCATCATGTCGGCGGCCTTGAGGCAGAGCAGGCGGGTCATTTCGATGTCGATGCGCGCCCGCGCGATACGATGTTCCCAGATGCTGTATTCGGCAACCTTGCGGCCGAATGCGACACGCGACTGGAGTCGTTTGGCCATCTTCTCGATCGCTTCCTCGGCGACGCCGATCGTGCGCATGCAGTGATGGATGCGGCCCGGCCCAAGTCGCCCCTGCGCGATCTCGAACCCGCGGCCCTCGCCGAGCAGCATCGCTTCCTCGGCGTTGACGCGGACATCCTTCAGCTCGATTTCCATATGGCCGTGCGGCGCATCGTCATACCCAAAGACGGGCAGGTGGCGCTTGATGTTCACCCCCGGCGCATTCAGCGGCATCAGCACCATCGACTGCTGCGCGTGGCGCTTGGCGGCAAAGTCGGTCTTGCCCATCACGATCGCGACCTCGCAGCGCGGATCGCCCGCGCCCGATGACCACCATTTGGTGCCGTTGATGACATAATCGTCGCCGTCGCGCTCGATCCGCGTCTCGATGTTCGTCGCGTCGGACGACGCCACCGCGGGCTCGGTCATCAGGAAGGCCGAACGGATTTCGCCATTCATCAACCGGCCGAGATATTTCTCTTTCTGCGCGCGCGTCCCGTAACGGTGGAACACCTCCATATTACCCGTGTCGGGTGCCGAGCAGTTGAACACTTCGCTCGCAAAGCCGATCCGCCCCATTTCCTCGGCGCACAGCGCATATTCGAGGTTGGTGAGGCCTGGGCCTTCGAATTCGAAGGTCTCGTCGACATGGTGGTGCGCGCTGCTGCGCGGCGGCATGAACAGGTTCCAGATGCCCGCGGCCTTCGCCTCGGCCTTCAGATCCTCGACGATCTGGATGACCTTCCAGCGGTCGCCCGCCTTGTCCTGCTCGTTATAGGTCGGGACGGCGGGACGGACCTTGCGCTCGATGAAATCGCGCACCCGGTCGCGCCAATAGACCTGCCGGTCGGTAAGGTCGAAATCCATCTGAGCATCCTTTCCGTTTACGTTCGCGTAAGCCTTTGGACCGATTCGTCCTGCTTTGCCAACCCCTGCGGGCCGATTATTACCTCATTTGGTCGCGCGCCGACATTTTCCGTTACGGATGCGCCCCACTTCCGTCGGGTTCGGCGCGCGCCGTATCGTCGAGCAGCGCCAGCCGCGCTTCGTGATCGGCGCGCGAAATCGGGAAGCGCCGCATCACGATCAGCCCCAGCGTCCCGATCACCAGCACCGCCAGCGCATAGCCGAGCGCAAGGTCGCCGAGGACCGCGCGCTCGATCTCATCCGGCTTGGCCGACGCCGGAAACGCCGCGAACGACAGGATCAGCCCGGCGATGAAGATGCCGATCCCGGTCGCGCATTTCTGCATGAAGAAATAACCGGCAAAGAACAGCCCTTCCGACCGCCGCCCGGTCTCGCTTTGCGATGCTTCGACGACGTCGGCCATCATCGACGACGACAGGATCATCAGCATGATCGAAAAGCTGTTCGAAATGAACACCAGCGCGAACATCACCGCCGCGCTCGGCTTGCCGGGCAGGCCCGGAAAAACCCCCTGGATCCACGCCAAATACATGCCGCTGTTGACCAGCAGCGCGATCGCCCCGGCCACGATCGCGCCGTCGCGCTTGCCGAGCCGCGCCGACAGCGGCGCGACGAACAGAAAGGCGGCGATCATCGATCCGAACAGCAGAAAGACATAGGCGATCAGCTCGCCCTGCGTCAGCTGCCAGAAAAAGCCGAGCAGATAATTGGTCATCGAAAAGGTGATGCCTTGGTTGACGAAGCCGAACAGCGCGGCGAACACCAGCCACAGAAAGGCGCGGTTCGACAGCGTGTCGCGCATTTCGCCGAGCACCTGGCGCAGCGTCATCACGGGTTTGACGTCGGCCAGGTTCGACACCGCGATCCGCCGATGCTGCCCCGCCGCCGAAATCACCACCGCGCCCAGCATCATCAGCGCGCCGGTCAGCGCATAGGGACCATAGCCGTCGGGATCGACCAGCCCCTTGGGTCCGCCGAAAAACACCCCATAGGCAAGCAGCAGGATCAGCAGCCCGCCACCCCAGCCGAACAGGAAGCGATAGCGCATGACGATCGTCCGCTCGTCATAATCGGCGGTCAGTTCGGGAACGATCGCGACCGACGGCACCTCGCAGCACGACACCAAAGTCCGCACCACGATCGCAAAACCGATCAGCCAGAGCACCGTCATCGAATCGGACATGGCGGGCGGGTGCCACAGCAGCATCCACGCGATGGCGAGCGGCACCGGCGCAATATAGAGCCAGGGCAGGCGGCGGCCCCAGCGGCTCCGCGTGCGGTCGGTCAGCTCGCCGATCACCGGATCGACAAAGGCGTCGGCGATCAGCGCGACCATGATCGCGGTGCCGACGATCCCGGCGTCGAGGCCGACGACCTGATTGTAGAACAGCAGCAGAAAGGTCGAAAAACCATTGTCCTTGACGCCATAGGCGATGCTGCCGAGCCCGTGCGTCGCTTTCAGCCACACGGGCAGGCGCCGGGTTTTCGGCACCGCCGCGGCTGACGCGTTCACGCCGCCGCTCCGGCCTTGGCGGCCTCCTCCATCTGGACCAGCGCGTCGAACATGCCCGGCGTTTCCTTGTCCCACGCGTGGCGCTGGCCGATCGTCAGCCCGCCATCGACGAGCAGGTGGGTGCCGGTCATGAAACTCGACTCCTCGCTCGCCAGATAAGCGACCGCGTTGGCGATATCCTCGGGCTGGCCGCCGCGCGCGACGGGCTGCGCCTGCGCGCTCATCCCGGCGATGATCGCATTCGCCTGTTCCTTCATCTCGCCGGGAACGTCGAGCGACGCGGTGAAGATATTGGTGTTGATGAAGCCGGGGCAGATCGCGTTCACCCGGATGCCATATTGCGCCAGATCAGTGGCGGCGACCTTGGACAGGTGCAGCACCCCCGCCTTCGCGACCGCATAGGCGATCGGCGAATAGCCCGCGCCGAGCGCCGCGACGCTTGCGGTGTTGATGATGCTCGCGCCTTGGCGCCCCTTCATGTGCGGCGCGGCGTAACGGATGCCCATCGCGACCGACTTCAGCACCAGGTCCATCGTCCGGTCCCAACCGTCGGGGGTGATCTCGTCGATCGGGGCGCGGTCGCCCCCTGCCGCAGCATTGTTGAACACGATGTCGATGCCGCCGGCCTTCGCCGCGGCTTCGTTCATCAGCGCCTCGATGTCCGATGGCTGGGTCACGTCGCAGCGGACGAAATCGATCTTGCCGTTCGACGCTTCGGCGAGCGCCCGCCCGCCTGTTTCGTCGATGTCGGCGGCAAACACATGCGCGCCTTCGCCCGCCAGTTTCAGCACCGCCGCCTTGCCGATACCCGATGCCGCGCCGGTGACGACGGCGACCTTGCCTGCGAATCGCATATCCTGCTCCCGTTTTCTTTTGCCACTTAGCTTAGGCGCCAAAGGGGACGCGTCAACGGCGGCCTGTCGGACGCTACGGCGCCGTAACGGCAGGCGGGCCCGCCCAAGTTGACGCTTGCGTAAAGTAGCGAAGCCGACGTAGGTTTGCCGCGAGAAGAGGAGCCAAAAGGATGAGCGAACTGGACGCTTTCCGCACCGAGGTGCGCGAATGGCTGGAGGCGAACTGCCCCCCCGAAATGCGTGAACCGATCCGCGACGAAGACGACGTCTGCTGGGGCGGGCGCAACTTCAAATTCAAGAACGATGCTCAGAAGGCGTGGCTCGAAGCTTGTGTGGCCAAGGGCTACACCGTTCCCGACTGGCCGAAGCCTTATGGCGGCGCGGGCCTGACCCCCGAACAGACCAAGATCCTCAAACAGGAAATGAAGCGCATCAAGGCGCGCTCGCCGCTCGACAGCTTCGGCATCTGGATGCTCGGCCCCGCGCTCCTGCAATTCGGCACCGAGGAGCAGAAGGTCCATTATCTGAACCCGATCGCGCGCGGTGAAATCCGCTGGTGCCAGGGCTATTCGGAACCGGGTTCGGGCAGCGACCTCGTCAGCTTGCAGACCTTCGGCGAAGACAAGGGCGACCATTGGGTCGTCAACGGATCGAAAATCTGGACGAGCTACGCCGACAAGGCCGACTGGATCTTCTGCCTCGTCCGCACCGACAAGACGAACAAATATCAGGGCATCACCTTCATGCTCTTCGACATGGAGAGTCCCGGCGTCACTACCAAGCCGATCCTGCTGATTTCGGGCAATTCACCCTTCTGCGAAACCTTCTTCGACGACGTGAAGGTGCCGAAGACGCAATATGTCGGCGAAATCAACCGCGGCTGGGACGTCGCCAAATATCTGCTTGGCCACGAACGCGAGATGATCTCGGGCGGCGGCGCGGGCGGCGACATGATCAGCATCGGCGGCGCCTTTGCCAAGGCGTTCGGCAAGAATGCCGCGGGCGAACTCGACGATCCGATCCTCCGCGCCGAAATGGCGGCGTTCGATACCGACGTCTTCGCCTATCGCGCGATGGGCGAGCGCTTCATGGACATGTGGAAGACCGGTCGCGCGCATCCGGCGAGCTCGAACATGATGAAATATGTCGGCACCGAACTCAACAAGCGCCGCCACGAACTGGTCATGTCGGGCGGCGGCAGCGACGCGCTCGAATGGGACAGCGAAGAAAGCAAGGGCGGCGCGCGTGCGCGCAGCTGGCTGCGCACCAAGGCCAATTCGATCGAAGGCGGGACGAGCGAAGTGATGCTCAACGTCATCGCCAAGCGTATCCTGGATTTGCCGGGGGCTTGAGCGTCCAACCTCCGTTCGTCCTGAGGAGGGACTGAGCGGAGGCGAAGGCCCGTCTCGAAGGACGCAGAGGCAAACATCCTTCGAGACGCCGTTTCGACAAGCTCAACGGCTCCTCAGGAAAAACGGAGTTTTTGGAATATGCCACTCTACCACAATGACGACCAGACGATGCTCAAGGACAGCGTCGCGCCTTTCGTGGCCGAACACGCGCCGGTGTCGCATCTGCGCAAACTCCGCGACACTGCCGACGCCACCGGCTTCTCGCGCAACCTCTGGGCGCAGTTCACCGAAATGGGCCTGCCCGGCATGCTCGTTCCGGAAGCCCACGGCGGGCTCGGCATGGGGCATATGGAGGCGGGCATCGTGCTCGAGGAAATCGGCCGCAACCTGACCCCCTCACCCTTCCTAGCGACCAGCGTCGGCGCGGTCGCTGCGCTGGCAAAGGCGGGCGGCACGCAGGCGGGCCGCTGGCTCCCCGCGATTGCCAGCGGCGAGGCGATCATCGCGCTCGCGATCGACGAAGGCGCCAAGCACCGCCCCGACCGTATCGCCACCACCGCAACGCGCGCCGGCAACGGCTTCCGCCTCGACGGCAAGAAAAGCTTCGTCCTTCACGGCCATGTTGCCGACATGAGCATCGTCGTGGCCAAGACCGACGGCGGTATTACGCTGTTCGCGGTGCCGAAGGATGCCAAGGGCGTCACCGCCGACCCGCGCCGCCTCGTCGACTCCAGCCTCGCGAGCCATGTCACCCTCGACGGCGTCGAGGTCGATGCCGACGCGGTGATCGGCGAGGTCGACGCCGGCGGCGAGATCCTCGATGCGCTGCTTGCCGCCACCCGCACCGGCGCCGCCGCCGAAATGGTCGGTGTCGGGCAGGGCGCGATGGACATGACCGTCACCTATCTCAAGGAACGCAAGCAGTTCGGCAAGCTGATCGGCGAATTCCAGGGGCTCCAGCACCGCGCTGCGCATCTCTATGGCGAAATGGAAGTCGCGCGCGCGACCGTGATGAAGGCGCAGCAGCTGCTCGACGAGGGCAGCGAAGGCGCGAAGCTGATGGTCTCGGTCGCGAAAGCGAAGGCGGGGCGCGCCGCGAACCTTGCGGTGCGCGAGGGCGTGCAGATGCACGGCGGCATCGGCATGACCGACGAATATGACATCGGCCTCTATATGAAACGCGACCGCGCGCTCGCCGAATTTATGGGCGATGTGCATTATCACATCGACCAGGTCGCCCGGATGAACGGGTACTGACGTGCAATCACGCCCTCCCCTTCAGGGGAGGGCAGCGAGACTTGGCAGCTTGCTGCCTAGTCGCAGCGGGTGGGGGCCAGCGGCCTTGCTCAAGGTTTCGGGCCCCCACCCCAACCCCTCCCCTGAAGGGGAGGGGCTTTAAAGGAGCAAGCCAAAATGAACCTCCAGGACATGTTCGGCCTCGACGGCCGCATCGCGCTCGTCACCGGCGGCTCGCGCGGCATCGGCAAGATGATCGTCGAGGGCTATCTCGCCGCGGGCTGCGCGCGCGTTTACATCTCGGCGCGCAAGACCGCGCAGATTGAGGAAGCCGTTGCCGATTTCGAAACGCGCTACCCCGGCAAGGTCATCGGGCTGCCCGTCGACCTTTCGACCGTCGAGGGCTGCCGCGCGCTCGCGAAGGAACTCGAAGCGCGCGAGGAGCGCCTCGACATCCTCGTCAACAACGCCGGCGCCGCGTGGGGTGAACCCTTCGAGGGTTTCCCCGAGGCGGGCTGGGACAAGGTGATGGACATCAACGTCAAATCGCCCTTCTTCCTCACGCAGGCGCTCCACGGGCTGCTCAAGGCCGGCGGCAGCGCCGCGCGCCCGGCGAAGGTCATCAACATCGGCTCGATCGACGGCCAGCGGCTCAATCCGTGGGAAACCTACAGCTACCACGCCTCGAAGGCCGCGATCCTCTACCTCACCAAGCGCCTCGCCGCGCGCCTCGTCACCGACAACATCATCGTAACCGCGATCGCGCCCGGCGCCTTCCAGTCCGACATGAACAAGGCCGCGCGCGACCATGGCGACGCCGTCGCCAAGAGCATCCCGGTCAAGCGCATCGGCGTGCCCGAGGATATGGCCGGCGCCGCGATCTTCCTCGCGTCGAAGGCCGGCGATTATGTCGTCGGCGACACGATCACCGTCGACGGCGGACTGGTTCACGGCGATCTGAAGACCAGCATCGACGCGTAAGGCCGGTCCTCAAACTTCGCGTCACCCCGGACTTGATCGGCGGTGATACTTGTCGATCCGGTATCTGCTCCCCGGCGAAAGCCGGGGCCCAGGGCGCCCTAAAGCAACGCCTGTTTTGGCACGCCCTGGACCTCGGCTTTCGCCGGGGAACAACTCTTCGCTCGGTTTCAAGAGATTAGGTGCGGAGTTGATCCGGGGTCTCGCTCGGCGACGTCGGAATGGCGAGATGCCGGATCAAGCCTGTCCTGAGCTTGTCGAAGGGTCCGGGATGACGAAGCTGCGAAGTTGACTCCGCAAACTCGAAGGTGTATTATTCAACTAATGCACCAAGGAGATGTGCCATGCGTTTCGCTTTCCTGATCCCCCCGATGATGCTGCTCGCCGCCTGCGGGCAGGACGAAAAGGCCGCCGACAGCCCCGATATTTCGATCAACGCCGACGGCGATAATGGCGGCAAGGTCCAGATCACCTCGGGCAAGGATGGCGGCAAGATCAAGATCGGCGGCGAAGGGGTCAATATCGACCTCGACATCCCCGATCTGGGCGACATGGACATCAACACCGATTTCGATATCGACGGCGTGAAACTCTATCCCGGCAGCAAGATCGACAAGATGGACATTGACGCCAGTGAGAAGAATGGCGCCGACACCGCGACGGTGAAATTCGGCTTCAGCTCGCCCGCCGCGCCCAAGGTCGCCGCTGACTGGATGGGCGCCGAATTCGCCAAGCGCAACATCCAGGTCGAACGCGCTGGCACGACGCTGCGCGGCACCGACAAGGATGGCGACGATTTCACAATCAGCTTTGCCCCCGATGGCGCCAATGCCAAGGGCGAGGTGGTGATCGTTTCGAAATAATTCGTCGCCCCCGCGAAGGCGGGGGCCGCTGGCGGTGTTCGCGGCAATGCTGGAAAAGCTTTCGAGCGGCCCCCGCCTTCGCGGGGGCGACGGATATTACCCGCTGTTCCTCAGCGCCGTCGCGATCGCGTTGATCGTCAGCTGGATGCCCTCGGCGATGCGTGGGTCGGTTTCCCCGGCACGATGCCGCTTCATCAGCTCGATCTGCAGCAGATTCAGCGGCTCGATATAGGGCAACCGCAACCGGATCGACGCCTCGAGCGCCGGGTTCTTCTCCAGCAACCGCGTCTGGCCGGTGATGGCGAGCAGCCCGTCATGCGCGCGGTGCCACCCGTCGCGAATCCGCCCGAAAATCGCGCCATGCCCGTCGGTGCCCGCCGCCAGCTCGGCATAGCGCGCCGCGATCCCCATGTCGGATTTCGCCAGCACCATCTCCATATTGCCAAGCAGCGCGGCGAAGAAGGGCCAGCTGGCGGCCATATTGGCGAGCAGCGCCTTGTCGCCGAACGCCGCAAAACCCTCGCCGGTGCCGTACCAGCCGGGCAGCATCGCGCGCGCCTGCGCCCAGCTGAACACCCACGGGATCGCGCGCAAATCCTCGATCGCGCTAGACTTGGTGCGGCTGGACGGGCGCGACCCGATCTTCAGCGTCGCGATCTCGGCGATCGGGGTCATCGCGCGGAAGAAATCCTTGAACGTCGGTGTGTCGTACACCAGCCCGCGATAGGCGGCAAAAGCGCTGTCCGACAGCGCGTCCATCGCGGCGGTAAAGCGCGCCGCGTCGGCCTCGCTCAGCGCCTCGGGCTCGAGGCTCGCGAGCAGGCTCGCCGACACCATCGCCTCCAAATTGGTCGCCGCGCTCGCCGCGGTGCCATATTTCGCCGCGATCACCTCGCCCTGTTCGGTGATCCGGATGCGTCCCTGCACCGTGCCTGCGGGCTGCGCGCGGATCGCGGCAAAGGCGCTGCCGCCGCCGCGCCCGACCGCGCCGCCGCGGCCGTGGAACAATTGCATCGCGGTGTCGGCCTCGTCGAACACCGGGGTCAGCGCCTGCGACGCCTGATGCAGCCCCCAGGTCGAGGTCAGGTAACCGCCGTCCTTGTTCGAATCGGAATAGCCGATCATCACTTCCTGATGCCCGCGCAGCCCGATCTGCGGTCCGATTTCGGGCATCGCGAAATAGCGCGCCATGATCGCGGGCGCCTTGTCGAGGTCGGCGATCGTCTCGAACAAGGGCACGACCATCAGGTTCGATTTGCCCGCCGCGGCGCCGCTGCGCCACAATCCGGCTTCGCGCGCCAGTACATGCACCTCGAGCAGGTCGGACAAGGTCTGCGCCATGCTAATGATCCACTGGCAGATCGCGTCCTTGCCCAGCCGCGTCCGTACATCGGCGGCGGCATGGACGATCGCCAGTTCGCCCGCGGTCTCGTCGCTCCACTGATGCCATGGCGCGGCGAGCGGGCGGTCGCTCTGCAGCTCGGCGGTCAGCAATGCGACGCGCGCTTCTTCGTTGAGCGCCAGGTAGTCGGCGCACACGCCCGAAACCGCCAGCAGCTCGGCCAGCACGCGCTCGTGGACCGCGCTGTTTTGCCGCATGTCGAGCGTCGCCAGGTGGAAGCCGAACACCTCGACCGCGCGGATTAGCCGCCCGAGCGCGCCGATGCCGCCGAACTGGCCCTGGCTGTTCGCCGACAGGCCGTTGGCGATGGTCACAAGGTCGCGACGAAAATCGGCGGGCGTTGCGTAAGCTTCCCCCTTCAGAGCCGACGGGCGCGGCGGTGCCTTGCCGACAATCCCGGCATAGGTCGCGCACAGCCGCGCATAAATGCCGGACAGCGCGCGGCGATAGGGTTCGTCGCGGCGGCTCGGCGCATTGTCGCCGCTCGCCTCGGCCAGCGCCTCGACCGCCTCGGGAACCGCGGCAAGGCTCGCCGACACCGACAGCTCGGCGCCCAGCCCATGCACCGCGTCGATATAATGGCCGAGCACCGCCGCCGCATTGCGCCCCGTCGCCATGACCATCGTTTCGGCGGTGACGAACGGATTGCCGTCTCGGTCGCCGCCGATCCAGCTGCCGACGCGCAGGAAACTTGCGGGCCGCTGCCCCAGCTCGGCCTCCCAGCGCGCGTACAGCTTGGGCACCACGGGCAGGAAAACATCGCGCAAATAGGTCAGCGCATTGTCGATCTCGTCGGCAACGAACAATTTTTCGGTGCGCAGCGGGCGCGTCTGCCACAGCAGGATGATCTGCCGCCTTATCGCCTCCTCGACGACATCGCCTTCGGGGGTCTCGTCGGCGCCGGCATCGCGCAGCAGCATCAACTCGGCAATGCGGTTCTTGTGGTCGAGCACCGATTTGCGCCGCACCTCGGTCGGGTGGGCGGTCAGCACCGGCGCGACGAGCGAGGCGCTCAGCAGCGCCGCGATCGCGTCGCTGTCGATCCCGTCGCCCTTCAGTTTCTCGATCGCCGCAGCGACCGTCGCCTCGGGCTCCGCCGCGACCCCCTGCCTGTCCTCGGCCAAGTTTGCGAGCATCGAAAACAGCATGAACCCGCGCACGAACGCGATCGTGTCGTCGAGGCTCAGCGCATCGAGCCCCGGGTCGATCGCCTCGGCCCCCGCTATGCCGCGGTGCCGGTCGACGCTCGACGAGCGGATATATTCGGTCTGCCGGAACAATTTGTCACCGCCATAGGCGCGGATGACATCACCCAGGATCCGCCCGAGATAGCGGATGTCGGGATTTTGCGAGATCTGGATCGGCGGCCCCATGGCGCGATTGCTGCACCTGCGAAGGCGCAGCGTCAAGCCGCGCATAGCTATGCGCCGTCTGCGCTATTCGTCCTTCGGGCCGGGCGGGGTTTTTCGCGTGCGCGCGCTTATGCGACGCCGTGATACCACCACACCCCGTCGCGGTCTTCGCGTTTCACGCGGCCTTCGACTTCGAGTCGCTTGAGGTGCGCCAGCGCTTCGCCGGTCGCCAGCCCCTGATTATGCTCGCCGATCGGGCGGTTGAAGAGCAGCGGAAAGCTGTCGATCGCGCGCATCGGCGCCTTGGCTGCGGCTTCGGCCAGATTATACAGCCGCATCCGATGCTCGTCGCGCAGCGCCATCAACCGGACGTGCAGCCCCTTGAACGGCTCGCCATGCGCGGGACACACGGTGACATCGGCGGGGATGGTCGCCAGCAATTTGTCGATCGAGGCCAGCCATTCGCCGAGCGGATCGGCGTCGGGTTCCGTGATATTCACCGATACGTTCGAACTGATCCGCGGCAGCACCTGGTCGCCCGACACCAGCACGCCTTCCTTCTCGTTCCACAGGCATGCATGTTCGGGGCTGTGCCCCGACCCCGTCACGACGCGCCATTGGTGCGCGCCAAAGCCGAGCCGCTCGCCGTCGCGCATCCGCACATAGGACCGCGGCAGGGTAAAGATCATGCGCTGGAACATGTTCCAGCCGCGCGACCGCTGCGCCTCGATCGCCGCATCGTCCCAGCCCGCGGCGCGCGATTGTGCCAGCACCTCGTCGGGCGCGGTGTCCGCCGAATCGGCGACGATCGCGCGCGCGGTCAGCATCTCGCCGCGCGTCATCCACAGCTTGACGCCCTGTTTCTTCGCGATCCAGCCCGCAAGGCCGATATGGTCGGGGTGCAAATGGGTGCCGATGACGCGCGTGATCCGCTTGCCGTTCAGGGCGCCCGCATAAAGCGCCTTCCACGCGTCCGAGCACATGGTCAGGCAGATGCCGGTGTCGACGATTGCGACGCCCCCCGCTTCGCCGTTGGCGTCGTCGTCGAGCAGCCAGCTGTTGATATGGCCCAGCGACCCCGGCATCGGGATGCGCGCCCAGCTGATCCCCGGCGCGATACGGATCACCTCGCCAGCGCCCGGCGCCGCGTCGCCCCACGGATAGGTCAGGCCGGCGTGGCTGGTCGCGGTAAAGCTGTCGTCTTGGGTCAGCGATGCGTCCGGCGAGCCGCTGGCTGCCGGGATCTGGTCGTCATCGCTGCCCGGCATGGACTATGCCTCGCCGTCGGTTTCGGCGGTTTCCTCGGCGGCGCGCGCTTCGTTGGCGGCGGTGCGTTCGGCGCGCAATTCTTCGAGCAGCGCTTCGCGATCACCCTCCAGCCGGTTGTCGGTCGGCGCTTCGATCCCGGCCTTTTTGGCTGCCTTGGCAACCAGCGCATCGAGTTCGCGCTGCGAGCACAGGCCCAGCGTCACCGGATCCTTGGCGACGATGTTCGCGCTGTTCCAATGGCTGCGGTCGCGGATCGCGCCGATCGTGTTGCGGGTGGTGCCGATCAGCTTGCCGATCGCGCCGTCTGACACCTCGGGATGATTCTTCAGGATCCAGGCGATGCCGTCGGGCTTGTCCTGGCGCTTGCTGACCGGGGTGTAGCGCGGGCCGCGGGTGCGGCGGATCGTGTCCTGCGCCTGCTTGCTCATCTTGAGCTTGTAGTTCGGGTCGTTCTGACCCTTTTCGATTTCTTCCATCGACAGTTCGTGCGCGCGCACCGGGTCGCGGCCGGTATATTTGGTCGCGGCGGTCTCGTCGGCGATCGCCTGCACTTCCAGGATATGGATGCCGCAATATTCGGCGATCTGGGCAAAGGTCAGGCCGGTGTTGTCGACCAGCCAGGCGGCGGTCGCATGCGGCATCAGCGGGGTGGCGTCGGCGGTGGCCATGGCGATTTCTCCAAGCGGAAATAAAAGGGCCGCCCCTCGCGGAGCGGCCGAATAATGGCGGCGGCTGTAAACCGGATTGGCAAAAGGGGCAAGGGGCCAGCCATATCGGGGGATTGCCGCGACCGGCGACCAGCGTACCGGTACGGCGCCGACGTTGCCGGTCGATCTGCAAAGCGTTACGCCTTGGGGCGTTGACCTCAGCGGAATATGTGTCAATCATCGGTCAAATACAGATATTTCAGGAGCGGAAGTTCATGAAGACGATCAGGTCGGGCGCTGCCATCATCAGCAGCATCGCGTTGATGCTGAGCGCCGGTGCGGTTTCGGCCAATGATGCCACCGACGTCGAGCGCCCCGATGCGCCGAAGATGACGCTGGCCGAAATCCGGGCGTTCAATGCGAAGCTGCCCAAGGATCACCGCTATTATATCGTCTGCAAGCGCGAAGGGACCACCGGCTCGCTGGTCAAGGCGATTCGCACCTGCCAGACGCGCGAAGACATCGAACGTCTGGCGCGCGATGCACAGGACGGTACCCGCGAAGTCATGGACCGCGCGCGGGTGCAGCCGGGGTGCCCCGGCGGACTATGTCCGGGCTAAGCCGCGGCTAGGACAATCTTTCCGACATGCTCGCCCGCCTGCATCCGCGCGTGCGCGGCGCTGGCTTCGGCGAGCGGGAAGATCCGATCCATCGCGGGCTTCCACCCGCCCGCGGCAAGGCGCGGCCACAGCGTGCGGTGAATCTCGTCGGCCAGCGCGGCCTTGAAGTCGGCGCTGCGCGCGCGGAGCGTCGATCCGGTCAGCGTCAGGCGGCGGCGCATGACATCTGAAATGTCGATCTCGACCTTTGCGCCGCGCTGAAACGCGATGGTGACGTGCCGCCCGTCCTCGGCCAGACACGCCAGGTTGCGCGGCACATAATCGCCGCCGACCATGTCGAGCACGGCGTTGACGCCCTTGCCGCCGGTGAACGTCCTGACCGCGTCGACATAATCCTCGGCCGAATAGTCGACCGCTTGGGTCGCGCCCAGCGCCATTGCCGCAGCGCATTTGTCGGCGCTGCCGCACGTCACGATGACCTTGATATCGAACAATTTGCAAAGGCCGATCGCGGTCGTGCCGATGCCGCTGGTGCCGCCATGGACCAGCACCGTTTCACCCTCCGCGATCCACGCACGCTCGAACAGATTGTGCCAGACGGTGAAGACGGTTTCGGGCAGCGCCGCCGCTTCGGCCATCGCAAAGCCCTTCGGCACCGGCAGGCAGCTGCCGACCGGCGCGAGGCAATATTCGGCATAGCCGCCGCCCGCGACCAGCGCGCACATCGCCTGTCCCATCAGTTCGGGATCGCCCCCCGGCCCGACCGCCACGATCGTCCCGGCAATCTCCAGCCCCGGCAGGTCCGAAGCGCCCGGCGGCGGCGGGTAAAATCCCATCCGTTGCAGCACGTCGGGGCGGTTGACCCCCGCGGCGGCGACACGGATCAGCACTTCGCCCGGCCCCGGCTGCGGCACCGGACGCTGCTCGGGGACCAAAACCTCGGGTCCGCCGGGCGCGCTGATGGCGATCGCGGTCATGCTCGCTGGCAGGCTGGTCACGTTGATTTTCCCCACTTTTCACTTCGCCCTTACGGCCACCTTATTGACAGCGCGGCGCACCGGGTCAACAGTCGCGAGGCTTTTCAGGAGGAACCGCCATGGACGATGACGATCTTCCCCGCCGCCGCGACGATGCGCTCGCGGCGCTGACCCGGCAACCGCTCGACCCGCTGTCGGTGAGCGAACTCGATGACCGTATCGCGACGCTCGAGGCCGAAATCGCGCGCGTCAAGGCGCACCGCGCCGCCGCGACCAGCCACAAGGCAATCGCCGACGCGCTGTTCAAAAAGGGGTAGGGTTAAAAAAGCAACGGGCGCGCTTTCTTATCAATCGTCATCCCGGCGAAGGCCGGGATCTCACCGGCAAATAATGACGCAACGTCGAGATCCCGGCCTTCGCCGGGATGACGTCAGATTACTCCGCCTCGGTGCTCAGCCCCAGTTCGGGAATGCCGATCGACCGCCGTCCGCCGAAATCGGACCGCACCACGATCGCGCCCTGCTTTTCCATATATTCCACCAGCCTCCGGATCCGCCCCGGCGAATGGCTGCCATAGGCGCGGCCCAGCACCTCGTCGTCGGGACAGGGCTCGCCGTCGAGCGCAGCGCGGGCGATTTGCAGGAAGGGCGCCAGCATATCGTCGGGCAGGCGTTCGGCGACGCGCAGCGCGTCGGCCCAGCGCGGCGCGGAGGGGTCGAACACGCCGCCCTTGGCAAGCGCGAAACGGTACCGAAACGCCGCCAGGTCGAGCGGCACCTTCTTCAGCTTCGCCATCCGGCACCGCACCGAAAAATCCTGGTAGAGGAAGGATTCGGGCTGGAAGGCGCTGTCGGGGTCGGCAAGCATATCCTCGAGCATCGCAACCACTACCGCGTCGCTCTGCTCCGCCTCCTCGACCGCAGCGACGATGTCGAGCACGGGCGGCGCATCGCGATCTTCGTGAAGTCCTTCGCTCGCCGCGATCCGCTCCAGCACCTCGCTCGCTGCAACCGGTTCGGGCTCGGGCGCAAAGACGCGCGGTGCGGCGGGCGCCTCCATCTCGGTGAACAGCATCGAGCGCATATCGTCGCCGCCCGCCGACGGCAGCGGCATCAGCTCGTGCGTGCCCAGCCGCGTTGAGGTCTGCGTCGCCCCGATCCGCACCGCGATCGGGCGCCGCGAGATCGCGGGGCCAAGCCCGAGGAAATGCCCGCGCTCCAGATCGCGGATCGCCTCGGCCTGCCGCCGCTCCATGCCGAGCAGGTCGGCGGCGCGCGCCATGTCGATGTCGAGGAAGGTGCGCCCCATCAGGAAATTGCTCGCCTCGGCGGCGACATTTTTCGCGAGCTTCGCCAGCCGCTGCGTCGCGATCGCCCCCGCCAGCCCGCGCTTGCGCCCGCGGCACATCAGGTTGGTCATCGCGCCGAGGCTGGCGCGGCGGACAGTGTCGGCGACGTCGCCCGCAACGCTCGGCGCGAACATCTGCGCCTCGTCGACCACCACCAGCGCGGGAAACCAATGCTCGCGCGGCGCATCGAACAGCGCGTTCAGGAACGCCGCGGCGCACGTCATCTGCGCCTCGATGTCGAGCGATTCGAGGCTGAGGATGATCGACGCGCGATGCTCGCGGATGCGCGCGCCCATCGCCGCGATCTCGCGCTCGTTATAGTCGCCGCCGTTGATCACGACATGGCTGTACGCGTCGGCCAGCGTCACGAAATCGCCCTCGGGGTCGATGACGATCTGCTGCACCAGCGCGGCGCTTTCCTCGAGGATCCGGCGCAGCAGATGCGACTTGCCCGACCCCGAATTGCCCTGGACGAGCAAACGCGTCGCGAGCAGTTCCTGTACGTCGACGCGCACATTTTGCCCCGCGCTGTCGGTCCCGATGTCGATGCTGGTTTTCACGCTGGCCGCCCTATCGGCGCGCTTGGCCAATGACAACTGGATCAACAACCTTCCCCCTTGATGGTGGAAGGATACGAAGCCTTGCCGCGGAGCGGCTAGGCGGAGTTGGATGGGGGTGACGGTGCGTCCTTGCGCCGCCGCTTCGGGTCGAGAGATCACCCCCACCGCTGCGACTAGGCAGCAAGCTGCCAAGTCTCGCTACCTCCCCCATCAATGGGGAGGGAAAGGAACGGAACCGACGCTGGCCAGACTTGCCAAGCGGCGTGAAGCGTCCAAAAGGACGACATGGATTTCGACGACCAGCTCCGCCGCTACTTCGGCACCGCCGACTTGGGCGCGATCCACCCCGAAGCACACGCTGCGGGCACCGAACGCATGCGCGTCGACTTCGGCCTCGAAACCAACCCCGGCCGCCGCTTCGCTTTGTGGGCGCTGATGTACATGCTCGGCGTCGCCCCCGATCTCGATGTCGCGTTCAAGGATGAGAGCGAGCGCAACGTCGCGCGCGATTTCATGGATATGGCGGATCGGCCATAAAGCCACGCGACTAGGGGCTCAGACGCATGAAGACCATTCCGGATGTCTCCCAGCGCGACAGCGCTGAGCAGATAATTGACAATTTCTATCTGCAGATTTATCTGTACAGATAAAAATTGTCTGGAGGCGGTGATGGCACTGAGGATAACAGTTACCGATGCTTCTGAAATCAGCGACGGAGTTTGGTCCTTTGACCTGCCGCCGCATCAAGTTAGGCAATTCGGGGATGCTGGCCACAGAGTCGGTGATCGGAGCGTACTAATTCTGCGGGCCACCAGTTATGACGCCGAAAGTAAGCAACTTCACTTTGGCATTGACGATGCGATGCCGATCAACATCGGAACCACTGCCAAGGCGATAGGGATTGCCGCCCATGTGACAGACGCGGGGACACCGATAGGAACCGCCGGAACGACAAAAAGCCTACCAAGTTTTGGCCCCGGCGATCGAGAGTTTATTCGGCTAACAAAGGCCGAATTGTCGACAGCGACTGCCGAAATTGCAGAGAGCCTTTTGCACGCTGTCCGTCAGAAATCGCCGGGTGATCTAAAAAGAGGCCAATCCAGAAACTTCAGCGAAACGCCCGATAATTTTTGGTACGTGATTGTCCAACCACGTATTGATGAGTTGTCGATCACAGTTCGCGGATCAGTCAAACATTTTAGACCTGTCGCGAAGCTGGAAATCAAAGACGACCGAGGCAACACCCGGTTTAAGGTGCGCGGCAAAGCAGATGTGCCAGCAGCATTAGAGCTAATCTTTCACGCGATAAGGAAGTCCTGAGCCGTCCTCCGGGTGCCCTGCAGCGCCCATCTACCTCCAATAGCTTGGGTGGAGCGGAAGCGTGCCGCAGGAAGCCCAAATTCTCAACACCTCGTTAACCATACCGCAACCCCTGTCATCGTAATTTCACAATGCCTTCCGCTTTTCCCTTGCGGCGCGGCGGCGGCATCGCCACCTTGTGTTCCTAGGGGCCGCCTCTCTCCCCCGGCGGGCCTCGCAAGGAGATGAGACCCATGCCGTCCTTTTCGGAGAGCCTCGAAAAGACCCTTCACAATGCGCTGAAAGCCGCGTCGGAGCGTCACCACGAATATGCGACGCTCGAGCATCTGCTCTATGCGCTGATCGACGACGAGCATGCCGCCGAAGTGATGCGCGCCTGCGGCGTCGCGCTCGACGATCTGCAATCGGCGGTCGTCCATTATCTCGACACCGAGCTCGACAGCCTGAAGGTCGAGGGGCACAGCGATCCGTCGCCGACGAGCGGCTTCCAGCGCGTTGTCCAGCGCGCGATCCTGCACGTCCAGTCGTCGGGCAAGGATGAGGTGACCGGCGCCAACGTCCTCGTCGCACTTTTCTCCGAACGCGAAAGCTATGCCGTCTATTTCCTCCAGCAGCAGGATCTGACGCGGCTCGACGCGGTCTCCTATTTGAGCCACGGCGTCGGCAAGGGCGGCAAGCCCGCGGTGCAGGCCGAGCCCGAGGAAAAGGAAGAAACGAAGGACAAGGCAGACGGCAAATCCAAAAAGGAAACCGCGCTCGACCAGTTCACCGTCAACCTCAACGAGAAGGCGAAGGGCGGCAAGGTCGACCCGCTGATCGGCCGCAGCGCCGAGGTCGACCGCACGATCCAGATCCTCTGCCGCCGCAGCAAGAACAACCCGCTCTATGTCGGCGATCCCGGCGTCGGCAAGACCGCCATCGCCGAAGGGCTCGCGCGCAAGATCATCGAGGGCGACGTGCCCGAGGTGCTGTTGCCCGCGGTCATCTACTCGCTCGACATGGGCGCTTTGCTCGCGGGTACGCGCTATCGCGGCGATTTCGAGGAGCGGCTGAAGCAGGTCGTCACCGAACTCGAAGGGCTGCCGCACGCGATCCTGTTCATCGACGAAATCCACACGGTGATCGGCGCGGGCGCGACGAGCGGCGGCGCGATGGACGCGTCGAACCTGCTGAAACCTGCGCTGTCGGGCGGCGTGATCCGCTGCATCGGCTCGACGACGTACAAGGAGTTCCGCAACCATTTCGAAAAGGATCGCGCGCTGCTGCGCCGGTTCCAGAAGATCGACGTCGTCGAGCCGACGCTCGAGGACACGAAGAAGATCCTCGCGGGCTTGCGCAGCGCGTTCGAGGCGCATCATCAGGTGCGCTACACGCAGGATGCGATCAATGCCGCGGTCGACCTGTCGGCGCGCTACATCAACGACCGCAAACTGCCCGACAAGGCGATCGACGTGATCGACGAGGTCGGCGCGATGCAGATGCTCGTCGCCCCATCGAAGCGCAAGAAGACGATTACCGCCAAGGAGATCGAGGCCGTGATCGCGACGATGGCACGCATCCCGCCCAAGTCGGTGTCGACCGACGACAAGGCGACGCTCGCCAGCCTCGAAACCGACCTCAAGCGCGTCGTCTTTGGCCAGAACACCGCGATCGAGGTGCTGTCGTCGGCGATCAAGCTATCACGCGCGGGCCTCCGCGACCCCGAAAAGCCGATCGGCAACTATCTGTTCAGCGGCCCGACCGGCGTCGGCAAGACCGAGGTCGCCAAGCAATTGGCGTCGATCATGGGCATCCCGCTCCAGCGTTTCGACATGTCCGAATATATGGAGCGCCATTCGGTCAGCCGCCTGATCGGGGCCCCCCCGGGCTATGTCGGTTACGATCAGGGCGGGCTGCTCACCGATGCGATCGACCAGAACCCGCATTGCGTGCTGCTCCTCGACGAAATCGAAAAGGCGCATCCCGACCTGTTCAACATCCTGCTGCAGGTGATGGACAACGGCCGCCTGACCGATCACCACGGCAAGACCGTCGACTTCCGCAACGTCATCCTGATCATGACGACCAATGCGGGCGCCAGCGACATGGCGCGCGAATCGATCGGCTTCGGCCAGTCGACGCGCGAGGATGTGCAGGAAGAGGCGGTGAAGCGCATGTTCACCCCCGAATTCCGCAATCGCCTCGATGCGATCGTCCCCTTCGGCTATCTGCCGCCCGAGGTCGTCGCGCGCGTGGTCGACAAGTTCATCCTCGAGCTTGAACTGCAGCTCGCCGACCGCAACGTCCATATCCAGCTCGACGATGCGGCGCGCGAATGGCTGACCGGCAAGGGCTACGACAAGCTCTATGGCGCGCGCCCGATGGGCCGTTTGATTCAGGAAAAGATCAAGCAGCCGCTCGCCGAGGAACTGCTCTTCGGCAAGCTCGTCCATGGCGGCGAGGTCAAGGTGAAGATGAAGACCGGCGAGGACGCGCATGTCGGCAACCCGCTGGCGTTCGAAATCGTCTCAGCCCCGCCAAAAGCGGGCAAGGGCAAGGCCAAAACGCCAAAGGCCGACAAGGCGAAGAAGGCGGCGGAGTAGCGCTCGCTCCTCTCCCGCCTGCGGGATGGGGAAGCGCGCGGTGAGATGCCTCTTTCCAGTCCCCGTTCGTGTCGAGCGAAGTCGAGACACCCATCGGGGTGGCCCTGACCTTCCGGGTGTCTCGACTTCGCTCGACACGAACGGAAATCGGGTAACGGGTCCGGCCAGGGGTCGTCTCTCGCTTTTTCAGCACTCAGCGACTATATGGGTCTGATGTACGACTATGTCTCCGTAACCACTGCCGACGCTGGCGCCCCCACGCCGGTGCGCGACGGCACGATCAAGCTGCACGACGAAGCGGGCTTTGCCGGGATGCGCAAGGCGGGGCGCCTGTCGGCCGAAATCCTCGACGCGCTGGTCCCCTTCGTCCAGCCGGGCGTGACCACCGCAGCGATCGACGATCTTGTGCGCCAGATGATGCTGGACGGCGGCGGCATCCCCGCGACGCTCGGCTATCGCGGTTTCACGCACAGCTGCTGCACCAGCATCAACCATGTCGTCTGCCACGGCATCCCCGACGACAAGCCGGTGCGCGAGGGCGACATCGTCAATATCGATGTGACCTCCATCGTCGACGGTTGGCATGGCGACACGAGCCGCATGTATCTGGTCGGCGATGTCCCGATCAAGGCGAAGCGCCTCGTCGAGGTGACCTATGAATGCCTGATGCTCGGGATCGAACAGGCGAAGCCCGGCAACCGCATGGGCGACGTCGCGCATGCGATCCAGACGCATGCCGAACGCCACCGTTATTCGGTCGTGCGCGATTTCTGCGGCCACGGGCTTGGCCAGATGTTCCACGATGCGCCCGAGGTCGTCCATGCGGGCCGCCCCGGGACGGGCCCCGAGCTTCGCCCCGGTATGTTCTTTACGATCGAGCCGATGATCAACACCGGCAAATATGCGGTGAAGATGCTCGCCGACGGCTGGACCGCGGTGACCCGCGACCGCTCGCTGTCGGCACAGTTCGAACACAGCATCGGCATCACCGAAACGGGCTGCGAGATTTTCACCGCCAGCCCCAAAGGGCTGAACGCGCCGCCCTGGAATTGACATCCGGGGGCGCCAAGCCCGCCACCAGTCCGGGCAATGCCGCAGCGTCAGGCGTCAGCTGCGATAATCGGCGTTGATGCTGATATAACCGTGCGTCAGATCGCAGGTCCATACGGTCGCGCGCCCATCGCCGAGGCCGAGATCGGCGCCGATGCGGATGTCCTGCCCCTTGAGGTGCGCGGCGACGGGCGCCTCGTCATAACCGTCGACGGGCAGCCCGTCTTTCGCCACCCAATGATCGCCAAAGCGGATCGCGAGCCGGTCGCGGTCGGCGGGTTCGCCCGCCTTGCCGACCGCCATGACGACGCGGCCCCAGTTCGCATCCTCGCCCGCGATCGCGGTTTTGACGAGCGGCGAATTGGCGATCGCAAGTGCGACGCGCTTGGCGCTGTCGTCGCTGGTCGCGCCGCTGACCTCGATCTCGATGAATTTCGACGCGCCTTCGCCGTCGCGGACGACCTGATGCGCAAGGTCGAGCGCGACCGCGCGGATCGCGGCATAAAGCGCATCGGCGCCCGGATCGTCGCGCGTCGTGAGCGTGGCGCCTTCTGCCTGTCCGGTCGCGAAGAGCAGCACCGTGTCGCTGGTCGAGGTGTCGCTGTCGACGGTGATCGCGTTGAAACTGCCGCCGGTCGCCTCGCGCAGCATGTCTTGCAACAGCGCGGGCGCGACCGCGGCGTCGGTGAAGATATAGCCGAGCATCGTCGCCATGTCGGGGGCGATCATTCCCGATCCCTTGACGATGCCCGCGACGTGGACGGTCCGGCCATCGACGATCGCGCTGGCGGCGGAGCCTTTGGCGAAAGTGTCGGTGGTCCCGATCGTTTCGGCGGCGGCTTCCCATGAGCAGGGTTCAGCGGCGAGCGCGGCTTCGACCCCGGCGCGCGCCTTGTCCTTGGGCAGCGGTACGCCGATCACGCCGGTCGAGCTGACGAACACTTCCTTCGCGTCGCAGCCGAGATGAGCGGCCACCTGTTCCATGATCGCCTCGACCGCCTCGCGGCCGCGATAGCCGGTGAAGGCGTTGCTGTTGCCCGCGTTGACGATCAGCGCGCGGCCCTTGCCGCCCTTCACCTGCTCGCGGCCGAGTTCGACTTCGGACGAGCAGCAGACATTGCGCGTAAAGACGCCCGCGACCGTCGTGCCGGGCGCGAGCTCGACATAGGTCAGGTCGCAGCGGTCCCAATTCTTGTACTGCGCGCGCGCGACGCGGCGCGTGACCCCGGCGATCTCGGGGAGGGCGGGAAAGGCGGCAGGGGCGAGCGGGGAACGGGTCATGCAGGGGCGCATAGCTTTCCAGCGCCCAAAGAAAAACCCCTCCCTGCAAGGGAGGGGGCGTTCCTCCCTGTCGCGAAGCGATGGGGAGGTGGCAGCGCGAAGCGCTGACGGAGGGGCAATGGCGCAACGTCGCGGCCCCTCCACCACTTGCTTCGCAAGCGGTCCCCCTCCCCATGGCTTTGCCACAGGGAGGATCTTGTTGTCAGGCCGGAATGCCGCTGATCGACTTCACTTCCATGAAATCCTTGAGCCCGAACACGCCGCCTTCGCGGCCGTTGCCCGACGCCTTGTAGCCGCCGAACGCCGCGCCCGGCCCCGGACCCCAGGCGTTGACCGCGACCATGCCGGCGCGCAGCTTCGGCGCGATTTCGGCGGCCTTGGCGGGGTCGCCCGAGACGACGGCCGACAGGCCATATTCGGTGTCATTGGCAATATCGACCGCCTGTTCCAGCGTGTCATAGGCCATGACCGTGGCGACGGGGCCGAATACTTCTTCCTTCGCGATGCGCATGTCGGGGGTGACGCCCGAAAAGACCGTCGGCTTGATGTAATAGCCGCGGTTGACGTTCGAGGGCAGGCCGGTGCCGCCGGTTTCCAGCGTCGCGCCTTCGTCGATCGCCGACTGGATCAACCCCTGGATCTTGTCGAACTGCGCCTTGTTGACGACAGGGCCGATGTGACCACCCTCGGCCTGCGGGTCGCCGACCTGCGTGCCGTCGAACATCGCCTTGATGACGCCGACCGCCTCGGCCTCGCGCTCCTTCTGGACCAGGATGCGCGTCGGCGCGATGCAGCTCTGGCCGGTGTTGACCAGCACGCCCTGCACGGTCGGGGGCAGCACGGCGGCGAAATCGGCGTCGGGCAGGACGATGTTCGGCGACTTGCCGCCGAGTTCCTGATGGACGCGCTTGACCGTATCGGCCGCGGCCTTGGCGACGAGGATGCCAGCGCGGGTCGAGCCGGTGAAGCTCACCATGTCGATGCCCGGATGCGCGCTGATCGCGTTGCCGACGGTCGGACCGTCGCCCTGAACAAGGTTGAATACGCCCGGCGGGACGCCCGCGGCGTCGAGGATTTCGGCGAAGATCACCGCGTTGCCGGGGCATTCTTCGGACGGTTTCAGTACCATCGTGTTGCCCGCGGCGAGCGCGGGGGCGACCTTCAGCGCAATCTGATTGAGCGGCCAGTTCCACGGCGTGATCATGCCGACGACGCCGATCGGCTCATAGGCGATCATGCCCGCGGCATATTTTTCGGTGAAGCTGAAATCTTTGAGTGCCGCGATCGTGCCGAGGAAGCCGCCGATGCCGGCACCGACCTGCGCGGTGCCCGCGAAGCTGACCGGCGCGCCCATTTCGGATGCCATCGACTTGGCAAGATCGGCGCCGCGCTTCTTATATTCCTCGACGATGCGGTTCAGCAGGTCGAGCCGTTCCTCGCGCGTGGTCTGCGAGAAGCTTTTGAACGCTTCCTTCGCCGCCGCCACCGCGTCGTCGACGTCGGCGGTGGTGCCGAGCACGACGGTCGAGGCGGCTTCTTCGGTCGCGGGATTGATGACGTCGTGGAGCTTGCCGCCCTTGCTGTCGACCCAGCGGCCGCCGATGTAATTTTGCTTGAGGTGCGTTTCGGTGCTCATCATTCTTCTCCCATCGGCGGTCAATTCCGTCTCGGATTGCTACCTAATCACTGTGGCGAATGAATCAAGTTGAGCCAACTGCCAAAGACGGCAGTTTAGCGCTTTTCAGCAGAAAGGCGTGACATCAATATGGCGGCGCGCGTCGCCTGCCGGGCGATGCTGGGAATATCGACCGCTTCGCCCGGCGCGTGGTCGCCGGTGCTATACGGTCCGAGTCCCGCGAGCCCATCGACGTCTGCGGCGACAAAGCTGATATCGCCCGCGCCGCGCTTGAGCGGGTCGAGCGGCGCCATTTCGGCGAGCCCAAGGTCGCGGTTCACGCCATTGAGCTTTGCCAGCAGCGCGCGATTGCCGTCGGTCGGCGCCATCGAGGGATAGCCGCCGGGATCGAAGGCGATCTTTGCGTCGGTCCCCGGCGCATGGTCGGCGACGATCGCCGTCATTTTCGCCTTCACGCGCACGATCTGTTCGGGCGACAGCGCGCGAAGGTCGCCGCGCGCGACCGCGATCGGGGCGATGATGTTGGTCTTGCCGTTCACCGTCGCGCGGATCCCGCCCGCGTCGAGATCGGCCTGCTGCCCGCCCGCGATCAGCCCGACGTTGAAGGTGAGGTTCGGTTCGGGAAGTTCGGTGCGGAAGCGGTGAATGATGCGCGTCAGCTCATAGATCGCGCCGTCGCCCGCCGCGGCGCTGAAAATGCCTGAGCTGTGCGCGCTCTTGCCCGTCGCGGTGACGGTCCAGCTGTCCGACGAGCGCCGCGCGACCGACCCCATGTCGGCGCCCCCATCGCGCACCAGCCCCTCGAAATCGAGCGCGACGTCGCTGCGCTTACCCGCGGCGATCAGGTCGGCGCGCGCCTTTTCGATCGGGTGGCCCGCGTCCTCCTCGTCGCCGGTCATGTGAATCTCGATATTGGCGCCTTTCAGCGTCCCCGCCGCCTGCATCGCGCGCAGCGCCGCGACGATGACGACCATGCCGCCCTTGTCGTCGCCCGCGCCCGGGCCTTCGCCCATATCGCCCTTGCGGGTGAACGTCTGGAACGGCGAATCGGGCTCGAACACCGTGTCGAGGTGGGCGATGAGGAGCAGGCGCTTGGTATCGGGCTTGCCGACATGCGTCGCGATCAGATGACCCGCGCGCCCGGTATCGCGCATCGGCTTCCATTCGACCTTGAAGCCCAGGGGTTCGAGCTCGGCGCGCATCATCGCGCCAACCTTTTCAACGCCGTCGAGATTGAGCGAGCCACTGTTCTGGTTGACGAGCCTTTCGAGCAGCGCAAGCGACCGCTCCTGTTCGGCCGCCACCGTTTTCGCCATCCCGCTTTCGGCTTTGCTGAGTTTCGCCGCCGCGGCGGGCGCGAGCGCGAGGTGGAGTGCGACGAGGGCAGTGAGCGGTAGCGATTTCATCGAGGACTCCTTTGGATATCCTCTTGTGCAGGTTGCTCGATATGGGGGCAAGCTGGATGCACGCTACCGGAGTCGTATGCGCGCAATTTTTTGCAATAGATGGGCGCGCGCAGCGCCGTCAGGCGGGCTCTTTCGCTTCTTCGAAATCGTCGAGTTTGCCGAGCGCCTCTTGCGCGATCTTGCGCAAAACCAATCGGTTGACCGTCAAGCCCTTCGCGCCGTCGCCGGCCAGATCGTCGATGGCAAAATCGACGCGGGTGCGGTCTGGCGCCAGTTCTTCGAACGTGAATTTCAGCCCCGTCGTCAGCGCGCCGTCGTCGACATTATAGATCAGATGGGCCTCGCGGGGGATTTCCATCGCGACGGCGATCTTGATCTTGTACGCGTCGGGCCGTTCGTCGGGGACCATTTTTTCGAAACCCGGATCGCCCTTTTCGGCGACAAGTTCATACAGGCGCGTCGATCCGCCATTGGTGACCAGCGGCATCCCGGTAAAGGCGCTGCCGTCGCCGAACATCTTCGCAAACACCTCTTCACGCGGCGCCGCGACCGTGCGGGTCTGGTTGGCCAGTTCGGCCATCTTGCCGCATCCGGCGGTCAGCAGCATCGCGGCCGCCAATAATGTCGAACGTAGCATCGCAATTCCCCCTGAAATGCAGCGCCCTGATAGCGTCAACAGCTTACAAAAGGGTCAACGACCGATTTCGCTACATGTAAAGAGTGTTTGACAAGTGGTCACCGTCTCTGTAAAGAGCTCTTGACAGGCAAGGAAGCGGATGTGGAAAATCGGGTGCGCGAATATCGCGAAGCCGCGGGGTGGAGCCAGGGCGAACTCGCACGCCGTCTGGGCGTTTCGCGCCAGACGATCAACGCGGTCGAAACCGACAAATATGATCCCAGCCTGCCGCTCGCGCTGCGCATGGCGGGCCTGTTTGCGCTCGAAGTGCGCGAGCTGTTCATCGACCATTGGTCGCCGAAGGAGTGATGAAATGACGACGCAGGCAAGCAAGACGGCGGGATGGCGCAAGACGGCGATGCAGGCGACCGTCGGCGCAATCGCCGGCGCGGGCGGCATGTCGGTGGGGCTCACGCTCGCCGAGGGGCAGGGCGGGGTCGATTGGGCACCCTCGTCGATCATCCTGTTCGGGGTCGGGTTTATCTTTGCCTTGATGGGGCTGTTCGTCGGACTCGGGACCGCGGCGCCGAACCTCGTCGGTCAGCGACTGCTCAACGTCGCCGATGCCGAAGAAATCGTCGAGGAACGATCGAGCATGGGCGCCAGCTCGATCTGTTGCCTGGTCCTCGGCGCGGCGCTGATGCTGCTGGCATATTCGGTGGCGGCGGGCGCCGCGGCGTCGGTCAGCCCCGCGGCGGCGTACGGGATCCTGCTCGTCGTGCTCGGCGGCTTCACCGCGGTGTCGCTATGGATGTGGCAAAGTTTCGACGAGCTTTGGCGGCAGCTGACCGTCGAGATTTCCGCGATCACGGGAAATGTGTTGATGCTCGTCGCGATCGTCTGGGGCGGCGCGGCGGCGGCGCGGCTGACCGCCGGACCGCAGCCGCTCGACCTGGTGTCGCTGGCGTTCGGATCGATGCTGCTCGCCTGCTTCGTCGCGGCGGGGCGCCGCGGGATGATGGCGCCGCGCTGAACGCCCACCAAAAAGGGCGCCCGGTTCCCCCGAACCGGGCGCCCCCCTTGGCGTCGCTGACCCTGGCGGATCAGGCGCTGTAGTACATGTCGAACTCGACCGGGCTCGGCGTCTGTTCGAAGCGATAGACCTCGTCCCACTTCAGCTCGATATAGGCTTCGATCTGGTCCTTCGAGAACACGTCGCCCTTCAAGAGGAAGTCGTGGTCGGCGGCGAGGCTGTCGAGCGCTTCGCGCAGGCTTCCGCAGACGGTAGGGACTTCGCTCAATTCTTCGGGCGGCAGGTCGTACAGATTCTTGTCCATCGGGTCGCCCGGGTGGATCTTGTTCGTGATGCCGTCGAGCCCCGCCATCAGCAGCGCCGAATAGCAGAGATAGGGGTTCGCCATCGCGTCGGGGAAGCGGAACTCGACGCGCTTCGCCTTGGCGCCCGCGCCATAGGGGATGCGGCACGAGGCCGAGCGGTTACGCGACGAATAAGCGAGCAGCACCGGCGCTTCGAAGCCCGGGACGAGGCGCTTGTAGCTGTTCGTCGTCGGGTTGGTGAAGGCGTTGAGTGCCTTGGCGTGCTTGACCACACCACCGATGAAATAGAGGCACATGTCGCTGAGGCCGGCATAACCGTTGCCGGCGAACAGCGGCTTGCCCTTTTCCCAGATCGAGATGTGCGTGTGCATGCCGCTGCCGTTGTCGTCCTTGATCGGCTTCGGCATGAAGGTCGCGGTCTTGCCATAGGCATGCGCGACCTGGTGCACGACATATTTGTAGATCTGCATGCGGTCGGCGGTTTCGGTGAGGGTGCCGAAGGTCAGGCCGAGCTCATGCTGCGCCGCGGCGACTTCATGGTGATGCTTGTCGCACGGCAGGCCCATTTCGAGCATCGTCGAGACCATCTCGGCGCGGATGTCGACGGCGCTGTCGACCGGCGCGACGGGGAAATAGCCGCCCTTGGCGCGCGGACGGTGCGCGAGGTTGCCGCCTTCATAGCTGCGGCCGGTGTTGGTCGGCAGTTCGATGTCGTCGATCTCGAAACCCGACTTGTTGTAGCCGGTTTCGAAACGGACGTCGTCGAACATGAAGAATTCGGCTTCGGGACCGACATAGACGGTGTCACCAATGCCGGTCGAGGCGACATAGGCCTCGGCGCGCTTTGCCGTCGTGCGCGGGTCGCGGGCATAGCCTTCGCCGGTCGACGGCTCGACGATGTCGCAGAAGATCACCAGCATCGGGGTGGCCGAGAAGGGGTCGTCATAGACGGCGTCGAGATCGGGCTTCAGGATCATGTCCGACTCGTTGATCGCCTTCCAGCCCTCGATCGACGATCCGTCGAACATCAGCCCGTCTTCGAGTTCGTCTTCGCCGAGGACCGAGGCGACCATCGTCAGATGCTGCCACTTGCCCTTGGGGTCGGTGAAGCGCAGGTCGACCCACTCGATGTCGTTTTCCTTGATCCGCGCGATGATATCCTTGGGCTTCGTAGCCATGATCTATGCTTCCTTCTTGCGAAATGGTCCGGCGTGCCGGTGACTGTCGGGTTTTCGAAAAATGCGAAAAGTTAAAGCGCGTCCTCGTTGCGTTCGCCGGTGCGAATGCGAAGCGCGGTTTCGACCGGGATGACGAAGATCTTGCCATCGCCGATCCGGCCGGTCTGCGCGGCGGCGGCGATCGCCTCCACGACGCGTTCGGCCATCGAATCCTCGACGATGACTTCCAGCTTCACCTTGGGCAGAAAGTCGACGACATATTCGGCGCCGCGATACAATTCGGTATGACCCTTCTGCCGTCCGAAACCCTTGGCCTCGGTGACGGTGATCCCGCTGACACCCACTTCGTGCAGCGCTTCCTTCACCTCGTCGAGCTTGAACGGCTTGATGATCGCCTCAATCTTCTTCACGCTTTTCGTCCCCCTTTGGGCTGGCCGCCGCGCCTTGCGCGTCAAGCCGGATCAGCTGCGCTGCCCGGTCTGTCGTCGAGTCGGTGCGATGTCCCGCCATCTTGCACCAATCAAAAGCCGTGCCAATTGGCGAATCGTGGGGTTTCGGTAAGAATTTTGAAACGAAATGACGTCGCTGCCCAAGGGCTGGGCAACGGCATTATCTCGATGCCTAATATTTGGGCAATCAGCGTCCGACCGGCGCCGACGCCTCGGGCAAATTCGCCTTGGTCCAGTTCGACCGTTCGATGACATAGGCGCGGATCGCTTCGGCGTCCTGCGGGGTGAGCACCTTGGCGAAGCTCACCATGCCGCGATCCTTCAGTGCGCCATCGACCACCACGGCCTTCCACGCGTCGGCATTGGCCAGCGTTCCCGATACGCGGAGGTCGGGGGTGAAGCCGTTGCCAATCGCGCTGTCGCCGTGACAGACCATGCAATAACGCCCGAAACTGGCTTTGCCCGCCGCAACCTCTGCCGCGCTCGCCGTCATCGGCGGCGGGTTCCAGGCGAGCGTCGTCGTCGCGGGCGGGGCGGGCAGCTTGGCGGTGCCGCCGATCTTGAGCACGACCAGCCGCGGGATGTTCGGAATCTGGCGCGTCGCGCCGCCCGCCACCCCGGCGACGAGCGGGAAGGCGCCGCCCTTGCTGGTCATGAACGCGACATATTGGACGCCGTTCACGCGGAAGGTCGACGGCGCGCTGACGATCCCCGACTGCATGTCGAGATCGAGGAGTTGCCTGCCGGTGTCGGCGGTGTACGCGCGGAAACGGCCGAGGCTGGTTCCCTGGAACACCAGATTGCCCGCGGTCGTCATTGTGCCGCCGTTCCACGCCGCGGGATGATCGACCGCCCACGCGACCTTGCCGGTGCGCGGGTCGAAGGCGACGAGGCGCCCGGTCGTCGCGGCGACCGCGGCGCGGAACGCCGCCTTGTCGTCGGGGAGCAGCGTGCCGGTCAGCGAGGTGCCGACGTTGAACCCCAGCACCTTGCGCTTGTCGAGCTCGTTCATGTCCTGGAGATAGCCCTGCGGGATCTGCTGCGCCGGAATGTAAACGAGCCCGGTCGCGGGGTTATAGCTCATCGGGTGCCAGTTATGCGCCCCCAGGGCGCCGGGGATCGCGATGAAGGGCTTGCCGGTCTTGTAGAAGCGCGCTTCGGGATTTTCGATCGGGCGACCGGTCGCAAGGTCGTAACCGGTGGCCCAGTTGATCCCGTCGACGAACGGCTTGGCGTCGATCAGCTTGCCGCTGGTGCGGTCGATCGTGAAGAAGAAACCGTTCTTCGGCGCATGGTACAGCACCTTGGTCGGCTTTCCGTTCACCGCCTGCTCGGCAAGGATGATCGGCTGGGTCGCGGTATAGTCCCACGTCTCGCCCGGCGTTTCCTGATAATGCCACTTGTACTTGCCCGTCGTGGCGTCGAGCGCGACGACCGAGGACAGGAACCAGTTGTCGCCCTCGCCATTCGAGCGCGTGCCGTGGTTCCACGGGTTGCCGTTGCCGACGCCGAGGTAGATCTGGTCGAGATCCTTGTCGTAGACGATGGCGTCCCACACGGTGCCCCCGCCGCCCGAGGTCTGCCACTCGCCCGTGTCCGACCATGTCGCGTTGGCCTTACTCGCGAAGATGTCATCGCTCGCGGCGCCGTCCTTGGCTTTGGTCGGATTGGGCGCGGTGTAGAAGCGCCAGCGCTCCTTGCCGGTGTCGGCGTCATAGGCGGTGACATAACCGCGCACGCCGAACTCGGCGCCGCCGTTGCCGATCAGCACCATGTCCTTCACGACGCGCGGGGCGCCGGTGATCGTGTAGGGTTTGGTTGTGTCGACCGTCTGCCTCGCCCATAATTGCGTTCCGCTCTTGCGGTCGAGCGCGATCAGTCGCCCGTCGATCGTGCCGACGAAAACCTTGTCGCCCCACAGCGCGACGCCGCGGTTGACGACGTCGCAGCAGGCGTGAACCGCGCGTTCGCCCGGAACCTTGGGATCGAATTTCCACAGGGGTTTGCCGGTCGCGGCGTCCCAGGCGCTGACCTTTGACCAGGCGTGGCTGACATACATCACCCCGTCGACGACCACCGGGGTCGCTTCCTGGCCGCGGGCGTCCTCCAGATCGGCCGTCCAGGCGATGCCGAGTTCGCCGACATTCTTGTCGCTGATGTCGGTCAGCGGGCTGAAGCGTTGCTCGTCATAGCTGAAGCCGATCGCGCCCCAATCGTCGCCGCTGCCGCCGGTCTTGAGCAGGGTCTCGCTGGCTTTCTCGGCTTCGTCGAGCGCCGCGGTGCCCGAGAGGCTGTCGTTCTTCGACGCGTTGCATGAAGCCAATGCCAAAGCCGCGCCGCCGAGCAGCGCGGCCGTCCAGACCCGTTTCGCCATCCCAAACTCTCCCGTTCGCCGTCTATCGTTGACGTTAACGTCAAGTCTGCGCGCGAAGGGACGCGGGTGCAAGGGGGAATATGCGGTGCGCGCGAAAGGCGCACTTGGTCGTCGCCCCGGCTCAGGCGCGGGGCGACGAACGACCCATCAAAGCGCGCTTTCGAGCCAGCCCTTGAGCGCGCTTTTGGGTGCCGCGCCAACCTTGGTGTCGGCGACTTCGCCATTTTTGAACAGGATCATCGTCGGGATACCGCGCACGCCATATTTGGCGGGGGCGTTCGGGTGATCGTCGATGTTGAGCTTCGCGATCACGACCTTTTCGCCCAGCTCGTCAGCGATTTCCTCGAGCGACGGGCCGATCATCTTGCAAGGGCCGCACCATTCCGCCCAGAAATCGACCAGCACGGGGGTGTCGCTGTCGAGGACGTCGGCCTGGAAGCTGTCGTCGCTGATTGCCTTGGTACCCATGATCAAAACTCCTGAATTTCGCTTGGCCTTCAAGCTAAGGGCTTGCAGCCTCCGGCTCAAGGGCTCAACCGCCCAAATTCGCCTTGGTTGCCAGCAAGCCCGGCTTGTGCGCGTCGAGCAGCGCGTCGTTCAGGTCGATCAGCCGCGGCGCGGCGGTGTACAGCAAGGCGGCCGCGATCCGCCGCGACGGGAAAATTGCCGCCAGTGCGTCGCGATACGCCGCCATCTGGCGCAGATAGGCGGGCTGGACCTCGGCGGCACTGCCGGGGACGTGGCGCCCGGTCTTGTAATCGATCACCGTCACGGCATCGTCGGTGACCAGCAGCCGGTCGACGATCCCGGCGACCACCGCGCCGTCGACCACCGCCGACAACGGCACTTCGGCGAGCGACCCCGGCCCGAACAGCGCGGCGTGTGCGGGATCGTCCAGGACGGCCAGAACCTCATCGACCATCGTCGCGCGCGCCGTTTCGTCGAGATCGGCGGCTTGAACGCTTAGCCAGCGCAACGCAGCCGAGCGGCGCCGCTCGGGCGCCACCGGCGGCAGCCGCTCGAACAGCGCGTGGAGCAGCAGCCCGCGGTTCACCGCCGCGGCGCGCGCCGCGCCCTGCGGCACCGCTGCCACATCGTCGTCGCCCAGTGCCGACGGCGCGAGCGGGCGCGGCGGGCGCGCTTCCTCGGGCGGCGCCTGCCGTGCCCAATCAGGCACAACGACGGGCGGCGCCGCGGCGCGCGCCTTCGCCCTTGCCGTGCGCGTCTTGCCCTGCACCGCATGCACGCGCTTCCGCCCCCAGCGCGGCCCGGCGTCCTGCCACTCGGCGCCCATATCGGCGAGCACCGCATCGACCGCGCTGTGCCAATTGCCCTCGGGAAGCTCGTCCGCCTTGCGCGTCCCGGTAACAATCAGCAGTTCCTCGGCGCGCGTCATCGCGACGTAGAGCAGCCGCCAATGCTCCTCGCGTTCAGCGGCTTCCTTGTCCTCATGCGCCTTGGCAATCGCGCCGTGCCGCTCGTCCTTGCCGAGCGAAAACACCGGCAATTTGTCCCAACCCGCCGCCGACAGGTCAAAATTCACCCGCCGCGGCTTCGGATCGTCGGTCGCGTCGGCCAGGATGACGATCGGCGCCTGCAAGCCCTTCGACCCATGCACCGTCATCACCCGCACGACATTGCTGCGCGCCTCGCTCTGGCGCTTGATCTCGGCGCTGCTCGCGGCGATGTGCGCCAGAAAGCCGAGCAGCGACAGTGCTTCCTGCCGCTCGAACGCCAGCGCCTGTGCGAGCAGTTCGTCGATCGGATCGCGCGCCTCGCGCCCCAGCCGGTGATACAGCTTGCGCCGTCCATCGAGCGGCCCCGACAGGATGCGCTCCAGAAAGCGGAACGGCGTTGTGAAATCGCCCATGCCGAGCAGGCTGCGCAGCGCCGCCATCGTGTCGGACGGCACTTCGTCTTCGCGCGCCCGCAACTGCTCCCACAGCGCCCGCTTCTGGCGGCCATGGGCAAAACCGAACAGTTCGTCCTGGCTCCACCCGAACAGCGGCGACACCAGCAGGCTGGCGAGATTGAGGTCGTCGAGCGGCTGTACCGCAAAGCGCATTGCCGCGAGCAGGTCCTGCACCGCAAGCGACCCGGTCAGCGAAAAGCGATCGACCCCCGCGACCGGCACATGCAGCGACTGCAGCCGCGCGACGATCCGCGCCGCGACGTCCTTGCGGCGGCGGACGAGGATCAATATGTCGCCCGGCGCAACGGGGCGCCCGTCCTTGCCATGTTCAATCCACTCGCGCACCTCGTCGGCGATCGCGCGCGACAGCCGCAGGCTGGCGGGGTCGCTCGCCGCCGCCGAAGCGTCGCGGATAGCGCCGCCCTCGTCATCGCCGTCAACGTCGCCGCCGCCCTCGTCGTCGGCTTCGGCATCGAGCGCCTTGCCCACGGGCAGCGGTTGCCACAGCTCGACGCGTCCCGCGCGGTCGCGGTTGAATTCGGCGGGAATGTGCGGCGGCTCGTCGCTGCCCAAGCCCATCAATTCGATCGCCCCCGCCGCGATCCACGCATCGACGACGTCGAGCACCGCGGGGCTGGAGCGATAATTGGTGTCGAGATCGACATCCTCGAACGGCTTGCCGCCCTCGACAGCGCGCTTGGCAAAGCTGAGCCGCGCTGCCTCGAATGCCGCGGGTTCGGTCCCCTGAAAGCCGAAGATTGCCTGTTTGCGGTCGCCGACGGTGAACATCGTGCGGACGCGGTCGTCCTTCGCGCCGACCCCGGCGAAAAACTCGCCCGCCAGCGAGGCGACGATCGCCCATTGCCGCGCATTGGTGTCCTGCGCCTCGTCGACCAGGATGTGGTCGGTGCGCTGATCGAGCTTGAAGCGCACCCAGTCGCCAAAATCGCCCTGCGCCAGCAGATGCCCCGCGATGCTGATCAGATCGTCGAAATCGGCCAGCCCGCGCTCGCGCTTCGCCAGCGCATAGGCCTCGGCAAAACGGCTGCCGAGATCCCACGCCGCCGCCAGATCGTCGGCGACCGCCATCGCGGTGGCGGTGGCGAGCAGGTCATCGGCTGCGGCGACGATGCGCTCGGCGGCAGCGAGGCAGCTGCGCATGCCGCCCTTGTCTTTGGTATAATCGGCGCGCATGTCGCCGGTGCCGGTCAGGAAGCAGCCGCGCACCGCGGTCAGCATCGCCGCGCGGCCATGCGCATCGGCGCGAAACCAGTCGTCCATGATGTCGGCGCGCCCGTCGCCGGTCTTGGTGCCCCAGCCGCGCCCGCTCGCCGCAACCGCCGCGATGTCGGCATCGGCAATCGCGCCGCCCACCAGCGCCGCCGCCTGCCAGCTCAGCGGATCGCCCTGCGGCAAGCCCAGCTGCGCGCGCAGGTCCGCAGCGCGCGGTGCCAGTCGCGGGGCATTGGCGGCGGTGAAACTGCTCGCGCAGCGCGCCAGAAACGCAATAGCCGCATCCTGCCCCAATCGCTGCGCCAGCATCGCCGCGATCGTCCGCATCGCATCGCCGTCGGCATCCGCACGCGCGAGCAACTGGCCCAGCACCTCGCGCTGGAGCGCGCTCGCCTCGCTGTCCTCCAGCGCGCGAAACCCCGGCAGGATTTTCGCCTCGAGCGGGAAGCTCGCGAGCAAAGTCTGGCAGAAGGCGTGGATCGTCTGCACCCGCACCGCGCCGCCGGGGCTGTCGATCACTGTGGCGAACAGCGACCGCGCGCGGTCGAGGATGCCCGGCTCGGCCCAGTCGGCGCCCAGCGCGGCGAGGTCGAGCCGCAAATCGCCATCGGCCATCCGCACCCACATCGCCAGCCGTTCGTGGATGCGGTGCGCCATTTCGGCGGCGCCCGCCTTGGTAAAGGTGATGCACAATATCGCCTCGGGCGACACGCCCGCCAGCATCAGCCGCAGCACCCGCGCCGACAACACCTGCGTCTTGCCCGTCCCCGCCGACGCGCCCAGCCAGACATGATCGTCCGGCTCTGCCGCGGCGCGCTGGCCGCCGTCGAGCGTCTTGAGCAGCTTGTCGGGGTCGATCATGCCGCCCCTCCATCGGTCGCGCCCGGATCGGGATCACCGCGCCCGAACCATTCGTCGCGGCGCATCAGCTGGTCGAAATCGGGGTAGCGTTTGGCGCTGTCACCCGGAACGAACGGTTCCTGCCCCAGCAGGAAACGCGCACTCAATTCGGCCAGCGCCTCGCGCGCTCGCTCGATTACCGCGGCAGCGGTCGCCGGTTTCGGCTTCTGCCCCTTGATCGCCTTAACCGCGCCATCGACACCCTTTTTGCGGTCGCGCTTCAATTCCCAATATTCGAACCCGCCGACCGGCTCGGGCGCCACATCGCCAAGCCCGCTTTCCTCGGCGATCAGCCCCAGCAGGCCGAGCTGGCTGTTCAATCCTTCGCCCGCCGACTTGGCCGACGGCGCCGCGCCGGTCTTGTAATCGACGATCGCCAGCGTGCCGTCGGCGGCCTGATCGACGCGGTCGGCGGTGCCGCGCAGCATGATGCCGCCCACCAACAGCTTGCCGCTGACCTCATTGGCGACCGGCCAGCGTTCGTCGCGCGCCGCCCACACCCGCTCGGCGGCCCAGCGCAGCGACGGCTCGATCCGCGGCAGCCAGAAAGCGCGGCCCAACGAATCGAGCGCGGGATCGGCACGCAAAGCCGCGATCTCGGTATCGAACGCCGCCTCGCTCAACCCCGCCGCCTGCCAGTCCTGCAGGAATTTATGCACCCGCGTCCCGAACCATTTGGCGTCGGGACCGCTGCTCAGCGGCTCGAGTTCGCTCAGCCGCAATATCTTCGCCGCATAAAAGGCAAAGGGGTCGCGCGCCAGCTGGTCGACCCCGGTGACGCTGATCCGGTCGGGGCGCGCCGAAAGGGGCGGCGACGGGCGCGGCTTCTCGGCGGGCTCGCTCCGCCCCGGGGGGACATCCAGCATGGCGGCGAGCGCGGTCACCGGCTGCCCGTCGAGCGTCGCTTCGGGCAAGTCGCCCGCCAAGGCGGCCAGCCGCAGCCAGAAGCGCGACGCAACCGCCGGGTCGCCGCCGCTGCGCATCGCGCGCGTCACCACCACCTCGCGCGCCGCAAAGGCGCCGGCGAAATCATGCGCCGCCATCCCCTGCTGCCGCTCGGGCGCGGCGAGGCCCAGCATCCGCCGGATACCGGGGGCGAGCCAGGGATCGGGGCTTTGCTGCGGCGGCCAGCGCCCTTCGTCGAGCCCGCCCAAAATCATCACATCGGCGCGCTGCAACCGCGCCTCGAGCAGCCCCCAGATGAACAGCCGCGGATGCCCGCCATAGGGCGGGCGGATGCTCTCGCCCGACATCAGGTCGGCGAGCATTGCGGGGAAATCGGCGGGCGCGACCAGCGCCGGGCCATCGCCCTTCGCCAGCGCCCAGCGGTCGAACAGATCGGACAAGGCGCGGCCCGCATGCCCTGTCCACGCGCCTTCGCCGGTGAGCCAGCCGAGCGCGTCCTGCAACGCGCCGAGCAGCACCGACGGCGGCGCGGCAACCCCCGCCGCAAAGGGCGCCAATGCGGTGCCGAGCGCCGTCGCCACCTCGGCCCACCAATCGGCGACCGCCAGCGCGGCGCCATGCCCGCGCCGATCGCTGTCGGCCGCAATCTCGCCGATCCGCGCCGTCACTCCTGCCCAGCCTGGCACCAGCCCCGGCCCGCGCAAAACGAGATCGAGTCGCCGCACCTGGTCGAGCCAGCCCAGCCGTCCTTCGCCCGCGCGCACCAGCGGATGCCCGAGCAGCGCGACCAGCCGCACCGGATCGAACGCTGCGGCAAATTCGGCGAGCAGCGACAAGAGCGCGCCCGGCGGCGTCTGTCCCAGCGGCTGCCCGGCGCTGTCATCGACCGCGATGTCCCAGCGCGCGAGCGCGGCGGCGACGCGCTCGGCGAGCAGCCGATCGGGGGTCACCAGCGCCGCGGTGCGCCCCGGTTCATTCAACGCGCGGCGCATCATCAACGCGACCCCCTGCGCCTCCTGCCCGTCGTCGGCGAAGGTCGCGGCGCTGACCCCGGTCAGGCTGGGCGCAACATCGGCCGCCGCCTGCCAGCGCGCGGTATAGGCGGCGGGGGCGAAGAGCAGCGACAGAAAGGGCGCGCGTGCGTCGGGGCCGTCGAATGGCGACGTCGCGGCCCATGCGCCAACCTCTTCGCGCGCGATCCCCATCCGCCCGAGCAACAGCGTCAGATGATATTGCGGATGCGTTTCGAGCGGGCGCTCCCCCGGCTGGTCGGGATCGGGCTTCACCGGCCCCAGCGCCTCCCATTCCTCCGCGGCCATGCCGAGGTCGAGCCCCGGCAGGACCACCATTCCATTGGGCAAATCGGCAACGGTGCGCAGCAACCGCGCGATCGCGGGCGCCGCGGTGGTGACGCCCGCGGCAACTACAAAGCGCGCCGGTGGCGCCGCGCGCCACCCGGCGGCGACCCGCGCAAGCAGCCGGTTGCGACGGTCGGCGCGGTCGATGTGCCCGGTCGCGGCGAGCATCGCGGGCCAATGGTCGATCAGCAACCTGAGCCGCTGCCACGACGCCTGCCAATGCCCCGCGAGATCGCCCAGCGCCGCTTCGATATCGCCGAGCCGCGCCGGGGCAACCTCTTCATAATGCAGCTGGTCGATCACCCGGCCCAGCCCTTCGGCGAGCTGGAACGCCGCGGCGCCAGTGATCGCATCTTCGCCCGCCGGATTATGCCGCTCGATCAGCGCCGCGAGCATCAGCCGCCGCCGCAGCGGATCGATCGCGGGGGGGATCGGTTCCGCCTCGTCGATCGCATCGAGCGCCAGTGCGACGCTTTCGTCGAGGTCGGCATCGCCGATCACCGCGAGCCGCGGCATCAACAGTCCCGCCCCGCTCGCGCGCACGAACGCGGCCTGCACCGCGCTGCGCGCGCGATTGCTCGGCAGCAGGATCAGCCCCTCGGCCAGCCCCAAGGCGCCGTCGGCAAAACGGTCGATCAGCCCGGCGACGAGCGCGTCGGCAAAGGCCCGCTGGACGGGGATGGAGAAGACGGTGGGGGATGTCGTCATATGACCCGGTTATTCAAGGCTTGCCCGTGATGCGCAAGCCGCTCCTCCCTATGGCGAAGCCATGGGGAGGTGGCAGCGCGAAGCGCTGACGGAGGGGCCATGGCGCTAACGTCGCGGCCCCTCCACCACTTGCTTCGCAAGCGGTCCCCCTCCCCATCGCTCCGCGACAGGGAGGAGCAAGCGGTCAAACCTCACTCAACGCGGCTTCGGTCGGCGCAATGCGCGCCGGGGTGCCGACGTCGAACCATTGCCCCATATGCGACAATCCGTAGAGCCGCCCCGCCGCGATCGCACGGTCCCAAAGGATGTTCGTCGAAAACGCGCCCTCGGGTGCGCCGTCGAGCAGGCGTGGCGAGATCAGCTGGATGCCCGTATAAACAAAGGGCGCGATGCGGCCGGGCTTGCGCCGCGACAGCTGGCCATTGGGGTCCATATGGAAATCGCCCTTGCCGCCGTGCCCGGTCGCACTTGCCTGCCGAATGACCAGCAACAGCGCGTCCATCCGATCGCCGTCCCAATGCCGCGCCAGATGCTGGATGCTGTCCACCGGCCCGTCGGTCCAGATATTGTCGCTGTTGACGATCAGAATCGGATCGCCGGTCAGCTGGGGCAGCGCCTTCACCATCCCGCCGCCGGTTTCGAGCAGCAGGTCGCGCTCGTCCGAAATGGCGATCGTGAACGCGCGTTTCTGCGCCGCCAGATGCGCTTCCAGCGCGTCGGCGAGATAATGGACGTTGACCACGACATGGCCGACCCCCGCCGCCTCGATGCGGTCGAGGCTATGGTCGATCAGCGGCTTGCCCGCGACGCGCACCAGCGGCTTGGGGCGGGTGGCGGTCAGCGGGCGCATGCGCTTGCCGAGCCCCGCCGCCATCACCATCGCGCTTTCGATCCTGGTGGTCATCACCACGCCGCCGCGCGCTTGTCGGCGGGGATATTTTCGTCGAACCAGGCGCGCACCGGCGCCAGCCCCGGATGCGCCAGATCGCGCTCGAGCAGCCCCCACATCCGCGGCTGGAACTGGCGATAGCCGGGCTTGCCGTCGCGCTTCCACAGCCGCACGAACACCCCCAGGATGCGCGTGTTGCGCTGCGCCGCGAGCGCCCAATAGGCGCTTTCGATGTCCTGTCCGGTCGCGCTCTGGTAGCGCGCGAGCATCGCCGTCTCGACCGCGGGGGTCACGTCGCGCCGCGCATCCTCCAGCACCGAGGCAAGGTCGTAGGCAGGGTGCCCGATCAGCGCGTCCTGAAAATCGAGCAGGCCATAATGCGCCACCCCCGTCTTGCCCGGCACCAGCATGATATTTTCGGCATGATAATCGCGCAGCACCGTGACGCGCGGCAGGCCGTCATGCTCGACCGGGGTCAGCACCGCCTCCCATGCGGCGCGAAAGGCGTCGCGGTCGACCGCGATCCCCAGCGTCGGGCAATACCAGTCGCTGAACAGCATCACCTCGTCGAGCCACTGCTCGAGCCCCAGCACCGGCAGCCCCGGCATCGGCGGTCGCGCATGAAGGTGGACGAGCAGGTCGGTCACCCCGGCATAAAGTTCGACCTCGCGATCGAGCGCCGCATCGGCGGTCTCGCGCAGCCGCACATCGCCGAAATCCTCGATCAGCAACAGGCCTTGCACCAGGTCGCGCGCAAAAATCGTCGGCGCGGTCAGCCCCTCGCCGCACAGATATTCGGCGACCGCGATAAACGGCCGTGGATCCTCGTGCGGGGGCGGGGCGTCCATCAGCACCGCCTGCCGATCGCCGTCGACGACGCGGAAATAGCGCCGGAACGACGCATCGCCGGCGAGCGGCAAAATCTGGGCATCGCCCCAGCCATGCGCGGCGAGGAAGGCGGGCGCATGGGGGGGCGGAATCATCGGAGCGGCCATCGGCTCCCCCAAGACGTCGGCACGTCGGCTGTCAAGACGCGCGCGTCGCCGCTCCCCGAAATCGTGATGGACAGGGCGCCGGGCCAGCCCTGCGCCCCGAGCCGCTCGGGCCATTCGATGAGCAGCGCCCCGTCGTACAGATACTCGTCGAGCCCCAGCTCGATCAGCTCGCCTTCATCCTCGATCCGGTACAGATCGACATGCGCGATGGGCAGATCGACCTCGGGCGGCGCATAGGGCTGGACGATCGCAAAGGTCGGGCTTGGCGCCTCGCCGACCAGCCCGCGCGCCTTCAGCATCGCGCGCGCCAGCGTCGTCTTGCCCGCGCCGAGGTCGCCCGAGAGCAGCACGACGTCGCCGGGCACGAGCGCGGTCCCGATCGCCGCACCGATGCGCTCGGCTTCGTCGAGATCATAGGAACAGGTGAAAGTCATAAAGAGCGCCGTGCCCCTGCGAAGGCAGGGGCCCATCTCCGGTCCGCGCAAAGTTGAAGCGGCAAGAGATGGATCAGTATCGGGTTGAACATGCCCCGCATATTCAAGGATCGTCTGGGAGACGATCCGACCCGATGCTCCTTCGCAGGGAAACAAGCAGAAAGGAGGGCGACCAAAGCCATCATACCCGCCGCGGCAGGCTGATCCGCACCAGCGTGCCTTGCCCCGGCTCGCTGACCACTTCCATGGTCCCGCCGTGGGCGGCGACGAGCTGGCGCGCCAGGGCAAGGCCGATGCCGCCCGACGCGGTCCCCGCCTGCTGCCCCCTGGTCACCGCGGCGACCGCTTCGGGCATCCCGGGGCCGTTGTCCGACACGATGATCTCGACCGCGCGCGCATCGCCCGTCGCGTGCAGCAGGACGCGACCGTCGGTCTTGCGCGCCGGGGCGGTGTAGCGCACCGCATTGTCGAGCAGCCCGGCGACCAGCCGCGACAGCCGCGGGGCATCGCCGTCGATGCGACCCAGATCGGGCGAAATATTGCCGACCAGTTCGACCTTTTCGGCGACGGCCAGCGCCTGCGCGTCGGCGAGCGCCCGGTCGAGCAGCTGGCGCACATCGACCGGCGCCCGCTCGACGACCAGCGATCCTGCCTCGCCCTGCGCGAGGTCGAGCACATTGTCGATCTGGCGCCCCAGCACCCCGACCGAATCCATGATCGCGTTGACATAGCCCTGTTGCTGTTCGCTGAGCTTGCCGGCATAGCCCGCCTGCAACATCTCGCCGAACCCGCCGATCGAGGTGAGCGGCGTGCGCAGTTCGTAACTCATCCGCGACAGGAATGCGGTCTTGACCTTGTCAGCCGCCTCCAGCGCCTCGTTGCGTTCGCGCAGCGCGCCCTCCATCTTCCGGCTCGGGGTGATGTCGAGCATGATCAGCAGCGCGTTGCCGTCGGGCAGCGGGATCGACGCGAAGTCGAAATAACGCCCGTCGGCAAATCCGATCTCGCCGCCGCGCTGTTGCCGCTCCAGCGTCGCGGCGCGGATCACTTCCTGGACGATGCTGATCTGGTTCGGCTTCACCAGCCGGTCGGCGAGCCCGCCCATCAGCACATCGACGCGCGGATGCGCCGCCAGCGTCGCCTCGTCGATCCCCCACAGGCGGCGGAAGCGCTGGTTCCACAGATGCAGGCGCCCGTCGGGGGCGAACACCGCAATCGCCTCGAACAGATTGTCAAAGGTCGCGGTGCGCACGCGCAGCAGCGTGTCGCGCGCACCCGCCAGCTGGACCTGCTCGGTCTTGTCCTCGGCGATCAGCAACAGCCCGCCGTCGGGGGTCGGCTGGGCGACGACGTGCAGGTGGGTGCCGTCGCGCAGCAGCCAGTCCTCCTCGCTCGCCCCCGGCTGCGCGAACCAGTCGACATGCGCCTGCCGCCATTCGGGATAGTTGCGCACTTCCGGGGTCCGCCCGCGTTCGCGCCACGCGTCGAGCAGGCGCGCAAAGGGCGCCGCCTCGGCGACCTCCTCGGCGTCGAGCCCAAACAGGCGGCGAAAGGGCAGGTTGGCGAAACTCAGCCCCTGATCGGGGCCGAACTGCGCCACCGCCGCCGACAAACGGTCGAGCAGTTCGCGCTGGGTGTCGACGAACCGGCGGTGCGCGCCGCGCTCGCTCTCCAGTTCCTGAATGTCGATCGCATAGCCCGCGATCCCGATCACCCGCCCGCCGGTCGGCGCCAGCGGCACGTCGACCACGCGCATGATCCGCCGCTCGCCCTCGATCGTCACCGGGATCGTGCGGACCTGCGCCGCGCCCGCGATGCGCGCCTCGTCGGCGGCCTCGGCGGCGCTGACCCCGGCGACCGTCTCGCACAATTCGATGCCGCCATCGATCACCGCCACCGCGCTTTTCGCCTCGACTGCCCGAACATAGGCGCCGTTGACGAGCGCGAGGTTGAGGTCGGTGCCGCGGAACCACATCGGGAAGGGCGCGGCCTCGATCAGCCCCGACAAGGCCTCGAACGCCGCCATCGCCTCGTCGCGCTCGCTGCGCGCCTGCGCCAGCGCGTGCTGGCCGTCGGTCGCATCGCTCAGCCACAACAGCACGCTGCCCGGGCCGCCGACGGCCTGCGGCGCCGGCGCGCCATGCAGGATGATCGTGCGCTCGCTGCCTTGGGGTTTCAGGCTCAGCGTAAAGGGTTTGGCGCCGCGCTGCGCGCCCAGGATCGCCTGGCGCAGCGCGTCATGGCCATCGGGGTCCAGCCCGCTGCCCAGTCCGCGCAGCTCGTCGAAATTGCGCGGTCCTTGGGCCAGGCCCAGCCAGCGTCCCAATTTCTCGCTCGCCTCGATCCGCCAGTCGGCGCGGACGATGACCGGCAGCTGCGGCGAAGCCTCGACCAGGCTCGCGAGCCGTTCGCCCTGTCCGGCGACAAATGCCGCGCGCCGCTGCATCGCAATCCCGCGCCCGACCGCCCACAATCCGGCAAGCAGCCAGAGCGCGACAAAAAGGCCCAGCGCAAAGAGCGCCCCCGACGAAAGCGTCATGAAGCGCGCGCCGCGAGGCGGGTGGACAGGAAAGAGCGGCGTTGGCCCATCCGCCCGCCCTATCGACTGTCCCCAAGTGTTTCAATCGCTAGGCGCCGGAACGCCCGATCATGCTGGCGATCGTCCATGAAATGCGCTGCGACAATTGGGCCACACGCCACTGACAATGCGGTGAATTGCGTACTGCTACCCTTGACTTCGCGGCGCAGGCTTGAATAGCTGGTGCTATCGGCAAGTCATAAATCCGCCAAGAGATTGAAAAGACGCGCCTTTCACTTTTCGACCAACCCGACCGGGTTGGTCGGGGCATTAAAAACCGGGGATTATCTATGAATGATTTGAGCAGGGCGTCGCTGCATGCGCGTCGGATTCTGGGTTTCGCGAGCCTTTCCGCCATGGCGGTTGTCATCGCGGCGCCAGCGATGGCGCAGGACACCGCACCGGCTGAAACCAGCGCCGAAACCGCCGCACCCGAAGACGCTATCGTCGTCACCGGTTCGCGACTGCGCGGCGTGACGCCGTTCAACAGCCCCGACCCGATCGCCGTGATCGACCCCAATATCGCGTCGAAAGAAGGCAAGTTCGATCTGGCATCGACGCTGCAAAGCTCGCCGATCGCGGCCGGCTCGACCCAGATTACCGCCGCCATTTCGTCGAACTTCGTCACCGACGGTGGCCCGGGTGCGCAGACGATCAACCTTCGCGGGCTTGGCCCCAACCGCACCCTGGTGCTGCTCAACGGTCGCCGTGCCGGTCCCGCGGGTACCCGCGGCGGCGTGTCGGCGTTCGACCTCAACGTCCTGCCGCAGTCGATTGCCGAAAGCGTCGAAATCCTGAAAACCGGCGCCTCGTCGGTCTATGGGTCGGACGCGGTCGCGGGCGTGGTCAACATCAAGACCAAGACCAGCACCAACGGCCTCGAACTCAACGGCACCGTGTCGGCGCCGTTCGGCGGCGGCGGCGAGGAATATCGCATCAACGCGATCTGGGGCAAAACCTTCAGCCGCGGCCACATCCTGATCGCGGGCGACTATACCAAGGTCAAGGAACTCAAGCGCGGCGATCGTGCCTATCTTGCCTGTCCGGAAGCCTATACTTTCCGCGAAGATGGCAGCCGCGCCGACCTCATCGATCCGCGCACCGGCCAGTTCAAGTGCGAGGATCTGCGCTGGGGCCACGCGTGGACCTACAATCTGATCGACAATCTTCAGCTCGATGGCCCGGGCGGTCCGAACACCGGGCTCAACACCTCGCCGACCGGCGCGACGGTGCTGATGCAGTTCCAATATCCCGGCGAAGTGCTCGGCGTGCCGACCTATGGCGCGCCCGCCTATCCGGGTGACTTTGGCATGCCTGCCGGCTGGTTCCCGACCGGCTATGACACCGCATCGCTGGCGATCCAGAACGCCTATCACCCGTTCCAGGCCGATCAGACGCTGATCCCCGAAACCGACCTTTATACGGCGTTCGTCGATGGCGCGTTCGAAATCAGCGATTCGGTCGAACTGTTCGGCGAATTCCTGTTCAATCGCCGCGAAACCTATCAGAACGGCTGGCGCCAGTTCTGGAACTTTGGCTACACCGGCGACCTGTACGGCACCGGCACCCCGGCGACCAGCTGGGCCGCGGGGTGGCAGGGGCTCAACCTGATCAGCCCGACCGCGATCACCGATCAATTCGACAGCAGCCAGCGCGTCGATTATTATCGCGGCGTCGCGGGCGCGCGCGGCGATTTCGGTGGCACCGGCAACTGGCGCTGGGAAGTCTATGGCCAGTACAGCAAGAGCATCGGCAAATATCGCCAGCAGCAGGCGCTGCAGGATGCCTATGACACCGGCTATTTCCAGACCGCATCGTGCGTCGGCACCGTCACCCCGGTTTCGGGCAAGCAGTGCGTCGACATGCGCTGGCTCGACCCCAACTTCCTCGCCGGCGACCTGACGCAGGCCGAGAAGGATTTCTACTTCTCGTGGGAAGAGGGCAAGACCGTCTATACTCAGAAGTCGGGTGAAGCGACGCTGACCGGCGATCTGTTCAAACTGCCGGCGGGCGCGGTGCAGGTGGCGCTTGGCGCGACCATCCGCCAGGATCGCATCAACGACGTTCCGGGCGAAATCACCCGCGCGGGCAATGCCTGGGGTGCCTCGACGTCGGGGATCACCGCGGGCAAGAGCATGACGAAGGAAGCGTTCGGGGAAATCAACGTCCCCGTGCTGGCCGACAAGCCCTTCTTCCAGAATCTGACGCTTTCGGCGGCGGCGCGCATCACCAGCGTCAAATCGACGCGCGCGTCGGACGGTTTCTCGGACAGCGACAATGGCAACTGGACGTACAAGCTGGGCGCCAACTGGGCGCTCAACGACACCGTCCGCCTGCGCGCCAGCTATGGCACCTCGTTCCGCGCCCCGGCGCTGTTCGAACAGTTCCTCGCCGACGAAACCAGCTTCCCGCGTCAGACCGACATCGATCCCTGCGTCAACTGGGCGGCGAACCTGGCGTCCGGCCGCATCACGCAGCGTATCGCTGACAATTGCGCGGCCGACGGGATTCCGAACAACCATCCGGGCGGCGGCGCCACCGCAACCGCAACGTCGCGCGGCGGCATCGGCCTGCTCGACGCCGAAACGTCCAAGGCGTTGGTGGTCGGCGGCGTGCTCACGCCCAAGTTCGGCTTCCTGCCCGACACCACGATCAACATCGCGGTCGATTATTTCGACATCAAGGTGAAGGGCCAGATCACCCAGCTGGGTGGCCGCAACATCATCTTCGGTTGCTATGATTCGGACAATTTCCCGGCCGACCCGCTGTGTGACCTGTTCACTCGCGGCCAGACCGGCGCGCCGAACAATATCAACGAAGTGCGCGACCAATATGTGAATATCGCCAGCCAGCGGAACAGCGGCATCGATCTGAACGTCAATATCCGCCACGATCTTGGCCGATTGGGGCGCCTGTCCTTCACCGCCGACATGACCTGGCAGACCAAGGATATTTTCCAGCTGCTGCCGACGTCGCCGGTCGAGGACGACCTGGGTGAAGTCGGGTCGCCGCAGTGGGTCGGCGATTTCCGCATGACCTGGGCCGCCAATAGCGGGACGACGCTGTTTTACGGCATGAACGTCATCGGCGGTACGTCGAACGTGCAGGAATTCGTCGATCGCAACGGCGACGTCTGCGTGAACAGCGCACTGCGCGGTCGCTATTGCCCCGTGCTGACGACGAAAGCGGTCTTCTACCACAATGCGTCGATCACGCAGGAAGTGGGCGACCGGTTCGAAATCACCCTGGGGGTCAGCAACCTGTTCAACACGCGCCCGCCGCGCGTGTCGACGCTGAACGGCGGCACGATCTCGATGATCGGGCCGGTGGTCGCCGCGTCGCAATATGGGTTCAGCGGACGCCGCGGCTTCATCAACGTCAAGTCGAAGTTCTGATCGATTTGACAACGCAAACATTGGGGCGGCATGGCAACATGCCGCCCCAACTGTTTTTATAATCCCAAAGGAACGCCCGCGCCCGATGCCTGAAGTCACGGTGAAAGCCGACACGCTCGACGCCGAAAACCGCCGCTTTGTTCAGGCGCCGCTGCGCCAGCCGGTGTTCCTCAACAGCGTTCCGAAAAGCGGCAGCCACCTGCTGCGCAACATCATCCGCATGTTCGTGCCGGTCGAACAGCAATATGGGCGCGATTTCATCCAGTGGCCCAACCTGCAACAGCATCGCGGCGCCTTTGATCCCGCGCGGCCGCAGCTCAGCTGGGGCCATCTGTTCTTTGCCGATGCCTCGGCGATCGAAACCGCGCCGGCGCGGCGCATCCTGCTCTATCGCGATCCCTATGACTGGGTGATCGCGCGCGCGCGCTTTTTCGCGTCGGAGCAGTTTTCGGGCAATATGGATTTCTTCAAGACCGGCGCACTGACGGTCGATGAACTGCTGACGATGATGATCTTTGGCCTGCCCGGCAAGGCGCCCTCGCTCAACGACATCTATGAAATGAACGCCGCGGCGTGGCTCGGCGCGCGCGTCCATGTCGTGACCTACGAAGAATTGATCCGGCATCTGGCCGACCTCGACACGCCTTCGGCCGAGGCCTTTTTCACGGGCCTGCTCGCCGCCTGCGGCATCGATCGCCCCGACGACTGGCGGCTGCGCGTCCGCATCGGTGCCGACCCGGCGCAAAGCGGTACCGCGCGCGGCAACCTCACCGGCGTGGCGCTCGACTTTCCCGCGACGCTCGGTGCGCGTCACCGCGCGCTGGTCGACTATCAGGCGCCGGGCCTGCGCGCCGTGCTGGGTTACAGCGAATGACCGTCGGCGGCACCGTCAGCGCCTTTCCGCTGCTGATCAGCGCCACCTCGCTCGCCAACGCCGGACGCCTCGAAGAGGCGGCGCAGCAGGTCATCGCCCATCTGCGTGCGCGTCCCAACGAGCCGCAGGGACTCGCCAAACTGGGCGAGATCGCGATGCTGCTCGGCGCGCTTGGCCAGTCCGAACATTTCCTGCGCCGCGCGCTCGCCGCCGGGTCGCGCGACGTCCAGGTCCGCCGCCACCTCGCGTCGGTGCTCAACCAGCAGGAACGGCTCGACGAAGCGGCGGCGTTGTTCGCGGCGCTGGAAGCGGAGATCGACGATCCCGTCATTCCGGCGATGCACGCGTTGATCCTCGACAAATTGGGCCATAATGCCGACGCGCAGGCGATCCAGCAGCGGCTGGCCGAGCAGCATGGCGACAAGCCGCACCACTGGATCGCCTACGGCCACAGCCTGCGTGCCGCGGGCGAGGTCGATGCGGCCATCGCCGCCTATCGCAACGCCATCGACGCCGACGACGAATGCGGTGAGGCGTGGTGGGCGCTCGCCAATATCAAGAGCCGCGTGCTGACCGACGCCGACGTCGATCATATGCAGCGGATGATCGGCATCGCGATCGACGTCCGAAACAGCGCCCCGCTCCACTTTGCGCTCGCCCGCGCGCTGCACGACCGCGGCCGCTATCGCGAGGCGTTCGATCATTATGAAACCGGCAACCAGCAGCGCGCCGACGACATCGGCTATGACGCGCGCGAACTGACCGCCGAAGTCGCCGAGGTCGAGGCGGCGGTCGACCCCGCCTTTGTCGCGCGGCTTGGCGACGAGCCGGTCGGCGACGCGGTGCCGGTCTTCATCGTCAGCCTGCCGCGCTCGGGCTCGACCCTGCTCGAACAGATGCTCGGCAGCCACCCCGCGATCGAACCCGTCGGCGAGCTGCCCTATGCCCCCGCGATCCTGCGCGGCGCGATGGAGATGGCGACGCGGCGCGGCAAGGTGACGGTGCCGCAGCTGATCGCGCAGATCCCCGACGCTGCCGCCGCCGCGATGGGGCAGGATTATCTTCGCCGCGCCGCGCTGCACCGCAAGACCGACCGCGGCTTTTTCGTCGACAAGCTGCCGCACAATTGGAGCAACATCCTCTTCATCCGCCGCATCCTGCCGCAGGCGAAATTCCTCGATATCCGCCGCGATGCGATGGACTGCTGCTTTTCGAATTTCTCGCAAAGCTTTTCGCGCGCCCACGCCTCGTCGTTCCGGCTCGCCGACATCGGCCAATGCTACACCGATTATGTGCGGATGATGGCGCATCTGGATCGCGTCGCGCCGGCGCTCGTCCACCATATCGACTATGAAGCGATGGTCGCCGACCCCGAAGCGCAGCTGCGCCCGGCGCTCGCCTATCTCGGGCTCGACTGGGATCCGGCGCTGCTCGAATTCCACAAGCTCGACCGCGTCGTCCGCACCCCGTCGAGCGAGCAGGTGCGCCGCCCGCTCAACCGCGACGGGATGGACGTGTGGAAACCCTATGCCGAATGGCTGGGGCCGCTGCGCGATGCGCTGGGGCCGCTCGCGCGCTGAACGCAAAACGGCCCGCCCCCGGCGAAGGGAGCGGGCCGCTCTGATCCACCGCGGTGGACGCGTTTAGTAGCGGTAGTGATCGGGCTTGAACGGCCCTTCGACCGGCACGCCGATGTAATCGGCCTGCTTCTGGCTCAGCTTCGAAAGCTGCACGCCCAGCTTTTCGAGGTGCAGCGCCGCGACCTTTTCGTCGAGATGCTTGGGCAGGACGTACACGTCGTTCTTGTACTGCTCGCTGCGCGTCCAAAGCTCGATCTGCGCCAGCGTCTGGTTGGTGAAGCTCGCCGACATCACGAACGACGGGTGGCCCGTCGCGTTGCCGAGATTGACCAGGCGGCCCTTCGACAGGATGATGATCTGCTTGCCGTCGGGGAATTCGACCAGGTCGACTTGCGGCTTCACTTCGGTCCATTTGTAGTTGGCGAGCGCCGCAATCTGGATCTCGCTGTCGAAGTGGCCGATGTTGCAGACGATTGCCATATTCTTCATCGCCGCCATATGTTCGGCGGTGATCACATCGGCGTTGCCGGTCGCGGTGACGAAGATGTCCGAACGCTTGACGGCTTCGTCCATCGTCACGACCTCAAAGCCTTCCATCGCCGCCTGCAGCGCGCAGATCGGATCGATTTCGGTGACGAGGACGCGCGCGCCGCCGTTGCGGAGCGACTGCGCCGAGCCCTTGCCGACGTCGCCGAAGCCGGCCACCGTGGCGACCTTGCCCGCCAGCATCACGTCGGTGCCGCGGCGGATCGCGTCGACCAGCGATTCCTTACAGCCATAGAGGTTGTCGAACTTCGACTTGGTGACGCTGTCGTTGACGTTGATCGCGGGGAAGGGCAGCTCGCCCTTCTTGGCGATGTGATACAGGCGGTGGACGCCGGTCGTCGTTTCTTCCGACACGCCCTTGATCGCCTTGACGGTCTTGGTGAGGTAACCGGGGTTCGCCGCGACAAACGCCTTCAGCGCGCGCTGCATCTCGATCTCTTCTTCATTCTCGGGCGCCGGCATCGTTTCGCCGGCCTCGAGCTTCGCGCCCCACAGCGCGAACATCGTGGCGTCGCCGCCATCGTCGAGGATCAGGTTGCAGGTGGTGCCGTCTTCCACGCCCCAGTCGAAGATGCGGCCGACATAATCCCAATAATCGGCGAGGCTCTCGCCCTTCACCGCGAACACCGGCACGCCCGTCGCGGCGATCGCGGCCGCGGCATGGTCCTGCGTCGAGAAAATGTTGCACGTCGCCCAGCGCACTTCGGCGCCCAATGCGGTCAGCGTCTCGATCAGCACCGCGGTCTGGATCGTCATGTGCAGCGATCCGGTGATGCGCGCGCCCTTCAGCGGCTGCGCCGCGCCATATTCGGCGCGCAGCGCCATCAGGCCCGGCATTTCGGTTTCGGCGATGTTGATTTCCTTGCGCCCGAAATCGGCGAGGCTGATGTCGGCAACGACATAATCACGGGTGTCGGCGGCGAGAGTGGCCACGGGGATTCTCCATATCGGCAAATACGACCGCAGGCGAGCGGCCACGAAGTCATGGGTAATTATGTTGCGCGCCCTAGCCGAAAGCGCGCCGCCGATCAAATATAAACTTTTCTTTATATCGTAATCCGGGCTCGATCCGCCGAACCGCGCGGACGTGCGAATCGGCGGCGCAAAATGCACCGGCGCCGAAATTAATTTTCAGCAGGCGCAATTGTGACAATCGACGTCACCAAATTGTGACAACGAGTCGGGCAAGCCAAGATTCTGAAAATCCTGACTTATAGTGCGCCTTGCGATCAGCATAATTTGGAATTGTGACACGAGTGTTACAACGTGCCGAAAACATTGACTTTTCCGCCGACGAGCGAGAAAATCGGCCAAAGTTTTCGAGGGGATAGAGAGATGAAAAAAATATTGCTGCCGCTGATCGCATTGGCTTTCGCGACCCCGGCTGCCGCGCAATCGATCATCGTCGTCACCGGGCCGCAGGCCGATTCGGCCGCGCTGCCGGTGGCCTATGCCGAACTGCGTGCTGGCGAAAATGAAGCCGCGATCGCCAAGCTGACCGGCGCAACCACCCTCGATGCCCGCGATCCGTCGCGGCTGATCAACCTTGGCACCGCTTATGCTCGTCTGGGTCGCACCAGCGAAGCCGCCGCCGCCTATGATGCGGCCCTCGCCAGCCCGATCCGGTACGATCTTGAACTGGCGAATGGCAATTATGTCGATTCGCGCTGGGCTGCCCGCACCGCGCGCGCGAACCTCGCCGCCGGTCGTCCACTGCTGGCTTTGGCGCGGTAATCTGATCGTCGCTCCCGCCCCGCGGCAGGGGCGACGATCAGACGATCAGGGGGATCAGCGCGTCTTCACCAGCATGAGCGTCCCCATGTCGATCCGGCTGCGGCCATCGAATTCCACACTATTGCGCGTGTCGGTGATGAACATCAGCCGCCCCGATGCATCGGTGATGCGCGCCGACACCGCATAGCTGTGCCGCGGATCGAGCTTGTTCTGATCGACGGTGAACGAAAAGGCGAAGGGCACCTGGCGTCCGTCGGCGGTAAAGCTCTGCTCGGCAATGGTGCGCGATGGCGCGTCCATCAGGCTGACGTCGCTCAGCTGGATCTGGACCTGCGCGGTCGGCGGCAACGCCATGCGCTCGCGATAGCTGATCTGGCCGGTGACCGACACCGGCTGTTCGGACGGTCCCAGCGTCGCGCACGCGGCGAGCGGCAGGGTGGCGAGGCTGAGCGCGAGCGCGCGGGCGATACGGACCATGGCTGTTCTCCTGTTATGGCGCGCGGCGATTAGCCTCGCCGCGATGAACCCTGTCTGTCCGATCTGTTGCTCGGCGGTCAGCCTTCCAGCTCGACGTCCCAATACAGCCAGTCGATCCAGCTTTCGTGCAGATAATTGGGCGGGAAACAGCGGCCATTGTCCTGCAACTGCCAGCTCGTCGGCCGCCACGGCTGGCGGTGGATCGGCATATGCGCCTGTTGCGGGGTGCGTCCGCCTTTCTTGAGGTTGCACGGCGCGCAGGCGGTGGTGACATTTTCCCACGTCGTCCGCCCGCCCAGCCGACGGGGCACGACATGATCGAACGTCAAATCCTTGCCCGACCCGCAATATTGGCAGGCGAAGCGATCGCGCAGGAACAGGTTGAAGCGCGTGAACGCCGGGTGCTGCGACGGCTTCACATATTGGCGCAGCGCGATGACGCTGGGGATCGGCATCGTCCGCGTCGGCGAATGGATCTCGCGCTCGTAATTTTCGACGATGGTGACGCGGTCGAGGAAAACCGCCTTGACCGCAGTCTGCCACGGCCACAGGCTCAAGGGATAGTAACTGAGCGGCGTATAATCGGCGTTCAGGACCAGCGCGGGACAACTATCGGGATGCCGGGCAAGATCGGGATGAAACATGGCTTGGTAACGCAGCCCCCTTCGCTTCTCGGGATGGCGCGCCACTGCCTTCCCTGCGTGACACGATCATTACATGCCGCATCAGATTCTGACGTCAAGGGGGCATCTGCCGCAAGATATGGAAGGATTCCGATGAGCGCGGCACAGTATATGGAATCTTTACCAGCGCAATGCTGACCCGTTTCGCGCCCAGCCCGACCGGCGACCTTCATCTCGGCCACGCCTATAGCGCGGTGCTCGCGCATGCTGCCGCGCGCGCCGCGAACGGCCGGTTCGTCATCCGCATCGACGATATCGACGGCATCCGTTCGCGCGAGGACTATGTCGCCGCCTCGCTCGCCGACCTTGCGTGGCTCGGGCTCGCCTGGGACGGCGAGCCACTGCGCCAGTCGCACCGGCTCGGCGACTATGCCGCCGCGCTCGATCGCTTGCGTGCCCGCGGCCTTGTCTATCCCTGTTTCTGCACTCGCGCCGACATCGTCGCGAGCCTCGCCGCGCCGCACGGCCCCCCGAATGGACCGGCGGGCGCGATCTATCCCGGCACCTGCCGCGACCTCCCTTCGGCCGAACGCGAACGGCGGATGGCGACCGAGCCGCATTGCTGGCGCCTCGACATGGCGCGCGCGGTTTTGACCACCGGCGCGCTGGCGTGGGAGGAACAGGGGCAGGGGGAGCGGATCGCCGACCCGCTCGCGCATGGCGACATCGTCCTCGCGCGCAAGGATGCGCCCGCCAGCTATCACCTTGCCAGCACGCTCGACGATGCGATCATGGGGGTCAGCCATATCATCCGCGGCGCCGACCTGCTCGCGTCGACCGATGTCCACCGCCTGCTCCAGGCGTTACTGGGGCTGCCGACCCCGCTGTACCGGCATCATCCGCTCGTCTGCGGTCCGGACGGCAAAAGGCTGGCGAAGCGCGACGCCGCGGCCGCGCTTGCGTCGCTCCGCGCGGCGGGCGTGGACGGCCCCACGCTCGCCGCCGATCTGCTCGCCGCGCGGCTTCCCACTGGTTATTCGCTGCAAATGCCCTAAATAGGGGGCATGAACATTCTGCTGATCATCGGCGTCGTCGTGGCGGCCGGCTTCGTCCTGTTCTCGCTCGCGCGGGGGCTCTTCTATTTTTCGCAAGGTCACCAGGCGGTGATCGACGGGAAAGTCGAGGAAAATCAGGTGATGCAGAACAAGATGATGATGGCGCGCGTCAAATGGCAGGCGATCACCATCATCCTGCTCGTGCTGATCGGCCTGCTCGCCGCGGGCGGCTGATCCTGCCGTCGCGCAGGCCTTGCTCGATGGTCAAGCTCAACAAAATCTACACGCGCACCGGCGACGACGGTACCACCGGGCTGGTCGACGGATCGCGGATTGCCAAATCGGCGCCGCTGATGGCGGCGATCGGCGACGTCGATGAGGCGAACAGCTGGGTCGGCGTCGCGGTCGCGGCGCTCGATCCCGCCAGCGACGCCGCGGCGATGCTGGCGCGGATCCAGAACGAGCTGTTCGACCTCGGCGCCGACCTTGCCACCCCCGCCGACATCCAGTTCGGCTTCGGCCCGCACGACATGGCGCTGCGCATCGTCCCCGGCCAGATCGCGCGGCTGGAGGACGAGATCGATCGCATGAACGACGATCTCGAGGCGCTGCGCAGCTTCATCCTCCCCGGCGGCACCGAGGCCGCGGCGCGCCTGCACGTCGCTCGCGCTGTCGCGCGGCGCGCCGAACGCGCGGCGGTCGCCGCCGGTGCGGACCGCGACCTCAACCCGCTGGCGCTGACCTATCTCAACCGGTTCTCCGACCATCTGTTCGTGCTGACCCGCCACCTGAATGCGGCGGCGGGCGGCGACATTCTCTGGAAACCCGGCGCGACGCGATAGGACGATCCTCCCTGTCGCGAAGCGATGGGGAGGGGGACCGCTTGCGAAGCAAGTGGTGGAGGGGCCGCGACGTTAGCGCCATGGCCCCTCCGTCAGCGCTTCGCGCTGCCACCTCCCATGGCTTCGCCACAGGGAGGATCAATGCTGTTCCCTTAATGTTCTAGACAATCCTCCCCGCCGTAACCATATTCCTCGCTCATGCGAAACCGAATCGCACCGCGGGGGATTGTCTCATCATGGCCAGCCAGACCGACGCTTCACCCATCGCGCCAACGGCCCGCACGGCAGACCTGCTGGCGCAGCGCTTCGCCGCGACGCGCCGCCTGTCGCTCGACCTCGTCGCGACGCTGTCCGACGCCGACGCCAGCGCGCAGTCGATGCCCGACGCGTCGCCCGCCAAATGGCACCTCGCGCACACGACATGGTTTTTCGAAACCTTTGTCCTGCGCGATCATGTGCCCGACTATCGCGCGTTCGACGATCGCTACGCCTATCTGTTCAACAGCTATTATGAGGCCGAGGGGCCGCGCCATGCCCGCCCGCAGCGCGGGTTGCTGACCCGCCCGTCGCTCGACGACATCCGCATCTGGCGCGCGCACGTCGACACCGCGGTGCAGACCGCCTTGCCCGATCTGCCCGCCGCCGCCTTGTCGCTGGTCGAGCTTGGCATCCATCATGAGCAGCAACATCAGGAATTGCTGCTCACCGACCTCAAGCATCTCGTTGCGCAGAACCCCCTCGGCCCGGCGGTCTGGGACAATGAAATCGCGTGTAAAGTTTCGCAGTTTTCCGCCATGAAATGGATCGAGGGCAAGGCGGGTATCGTCGGCGTCGGTCATGCTGGGGGCGGCTTCGCCTTCGATTGCGAAGGCCCGCGCCACGATACGCTCCTCGCGCGCCATGCGCTCGCCAGCCGTCCGGTCAGCAACGGCGAATGGCAACAGTTCATCGCCGACAGCGGCTATCGCACCCCCTCGCTATGGCTCAGCGACGGCTGGGCGTGGGTGCAGGCCGAGGGTATCGAAGCACCCGCCTATTGGGACGGCGATCGCCAGTTCACCCTGTCGGGCTGGCAGGACATCGACCCCGCCGCGCCCGTCACCCACATCAGTTTTTTCGAAGCCGACGCCTTCGCCAGCTGGGCGGGCGCGCGCCTGCCGACCGAATTCGAATGGGAGGCCGCGGCGGCGGGGCTCGATCCGGCTGCCGGACAGCAACTCGGCGCCGCCGCACCCGTTCATCCCGCCGCGGCCGATGATGACACCGATCTGCAACAGATGTTCGGCAGCGTCTGGGAATGGACCGGCAGCGCCTATCGCCCCTATCCCGGCTTCCGCGCCGCGCCGGGCGCGGTCGGCGAATATAATGGCAAGTTCATGAGCGGCCAGTTCGTACTGCGCGGCGGCAGCTGCGCGACCCCGCGCGGCCATCTGCGCGCCAGTTACCGTAACTTCTTCTACCCGCACCAGCGTTGGCAGTTCACCGGCCTCCGCCTCGCAAAGGATATTTGAAACCATGGGCGTCGTGCGCAATCTTCGTCAGGTTTCGGCGGACGACGCGGGGGTCGACATCGCCTTTCGCGCCGACGTCCGCGCGGGACTGGCGCAACAACAAAAGGCGATTCCCGCGCGCTGGTTCTATGACGCGACCGGATCGGCGCTGTTCGAAGATATCACCGCGCTCCCCGAATATTATCCGACGCGCAGCGAAACCGACCTCCTGACGCGCCATGCCGCCGACATCGCGGCGGCGGTCGGGTCGGGCCGTGCGGTCGTCGAGTTGGGGTCGGGCAGTTCGACCAAGACCCCGCTGCTGCTCGGCGCGATCGCGCCCGCCGCCTATGTGCCGGTCGATATTTCGGGCGATTTCCTGCGCGACAGTGCCGCGGCGCTCGCCGCGCTTTTCCCCGGCCTTTCGGTCTATCCGGTCGAGGCCGATTTCACCCAGCGCGTGGCGCTGCCGCGCGAGATTTGCCCGCTGCCCAAGCTCGGCTTTTTCCCCGGCTCGACGATCGGCAACATGGTCGCGCGGACCGCGATCGACCTGCTCCGCAACTGGCGCGAGGCGCTTGGCGACGGGTCTTTGCTGCTCATCGGCATCGACCGGATCAAGGATATTGCGGTGCTGGAGCGCGCCTATGACGATCCGGCGGGGGTGACGGCGGCATTCAACCTCAACCTTCTCGAGCGGATCAACCGCGAGCTGGGCGGCGACATTCCGGTCGAAAATTTCACCCATCGCGCGATCTGGAACGACGTTCATGCGCGGATCGAAATGCACCTTGTGGCGGCATGCGACATGGATTTCACCGTCGACGGGCGCAGCTACCATATGGCGAAGGGCGAGACGATCCACAGCGAGAACAGCCACAAATATGGCCCGCGCGACGCGAACCTGTTGCTCCGCGCGGGCGGCTGGACTCCGGTTGCGGCATGGGACGACGCCGATCCCGCCTTCGCGCTGATCCTCGCCGAAGCCACCGAGTTCCGCTCCGCCCCTTGACGCCCGGACACCAGAACCTAGAGCAACGGACCCTCCTTCTCCGTTTGTCCCGAGCTTGTCGAAGGACCGTCCTTCTTTGTTGCGCCGGTCGAAAGACAAAAAAACGGCCCTTCGACAAGCTCAGGGCGAACGGCGGTGGGGTGTTTTGAAAATGATAGGGGACAGCAAATGATCGTCGGCGTCATCGGGGCAGGGCAAATGGGCGCGGGCATCGCGCAGGTGTCGGCGGGCGTCGGCCATGATGTGCTGCTTTCCGACATCGACCTCGCCCGCGCCGAAGCGGGCAAGGCGGGGATCGCCAAGGCGCTGGGGCGGCTGGTTGCGAAGGACAAGATGACGCAGGGTGACGCCGACGCGCTGCTCGCCCGCATCACCCCCGTCGCCGATCACAGCGCCTTCGCCCCCGCCGACCTCATCATCGAAGCCGCAACCGAGCGCGAGGAAATCAAGCGCGCGATCTTTGCCAGCGTCGGTCAGCATCTGTCGGACAGCGCCATTCTCGCCAGCAACACCAGCTCGATCCCGATCACTCGCCTTGCACAGGCGTCGCCCGATCCGGCGCGTTTCATCGGGGTGCATTTCTTCAACCCGGTGCCGGTAATGGGGCTGATCGAGTTGATCCGCGGCCTCGCGACGAGCGACGCGACGCTGCAAGCCGTTGAAGCCTTCGGCCGCGGGCTCGGCAAGGAAATCGTCCACGCCAACGACGCGCCGGGGTTCATCGTCAACCGCGTGCTGATGCCGCTGATCAACGAAGCGGTGTTCGCGCTGGGCGAGGGCGTTGCGACGATGCAGGACATCGACACCGGTTGCCGTCTGGGACTCAACCACCCGATGGGCCCGATCACGCTCGCCGACTTCATCGGGCTCGACACCTGCCTCGAAATCATCCGCGTGCTGCACAGCGGCACCGGCGATCCCAAGTTCCGCCCCGCGCCGCTGCTCGTCCAATATGTCGAGGCGGGCTGGGTCGGCAAAAAGGCGGGGCGCGGCTTTTACGACTGGACGGGAGCCGAACCGGTTCCGACGCGTTAGCGGATTGGCTGTCAGGGGGCAGCGAAGGAGGCGTGACATGCACAGGAAGATTTTCGCAGGATTATCGCTCGCCGCACTGGCCATCGCGGCGCCCGCTTATGCCCAGCAGGGGGCGCCCGAAGATTCGACGCTCAAGGACACCGCCAACCAGGTCACCGAACCGTTCGACGGCAAGGAAGCCCCCGCCAAACTGGTCGCGGTCCAGGCCGATCCCTATTCGCTGGCGGGGCTTGGCAAATGTTCGGCGATCATCCGCGAAGTCACCGAACTCAACGAGGTGCTTGGCCCCGACGTCAATGAAGTGGTCGACAAGGACCGCGAAAAGAAGCGCGAAGAAACCGCGGGCCGCGTCGCGGGCAGCCTCGCCGGATCGATCATTCCCTTTCGCGGCCTGATCGGCGAAGTCACCGGCGCCAATGCCGAACGGCGGCGCTATGCCGCCGCGGTCTATGCGGGGACGGTGCGGCGCGGGTTCCTGAAAGGCGTCGGCCTGCAACGCGGTTGCAAGGCACCCGCACGGCCCTGATAGGCGGCGGACAAGGGGAGGGGGAATGTGATGGACGTTGCCAATATCCGCAGCTTCACCATTGATGTGCCGCAGGCGGCGCTCGACGATCTCAAAGACCGGCTGGCGCGGACGCGCTGGCCCGAGAAGGAGACGGTGGACGACTGGGATCAGGGCATCCCGCTCGCCTATGCCCGGGAACTCGCGGCCTATTGGCAGGACAGCTACGACTGGCGGCGGATCGAGGCGCGGCTGAACGCGCTCCCCAATTATCTCGCGACGATCGACGGGCTCGACATTCATTTCCTGCACGTCCGCTCGGCCAATCCCGCCGCGCGGCCGCTGGTGCTGACGCATGGGTGGCCGGGGTCGGTGCTCGAATTTCTCGACGTCATCGAAGCCTTGGCGACCGACTATCATCTCGTGATCCCGTCGCTGCCCGGCTATGGCTTTTCGGGCAAGCCGACCGAGGCGAAATGGGGCGTCGAGCATATCGGCGCGGCATGGGACGCGCTGATGGTCGCGCTTGGTTACGACCGCTATTTTGCGCAGGGCGGCGATTGGGGCAGCGCGGTGACCTGTGCGATCGGGATGAACCACGCCGATCATTGCGCGGGGATTCACGTCAACATGGTGGTCGGCGCGCCGCCGCCCGACCTGATGACGGACCTCGGCGAGGCTGAAAAACTCTATCTGGCGCGCTTTGGCTGGTATCAGGCAAAGGACAGCGGTTATTCGACCCAGCACGCCACGCGCCCGCAGACGATCGGCTATGCGCTGACCGACTCGCCGGTCGGGCAGATGGCGTGGATTGCCGAGAAATTCCACGGCTGGACCGATTGCGGGCACGAGCCGGGCGGGCAGTCGATCGGCGGCCATCCGGAGAAGGCGCTTCCCAAGGATGCGATGCTCGACACGATTAGCCTCTATTGGCTGACCGCGAGCGCGGCCTCGTCGGCGCGGCTCTATTGGCACAGCTTTCGCAATTTCGCGGCGGGTGAGATATTGGTGCCGACGGGATGCAGCCTGTTTCCGAACGAGATCATGCGGCTGTCGCGGCGCTGGGCCGAACGGCGCTACAAAAATATCGTCCATTGGAACGAACTGCCCCGCGGCGGCCATTTCGCCGCCTGGGAGCAGCCCGAGCTGTTCGTCAGCGAGGTCCGCGCCGCGCTGGCGAAGATGGCACTTTGATGCGGTCAGGGACCTCGATCCGTTCTGTTCGGATTATACCGTAGCCCTGAGCCTGTCGAAGGGCGCCTATCGCCGAAAAGCGCCCTTCGACAGGCTCAGGGCTACGGGTAGCATATGATTGCGCTGCAACAGGACTGGCGCTAGCGCGGCACCACCACCTGGCGGCAGCTTTCGGGTGCCGAGCGCAGCGCGGTATTCCACGTCGCCTCATTGCCCTTCGTGTGCAGTCGCCAGCCCGCGCGATTCTCGTACATCGCGCCGCTCGCCGCCGGTGCGGACCGCATCGCTTCGGGGCGGCCCCCGTTGACACTGACCAGCGCGCGGTCGCCCATGAAATCGACTTTCAGCCTAGTGCCGCGGTCGCATTCATAATAGGTGCTGACCCCGGGGCCACCGACCGACATACAGGCGGACAACAGCAGCGCGGCGGCCGCGGGCGCGGCCAATTTGATCCCGTGCAGCATCGCATCCTCCCTCAATAGCCCGAACGGACGCAGAGCACGTCGGCCAGATATTCGCGGCCGCCGACGGTTTCCATATGCTCGCGCGCCGACCCGTTCCACCCGATCGTCCGACACCAATTGTCCGCCGCCCGCGCCGCGCAGGCCGCGGTCGACGAGCCGCTGGCGCAGGCCAGCACGCGCGTGCCGCCGGTGGATGGCTGGGTGTGGAATTCGGCGAAACTGCCGCGCGCGACCTGATCATTGGCGGGCGGGTTGGGATTCCATCCCCCACCGCTACCCGCCGGGCGGATCGACTGGATGGTCAGTCCGCGCAAAATGCTGTTCAGCATCGGCGTGTCGCGCTCGACGGTACGGCAATTACCCCTAAAGCGCGTCTTTTCGCAGAGTTCCCAACGGCCGCTGGCAACGCGGATCGAATTGACCGGCCAGGCGAGCCCGAGGTTCGGCTTGGCTTCGCCGACGAACACCGCGGGGCCGCGATAGCCGGCATCGCGGTAAATCGTTGCTTCGGGCGGGCGGTACATCTTGTCGTCGGGCGTCTGGGCGCTGGAGGTCGCAAGGACTCCCGTCCCGATCGATACGGCAGCGGCGGCGAGGATCGACAAACGATATGCGATTTTCATGGCAAACTCCCTGTTGGCGACGGCGACCCGGGACTCGTTTCCGAACCGCAAGTTACGCCATTTGTCGGGGGCTTGCAAATTCTCCCAAGCGCGGTTTTGGCCGGGTCAGGGCGCCTTGGCCGCAGCGGCCTCGGCTTCGGGTGCCGCCGCAGGCGCTTCGGTCGGGGCGGCGACGGCCACGGGTGCCGCAGGCGGCGCGGCGACCGGCGGCGCGATACCCAGCATCAACCCGGCGAGCGCTGCCGACATCAGGTTCGACAGGCTGCCGGCGAGCAGCGCTTTCAGGCCCAGCTTGGCGATCATCGGGCGCTGGTTGGGGGCGAGGCCGCCGGTCACCGCCATCTGGATCGCGATCGAGCTGAAATTGGCAAAACCACACAGCGCAAAGGTGGCGATGGCGACCGCGGCGAGCGACATATCGCCCTGGACCTTGCCGAGGTCGATGAAGGCGACGAATTCGTTGAGCACGATCTTGCTGCCGAACAATCCGCCGACGACGGCGCTTTCGTCCCATGGCACGCCCATCAGCCACATGACCGGGCGGAACAGCGCGCCGATCACCGCCTGAAACGACAGGTCGGGATAGCCGAACCAGCCGCCGACCCCGGCAAGAATGCCGTTGGCGAGTGCGACGAGTGCGACAAAAGCGAGCACCATCGCGCCGACCGCGACCGCCAGCTTGACCCCGGTCTGCGCGCCTTGCGCCGCCGCCATGATGATGTTGGCGGGCTTTTCCTCGTCATGGCTGGCCTCGGGCATGATCACGGGTTCGATGCCCAGGTCCTTGGGATCGTCGGGCATCATGATCTTGGCCATCAGGATGCCGCCCGGCGCCGACATGAAGCTGGCGGCGAGCAGATAAGGGAGCAATTGTTCGCCGATCATGCTGGCGTAGGCGCCAAGGATCGTGCCCGCGACGCCGGCCATGCCGACGGTCATGATCGTGAACAGCTGCGGCGGGGTGAGCCCTGCGAGATAGGGACGGATGACGAGCGGCGATTCGGACTGGCCGACAAAGATGTTCGCCGCCGCGCCGAGGCTTTCGACCTTGGTGATCCCGGTGATTTTCTGGATCGCGCCGCCGACCCATTTGATCACCAACTGCATGATGCCGAGATAATAGAGGATCGAGATCAGCGAGGCGAAAAAGACGATGACGGGCAGCGCGGCGATGGCAAAGCTGTTGGCGCCGATTTCGGGCGAGGCGAGCGGGCCAAAGATGAAATCGGTCCCCGCCTTGGCATAGCCGAGCAGGTTGGACACGGCATTCGACATCGCCTGGATGATCGCGCGGCCCCACGGCGTGCCGATCACCAGCAGGGCAAAACCGGCCTGGAGCAGGAAGGCGGGAATGACGACGCGCAGGCGAATCCAGCGGCGGTTCGACGAAAACAGCACGGCAATCGCGAGCAGTGCGACGATGCCAACCAAACCAATCAGGCGTTCCATATTCTTGTGCGTCCCCCGCAATCTGTTGCGCCTTGTCTAGCGGGCTTTGGCGGTGGGGCAAGTGCCGGTGCCACGCGCATCTTTCCACGCTGAACAAAAGCGACTATCGGGCGGCATGACCGACACCACATCGACGGCGCTGCCGCGCACGCTTTCGCCCTCGCTCTTTCTTTTCACCATCATCTATGGCGGCATGGTCGTGCTCGCCGGGGTGCTGGGGAACAAGCAGGTGGCGCTGGGCGACTGGCTCGCGGTTGAAGCGGGGATTTTCCCGTTTCTACTGCTGGTGGCGCTGTCGAGCACGGTGTCGGAGCTTCATGGGCAGTCGACCGCGAACAAGTTGGTGCTGTGGGGCTTTGTGCCGCTGGTTCTGTCGATCATGCTGATTTCGCTTGTTCTCGCGCTGCCCGCCTCCCCCGAGATGCAGCCCGAACGGCTCGCAGCGTTCGATATGATCCTGGGGCAGGGACCGCGCCTGATGGCGGCGGGCATCGTCGCCTATGGCACCTCGCAATTTCTGAACGTCACAATCTTCAGCAAGCTGCGCGGGCGCGAAGGCGCCGGGACCGGCACGACCTGGCTGGCGATCCGCGGCGCGATCGCGAGCGCGCTCAGCCAGATCGTCGATACCTTGCTGTTCGTGACCATCGCCTTTTACGGCGTGTTCCCGATCGCCAATCTGATGGGCGGCCAGATGCTGGCCAAGGTCGTGCTGTCGATCGCGGTCATCCCGTTCGTGATTACCGGCTTGGTCGCGCTGGGCCGCAGCCTCGATGCAAAGAACGGCGGATGATGGCGATGACCGACCCGTCGAAAATGCCCGACCTGCTCGCCAAGGCCGAAACGCTCGTCGAGGCGCTGCCCTATCTTCAGCGTTATGCGGGCCAGACCTTCGTGATCAAATATGGCGGCCATGCGATGGGCGACCCAGAGGCGCAGCGCGATTTCGCCGAAGATGTCGTGCTGCTGAAAGCCGTCGGCATCAATCCGGTCGTCGTCCATGGCGGCGGACCGCAGATCGGCGCGATGCTGAAGCAGCTGGGGATCGAATCGACCTTTGTCGGCGGGCTGCGCGTCACTGATGCCGCCACCGCGGAGGTCGCCGAAATGGTGCTGGCGGGCAAGATCAACAAGGAAATCGTCAGCTGGATCGCCGCGCTCGGCGGGCGGGCGGTCGGCATTTCGGGCAAGGACGCCAATCTGGTGCTCGCCGAAAAGGTCAGCCGGACCGAACCCGACCCCAATTCGGGGATAGAGCGCCACGTTGATCTGGGATTCGTCGGCGAACCTGTCGCGGTCGATCCGACGATCCTGGTCAATCTGACCAATGACAATTTCATCCCGATCGTCGCGCCGGTGGCGCTCGGCGCTGATGGGGCGACGTACAACATCAACGCCGACACGATGGCGGGAGCGATCGCGGGGGCGCTGGGCGCCAAACGCTTTTTCCTGCTCACCGACGTTGCCGGGGTGCTCGACAAGGAAAAGAACCTCCTGACCGACCTCGACCGCGCGGCGATCGATGCGCTCAAGGGTGATGAAACGATCACCGGCGGGATGATCCCCAAGGTCGAAACCTGCGTCGCCGCGGTCGATGCCGGGGTCGAGGCAGCGGTGATCCTCGACGGGCGCATTCCGCACGCAATGCTGCTCGAAATTTTCACCGCGAGGGGTGCGGGGACGCTCATTCACCGCTAAGAGACGCGGCAAGATCCTTTTTCGGAGAAATCGCCTTGGTTCTCATGCTCCTCCAGATCGTCCACATCATCCTGACGGTCCTGTGGTGGTTCATCATCGCGCAGGCGGTGATGTCGTGGCTGATCGCGTTCAATGTGATCAACACGCACAATGATTTCGTCAATCAGCTGTGGACGGTGCTCGACCGGATTACCGAGCCGCTCTACCGCCCGTTTCGCCGCATCATGCCCGATTTTGGCGGGCTCGACCTGACCCCGATGCTGGTGCTGATCATCATCATCATTCTCGATGGGCCAGTGCTCAGCTATCTGGCGCGCCTCGCCTATGCGAACGGCATGGCGTGACGATGGCTGATCCCGCGGCGCATGTGATCGACGGCAAGGCGTTCGCCGCCGGGCTGCGCGCGCGGATCGCCGACGCCGTCCCGGCCTTTATCGCCGCCACCGGACGCGCGCCGGGGTTGGCGGTCGTGCTGGTCGGCGACGATCCGGCGAGCGCGGTCTATGTGGGTTCAAAGGGCAAGGCGACGGTTGCCGCGGGCATGGCCAGTTTCGAGCATCGCCTGCCCGCCACCGCGACGCAGGACGAGGTCGAAGCGCTGCTCGCCCGGCTCAACGCTGACGATGCGGTCGACGGCATATTGCTGCAACTGCCGCTCCCCGGCCACCTTGACGAACAGGCGGCGGTCGCCACGATCGATCCTGACAAGGATGTCGACGGGCTGACCCCGGTCAGCGCCGGGCGTCTCGCGCTTGGCATCCCGGGCATGGTTCCCTGCACCCCCTATGGCTGCCTGTTGCTGCTACAGGACCGCCTCGGTGATCTCAGCGGCAAGGATGCGATCGTCGTCGGCCGCTCGATCCTGGTCGGCAAGCCGATGGGGCAATTGCTGCTCGGCGCGAACGCAACGGTGACGATGGCGCACAGTCGCACCCGCGACCTGCCCGACCTGGTCCGCCGCGCCGACATCGTCGTCGCCGCGGTCGGGCGCGCCGAAATGGTCAAGGGCGACTGGATCAAGCCGGGTGCCGTGGTCATCGACGTCGGCATCAATCGCCTGCCCCCCGCCGATGGCGCGGCCAAGGGGCGTCTGGTCGGCGACGTCGACTATGCCGAAGTGCAGGCGCTGGCGTCGGCGATCACCCCCGTTCCGGGTGGGGTCGGACCGATGACCATCGCCTGCCTGCTGAGTAACACGCTGGTCGCCGCGCACCGCCGCGCGGGGCTCGCCGATCCGGAAGGTTTCTGATGCGCCCGCTGCTGCTTCCCGTCCTTGCGCTGTCGCTGCTTGCCGGCTGCGGCGGCAATCGTGACGACATCCGCAATCGCCCGCTGGCGGCGAACCCCAGTGCCTTTGTGGCCGCGGAAATCGGTTTTGCACGGCTGGCGCAGGAAAAGGGGCAGTGGACCGCGTTTCGCGAAACATCGCACCCCGACGCGGTGATGTTTGTGCCGCAGCGGGTGAAGGCCCGCGACTGGCTGAAGACCCAGACCGACCCGGCCGAGGCAGTAAGGTGGCAACCGCACGCGGTGTATGTCAGCTGCGACGGCAACAGCGGGGCGACGACGGGCGCGTGGCAAAAGGGACCGGCGCACGGATTTTTCAGCACCGTCTGGCTGCGCGACCCCCGGAGCGGCAAGATCAGCTGGATCCTCGACCATGGCGACGCGGTGACCACTGCCCGCGAAGCGCCAGAATTCATCGAATCCAAACAAGCCGCGTGCGGGTCGCGTCCCGCGGTGCCGATCGAAGCCGGGGCAGAGGGTGACGACATGGCGGTCGGCCTGTCGCCCGACCAGACCCTGAGCTGGACCTCGACGGTGCACTCCGACAAATCGCGGCGGATCACCATCCGGCTGTGGGATGGCAAGACGATGGCGACGGTAATCGACGATCAGGTCGCGGCGCCCAAACAGCCATGATCGACCTGTTCATCTCGGCCTTTGTCACGCTGTTCGTGGTCATCGACCCGCCGGGCTGCGCGCCGATCTATGCCAGCCTGACGACGGGCGCGAGCGCGCAGCAGCGCCGGTCGATGGCAATCCGGGCGACGGTGATCGCAGGATGCATCCTCGTCTTTTTCGCGATGTTCGGCGAGGCGTTGCTCAGCTTCCTGCACATCGATCTCGACAGCTTCCGGATCGCCGGCGGCATCATGCTGTTCATGATTGCGATCGACATGGTGTTCGAAAAGCGCACCGAGCGGCGTGAGCAGCGGGCGGAAAAGGTCGCGGCGTCGCATGTCGAGGATGTGTCGGTGTTCCCGATGGCGATGCCGATGCTTGCCGGGCCGGGATCGATCGCATCGGTGATGCTGCTCGTCGCCCAAAACAACGGGCTGGACCGCGCGTTCGTCATTTTCGCCGCGCTGCTGCTCGTCCTGCTGATGACGCTCGCCGCGTTGCTCGCGGCGGGCCCCTTGATGCGCTTTATCGGCAACAAGGGCGAGGCGGTGATCACCCGCCTGCTCGGGGTGCTGCTCGCCGCGCTCGCCGCGCAGTTCGTCATCGACGGGCTGAAAGCCAGCTTTCCCAACCTCGGATAAAAAGGGGCGCCGCCTTTCAGCGACGCCCTTTCTTTTCCACGGGAATGGAACCCTGTTAGCGCGCGGCGTTGACGTCGGCCTGCGTCACCGGCGCGATGCGGATTTCGACGCGGCGGTTGCACTGATAATCGGCCTCGCTGCGCTCCGGAGCGCACTTCAGCTGCGATTCGCCGTAACCCATCGTCGCCATGCGCGCGCGCTGGATACCGCGGCCGGCCAGATAGTCGGCCACCGACGAGGCGCGGCGTTCGGACAGACCCTGGTTATAGCTGTCGCTGCCGGTCGAATCGGTGTGACCATAGACGTCGATATAGGTGCTGGGATATTCGGCCAGCGTCGAGGCGACATTGTCGAGTGCGCCGCGGAACTGGCTTTTCACCATCGCGCTGTTGAGGTCGAAGGTGACGTCGCCCGGCATGTTCAGCACCAGCTGGTCGCCCTGACGCTCGACATCGATGCCGGTGCCGGCGGTGCGTTCGCGCAGCTTCTTTTCCTGCTGGTCCATGTAATAGCCGACCCCGGCTCCGGCGACCGCGCCGATGCCCGCGCCGACGATTTCTTCGGTGCGGCTGTTCTTGCCGCCGATCAGGTCGCCGAGCAGATAGCCGCCGAGTGCGCCGCCGATGCCGCCGATCGCGGCGTTCGAGATGCGCTTTTGGCCCGTTTCGGGATCGGTGACGCAGCCGGTCAGCGCCACGGCGCTCATCGTCGCCAGTGCCGCGAGTTTGATGGTCTTGATATTCATAGGTCGCTCCCTTTTTTGGCGGCTGCATCTGGTCCCGAGCAAACCGCCGCTCCTGCCGATAACATATGGCTGGCGATCTGGTTCCCGATTTCGCCTGAACCGCCGCTGATGCGCCAATTCAGCTGGCGTTTTGCATTGCGGTGGCTTTGCCCTATAGGATCGCCATGATCGACGATGACAGGGGCCAGGCGCCGAAGCGCCGCACGACCGCCCAATGAGCCCTTTTCCTTGGTCCGACGTGGCGATCATCGCGATCCTCGTCCTCCTCAACGGCGTTTTCGCCATGTCCGAACTCGCGATCGTGTCGGCGCGCGACCCGCGGTTGCAGGCCGCCGAAAAGCGCGGCAGCCGCGGTGCGAAAATCGCCCGCCAGCTCGCCTCCGATCCCGGTCGCTTCCTGTCGACGGTGCAGGTCGGCATCACGCTGATCGGCGTGCTGACGGGCGCCTATTCGGGCGCCAGCCTCGGCCAGCCCGTCGCTGACCGGCTGGCCGGCTGGCTGAGCCTCGATGCCGAGACCGCCGAAGCGGCGGGCTTTGCCACCGTCATCGCGCTGACCACCTATTTCTCTTTGATCGCGGGCGAACTGGTTCCCAAACAATTCGCGCTTCGGTCGCCCGAACGGATCGCGATCTTCATGGCGGTTCCGATGTACTGGCTGGCGCGCGTCGCCGCGCCGCTGGTCTGGCTGCTCGACAACAGCTCGGGCCTCGTCTTTCGCCTGCTCGGGCTCAACCGCGAATCGGAAGATCGGGTGACCGCCGAGGAACTGCATCTGATCGTCGCCGAAGCGTCGAAATCGGGGGTGATCGAGGAAAGCGAGCGCGCGATCATCTCGGGCGTCGTGCGGCTCGCCGATCGTCCGGTCCGCGAAGTGATGACCCCGCGCAAGGACGTCGACTGGATCGACATTTCGCTCGACGCGCGCGGGGTCCGTGACAAGCTGGTCGAAACGCCGCACAGCCGCCTGCCGGTCGCGCGCGGATCGGTCGACGACATCGTCGGCGTCGTGCAGGCGCGCGACATTGCGGCGGCGCTGTTCCGCGGCGAAGCGCTCGACCTTGAACAGCTGATGCGCCCGGCGAAGGTCATCCACGACCAGATCGACGCGATGGACGCGCTGGAGGCGCTCCGCGCCGCCGAGGTGCCGATGCTGCTGGTGCACGACGAATATGGGCATTTCGACGGGCTGGTGACCCCGGCCGACCTGCTGTCGGCGATCGCGGGCGAATTTGCGTCGGACCAGGACATCGGCAGCGAGCCCTTCGTCGTCGAACGCGACGACGGCAGCCTGTTGATCGCGGGGTCGATGCCCGCCGATCAGATGGCCGAACGGTTGGGGATCGAGCTGGGCGAGGACCGCGACTATGCGACCGCCGCGGGGCATGTGCTGGCGATTCTCAAACATCTGCCAAAGCTGGGCGAGAAATTCACCGACAAGGGCTGGCGGTTCGAGATTGTCGACATGGATGGGCGCAAGATCGACAAGCTGCTGGTGACCGAGCTGTCGCGGCCCAAGGACGCCGACGAAGCCTAGGCCGAACAGGGCCCGCTGGCGGCTTAAAGCCACAAAAGCCCCGCCCGCGCGCATTCAGATTGTGTCCTTTGTGGCTTTAAGCGGCGCTGCGTCCTCGCGCAGCGCGGCGCGGACAATATCCATGTCGGGACCACCGGTGACGTCGATCGCGCCGCCGCGCAGGATGCGGACGGTGGTCACGCCGTTGAGCGCGCGGTCCATCGCATAGTCGAACTGGCGCATCCGGCCCATCGACAGGGCACGGTCCCAGGCCGCTGCGAAATCTTCGGCACCGGGTCGTTCGCGCAGGCGATAGGCCGAGCGGCGCCCCATGCCCACGGCCTTCGCCGCGCGCCCGACCGACCCCATCGCTTCGAGGGCGCGGATGAAGCATAGCTGGATTTCGGGCGTCCACCCATCGGCGCGGCGGCGCTGCGCGGACACGGGGGTGAAGGCGAGGCAGGTGCCGGCGAGCAGCGGGGCTGACGAGTCGGGATGTTCCATCGAGCAGTTTGGAACATAGTGAAATAATGTAGGAAAGGGCTTTTTCGGTGGAGGCGAATGGCTGGGTTTGGGGTGGGGAGCCGACTTAGCGACAAAGACACGCCCTCCCCTTCAGGGGAGGGCAGCGAGACTTACGAACTTGTTCGTTAGTCGCAGCGGGTGGGGGCCAGCGGCCTTGCGGAAGGCCGCTGGCCCCCGCCCCACTACGACTAGGCAGCAAGCTGCCAAGTCTTCGTTGCCCCTCCCCTGAAGGAGAGGGGCTGCTTTTTCTCTACGTCCGCAATCGGTCGGGACCTGCCGTTACAGCTCGCCCCCCAGCGCGCCATATTTCGCTTCGAAGCCCGCCTTGTCGCCGCGCGCCAGATACCCCGCCTGATCGACGAAATTGTCGCGCGCGATGCGGCCCTGGAAGGCGCCGAGCTGGGGGTCGATCGCGCCGATATCGGCGTCGGTCCAGTCAGCGATCTGCTGGAAGCTGGTGACGCCAAGGCCGTTCAGCAGGCCCGCGAGCTTGGGCCCGAGCCCCTTGATCAGTTGCAGATTGTCTGCCTTGGCGGCAGCCGGAGCCGGAGCCGGAGCCGGAGCCGGAGCCGGAGCCGGAGCCGGAGCCGGAGCAGGTTCGGGCGCAGGCGCCGGAGCAGGTGCCGGTTCGGGTTCCGCCGCGGGGGCAGGCGGCGGGGGTGCCGGTTCGGCGGGCGGCGGCGGCGCTGCGGGTTCGGGTGCCACCGCGACGACCGGTTCGGGTGTCGGGGGCGCCGGGGGTGCCGGCGGCGGGGCGGCGACCGGGGGCGTGACCGGCGGAGCGGGGGCGGGCACGGGATCCCTGGGCTTGAAGCGGGCGGGTTCGGCCGCGACGATCTCGGGCTTTGCCGCTTCGAGCGGCTTTTTCGGTTCGGCGGGAGGGGTGACTATCGGCCCGGCATCCTCGGCCTTTTTGCGGCCGAACAGGAACCAGAGCAGGACGACCGCGACGACGAGCCCGACGACCGCGATGACATAATTTTCCTGAAGCCACGCCATGATATTCTCCCTGTCTTGCCGTCAGCCTATGCGCGTGCGTCCGCGCCGTCCAGCAACGCTTTGCCTGGCCGGGCGCGCCAGCCCCTTAGCGCGCCTCGCGCGCGACTTCGCGCCAGCCCCTTAGCGCGCCTCGCGCGCGACTTCGCGCCAGCCCCTCAGCGCGCCTCGCGCGCGACTTCGCGCCAGCCCCTCAGCGCGCCTCGCGCGCGACTTCGCGCCAGCCAATGTCGCGGCGGCAGAAGCCGCTGGCGAAATCGAGCTTGTCGACCGCGGCATAGGCGCGCGCCTGCGCCTCGGTAACGGTGCGCCCCGTCGCGGTGACGTTGAGCACACGCCCGCCCGCGGCAACGATGGTATCGCCGTCGCGCGCGGTTCCGGCGTGAAATACCCGCACGCCGCCGCTTTCGGCATCGGCGATGCCATGGATCGCGCCGCCCTTTTCGGGGGTCGCCGGATAGCCATTCGCGGCCATCACCACCGTCAGCGCATAGTCGCTGGCGAAGGCGGGCGGCGGCGCATCCGCCAGCGCGCCGGTTGATGCGGCGTAAAGCAGGGCGGCAAGGTCGCCGGCGTAACGCATCATCAGCACCTGGCATTCGGGATCGCCGAAACGCGCATTATATTCGATCAGCTTCGGCCCCATGTCGGTGAGCATCAGCCCCGCGAACAGCACGCCGACATAGGGCGTTCCCTCGGCGGCGAGGGTCGCGACCGTCGGGCGGATGATGCGGTCCATCACCTGCGCTTCGAGATCGGCGGTGAGCACCGGGGCGGGGCTATAGGCGCCCATGCCGCCGGTGTTGGGGCCGACGTCGCCGTCGCCGACGCGCTTGTGATCCTGCGCGCTGCCGAACGCCATCACATTGGTGCCGTCGGACAGGGCAAAGAAGCTCGCTTCCTCGCCGGTCATATATTCCTCGATCACCACTTCGGCGCCCGCGCCGCCAAAGGCGCCATCGAACATGTCGGCGACCGCGGCTTCGGCATCGGCGCGCGTTTCGGCGATGATCACGCCCTTGCCCGCGGCGAGGCCGTCGGCCTTGATGACGACGGGTATGGCAAAATCGCCGAGCGCTGCCAGCGCGTCTGCGGCGGAGGTGCAGCGCCGATAGCCTGCCGTCGGGATCGCAGCGCGAGCGCACAGATCCTTGGTAAAGCCCTTGCTGCCTTCAAGCTGCGCCGCGGCAGCGCCGGGGCCGAAGGTCGGGATGCCGACCGCGCGCAGCCGGTCGGCGAGCCCCGCGACGAGCGGCGCTTCGGGGCCGACGACGACGAAGTCGATCGCGTGCGCGGTGCAAAAGGCGACAAGCCCGTCGAGGTCGTCGGCGGCGATGCGCACGCATTCGGCATGGGCTTCGATGCCGGGGTTGCCGGGTGCGGCATAGAGCTTGGCGCAGCTTGGCGATTGTGCCAACTGCCAGCTGAGCGCATGTTCGCGGCCACCCGATCCGACCAGCAGGATGTTCATGTCTGTCCCTTTTCCCGATACGGCGTCCGAAACCGACCCCGCGGCGCGGCTGTTAGCCGAGCATTCGCCCGGCGACAATCTTGGTCAGTCGCCGTCCGGCGACGGGGCGCCCGCCATGACGGTCAGCCAATTGTCGGCGGCGATCAAGCGCACCGTCGAGGACGGCTTTTCGCGGGTGCGCGTGCGCGGCGAATTGTCAGGCGCGAAACGCGCGGCTTCGGGCCATTTCTACGCGGCGCTGAAGGATGACAATGCGCTGATCGACATGGTGATGTGGAAGGGGCAGGCGGCGCGGCTCGCGTTCCGGCCCGAGGACGGCATCGAGGTGATCGCGACGGGCAAGCTCACCACTTATCCGGGGCGTTCCAAATATCAGCTCGTCGTCGATAGCCTCGAGGTCGCGGGCGAGGGCGCGTTGATGCTCCTGTTCGAAAAGCTGAAGGCGCGGCTCGGCGCCGAGGGGCTGTTCGATCAGGCGCGGAAGCAGGATTTGCCACGGCTGCCCCGAATCATCGGGGTCGTGACCTCGCCGACGGGAGCGGTGATCCGCGACATCCTCCACCGCCTTGCCGATCGTTTTCCGACGCATGTCATCGTCTGGCCGGTGCTGGTGCAGGGCGACGGCGCGGCAGCGCAGGTCGCCAATGCGATCCGCGGCTTTGACGCCATTGCGCCCGGCGGGCCGGTGCCGCGCCCCGACCTGGTCATCGTCGCGCGCGGCGGCGGGTCGATCGAGGATCTGTGGGCGTTCAACGAAGAAGTGGTCGTGCGGGCGATCGCCGATTGCCGCATCCCGACGATCAGCGCGGTCGGGCACGAAACCGACACGACGCTCGCCGATTATGCCGCCGACCGCCGCGCGCCGACCCCGACCGCCGCCGCCGAAATGGCGGTGCCGGTGCGCGCCGAACTGCGCGAACTGCTGCTCCAGCGGGCGGGACGGATGGTCGGTGCGGCGAACCGGCATCAGGCGCTGGCGCGCGAACGGCTCGTCGCGCTGGCGCGCCACCTGCCGAAGCGCGAGGGGCTCTATGCGCCGCAGCGCCAGCGGCTCGACGATAGCGCCGACCGATTGGATCGCAGCCAGCGGCAGCGGCTGGCGGTGGTCGGCGAGCGGCTGGCGACCCGCGGCGCGGCGCTGCGCCCCGCATTGCTCGCGCGGCGCTGGGACCGCGATCGCGCGCGGCTGGGCGGGTTGGGGCGGCTGCTCGACAGCCTTGACCCGCGGGCGCTGCTGTCGCGGGGCTATGCGATGGTGCGCGATGCCGGGGGAGGGATCGTTACCAGCGCCGCGCGGGCGCAGGCGGCAGCGCGTCTGCAGCTGCAATTCGCCGACGGCGAGGTTCCGGTGGAGGTCGCCGGCGGTGACGCGGCGCCGCAGCCCCCCGCGGCGCCCCGCCCCGCGCGGCGGCCTGCTGCCCCGCCGCCCAAAAGAGGGCAGGGCGAGCTGTTCTGAAATCGCCCGGGGTGGCCCCGGCGCGTCCGGCTGCTATAGTGGCCGCAATCACCGACTCTTGAACGGACACTCAACGCATGCTGATCGCCAGCCGCAACCGCCTCGCCCGCCTCCAATATGGCCCGAATGGATTTCGTGTCCTGTCGCCCGGCGACCATGTGCTGTGCGCGGTGACCAGCGCGCCGATCGGGCTCGACGAACTCCGTTATTGGTCGGTGGCGCGGCAGGAACCCTATGCCAGCGCCGCCATTTCGGTACAGGCCGCACTGGACGCCGCGCGCGGGGCATGACGCTGGCGGGGTATTTGCGGCGCTCGATCGCTGCGTTGCCGCTACTGCTTGTTGCCGCTGGCTGTGTGTCGCCCGATGCTGCGCGCGACGTCGCAGCCCCGCCGCCCGCCGCCAAGGTGTCGCCAGAGCCGGTGGCTTCGACGGTGATACCCCCCGCCGCGGCACTCGAACCCTTCGTCTTTCGCGGTTCGCGCCGAAGCGCCGAGCAGGGCGGCGTGATGCTAGGGGTGGCTCCCAGCCATACCCGCTCGCTGACCCTCGACGGCCAGCCGGTGCCGGTCGCCGCCGACGGCGGATTCCTGATCGCGTTCGACCGCGATGCGGGCCCCCGCGCGCGCCTTGTCGCAACGGTTCGCGACGGGCGGCAGGTCGTCGAAGAGATTATGGTGGTGCCCGGGACGTGGCGCATCGAACAGATCAACGCGCCCTATCGCGGCAGTGCGGCAAGCGACGCCGATTTCCAGCGCCGTCGCCCCGCCGAACTCGCCCAGATCGCGGCGGCGCGAAACGGCGAGGTGACATCCGACGGCTGGAAACAGCGCTTCCGCTGGCCGGTCACCGGGCGACTGTCGGGCTTTTTCGGGGCGCAGCGGGTCTATCAGGGCAAGCCCGGCGCCTATCACAGCGGCACCGATATTGCGGTTCCGGCGGGAACCCCCTTCGTGGCGCCCGCCGACGGCGTGGTGGTACTCGCTGCGACGACCCCTTTCACATTGGAGGGCCATCTGCTGATTGTCGACCATGGCATGGGGCTGACCAGCGCCTTTCTTCATTGCCAGCGGCTCGACGTGAAGGTCGGCGATCGGGTGGTGCAGGGGCAGGTCCTGGGGACGGTCGGGCGCACGGGCCGCGCGACCGGGCCGCACATGCATTGGGGACTGAAATGGCGCGATGCGCGGCTCGATCCGGCGAAGTTGGCGGGTCCGATAGGCAGCTGAATATTGTTGCGCTCCGCGCGAATTCGTTACCGATGAAACAATATGTCGCAGATGATCGGTTGGGACATATTGTATTTCGCCAAATGTCACGGTTGTTGCAAATACGTCACAATGCCTTGTGAAACGGCGGATTAGCCCGGAAAATTCCTTTACTCGCCCTAAGGGAAAGGTCATTCCGCACGCTATCGGGGTGTTTGCGCGTCGGCTGTGTGCTGCCGCGTCAGGGGCTCGGGTAACTCAATCCACCAGTAGCAAGGGACTGCACTGTGAAGAAAACCCAATTTTCCAAGCTGAAGCTAGGCGCTGCGCCGCTCGTACTGAGCGTCGCCCTGGTTTCGGCTCCTGCCTATGCGCAGGACGCCGCAGAAGAGGGTGCCACGACCGGCGAAATCGTCGTGACCGGTACGCTGATCCGTAACCCCAACCTCGAACAGTCGTCGCCGGTGAACGTCACCACCGAAGACGAAATCCAGCTGCGCCAGGCCACCAGCGCCGAACTGCTGCTGCGCGAAACCCCCGGCATCGTTCCCAACCTCGGTTCGAACGTCAACAACGGTTCGGCGGGTTCGGCACGCGTCGACCTTCGCGGCCTTGGCGCCAACCGCAACCTCGTCATGCTGAACTCGACCCGCCTCGTGCCGTCGAGCTTCTTCGGCGCGGTCGACCTTAACAACATCCCGGTTGCCCTGGTGGAGCGCGTCGACGTTCTGACCGGCGGCGCGTCGACCACCTATGGTGCAGACGCCGTGACCGGTGTCGTCAACTTCATCACCAAGCGCGACTTTGCCGGTATCGACCTTTCGGCGACCCAGCAGATCAGCGAACAGGGCGACGCCAACCTGTTCCGCGCCGACCTGGTGATCGGTGCGAACTTCGACGATGGCCGCGGTAACGCCGTGATCTCGATCGGTTACATCGAAGCCGACAAGCTGCTGTTCGGTTCGCGCGGTTTCGGCCAGTGCGTGCTCAACTCGCTGTCGGGCTTCTGCGGTGGCGACTCGCCGACCGCGACCCCGACCTCGTTCGGCATCACCGGCGTGGCCGGCAACCGCCAGGTCAGCGCCGATGGCCTGAGCCTCGTGCCGCAATATTCGCTGTACAACTTCAACCCGGCGAACATCTACATCACCCCCTACGAACGCTTCAACTTCTACGGTGAAGGTCGTTACGACGTTTCGGACAGCGTGACCGTCTATGGTCGCGGCCTGTTCTCGAAGAACACCGTCAAGACCGAAATCGCGTCGTCGGGTATCTTCGGCGAAGCGCTGACGATCAACGGCAACAACCCCTATCTGCCGGCCGGCATTCGCGACCAGCTTTGCGGCTTCGCCGGTATCGCGCTGGGTGCGGCCTGTAACACCAACGCAGCGATCCCGCTTGGCGCCGTCTATCGTCGCTCGGTGGAACTCGGGCCGCGTCTGTCGGAATATGTCACCAACATCTTCGACATCAAGGCCGGTGCGACCTTCAACATCACCGACAATATCTCGTTCGACATCTACGGCGCCTATGGCGAATCGGAAAACACCGAAACCCGCCGCGGCTACGTTTCGCGTTCGCGCGTTGTCCAGGCGCTGGCTGCCACCAGCACCACCGCTTGTACCAACCCGGCCAACGGCTGCGTCCCGCTGAACCTGTTCGGTCCGGAAGGCAGCATCACCCCGGAAATGGGTGCGTTCATCGGCGGCATCACCAGCTCGATCCAGCAATATGCGTCGCTGGCGCAGGTGCATGGCGTGCTGTCGGGTTCGGCCGGTTTCGGATCGCCGTGGGCGAGCGAAGAAGTGTCGTTCGCGCTTGGCGGCGAATATCGCAAGTATAACGCTGCGCAGCGTCCCGATAACCTTGCACAGGTTCCGGGCGAGCTCGGCGGTGCAGGCGGCGCGGTCCGTCCGTTCTCGGGCGCCTATGACAGCACCGAAGCGTTCGCCGAATTGGTCGTGCCGCTCGTCAGCGACAAGCCCTTCTTCGACGATCTGACGGTCGAAGGCGGCATTCGTTACTCGCGTTACTCGGTCGACGCACCGGGCAACCCGAAGTTCAGCCCGACGAGCTGGAAGGTCGGCGTCAACTGGGCACCGGTCGACGCGCTGAAGTTCCGTGCGAACTACCAAAAGGCCGTTCGTGCACCGAACATCGGCGAATTGTTCGCGCCGCTCAACGTGCAGCTGACCAACCTTGCGACCGACCCCTGCGCCGGCGCAGCGCCGATTGGCAACGCCAATCTGACCGCTGTCTGTCTTGCCCAGGGTGCGCCCGCAGCTTCGATCGGCTTCATCGAGCAGCCGGCCGCAGGTCAGGCGAACGTGACCACCGGTGGCAACCCGAACGTCGGCCCGGAAACGGCGAAGACGTTGACGGTTGGCGCAGTGTTCACGCCGCGCGGCCTGATCCCCGGCCTGACGTTGTCGCTCGACTACTACCGCATCAAGGTTACGGACGCGATCACCGCACCGCTGCCGGGCGACATCATCGCCGCCTGCTTTACCGGTCTGTCGGCCGCTTCGGCGACCAACCCGGCCTGTACGGCTATCCGCCGCAACCCGGCAACGGGTCGCCTCAGCGGTTCGCCGGCGACGACGGGCGGCCTGCCCGCGCCGCTCAGCAACGCGGGTATCCTGTTCACCGACGGCTTCGACCTGATCGCCAACTACAAGCGCGATCTTGGTTTTGCTGACCTGACGCTGAACTTCTCGGGCAACCACACCCGCAAGGCGACCTTCCAGGCGTCGGAAACGGTGACCAACTTCCCGAATTGTGCCGGCGTTTACAGCGTGAACTGCGGTATCGCCCAGGGTCAGTTGCAGCCGAAATGGTCGTGGACGATGCGTACCACGCTCGGCTTTGACGGCGTCGATGTGTCGCTGTTGTGGCGCCACATGTCGAGCTTCCGCTCGCAGGCCGGCAACCTCTGCGGCCCGGGCGTCACCGCCAACGGCTGTACCGGGTTCGTGCGCGGCGATGCCACGCGCTTCCCCGACATCGTCGGCCAGCCGATCAACCTGAACCGTATCAAGGCGTATGATTATTTCGACCTGACGACGCGGTTCTCGGTGACCGAGAACTTCGACCTGACGCTGACCGCGTTCAACCTGCTCGACAAGAAGCCGCCGCTTCTTGGTGGCAACGCAGGCACGACCTCGGCCAACAGCGGCAACACCTATCCGTCGACCTACGACGTGATCGGTCGCCGTTACAGCGCCACGGCACGCCTGAAGTTCTAATCGCTTCAGACGCAAATCAGGAAAGGGCGGGTCGCGTGCGGCCCGCCCTTTTCTTTTGTCTGATGGCCAAGCCGGGTGGCGAGGTGCCGACAATGGGCTGCGGATAACCGGGGCGCGCACGTCCGCGATCCTTCCGGCCGTTTTGGCGGGGGTGGCCTAGGCACAATATCGAGCGCCAATGGCGCGACAGCGTCAGTACCGGTGGTCGGGATCGATGTTCGCGACGATCGCGATGGCCCGCGTGGCGCAACGCCGCAAGACGGTGGCGGCCATGATCGCCGGGGCCGCTGGCTGAATGCCCGGGCTGAAAAGCTGGGCTATTGCGCGATCAGCGGTGCGCCGAGCGTGGTGTCGATACCAACCGCGCGCGCGACCTCCTGTGCCCACAGGGTGACCTTGGCGATCTCGTCGCCATGCGCGGCGCGGCTCGCGTCATAATCCGCCGCGCGGTCGGCCGCGCTATAGCGCGCGCCGTCCTTAGAATTGCGTTGCAGCGGCCCGGCGAGAATCTGGGCGAGCTCAGCGGGATCGAGGGTCAGGCCGAAATGTGCCGCGGCATGGCGCAGCGCCGCGTCGGGCGCGGCCATGAACGCGGCGCTGTCGAGGGTGCGAACGCGGCCGGGGGCGCCAAGGATCAGGCTGCTGAACAACGACTGCTGGGCCAGCCACGCCATCGCCGCGATCTGCAGATCGGTCTGGCCCAGAAAATCGAGGTCGGTGAAGCCCAACGCTTGAACGCGTCCTTCGGCACGCAACTTCACGAACAGTTCGCGCACCCAGCGGCGCCCGTCGAGACCCTTTTTCGCGATCGATGTCAGGAAATCGTCGAGCGGCGCATGCATGACGATCGCGCGCGCTTGCGGCTGGATGACCAGCATGGCCGCCGCCAGCCCGTTGACGACATTCGACGGCTTGACCACCGCCGCCTGATCGCCGGGGAAGGGCCGCCCGAGCAGGCGCAGCGCGTCCGCGAGCAGCGGACCGATCGCCTCGGGCGGCGCGCCGCGCATCCGCCACCCGACGATATCATTGAGGATCACCGGTTCGCTCAGGCCGCTCGCCAGACCCGGCCGATCGAGGCAGGTGGCGAGCAGGGTCGAGCAGCAGAATCCCGAGTGAAAAATGAAATGAACGGGCGCCGTCTGACCGATCGCGCGCGCTTCGTCGCGCGTCATCGACCGAAAATCCCGGCGCGGTAGATGGTCGTCGGTCAGAAAGGGGACGGCGGCGCGCGTTTGCCGATCATAGTCGACGAAACGGATCGTGCCGGTCGCTTCATCGAACCGGTGCGCGAGCCATTCGGCCCCCAATGCCGCTGGGCTGGCCAGGATGTTGTCGGCCATGATCCGTCTCTAATCCCGCCGCACTTGCGCTCGATTTGAACCTATGATTAGGCGTCACGGTGACAGAGCAAGCCAACAAAGTCCAGCAACACCTGGCCGCCTTCAGCGACGCGCGGCGGCGCGGCGATCGCGGCGCCGAACTGCGCCATCTCGACGCCGCGCTGGCGCTGGCGCCGCACGACCCGCAGCTGTTGAACGCACGCGGGATGCATCATTTGCAGGATCAGAATTGGGACGCGGCGTCGGACCTTTTCAAGCAGGCCGCCGCTGCCGATCCGGGCGAGCCGATCCTGTGGATCAACCTGGCGACGGCGCGGCGCGCGCTGGACGACGTGCCCGGCGAACGCGCCGCGCTCGATCGCGCGCTGGCGGCCGATCGTTTTCAATTCACCGCCCTGTTTCGCAAGGCGGAACTCGAACAACGCGCCGGGACGGAGGGCGATGCGGTGCTGGCCTGGGCGGCGGTGATCCAGGTCGGTCGCCAGATCAGCAACCCGCCGCAACCCGTGCTGGACGTGATCCGGCAGGGTGAGGCCTTTATGGCCACGCATGCGGGGAAGCTCAGCGATCGGTACGACGCCCTGTTCGGCGCCGATCGCGCCGCCGATCCCGATATGCGCCGGTTCAACCGCTGCCTCGACATCGTCCTGGGGCGCGGCACCACCTATCGCAACGAGTGTCACGGGCTCTATTACCCTTTCCTTCCCGCCGATGAGTTTTTCGACAAGCGGCTGTTCCCCTGGTTTGCCGAGCTCGAAGCCGCGACGGCGGATATTCGCCGCGAGGGGCTGGCGCTGATCGAACAGGGGGGCGAGGATCTCCGCCCCTATGTGCGGATGGAAGAGGGCGCGCCCGAAAGCAAATGGTCGCCGCTTGATCAGTCGCTCGACTGGACCGCCTGTTTCCTGTGGGAATATGGCGTTCCGAACCAGCGCGTCCTGGATCGTTGCCCGGCAACCGCCGCCGCCTTGGCGCGCGCGCCGCTGGCGCCGATTCCGGGGAAGGCGCCTTCGGCCTTTTTTTCGATGCTGCGCCCTGGTGCGCATATTCCGCCGCATACCGGGGTCACCAACACGCGCGCGATCATCCACCTGCCGCTGGTTGTGCCGCCGGGCTGCGAATTCCGCGTCGGCGGCGAGACGCGGCAATGGGTCGAGGGCGAGGCGTTTGCGTTCGACGACACGATCGAACATGAAGCGATCAATCGCAGCGACGAGAACCGCCTCGTGCTGATCTTCGACGTGTGGAATCCCCATCTGTCATCGCGCGAACAGGCGTTGCTGGTCGACTTCTTCGCCAGTCAGGCCGGCTGATCGCGTCGCCTGACGATCGGTCGAGGTGCCGCTGCTAAAGTCGGTCGAGCGCCGCGATGACCGGCGCCAGGTCGGCGGCATAATTTTGCCATCGCCCCGATGATTGCGCGTGGAGCGCCGATCGCGCCTTCCAGTTGCTGGGGGTGCGGATGATCGGCACGGCGCTGCTTTGCGGGGCTGTGGGGTCGATCGGCGGCAAACCAAGCGCGCGCCACGTTGCCGCGAGCACCTGATCGGGGGTCCGGACCAGCTGGTCGTACGAAACGGTGACAATATCGTCGCCAAAGATCGCGCGCCAATGCGCCATCAGTCGGCGATGCTGACCGAAATAATGAACGGCATCCTCCAGCCGGTCGCTATAATTGATCGTGTCGGCAAAGTTCAGGAAATAGATCGACAGGATATTGTCGGGCGCCGCGCGTTCGGTGCACAGGATCCGCGCGTCGGGAAAGAGGGTCTTGATCAGCCCGATATGCAGGAAATTGTCGGGCCGCTTGTCGGTGACATAGCGGGCGCCGGGAAAATTTCCCGCAACCGCCGTCAGATAGGCGTCGCGCAGATCGCTTTTGGCGTCGGCGTCCAGGGATTGCAGCGCCGCGGGGTAGGGCATCAGGCGTTCGTGTACCAGCGCCGGGATTAGTTCCAGCTCGCCGCCGATTTGAACGAGCGGATGACGCCCGAGCAATTGTTCGATCACCGTCGATCCCGAGCGGAACATGCCGCAAATGAACAGCATTTCGGGGCCATCGGTTGTCGGCGGAGCTTGGACGCGCGCGGGAAAGGCCGCGATCAGATCATCGACGAGGCGCTCCAGCCGGTCCGGATTGTAGCGGCGCGAAGGCGGCCGTAGCGCCGCGTTGATCCGGTTCGCCTGCGTGATCGCCGCAAAGGCTTCCGGATAGCGCCCGGCGGCATCGAGCGCGTTGCCCAAGGCGAAGAAGAGTTCGGCAGCGTCGTCCTGGCTGTCGGCGCCGCTCTGCAACTGGCGCTCAAGGTCGCCGATCGCGGCGGCGGTGTCGCCCCGGTGAACGCGGATCGCCGCGAGGCGCGCGCGCGCGCGGCCGTTGCCGGGGGCGCGGCGCAGCACCTCGTCATAGGCGTCTGCCGCGGCTTCGGCGTCGCCGACATCTTCCATCAGACCGCCGAGGTTGAGCCAGGCGGGCAAGAAGCCGGGATTGATCGCGAGCGCGGCGCGCAATTCGGCCGCGGCTTCGTCGGTGCGCTCCATATATTCGGACAGGATGGCGGCGCGGTTGACGTGTACCGCCTCGGCGCCGCCGATCCCCAGGCGCAGCGCCTCGGCATAAGCGCTCAGCGCGTCGGGATAGGCGCGCGTCTGGCGCAGCACATAGCCGAGATTGAACCAGCCGTCGGCGTGATCGGGGCGGAGCGCGAGCGCTTGCCGCAGCAGCGCTGCGGCGTCGGCGTGGCGCCCCTGCGCGATGCTTCGCCCTGCCGCAGCGTCAAGCCGCGCCCACTCGTCGTTCACGCCAACCGCTCCTGCGCCGCCCTTATGTCGGCGTCAGTTTCAGCGCGCCGTCGCCTTCGTCGACCTGGATCGTCGAGCCGTCCTTCACTTCGCCTTTCAGGATCAGATCGGCAAGCGGGTCTTGCAGATATTTCTGCACCGCGCGCTTGAGCGGGCGCGCGCCATAGACGGGATCATAACCGACCCGGCCGAGCCACGCGCGCGCCGCGTCGGTCAGCGCGAGGGTCACCTTGCGGTCGGTCAGCAATTTCTGCACCCGCGCAACCTGTATATCGACGATGCCGCCCATATGCTGCTGCGCGAGGCGGTTGAAGAGTACGATCTCGTCGAGTCGGTTGAGGAACTCGGGCCGGAAATGCGCGCGCACGACTTCCATGACCGCGGGTTCGGCCTGTTCGACCGGCGCGTCGTCGGGGAGCGCCGCAATCGCCTGGCTGCCGAGGTTCGACGTCAGGATGATCAGCGTGTTGGTGAAGTCGACCGTGCGCCCCTGTCCGTCGGTCAGCCGCCCGTCGTCGAGCACCTGGAGCAGGATGTTGAACACGTCCTGATGCGCCTTCTCGACCTCGTCGAACAGCACGACCTGATAGGGACGGCGTCGTACCGCCTCGGTGAGCGTGCCGCCCTCTTCATAGCCGACATAGCCGGGGGGTGCGCCGACGAGGCGGGCGACGCTGTGCTTTTCCATGAATTCGGACATGTCGATGCGGACCATCGCATTGTCGTCGTCGAACAGGAAGCGCGCGAGCGCCTTGGTAAGCTCGGTCTTGCCGACGCCCGTGGGGCCGAGGAACAGAAAGCTGCCGAGCGGGCGGTTCGGATCCTGCAGGCCCGCGCGCGCGCGGCGCACGGCGGTCGATACGGCGCGCACCGCTTCGTCCTGACCGATCACGCGCTGGGTCAGCGTCGCTTCCATGCCGAGCAATTTCTCGCGTTCGCCTTCCATCATCCGGTCGACGGGGATGCCGGTCCATTTGCTGACCACCGCAGCGATGTCATCGGCGGTGACTTCCTCGCGCAGCATGGCGTTGCCGGCCGCAGCCTCGGCATCGGCGAGCTGCTTTTCGAGCCCGGGAATAGTGCCATAGCTGAGCTCGCCCGCCTTCGCGAGGTCGCCGGCGCGCTGCGCCTGCTCGAGCGCCGAGCGCGCAGCGTCGAGCTCTTCCTTGATCTTCGCTTCGGCGTGGATCTTGTCCTTTTCGGCCTGCCATTTCTGGGTGAGTTCGGCCGATTGCTGTTCGAGGTTGGCGAGTTCGGCCTGCAACGTGGCCAGCCGATCCTTCGACGCGGCGTCGCTTTCCTTCGACAGCGCCGATTCCTCGATCTTCATCTGGATGATCCGGCGGTCGAGCGTTTCGATTTCCTCCGGCTTCGATTCGACCTCCATGCGGATGCGGCTTGCCGCCTCGTCCATCAGGTCGATCGCCTTGTCGGGCAGGAAGCGGTCGGAGATATAGCGGTTCGACAAGGTTGCGGCGGCGACGATCGCGCCGTCGGTGATCCGCACCCCGTGGTGCAGCTCGTATTTTTCCTTGAGCCCGCGCAGGATCGAGATCGAATCCTCGACCGTCGGCTCGCCGACGAAAACGGGCTGGAACCGCCGCTGGAGCGCGGGGTCCTTGTCGACATGCTTGCGATATTCGTCGAGCGTCGTCGCGCCGATGCAATGGAGTTCGCCGCGCGCCAATGCCGGTTTGAGCAGGTTCGACGCGTCCATCGCGCCCTCGCCCTTGCCCGCGCCGACCAGCGTGTGCATTTCGTCGATGAACAGGATGATTTCGCCTTCGGCGGCCTTCACATCGTCGAGCACGCCCTTCAGCCGCTCCTCGAATTCGCCGCGATATTTGGCGCCCGCGATCAGCGCGCCCATGTCGAGCGACAGCAGGCGGCGGTCCTTGAGGCTGTCGGGCACATCGCCGTTGACGATGCGCAGCGCCAGCCCCTCGGCGATCGCGGTCTTGCCGACCCCGGGTTCGCCAATCAGCACCGGATTATTCTTGGTCCGGCGCGCGAGGATCTGGATCGTGCGGCGGATTTCCTCGTCGCGTCCGATGACCGGGTCGAGCTTGCCTTCGCGCGCAACCTCGGTGAGGTCGCGGGCAAATTTCTTGAGCGCGTCATAGCGGTCTTCGGAGGTCGCGGTGTCGGCGGCGCGACCGCCGCGCAGCTCGTTGATCGCGCTGTTGAGCGCATCGGCCCTGAGCCCGGCGTCGGCAAACGCTTTGCCGACGGGCGTCGCGGCCGACAGCACCATCGCCAAGAGCAGGCGCTCGACAGTGACATAGCCGTCGCCTGCCTTCGTCGCGACCTGTTCGGCCTGGTCGAGCAGGCGCACCGCGTCGTTATCAAGGCCGGGGGTCGCCTGCGCGCCCGATCCCGACACCGCCGGAACCTTGGCGAGCAGCGCGTCGATGCCCTGCACCGCGCGCGCGGCATCGCCGCCGCTCTTGGCGATCAGGCCCGCAGCCATGCCCTCGCTGTCTTCGAGCAGCGCTTTCGCGATATGCTCGGTGCTGATCCGCTGATGGTTCATGCGGATCGCGATTGTCTGCGCCGCTTGCAGGAAGCCCTTGGCGCGGTCGGTGAATTTTTCGAGGTTCATGGGAAATAAGCCCCTTTCTTGTCCCGCAAGATAGTGTTGCTATTTGGCAACACAAGGGGGTGCGTTGGCGAGTTCCCATTCGTATCGAGCGAGGTCAAGAAGCGCGTCGGCAGCGTCCGACTTCGCGGTGTCTCGACTTCGCTCGACACGAACGGGATTGGCGATCGCTATTCCCCGCTGCGCGCCACTTGATCGAGCAGGCGCACGCCGAAGCCGCTCATTCCCTTGGGGACCAGCGGCGATGCCTTGTCGGCCTGGTTCACCCCGGCGATGTCGAGATGCGCCCACGGCGTCGCTTCGTCGACGAAATAGCCGATGACATGCGCGCCGATGCTGGCGCCCGGCCCCTGGCTTGGCGCGATGTTGCGAATGTCGGCGATGTCCGATTTGATCTTTTCGGCATAATTTTTGTGCAGCGGCATCCGCCACACTTCCTCGCCACTCGCGGTTCCGGCGGCGAGCAGCGCGGCGGCGAGCTTTTCATCGCGCGCGAACAGTCCGGCATATTGGTCGTCGAGCGCGCCGACGATCGCGCCGGTCAGCGTCGCGATATTGACGATCGCGCGCGGTTTGTACGCCTGTGCGACATATTCATTGGCGTCGGCGAGGACGAGGCGCCCTTCAGCGTCGCTGTTGAGCATCTCGATCGTCTTGCCCGACATCGTGCGGGTGACGTCGCCGGGGCGCTGGGCATTGCCGTCGGGCATGTTTTCGGCAAGCGCCGCGACCCCGACGACGTGCGCCGAGGCGCGCGACTTGGCGAGCGAGAGGACGGCGCCCATGACCGAGGCGGCGCCCGACATATCGCCCTTCATGTCCCACATGCCCGCGCCGGGCTTCAGCGAAATGCCGCCCGAATCAAAGGTGATCCCCTTGCCGACAAATGCCATCGGTGCGGCGGGGGCATTGGCGCCGCGATAGCGTACCAGCATCAGGCGCGAACCGCGCGGGCTGCCCTGACCAACCCCGACGATCGTCCCCATGCCGAGCTTGCGCATCGCGGCTTCGTCGAGCACTTCGATGCTGACCCCTGCGGTTCCGGCAAAGGCTTCGCGCACCCGGGCGACGAAGCTTTCGGGGTAGATGATGTTCGCGGGTTCGTTGGCGAGGTCGCGCGACAGGCGGACGCCATCGACCAGCGGTTTCCAGCGCCCGTTGAAGGCGGCTTCGGCCGCAGCCGGATTGGCGCCCACGACGGTCACGGCGCCGCTCGGCGGTGCCTTTTTGTCGACCGTCTTATACCGGTCGAAACGATATTGGCCGAGCGCGAAGCCATAAGCGACATCGGCGGCGGACGCATCGCCGAACGCACCGGCGATCGTCACCGGCTGGGCTTCGCTTTTCAGTTCCTGCGCCGCCTTGCCGCCCGCTTCGGCGAGCGCGAGCGAGGTCGGGGTGGCACCGGTGCCGACCAGCAGGATGCGCGAATAGGTGCCGATCCCGCGCAGGGACAGCGTCGATCCCGCTTTGCCGTCGAAGGTCGCGGCGGCGATCGCGGCGGTCACCGCCTGACGTTCGGCGGCGCCGAGCGCGATCCCGTCGAGCGGCGGCAGCGCCGCGTCGGTCATCGCGATGACGAGCGCGCCGCTTGCCGGGGCGCTCGCCGCAAAGCCGATCGCGCGTTCGGCGCTGTTGCTGGCGGTCGCCGGGATCACGCCCGACCCGGTCACCGTCTGCGCCATAGCGGGCGGGACCAAAGCGAACGATAGGCACGCGGCAAGAAGCAGGCTTTTGTGATTCATGGAAATTCCCCGTTTGAAGTTATGGCGCCCTGCATAGCCAAGTGGCGCCTGATCGCAAATTCGGCTCGACGAACGACAGTTGCTTGCCATCGGACGACATGGCGGTCAGACAGGCGCGGATCGAGCGCATGAAAAGGACCAGAGATGTTGCGACGGATTTTGCTGGGATTTTTGCTGTTGCTCGTCGTTACCGCCGCGTCGCTGGCGCTGTGGGAACCGCTGACTGCTGAAGCGCCCGCCGCACCGGCCTACAAGCCTGCCGACGTCCGCATCGCGCGCGACAAGTTCGGGGTGCCGCATATCTTTGGCAAGACCGACGCCGATGTCGCCTATGGCGTGGCCTATGCGCATGCCGAGGATGATTTTGCGACCTTGCAGGAAGTGCTGGCGATGACGCGCGGGCGCGCGGGGGCGATGCTGGGCGCCGATGGCGCGAAGGTGGATTATGCCGCGGCGCTGCTCGACGTGCGCGCGACGACAGTACGCGACTGGCCGCGGCTTCCCGCCGATGTGCGAGCGCTGTTCACCGCCTATGCCGCGGGGCTCAATCATTATGCCGACAAGCATCCGGACGAGGTGCGCTTGTCGGGACTGTTCCCGGTGACCGGCGAGGATGTGGTCGCGGGCTTTGTGCTGCGCTCTCCCTTTTTCTTCGGGCTCGATTCGGTGCTCGGCCAACTGGTCGAGGGCAAGGATATGCACCGCGAGGGCGGACCCGCGCTCGACGCGACCGGCAAGATCGTTCCCCGCGCCGATACGCCGGTCGGCAGCGATCCCGCCAGCAACGGATCGAATGCGATGGCGGTCGCGCCCGGGCGCTCGACCGATGGCGCGACGCGGCTGGTGTCGAATTCGCACCAGCCATGGACGGGCGGCGTCGCCTGGTACGAACTCGTCGTCCATAGCGAGGAAGGCTGGGACTTTGCGGGCGCCAACTTCCCCGGTTCGCCCTATCCGTTCCTTGGGCACAACAAATATCTGGGGTGGACGAACACGGTCAATCGTCCCGACCTGATCGACGTGTACAAGCTGGTGCTCGACGAGAGCGGCGAGCAATATCGCTACGATGGCGCCTGGCGGCCGCTGGAACGGAAGCGCGTCTGGCTGAAGGTCAAATTTGGCCCGTTCGTGCTGCCGGTGCCGCGCACCGTCTATCGATCGATTCACGGCCCCGTGGTCAAGAACGACAAGGGCGCCTTTGCCATTCGCTATGCGGGGATCGACCAGGCGGCTATGGTCACCCAATATTATCGGCTCAACAAGGCGAAGGATTTTGCCGAGTGGCGCGCCGCGATGGCGGGGCAGGGCGTCCCCGCGACCAATTTCATCTACGCCGATGCGAAGGGCAATATCGGGCTTTTCTATAATGCGATGTTCCCCGAACGGCCCGACGGGTTCAACTGGCGCGGGGTGCTACCGGGCGATCGCTCGGCGGCGCTGTGGACAAAGACACTGCCGTTCGATCGCGTTCCGGCGCTGGTCAATCCACGCTCGGGCTATGTCATGAACGCCAACAACACGCCGTGGGTCGCCGCGGGCCCGGGCGACGAGCTCGACGCGGCGGCTTTCTCGCCGCTGCTGGGGGTCGAGGACGATATGACCAATCGCGCGACGCGGCTGATCGAGCTGTTCGAAGCATCGGGGCAGATCGACGAGGCGCGGCTGAAGGCGATCAAATATGACACCGCCTATGCACGGTCGGGCTACGCCAAGGCGTGGATGGACCGCCTGCTCGCGCTGAATGTGAAGGACGATCCGGCGCTGGTCGCGGCGCAGAATTTGCTCCGCCGCTGGGACTGGAACCTCGACGGCAAGGGGAAGGGCGACGCGCTCGCGCTGATGCTACTGCGCCCTGCGAACGGCAGTCATTACCAGCGCCGCGCCGGTCCCGATCCGCGCACCGTGCTGGCCGAAACGGTGGCGCATTTGCAGGAACATTTCGGCGGGCTCGATCCCAAGCTCGGGACCGTGCTGCGGCTGCGTCACGGCGAAGGCGCGTCGCGGATCGACTTGCCGCTCGACGGCGGCAACGACACGGTCCGCGCCTCGACGCTGTGGGACGCCGAGCCCGACGGGCGGCTGAAAGTGCGCCACGGCGACAGTTTCATCATGTTCGTGACCTGGGACGCGGCGGGCCGGGTGCGCTCGGAATCGATCCAGCCGTTCGGGTCGGCGACAACACGGCCCGAAAGCCCGCATTATAATGATCAGGCGCCGCTGTTCGTGCGGCACCAGTTGAAACCCGTGTTGTTCGATCCGGCGGCGTTGAAGGCCAGCGGGGCGCGCTTCTATCGGCCTTGAAAGCCGCGAACGGCTGTCCTAAACCCCTGATACAGTGCCGTCCGGCACGCGGTCGCGCGCAGGCGCAAAAACTTCTGCGTTCGTAATCCAAGAGGATGTCCATGCCCCGTTTCCATCGTTTCGCCCTTGCCCTGGCGGTGACCACGTCGCTCGCCGCCGTCGGCCCCGCGTTCGCCAAGTCGAAGGCCGCCGATCCGGCGCCGATCGCCGATCTGGTGAAGGCGGTCGATATTCCGCACGAAGCCTTCACGCTCGACAATGGTCTGCGCGTCATCGTCCACGAGGACCGCAAGGCGCCCGTCGTCGCGGTGTCGGTGTGGTACCGCGTCGGATCGAAGCATGAACCCAAGGGCAAGACGGGCTTTGCGCATCTGTTCGAACATCTGATGTTCAACGGGTCGGAAAATGCGCCGAACGACTTTTTCGAACCCTTGCAGCAGGTTGGCGCGACCGATTTCAACGGGACGACCAACGTCGACCGCACCAATTATTTCGAGACGGTTCCGACCGGCGCGCTCGATCTCGCGCTGTTCCTCGAAAGCGACCGCATGGGGCACCTGCTCGGCGCGGTGACGCAGGAAAAGCTCGATAACCAGCGCGGCGTCGTCCAAAATGAAAAGCGACAGGGTGACAACAACCCCTATGGCCTGCTGCGCTACGAAATCTTCGAAAATCTGTTCCCCAAGGGGCATCCCTATCACCACAGCACCATCGGTTCGATGGCCGACCTCAATTCGGCGAGCCTTGACGATGTGAAGAAGTGGTTCACCGACAATTACGGGCCGAACAATGCGGTGCTGGTGCTGGCGGGCGACATCGACGTCGCAACCGCAAAGGCGAAGGTCCAGCAATGGTTCGGCGACATCCCGCGCGGGACTGCGGTTCAGGCGCCCGCCGCGTCGGTGCCGACGCTGCCCGCCCCGCTCGCCAAAGAGGTCAAGGACCTGATCCCGACCCCGCGCGTCTATCGCATGTGGGCCATTCCGGGGCTCAACGACGCCGAAGCGGTGCCGCTGCAGATGGCGACCGCGGTGCTCGGCGGGCTGTCGTCGTCGCGGCTCGACAATGCGATGGTCCGCACCGATCCGGTGGCGGTGAGCGTCGGCGCCTTTGCGCAGACGTTTGAAGATGCGGGCTTGCTGGTCGTCCAGGCCGATGTGAAGCCCGGTACCGATGTCGATACCGTCGGCAAGAAGCTGGACGCGGAAATCGCCAAGTTCCTCGCGAACGGGCCGACCGCCGATGAGCTTCAGCGCGCCGCGGCCAGCTATCTGGGCGGCACGATCGCCGGGCTGGAAGCGGTCGGCGGCTTTGGCGGCAAGGCGGTCGCGCTCGCGGAGGGCGCGCTCTATTCGAACGATCCCGCTTATTACAAGGTCGAGCTCGACCGGATGGCGAAGGCGACGCCCGAACAGGTCGCCGCCGTCGCGCGCAAATGGATGTCGCGTCCGGCCTTTTCGCTGACCTACACCCCCGGCGAACGCACCGAAGGCGGCGAGAATCGCGGCGGCGCGGTGACCGCAGGCAAGCTGGCCGAAGCGGTGGCGCCCGATCGCTACTGGAATCCGGCGCTCGGCGATATCGGTCCCGATACCGGGATCGGCGCGGCGACCTCGATCGCCGACCGGTCGCAGTTTCCGGCGGTCGCTGATCTTACCGCGCTCGACTTTCCGGCAATCGAGCGGGCGACGCTGAAAAACGGCGTCGAGGTCGTCTTCGCGCGCCGTACCACGGTGCCGACGGTCAATGTCGCGGTCAGCTTCGACGCGGGCTATGCCGCCGACCCGCATAGCGCGCTCGGCACCCAGTCGCTGATGCTCAGCCTGATGGACGAGGGCACGACCAGCCTCAACTCGATCGCTTTTGCCGAAGCAAAGGAACGGCTGGGGGCGCAGATCGATGCGACCGCCAACGCCGACGAAACGGTGTTCAGCCTGTTCGCGCTGAAGCCCAATCTTGGCGCGTCGCTGTCGTTGCTCGCCGATTATATCCGCAATCCGGCGTTTGATGCCAAGGAACTCGAGCGTGTGCGGGCGCAGCAACTCAACCGGCTGAAGGCCGAACTCAACAATCCGAATGCGATCGCGGCGCGGCTGATGGCGCCGATGCTGTATGGCGCCGACCATCCTTATGGCATTCCGCCGTCGGGGCTAGGTGACGCGAAGGCGGTCGAGGCGGCGACGCGCGATCAGCTCGCCGCGTTCCACAGCGCCTGGATCCGGCCCGACACCGCACGCGTGTTCGTCGTCGGCGATACGACGCTGGCCGAAGTCAAGAAACAGCTCGACGCGACGCTGGGCCAGTGGAAGGCGCCGAAAACCGCGAAGCCGGTCAAGAATTTCGACGTCGCAATCCCGGCGCCCAAGCCGCGTATCCTGTTCTTCGACCGCCCCAAATCGCCGCAGTCGATCATCGTGGCGGGCAAGGTGCTCGATGCCAAGGGCGGCGACAGCCTGGAAGTGCTGCGGTCGGCGAACGACATTTTCGGCGGCAATTTCCTGTCGCGCTTCAACACCAATTTGCGCGAGACCAAGGGCTGGTCCTATGGCGTGCGCAGCCGCATTTCGGGTGAGACCGACCGGCTGAGCTGGGTCGCGGTGGCGCCGGTGCAGGCCGATCGCACCGGCGATTCGATCAAGGAACTGCAGAGCGACCTCAAGAGCTTCCTCGCCGACAAGGGCGTGACCAAGGAAGAGCTGGAGCGCACGGTCAACGGCAGCGTGCGCGAATTGCCGGGCAGCTTCGAAACCTCGGCCGATGTGCTGGCCGGGTTGCGCAACATCGTGAAATTCGGGCGGCCCGACAATTATTACGAGACGCTGCCCGCGACCTATGAAGCGATGACGGCGGCCGAAATCGATGCCGCGGCGCGTAAGGCGCTGAGCACCGATGATCTGGTCTATGTCGTCGTCGGCGATGCCGCGGTCGTCAAACCGCAGCTTGACGGATTGGGTTTGCCGGTGGAAACAGCGACTCCGATTAACTAACATTGATTTCAGTAAGGAGAGCTTCGATGTCCGTAGATGGCAGCTATGATTGCGTAACCAAGTCGCCGATGGGCGACCAGAAATCGGTGTTCACGGTCAAGAGTGACGGCGACGGCTTCACCGGATCGAACGCCGGCGCCATGGGCGCGCTCGACGTGGAAAATGGCAAGGTCGACGGCAACAAGCTGACCTGGACCATGAACATGAAGGTGCCGATGCCGATGACGCTCGAATGCGAAGCGACGATCGACGGCGACGCGCTGACCGGGACGATCAAGGCCGGTGCGTTCGGATCGATGGCGATGACGGGCACCCGTCAGGGCTGATCTTTCCGGCAGAGACATGCGAAGGGCCGTTCCCCAAGGGAGCGGCCCTTTTGCTATGCATAGCAATGCTCTTTGCCTTGGGGGGTGGTCAAAGCAACTGCATCGGCGCATAGGCTGTCCCGATGCACAGCCCGGCCCCACCCCCCAAGCGGACCCTGCCGGGTGACCGCGAAATGGTGGTCATGATGGCGATGGTGATGGCGCTCAATGCGCTCGCCATCGACGCCATGCTGCCCGCGCTGCCCGCTATCGGCAAAGGGCTGGGGGTGCTCGTTGCCAACGACCGGCAATATGTCATTTCGCTCTATTTGCTGGGCATCGGTTTCGGATCGCTGATCTATGGCCCGCTCGCCGACCGGTTCGGGCGCAAGGGCGTGCTGGTTCCGGCGCTGTTCGCCTATGTGGCCTTTTCGATCGGCTGTGGTCTGGCGACGAGCTTTCCGATGCTGCTCGCGCTGCGTTTCGGCCATGGGCTGGTCAGCGCGGCGCTCGGGGTGATCGTGGTCGCGGTGATCCGCGACCTGTTCGCGGGCGATGCGATGGCGAAGCGGCTGTCGCTGATCTTCCTCGTCTTCATGATCGTGCCGATCATCGCGCCGACGATCGGAGCGGGGGTTGCGGCGCTGGCAGGCTGGCGCGCGATTTTCATCGTGCTCGCGGTGATGGGGCTGGCCATGATCGCTTGGCTGCGCCGCCTGCCCGAGACGCTCGAGCCGGCCGACGTGCGCCCGCTCGACTGGCGGACGATGGTCAGCGGCTGGGCAACGGTGACGCGGCATCGCCGCGCCGCGGGGTATATGATCGCGTCGGGCATGATGCAGGGGGCGCTCTACGGCTATCTCAACAGCAGCGAGCAGATCATCGACGAAGTCTTCGATGCGCAGAGCTGGTTCCCGCTGATCTTTGCCTGCGTCGCGGTGGGGATCGCCATCGCCAATTTCTCGAACGCGGCGATCGTCGAGCGGTTCGGCGCGCGGCGTGTGTCGCAAAGCGCGGTGTTCGCGTTCATGGCGACGTCGATCGCGCAGATCGCCGCGGCGCTCAGCGGCGCCGAAACGCTGTGGATGTTCACCGTCCTGATGATGGTCAATGTTGGGCTGATCGGCTTTATCGGCAGCAATTTCGGATCGATCGCGATGGAGGATTTCGGTCATATGGCCGGGGTCGCCTCATCGTACCAAAGCTTTGCCAAGACGCTGCTTGCCGCGACGGTCGGGGCGTTGATCGGCCAGCAATATGACGGCACCACGCTGCCGCTCGCTTATGCCTTTCTGATCAGCGCTATCGTCGGCCTGACGCTGGTGTTCTGGGCTGAGCGCGGCAAGCTGTTCACCCGCCCCGGGACCGCGCCCAAGACGCCTTACTGACAAAAATGAAGGAGCCGCCGCAGCACAGGCTGCGGCGGCTCCCCCAAATTTGTCGGCGATGACGGCGTCAGTCGTGGATCGGCGCCGCCGGCTCCAATTCGCCTTCATGCACCTCGACGCGACCCTGACCCAGATGGCTCTTGCGATAGCCATAGGCGAAATAGATCACGAAACCGACCGCTGCCCAGCCCGGCAGGACCAGCATGGCTTCCAGCGGCAGGTTGAGAAACAGGAAGACGCAACCAGCCATCGTCAGCGGCCCGATCAGCCACAGCGCCGGCGTCCGGAACGGCCGGGTCCGGTTGGGTTCCGATTTGCGGAGCAGCATGACCGCGAGCGCGACCATGAAGAACGCATAAAGCGTCCCTGCATTGGCGATATCGGCAAGCTGTCCCACCGGCAGGAACGCCGCGGCAAAGGCGACGACGCTGCCCGTGATCGCGGTGACGACATAGGGCGTTTTCCACTTCGGGTGGATTTTCGACAGACCTTCGGGCAGCAGGCCGTCGCGCGACATCACGAAGAAGATGCGCGTCTGGCCGAACAGGAGGATCAGGATCACCGACGGCAGTGCGACGAAGGCTGCGATCCCCAGCATGTTGCCGATGCCCGAGAAACCGATTTCGCGCAGCACATGCGCCAGCGCCTCGTTCGAGCAGACCAGCATCCCCGAATATTCGGGCAGCGCGCACTGGCGTGCGAGCTCGGCCGAACCGGCGGGGAAAGGAATGCCGTTCGGTCCCATGATCGGCTGGCCACCGATCGTGCCGATCGCACCGGCGGCGACGAGGATGTAAAAGATGGTGCAGATCAGCAGCGATCCGATCAGGCCGATCGGCACATTCTTTTGCGGATCGCGCGTTTCTTCGGCAGCCGTCGATACCGCGTCGAACCCGACATAGGCGAAAAAGATCGTCGCGGCGGCGCCAACGGCGCCGATCCCCGAGCCAAGCCCGCCGAACACGCCCGCGGGCAGGAACGGGTTGAACTTGTCCATTTCGGCCTGCGGCAGCGTCAGGATGATGAAAGCGGTGAGCGCGGTCACCTTGATCGCGACCAGAACGGCGTTGACGCGGGCGGATTCGGTGGTGCCGATCATCAGCAGCCAGGTTACCAGCAGGGCGATGACGACGGCGGGCAAGTTGATCAGGCCGCCGGGCGCGCCGCCCAGGGCCAGCGGACCGGCCGCCAGATAGGCGGGCAATTGTATGCCCAGAAACTCGTTCAATATTGTCCCGGAGAAATAGCCGGACCAGCCGACCGACACCGCGCTCGCCGCGACCGCATATTCGAGGACGAGCGCCCAGCCGACCGACCAGGCCAGAATTTCGCCCATCACCGAATAGGTGTAGGTGTAGGCCGAGCCCGCGACGGGCATCATGGCGGCGATTTCGGCGTAGCAGAGCGCCGCGACGATGCAGATTGCCCCGGCAATGGCAAAGGCGAGCATCAGGCCGGGACCGGCCTTTTGCGCGCCTGCCGAGGTCAGCACAAAAATGCCGGTACCGATGACGCAGCCGATCCCGAACAGGGTCAGTTGCAGGGCACCAAGCGAGCGATGGAGCGATTTCTTTTCGGCCGTGGCCAAAATGGCGTCGATCGGTTTGACGCGACCAAATATCATGTGAACTTCCCCTTTTTGGCGACTTTGGCGCCATTCTCCTGCCGCGCAGACTAGACGCTTCGCGCGCCAGCGCAACTTAATTTCAGGCTTGTTACAAGCGCTTTATCGCACCGTGAAGCGCACCCGGTCGATCATTCGCCCGCCGGGGTCGACAAGCGCCAGCATATGGCTGCCCGGGCGCGGCAGGATTTGCTGCCCCGCATCGGCGTCGCCGAGCGGCTTTTTGTCGAGGATCAGCCGGTAGCCGGCGACCGAACCGCTGACCGTGACCGCGAGCCGCTGGCGATCGATCGGAATGTCGGGGTCGAGCGCATAGACGCTGCCGCTGACCGGACTGGTGATGCGCGGGCGGCGCGCGGCCTGCGGCGCGGCGGCCATTTCGGTCTGCGCGGTTCCGGCCATGAAATATTCGCGGCGCGGCGGTTCGCGGGTGCCGGGGAGCGCGATCTGGCGCGCTTCGACGCCGGCGGGCATGGCGGGCGGCTTCCCGGGGCGGCCGGCGTGGAGCGCGAGCATCACGTCGCGCCAGACTGGCGCGGCGCCCGAGGTGCCCGAGACGGCGCGCATCGCATCGCCCTCGAGATTGCCGACCCAGACGGCGACGGTGAAGCGGTCGGACCAGCCGATACACCAATTGTCGCGCATGCCTTTCGATGTGCCGGTCTTGGCGGCGGCCCAGAAGGGGAGGCGGAGGGCGCTGTCGGCGCCGAAGGCATCGGTGCGCGCGGCGGCGTCGGCGAGGATGTCGCCGACGATGAAGGCGGCGGCGGGGCTGACGATCTGGCGTGGCGGAAGGTTACGAAGGTGCCGCACAGCGTCGAAGGTCACCGGTGACCATTGTCCTAGATTTGCGAATGTTCTGAATGCATTAGCTTGTTCGACAAGCGAAACTTCGGCCGATCCGAGGGCGAGGGAGAAGCCGTAATATTCGCCGTCCTCGACAAGGCCGTGGTAGCCCAAGGCCCACAGGCGGTCGCGGAATTGCTGGACGTCGTCGATGACGAGGGCGCGGACGGCGGGGACGTTGAGCGAGGCGGCGAGGGCGTGACGGACGCTGACCGGCCCCTTGAAGCTGCGGTCGTAGTTTTTGGGCACGTAGAGGCCCGAGGCGGTGTCGAGCTGGACCGGACTGTCGTCGAGGATCGACGCGGCGGTGAGCCAGCCATGTTCGATCACCTGCGCGTAAAGATGCGGCTTCAGCGTCGATCCCGCCTGCCGCCGCGCATTGGCACCATCGACCGACGCGGCGGTCGATTGGAGGCCGACGCCGCCGACATAGGCGAGCACCTCGCCAGTCGCGTTGTCGAGGACGACGACCGCGCCGTCGCGGACGCGGTCCGATCCCAGGCCCGACAGCTGGCGGCGCAGCGCGACAATGGCGGCGGTCTGGATGCGGCGGTCGATCGTGGTGGTGACGCGCTTGCCGGGCTTGTCGAGCAGGCGGACGGCGAGGTGCGGTGCGAGCGCGGGGTCGAACCGCGCGGCATGTTCGCCCGAGACGAGGGTCGCGGCGGCGGCGCGGATCGCGGAGCAGTCCTTGGTTTGCGCCACCCGGCAAGCGCGGCGGCCGAGCGCCTCGGCGCCCGCGGTCGGATTGGGCAGCAGGCCCGCGAACAGCGCGGCGTCGGTGCGCGTCATGTCGGCGGGCTTTTTGCCGAACAGGCTTTGCGCGCCGGCGCCGATCCCCTGCGCCTCGCCGCGCAGGGGGACGAGGTTGAAATAGGCTTCCAGCATTTCGGCATGCGACCATTGCGTGGCGAGTGCCTGTGCGGCGCGCATCTGGCGGAGTTTGGTACGCCAGTCGCGCTTGCCGGGTTGGGCGAGGCTCGGGTCGAGGAACGCAGCGAGCTGCATTGCGAGGGTCGAGGCGCCGCGCGAGCGGTCGCCCGTCCCTCCCATTATTGTCAGGCGCGCGCGGATCGCGCTGGCGACCGCGAGCCAGTCGACCCCGCCGTGCGACCAGAAACGCCGGTCTTCGCTTTGCACCACCGCGGTGCGGAGGGCGGGGCTGATGTCCTTCAGCGGCACCCACGCAAGGCGACGGCGTTCGAAATTGACGCGCTCGCTGTCGAGCAACTGGCCGTCGCGATCGTAGAGCCACGCTTCGCTGGGTTTCCAGTCGGCGCGCACCTCGTCGAAGCCGGGCATCGCGGGCGGTTTCGTTGCGAGGTGGGCGATGGTGGTGATGACGAGCAGGGCGAGGGCGAGCCAGGCGAGGATGTGGGGCCAGCGGCGTTTGCGGGGGATTCCCATCCTTTGGTTGGGCTGCGGATTGATGCTCGTCACTCACTTAAAGCCCCTCCCCTTCAGGGGAGGGGTTGGGGTGGGGTTGGCGGGATGGGACCGGCGTCGAAGCCCACCCCGCTGCGACTAGCGAACAAGTTCGCAAGTCTCGCTGCCCCTCCCCTGAAGGGGAGGGGTTTGGTCTTTGTCACTGCGCCGCGCTCGCCACCGTCACCGGCGCGTTCGGCCACTGGCCGCGGATTGCGGGCGAGTACATCGCCTCGACGCGCGTCGGGGGGAGCGAGAAGCGGCCCGAGCCGTTCAAGCGCACGACATATTCGACCGCGTGCGTGCCCGCGGGCATCCAGCCGAAATAGCCGCGCCAGCTGTCCTTGCCGCGTTCGACATAGCTCGGCTGCGCGCCCGATCCGCCTGCCTGTTCGGCCAGCATTTCGGACTGGCCGCCGAGATTGCCGACGATCGTCGCGCCGGGCGCGACCGGATCGTTGATCACGACCCACGTCCGGCCCGCGGCCGCGACGACCTCGATCCGCACCTTGATCACGTCGCCGCGCGTCAGCCGGTCCTTGTTCGCTGCCTTGACGATGCTGACCGAACGCTTGATCCGGTAGCCGGCGTTGAGCGGTTCCTTGAGCGGGACCGCCGCCTTGACGCTGACCGTTGCCCATGGCGCGCCGCTACCCTGATGCTGGAGGCTCATCGTCGCGGCGTTCAGCGCGACGCGGAGCGGCGAGACCGGTTCGGCGGGAAGCGGCCAGCTTTGCGACGCTGTCGCGCCCGCGAGGCCGATATTGGTCGCGCCGGTGATCGCGCTTGCCGGATACAGCTCGGCAAAGCGGCGGACGGTGACCGCGCCCCATGCGTTGGCGGGGGTGGTGTCCCAATGGCCCTTGCGCTGGCGCTGCGCGACGCCGACCATCAGCTTGCCCGCGTCGTCCTCCCAGCCCTTGCGGCCAAGCACGGCTTCCAATGCCTTGATCGCCATTTCGTCGCCGCTGGTCATCATCCACCAAGGCGCGCGGGCATCGTCGACAAGGTCGAGGCGGGTGCCTTCGTACACGAGGCGCTTGCGCAGCTCGGCTTCGGCGGCGGTGCGCAGCGCGGGGGCGTTGCGCACCCCGGGCGTATTTTCGATCGCCACCAGCCAGTCGGCGAGGGTGCCGGTCGCCATGTCGACCGGCGCGACGTCGATCGCGGCGACCAATTGCGGGCTGGCAGCATTGTTGCGGGCGAGCGCCGCCAGGGCCGCGATGCGGACGGGGCGGATGTCCCACGGGCCATAGCCGCGGCGGGTCAGGCGACCTTCGACCACCGCCTGCAGCGCCGCCACCATTTTGGCCTTCGACGCCTCGGGGATCGCATAGCCGTTCGCCGCGGTGATGCCGAGCACATAGGCGGTGAGTTCGATCGATCCCTCCATCCGCTCGTTGGGCCAGTAGCGCAGCAGGCCGTCACCATCGAGATAGGTCGGCATCGCTTCGGCGAGCGCCTGCCAGCGGCCGAGATCGCCGAGCGCGATGGCGCGCGAGGTCGATTGTTCGAAGCAGGTGTAGGGGTAGGCGGCCATATAGTCGCGCACCCCCGACAAGGGCGGCGCGAGCGTTCCGGCGAGCGCGACGTCGACATAGCCGCCGGGCAAGGCGCCCGCGGGGATGGCGATCGGCAGCGTCGTGGCGGGGCCGACGCGGAACAGGCTGGCGGCCCAGGTTTCGACCGGCACCGCGGGCTCGACGACCTGCGCAAAGACCAGCCGGTCGCGTTGCTTGCCGCCCTTGGCGACCGCATCGACGGTCCATTCGATCGGGCCGGTTTGTTCGGGCGCGGTCATCGACCAGCTGATCGGCACCGCGCCGCCCGCCGGGATGGTGACGGTGAGCGGCGGCGCGGTCGCGACGGCGGGCGACAGCGACGGGGTCGCGGTGACCTCCATCGCCTGATCGGTGCCGTTGCGCAGCGTGAAGCGCGCATCATAGGTGTCGCCGGTGCGCACCAGTTCGGGCATCCCGGCAAAGATGCCGAGATCCTGCACGGTGCGGACGGTAGTTTCGCCGGTGCCGAAATACTGGGCGCCGTCGGTGGCGATTGCGACGAGGCGGAAGCCCGAAAGATTGTCGCTGAGCGGCACGTCGACGCTCGCGCGCCCCTTGGCATCGAGCGGGACATTGCCTTTCCACAGCAGGACGGGGCGGAAATCCTCGCGCGTCAGCCCGCTGAGGTCGCCGCCGCCACCGCCACCGGGTTCGAGCGCCTTGCGACCATAATGCCGCTTGCCGACGACCTGCATCTGCGCGGTCGAGGTGAGGACGTCGAGGGTGCGTTCGCCCATCATCGCCTCTATCAATTCCCAGCTTTCGTTAGGGGCGAGCTGGAGCAAGGCTTCGTCGACCGCGGCAAAGGCGACATCGGCGTTTTTGGGTGGCTTGCCGCCGGGGGTCTTGACCTCGATCGCAACCTTGGCGGTTTCGCGCACCGAATATTTCGCCTTGTCGGCCTTGACCTTGACGCCGAGCTGATGGCCTTCCCAGCCGACCTTGATCCGCGCGATGCCCATGCGATAGGCGGGCTTGGCCAAGTCGACCAAGGCGGTGGGCGGGGCGCCCTCGCTATTTTCGATCTTGAAGCCGACCGCGCGTTTCATCTGGCGGAACCAGCTTTCATTGCCGGTGACGCGCCCGCGCACCGCCATCACCGAAACATAGACGTCGGGGGCGTAAGTGGCGGGCAGCTTGACCTTGACCACCGGGTTGGTGCCCTTGAGCGGCACGACAAAGCTGGAGAGCACGCCTTCGCGTTCGACGGTGACCAATGCGGTCGCTTCGCGGAACGGCATGCGGACCTGGAAGCTGGCGGTGTCACCCGCGGCATAGCGCGGCTTTTCGGCGATGACGTCCATGCGGTCGCCATTGTCGCCGCCGAACCACCAGTCGTTATCGCCCGCGAGCCAGACCGAGCGGACGGCGCGTGCTTCATTGCCGCCCTCGTCGAGCGTCGTTGCGACCACGGTCACCTCGCCCGAAATGCCCGGCGCCATCGCGCAGCGCGCGCGGCCGAGCTTGTCGGTGGTCGCGGAGCAGCTGGCGGCGAGCTTCGTCGTGCGCATCTGGTTGTCATATGCGTAGAAGCCGCCGATCAGGCGGCGCCGCGCGGTGATGATCTCGCGGTTGTAGAGCGCGACCGACACGCGCTGGCCCGCGATCGGATTGCCTTCGAGGTCGAGCGTGATGAAATTGAGTTTGAGGTCGTTGTCGCGCATCAGCCAGCCGTCGGTCTTGAGCCCCAAGCGGACGGCGGAGGGATAGAGGGTGATGCGGCGGCTGGCGGTCAGCGTTTCGCCATTAGCGTCCTCATAATCCATTTCGGCCGCCATCACCGTCGGTTCGGTGATCGGCTGGTCGACGGTGACATTGGCGGTGGCGCCGCCATTGGCGTCGAGCTTGAGCGGCACCGAGCGCGCGAGCGGCAGCTCGGCGGCGGGTTCGTCGCCGCTGTCGTCGAGCTGGATGACGCCTTCCTTCACCGGCTGGCCGTCGAAATCCCAGTCGCGGTAATCTTCGGGGGGCGACCAGCTCGAACGGAAATTGGTGCGCAGTTCGACGGGGATATTGGCGGCGGGGCCGCCCGACAGATAGCCGACGAACAGGCTGAGCGGGACGGCAGCGGGGCGGACGAGCGCCGTTTTCGGCCCGGTAACCGCGGCCTTCATCGTCGGCAGGCGATATTCGTCGACCTTGACCGACTGGCCCGACCAGATCGTCTTGTCTTCGCCGTCCTTGTCCTTGGTGACGAACACCAGCTCATAATCGCCCATCGGGGCGGAGGCCGGGACGTTCCAGACGCTGTCGCCGCTGCCGGTGGTGGCGATGGCGAAGGGCATTTCGAATTCGGTGTCCGAACCGCGGTGGACGAGGCGGAGTTTGCCCGCGAGCGGCTGCGGCGTCATGAAGCCGGTGCCGACCGGGCGGCGCAGGATATGCTTCATATGGACGGTCTCGCCCGCCTTGACGAGCGCGCGGTCGAAGACGGTGTGGAGAATATCCTCGCGTTCCGACCAGCCGTAAGGAAGGTCGAAATCATAGGGGCGGATGCCGCGACCCCAATCGGTGAGGGTGAAGCTGAAATCGTCGCCCGCGCGCGCGCTGACCATCAGCGCATGGCCCTCGCTCTTGGTCGGATCGGGGGTTTCCTCGCAGCTCGAATAAGTCTCAGGCTGCGGCAGTCCGCCCGCAAAGGCGAGGCGCCCCGCCTTGTCGGCGGTGCCGCGCGCGAGCAGGCGGCCGGTGCAGCCGTCCGAGACGCGGATTTCGGCGCCCGCGACGGGAAGGCCGGTGTCGAGCGCGGTGACCCAGGCGAGCGAGCCTTCGCGGCCCCATTTGAAATGCACCGCCATGTTGGTGACGAGCGCCGCGGTGGCGACATAGCGCGTCGCCTTGCGCCCGAGCAGCGCGGCGCCAAGTTCGGGGCTGGCGATTTCGACGATATGGAAGCCCTTTTCCGACAGGGGGATGCCGACGACCTCGAATTCCTTGCCGCCGCCGGGCGGGGTCAGTTGCAGGGCGCGGCGCTCGCCGCCCGCGGGGGCATCGGCGAACACCGATTTGCTGCCGGTGTAATTGACGCGGATGTCCTTGCCGCTGCGGTCTTTTTCCTCGCGATAGTCGGTGTCGTCGGCGTCATCGACGCGTTTCAGCCAGCGCGCGATCGCGGCGTCATCGTCGCCGACGCGGAGCGTTGCGGCGGGCATTTTGAGGTTCGATTGTACCATCGTCCCTTCGACCCCGCGCACGGTGACGGGCAGGACGCCGCCCTCGCCAGCTTCGAGGATGCCGAATTCGGCGGCGAATTTGACGAGCGGCGGGGCGCGGTCGATGTGGAATTTCAGCGGGAAGTTCGACTGGTTCTGCAAGCGGCGGCCGCTCTGGTCGGTGACACCCTCGGGCAGGATCAGCGTCGCGTCGACATTCTGCGGCAGCGGCCCGGCGAAGCGGACGCTGGTGAGGTAAGCGTCATTCTTGTCGTCGTCGTCGACCTTGGGGGTCAGGCGCTTGCCGTCGGCGGTGGTCAGCGTTGCGGCGAGCGCGGTGTCGCGCGCGACCGGCGAGGCGAAGCTGAGCGTCACATCCTTGACCGGGTTGCAGCCCGCCTGCGGATTGACGCGGCTGCACGACATTTTGGCGGTGAAGGCGGGGCGGACGTCGAAATCGAAGCGCTGGTCGCGCCCAGCGGTGCGGGTGGGAACCCCCGCTTGCGAAATGCGCGCGTCCCAGACGACCGCCATCTCGCGCCCCGGCGGCAGCGGGCGGCGGCATTTGACCGCGACGACGCGGTCGAGCGCCGCCTCGCGGTCGGCGCCCGCGGCGGGCAGGCGCTGCGGCAGTCCGGCGTCATAGGTGAAGGACTGGCGCGACCAGTTGGCGTCGCCGAGGCCGGTCAATATCTCGGTCGCGGTGGTGCGCGGCAGGACGTCGAGCGGGATTTTCTCGCCGATGCCGTCGACCGCGCAATAGCCGAAGCGGCCGACCGAGGCGCGGTCGGCGGCGACATTGGTCGCGACGAGGAAGACCTGCTCTTCTTCGATCCCGTCGTAGATCCCGCCCGCGAGGATCGCGCGCGCCGAGGGACCGCCGGTGTCGAGCGCGAAGCGGTCGTTGCCCGCGACGGCGATGCCGCGCGCGGTCTTGAGGCCGCTACGGAGCTCGACATGGCAGCGCAGCCCGCCGGGGAGCGGCTTGTCGAATTCGAGCACCCAGGTGCGGGTGTCGACCCAGCGTCCGGTCGCGGGCAATTTGCAGTCGTCGGTCGCGGGGGCGGCGGCGCGCGGATCGCCGAGCGGCACCATGTCTTCGGAAAAGCGCAGCGTGAAGCGGGTGATCGTGCCGTCGCCGGTGCCGCTGCTGCCGGGGGTGGCGAGGGTGACCTGCGGCACGGTGTCGGCGGTCGCGGTCGCCGCCATCGCGAGGCTGAGCGGGATAAGCAGCGCCAGTTTTGCCTTGCCGGCAAGGCGTTCTGCCAGCGCGCGCCAACCCGTTTTCATCCCGCCGTCTCCCCGCCTGAATCCGCGCCGCTATCCTGCTGGAAACGGGCGCTGCTGTCCACCCGTCGCCGTGTCCCGGGAACGCTTAGCCGCGTTTCGGGAAACGGCTGTGACCGCGGTCATAGACGACCGCGAAAAGTCAGCGCGCCAGCATCGGGCCGAGCTTTTGCCCGGCGAAAATATGGACGTGGAGGTGGGGGACTTCCTGATGGCTGTCGGGGCCGATATTGGCGAGCAGGCGGTAGCCGGGGGCGACGAGCCCCGCGTCGCGCGCGACCTGGCCGACCGCGCGGACGAAGCCCGCAATTTCGGCGTCGCTGGCGCGCGCGGAGAAATCGTCCCAGCTGACGTACGGCCCCTTGGGGATCACGAGGATGTGGAACGGCGCCTGCGGGTTGATGTCGTGGAAGGCGAGCGCGAATTCGTCCTCATAGACGGTTTTCGACGGCAGCTCGCCGCGCAGGATGCGCGCGAAGATGTTGCTGTCGTCATAGGGGAGGGTGGCGTCGATCGGCATGGTGGCTCCTAGAACTGGCGGGCGGCTTTCTCGGCGTGGCCCGAGGTGCCGTGGCGGCGGGTGAGTTCGGCGGCGATCGCGTCCCACGTCAGCCCGCGTTCGGCGAGCAGGATCGAGAGGTGGAAGACGAGGTCGCTTGCTTCTCCGATCAGTGCCGGATCATCCTCGCTGACCGCGGCGATCACCGCCTCGACGGCCTCCTCGCCCAGTTTCTGCGCGATCTTGCCGCGGCCCTTGGTGACGAGGCTGGCGACATAAGAGGCTTCGGCTTCGCCCGCGGCGATCCGGTCGTGGATGACGGCTTCGAGTCGCCCCAGCGCTTCACCCATTGCCTTGCTCATCGACGCGCTCCCTTTGTGCGCGTGACTAGCGGCGCGGGCGCGCGGCGACAAGCGTCGGCGGGTGCGGCACGAAAGCCGCAGCGGCGATTTTTTAGGCGTCGGTAACCATATCGAAACGCGGTTTGCCGTATTTTTTCGCCGCCGGGGGGCGAGATCAACTTTTACGTTCGGAAAAAATATCATGAAATCAAACACCCGCCCCCAGGTGTTTCTGGCCGCAACAGCCTCGGCGATCGCCTTGACCGCGGCGCCCGCGATGGCGCAGACTACGGAAACGGACAGCGACGACATTGTCGTCACCGGATCGCGCATCGCGAAGAGCGAATTCACCAGCGCCGACCCGATCCAGATCATCGACCCCGAAAGCGCAAAACTGCAAGGGCAGGTCCAGCTTGCCGATGTGCTGCAATCGACGCCCGCGGCGCAGGGGTCGATCCAGATCAATTCGGCGCTGTCGAACCGCATTGTCGCCAATGGCGGCAATGATGTGCAGACGGTGTCGCTGCGCGGGCTCGGCGCCGAGCGCACGCTCGTGCTGATCAACGGCCGCCGCGCGGGTCCCGCGGGCATCCGCGGATCGGTCGCGCCCTTCGACCTCAACGTGCTGCCGCTGTCGGTGGTCCGCCAGGTGGAGGTGCTGAAGACCGGCGCCTCGTCGATCTATGGCTCCGATGCCGTCGCGGGGGTGGTCAACATATTGACGCGCAATGATCTGGACGGCGCCGAAGTCGGCGGTTTTTCGTCGATCACCGAACATGGCGGCGGCGAAAGCTATGGCGTCGATGCGAGCTTTGGCAAGACGTTCGACCGCGGCCATTTTTTCGCGAGCGTCGACTATTTCAAGCAGCAGAACCTCACCCGCCGCGACCGCGGCTTCCTGTTCTGCGCCGAGGAATATCTGAAGCGCGAGGCGGACGGCAGCCGCGCCGACATCGTCGATTTCCGGACCGGGCGCCCGCAGTGCAGCGGCACGCTGGGTAACGCGATCGCCTTCAGCGATTTTTCGGGGGTCGACGAGAATGGTTTTCCGACCTTTGGTCCCGGGCTGTTCGCACCGAACGGCCAGCTGATCGCTTCGGGCCAGTATGGCGCCGAATTCGCGGGCATCGGCATGCCGATCAACGTCTATAATCCGATCGGGGTGTTCGGTCCCGCCGATTTCTTCGGGCTCAATTTCGATGGCCCGTCGACCGGGGCGCTCAACAAGTTCGAGCCCGCCGAGCAGGATATGGACGTGTTTTCAGGGGTCGAGCGGATCAGCGCCTTCGCCGATGCGGCCTATGAGGTGGCGGGCGGGGTTACGATCTATGGCGAAGCGCTGTTCAGCAACCGCAAGTCGCAGAACAGCGGCTTCCAGCTGATGGCGCTCGAGCAATTTACCGGCGCGTCGATGCTGCCCTTCTTCCTCTGCAACCCCGCCGCGAACAATTGCGACCCGGGCGACATGGGCGACCCGTTCAACGCCGAGTTCGGCGGCAACATCATCCTGCGCCCGCAGATACTGGTGCGGTCGGAGAGCAGCGCCGACGTCGATTATTATCGCGGCGTGTTCGGCCTCCGCGGCACCTTCGGCGGCTGGAAATGGGACGTCCACGGCCAGCACAGCCGGTCGGACGCGAGCTATACGCAGGACGTCATCTATCAGGACGCGCTCGCGTCGCAGACGCTGCGCACGCGATCGTGCGCCGGGACGACGACCGCGATCCGCGGCGCGCCGTGCATCGACATCGACTTCACCGACCCGCGCGTGCTGCGCGGCGATTTCACCCCCGCCGAGCGCGCGTTCCTGATCGGGCGCGAGACGGGGCGGACGCTGTTCAAGCAGACGTCGGCCGAGGCACTGCTGACGGGCAAGCTGTTCAATCTGTCCGCGGGGCCGGTCGGCGCGGCGGTCGGCGCGAACATCCGCCGCGACGAAATCGACGACACGCCGGGCGAGGCGACGCTGGCGGGCAATGTCGCCAATTTCACGACGTCGGGCATCACCGCGGGGCGCACCGTTTCGAAGGAGCTTTTCGGCGAGGTTGGAGTGCCTTTGCTCGAAGGCGTGCCGATGGTCGAACGGCTGACCCTGTCGGGCGCGGCGCGCTATACGCATGTCGAGGCGACGCGCGGCGACGGCGTGCAGGACCGCTTCAGCGATACGACGTGGAAGGTCGGCGCCGACTGGGCGGTCACCGACTGGCTGCGCTTCCGCGGCACCTGGGGGACGTCGTTCCGCGCGCCTGCGCTGTTCGAACTCTTCCTGAACGATCAGACGGGCTTCCTCGGCCAGCAGGCGATCGACCCGTGCATCCAGACCGCGGCGCGGTTGGCGGCGGGGGCGATCAGCCAGCGCATCTTCGACAATTGCGCCGCCGAGGGCATTGCGCCCAACTATGCGGGCGGGATCAGCCCCGCGACGATCGTGTCGGGCGGCGGCATCGGGCGGCTGAAGCCCGAGACTTCGACCGCGAAGACGGTGTCGGTCATCCTGACCCCCGATGTATCGGGGGCGCTGTGGGGCGGGCTGAAGGCGCGGCTCGCGGTCGATTATTTCGACATCAAGGTGAGGGACGAGATCACTTTGCTTGGCGCGGGCAATATCCTGCGCGGCTGTTATGATTCGGACGTCGCCGATGAGCCGCTCTGCGGGCTGTTCACGCGCGTTGCCGCGGGCCCCGACCGGCAGAGCGTCGCGAGCGTCACCGACCGCTACGTCAACATCAGCCGCCAGCGGGGTCGCGGCGTCGACCTGTCGCTCGCACTCGATCAGGACCTCGGCAATCTCGGGTCGCTCGCGTTCCGCGCGCAGATGGTCTGGCAGATCGAGGACAAGGTTGCGCTCTTCCCCGGCACCCAAATCGACGACAATGGCAAGATCGGCAATCCGAAATGGGTCGGCGATTTCAGCCTTGGCTGGATGAAGGGTGGCTGGACGCTGTTTTACGGGCTCGACGTCACCGGCGCGGCGTCGAACGAGAAAGACCTGCTCCGTGCGCAGGGCGGCGATGCGTGCCGCACTTCTGCCTTCCGTCCCGGCGGGCGTTTCTGCCCCGACGTCAGCGTGCCCGCGACCTTCTATCACTCGCTGTCGCTGAGCCGCGACGTTGCCGACCGGTTCCGGATTACTTTGGGGGTCGCGAACCTGTTCGATACGCCGCCGCCGCGGGTTTCGACGGTGGTGACGGCGACGCCGCCGGTGATCGGGCAGGCACCGGCGTTTGGCACGCAATATGATTATTTGGGGCGGCGGTTCTTCGTGGGGGTGCGGGGGAGGATTTAGGGGGGGCGTTGGTTTGGGGTGGGGAGCGGGCCTCGCGGCAAAGACACGCCCTCCCCTTCAGGGGAGGGCAGCGAGACTTGCGAACTTGTTCGTTAGTCGCAGCGGGTGGGGGCCAGCGGCCTTGCGCAAGGCCGCTGGCCCCCACCCCACTACGACTAGGCAGCAAGCTGCCAAGTCTTCGTTGCCCCTCCCCTGAAGGGGAGGGGCTGGCTCTTCGCTACGTTCGCTATCGGTCGAAACCGGCCCATCGCAGGCCAGCGGCACTGGACAAGCCCGCGCGTCTCTGGTGAAGCGCCGACATGGCCGAGGTTAAACTGCATCCCGACTGGCTCGCGGCGATAGGCGGCGAGTTTGCGCAGCCCTATATGGCGGCGCTGAAAGCGTTTCTTGCCAGCGAGCGCGACAAGGGCAAGACCATCTATCCGCGGCCGCGCGACTGGTTCGCGGCATTGGATGCGACGCCGCCAAGGCAAGTGCGCGTCGTGATCCTGGGGCAGGATCCCTATCACGGGCCGGGGCAGGCGCATGGCCTTTGCTTTTCGGTGCAGCCGGGGGTGCGAGTGCCGCCGAGCCTCGTCAACATCTACAAGGAAATGGAGAGCGACCTTGGCATCGCGCGCGCGCGCCACGGATACCTCAAATCCTGGGCGGAGCAGGGCGTGCTGCTGCTCAACAATTGCCTGACGGTCGAAAGCGGCATGGCGGCGTCGCATCAGGGCAAGGGGTGGGAGAAATTCACCGACGCGGTTGTCGCGGCGGTCGCGGCCGATCCGGCGCCGAAGGTGTTCATCCTGTGGGGCAGCCATGCGCAGAAGAAGGCGGCGAATGTCGCAGGGCTCGGCGCGGGAAGCGCGCACCTGATCCTGCGCGCGCCGCACCCCTCACCCTTGTCGGCGCATAACGGCTTTTTCGGGTCGCGACCGTTCAGTCAGGCCAATGATTTTCTGGCGGCGCAGGGACGCGGGACGATCGACTGGCGCCTGCCGGACGAACCCGGCGCATGAGCCTGCTCAGCGATCCGCTGACGTTCGCGGTGCTGGCGCTGGCGGTGATCCTGCTGGGGCTGGCCAAGGGCGGGCTTGCGGGGGTCGGCGCGCTTGCGACGCCGATCGTTGCGCTGGTGCTGCCGCCGACGCTCGCCGCGGCGCTGCTGTTGCCGATCCTGATCGTGCAGGACGTCGTCAGCGTGTGGTCGTTCCGCAAGACATGGGACGGGTGGATCATCGGCTGGATGCTGCCCGGCGCCGCGGTCGGCATCGCCGCGGGCTATTTCCTGGCCGAGCAGGTCGATGAGGCAAAGCTGATGGCGGCGCTGGGCGCGATCACGCTGGTATTCGGGCTGTATCGCCTGTGGGTCGAGCGCGGCGGGCGGGTGGTCGCGGCGTCGACGTCACCGGGCTGGGTCGGCAGCCTGTTCGGGGTCGCCACCGGCTTTACCAGCCAGATCGCACATGCCGGCGGGCCGCCGTTCCAGATGTGGGTGACCCCGCGCCGCCTGCCGCATCTGGTGTTCGTCGGGACGAGTTCGGTGCTGTTCGCGGCGATCAACTGGATCAAGGTGCCCGCTTATATCGCGCTCGGCGCTTTTCCGCATGAGGTGCTGGTTGCGGCGGCGCTGCTGATGCCGCTGGCGATCGGGTCCACCTTGCTGACGGTGCGCTGGTTGAAACGGATCGACGGCGCGCGTTTTTACGTGATTATCTATCTGCTCATGGTGCTGCTCGGGGCCAAGCTGATGTGGGACGGGCTGGCGGTATGACCGCGCCGGTCATCCTGGTCGACGCCGACGCCTGCCCGGTGAAGGACGAGATTTACAAGGTCGCGTGGCGCCACGAGGTGCCGGTGAAGGTCGTCAGCAACAGCCGCCTGCGCGTCCCCGAACATCCGCTGATCGAGCGGGTGGTGGTGTCCGACGGGTTCGACGCCGCCGACGACTGGATCGCCGAGGCGGCGGGTGCGTGGAGCATCGTCGTCACCGCCGACATCCTGCTCGCCGACCGCGCGCTGAAAGCCGGAGCGACGGTGCTTGGCCCCAATGGCAAGCCCTTTACGATGGCGTCGATCGGCGGTGCGATCGCGACACGCGCGATCATGGCCGACCTGCGCGCCGGGATGGACGGGCGGACGGGCGGGCCGCCGCCCTTTTCGAAGGCCGACCGGTCGCAATTTTTGCAGGCGCTCGACGCGGCGCTGGTCCGGTTGAAACGCGGGTAGCGGCGCTTCCGCCGGTTGACCGCATCGCGGCGTCGCCGCATGTTGACGCGATGGCCCGACTCTACACCAGCTTCGCCGAATTCTGGCCCTTTTACCTGCGCGAGCATAGCAAGGCATCGACCCGGGCGTTGCATTATCTCGGCACGACGCTGGTCGTACTGATCGCGATCGCGGCGGTGGTGAGCGGGCGCTGGGGGTGGCTGATCGCGCTGCCGCTGGCGGGATATTTCTTTGCGTGGGTCGCGCATTTCGGGGTCGAGAAGAACCGGCCGGCGACCTTCACCTATCCGCTGTGGAGCCTGGCCGCCGATTTCAAGATGTGGGGGCTGTGGCTGACCGGGCGGCTGGGGGCGGAACTCGACAAGGCGGGGGTGGCGCGCTGACGCGCGGCTCCGCCGCTTCACCATTCGCAAGCCAAGGAGAAACCGCATGACCGTCAATCGCGCATCCGCCCGCTACGAAGGATTCGGCAAGGAAGGCAAGGGGTCGATCACGACCAAATCGGGGGTGCTCGACCAGCAGCCCTATGGGTTCGGGACGCGCTTTGAGGGGGTGCCGGGGACGAACCCCGAGGAGCTGATCGCCGCGGCGCATGCGGCGTGCTTTACCATGGCGCTGTCGTTCGGGCTGGCGCGCGCGGGTTATGCGGGCGACACGCTGGAAACCAGCGCGGCGGTGACGCTCGACCAGGTCGACGGCGGGTTCGAGATCAGCAAGTCGGCGCTGACACTGGCCGCGAAAGTGCCCGGCATCGACGCCGATGAATTTGCCCGGATCGCCAAGGAAGCCGAAATGAACTGTCCGGTGTCGAAGCTGCTCGATTGCGAGATCACCCTGGAGCACAGCCTGGAAAATTAGCCCCTGCGCTTCAGGTGCTGACGAGCAGGTTCCATTCCTCGGGCGGGGTATAGGGGCTTTCGCCGACGTCGGGCAATTTTGTGCGGTTCGCCTGCCAATCACGGTGGTGGTTGCGCAGCATGTAGATCGCGAATTGCGCCGACACCTCATTGCGGTCCGCAGGGGCAATCCCGGCGTCGTCGGCGGCCAGCGTTTCGAGGGTCGACAGGCTGGTGCGCGGGCAACGCAGCACCAGGCTGGTCCACAGGGCGGTCTCGTCATGATCGCCCTCGAACGCTGATGCTACCCCGACGTCGAACAGCCGCTGACGCAGCGCGCGCAGGTCCGGATCGGCGTCGAGCGCGGTGACCAGCGCGACCGTCGCGGCGCGCCATGCTTCGGCGCCGGGACCGGCCGCATCGGCATGCGAGATACGGTCGGTCACCGAAATGCGATCTTCGGTGTCGCCCGGCAGCGCGAGCGCGCAGCTGGTCAGGCCAATCAGCGCGATCCGCGGTCGCAGCGTCAGCGCCAGTCGCTGTTTCGCGGCGGCTATAGGATCGGATTCAAATGTCGCCATGGCCGCCGGTCATTCCCTTTGTGTCTAACCCGGGGATTTGTCGCGCGGGGGTGCGCCTTCGCCGCCTGCCCGATCAAATTCCTCGTTCATCGTGCGTTCGATCTCTGAACGCTGCGACGGGGCGTAGAGGTTGTCGGGGCTGGAATAAAGCCCCTTGAGAAAGGCAAAGTCCCACTGGGTCAATGTCACCGGCACTTCGCTGTCGGACGCTGCATCAAGGATGCGCAGGATCGTCGACGGCGCGGCGGCGTCGATCCGCGCCGGATCGATGCGCGCCAGCGCGCGCATGGCGGCATAATCGGCGAGCTGGGTCGTGGTGAGCCCGTCGAGCGCGGCGCCGTCGATCACCACCGCCGCGGCGAGGAAAGCAGGCCGCGCCGCCGCGGTGATCCGCGACGGGTTGCGCGTGGTGCGGTTGACCGGCATGTCGCCTTCGTTTGCGACCGCGCGACCGTCGCCGTTCACCATCGTCTGGATCTGCCAGGCGGTGGCCGGTCCCGGTTCGGCGAGGATCTTGCGGACTTGCGCCGGGGTCCGGTCGCCGAACATATAATTATGGTCCTTGCCGAGCGCCTTGACGAAGGCGTTCTTGTCGGCGGCGACCATGACGAGCAGGTTCGGGGTGCAGTCGGGTTTGGCAACTTCGAGCCCGACCCCTTTGGCGACCGCACGGAGGCGCTCGCGCACGGCGGCGCGCTGCGCTTCGGGAATGCCGAACACGCCCGGGCACACTGCGGTTTCGAACCGCGCGATCTGGCCGCGCGGCGACGCCGGGGTCAGCGCGCCGACGAAGGATTTGATCTGTTGTTCGAGCTCGCTGTAGCCGGTCACGACGATCGGGCCGTCATCCTGCGCCGCCGCGGGGGCGGCCAGCAGGGCGAGAGATAGCAGGGCGAAACGCATCGAGAGCCTCCCGTCAGGGTTGCGAAGCAAAGTGGCGCCGGAGCCCTGCCGCGGGGACGGGCCGCGGCTGGTACTCCGACGATGGCGACCATCGCTGCGGCGCCGCGCCTTGTCGCGCCGCGTTCGACAAGCCGCGCGCGGGCGCCGACCAGCGGGCGGGCCGCGCCAGATTATTTCGTCTTGGCGATGATCGCCACCGACGACGTAGTTGCCGGAAGGGCGATATTGGCGGGCTCCATGTAACGCAATAGTTCAGCTTACGGCAATTTGTCTTTCCCGATATGGGGCTTCTCCGATTCTGCTTGTGGGAGGAAGGATCGTGTTTTTTACCATCATTGCGCCAACATTATTGCTGATGGGCGGGTCGGTACCCAATACCCATGTTGACGAGGAAATCGTCGTGATTGCGAAATTGCAGCGGCACGGCGTCCATCTGCAAAATGCCCCGGACGGCAAAGGGCTGCAATGCGCGGTGACGCGATCGACGGGCGATTTGCCGTTCGATCGTGCGGCCTGCCTTGCGACGGTCCGTTGCTACGGGAAAAAGACGATCGGCGCGGTGAGCCAGAAGAAACATGACCAGGTTTCGCGCTGCGTCCGCAAAAAGATGCTCTCCTGGCAAAAGCGTCGCCGCAACGCGGGCTGAAACCGCTGGGGAAAGCGGTTTTCCTCGTGGTGCGATCGGCGCTTGATCTCAACCGCGCTTCAGCTTTCATAAGCGTCGGCAGTCGATTCGCGAACGGAGTCCCTTGCCGATGTTGCACTATCCCGCTGCCCCCGCCTCCAGCGCCGACGACGGCGATCCGCGGCCCGCCGAACGCGCGCCGCTGCTGACGCGCTATCTGGCGCGGATCGGCTATGCCGGGCCGGTGGCTCCCACGGCCGAAGTGCTGGCGGCGCTTCAGGCCGCGCATATCGCGGCGATCCCGTTCGAGGCGATCGACGCGCTGACCGGGGTCGGGATCGCCATCGACGATGCCGCGATCGAGGCGAAGCTGATCGACCGGCGCCGCGGCGGTTATTGTTTCGAGCAGAACGCCCTGTTCCTGCGCGTGCTGCAGGCGATCGGGTTCGAGGCCGAGGCGATGCTGGGCCGGGTGCGCTGGATGCTGGCGGACGATGCGCCGCCGACCCCGCGCACGCACCAGGTCGTGCTGGTGACGCTCGACGGGCGACCGTGGCTCGCCGACGTCGGCTTCGGCGCCGCGGTGCCGCCGCAGCCGCTGGCGATGGACAGCGAGGCGGTGCAGCCGACGCGGCACGAGGATTATCGCGTGCGCCGCGGTGATTTCGGGTGGGAGGTCGCGGCACGGATCGGCGATGTCTGGCAGGCGCTGTACCGGCTCGACGACGCCCCGGCGCCGCCGATCGATCGCACCGTCGGCAACTGGTACACCTCGACCCACCCCGATTCGCATTTCACCCAGCAGCTGGTCGCCGCGCGCACGACCGCCGAGGCGCGCTACGCGCTGCGCGACAACCGGCTGACGGTGCGGCTGAGCGACGGGCGGACCGACCGCCGCTATCTGACCGCCGACGAAATCGAGCGCGCGCTCGCCGAGATTTTCCTGCTGCCCGTGCAGCGCAGCTGGCGCCCGGCGATCGAGCGCGCCGCCACCGCCGAGATCGCGGGCTAGCGGCGCGCCTCGCTTAGCGGCAGCGCACGTCGTCGTTGTTGCCGCTGCGTTCGATCGCGCGGCCGGCAACCGCGCCGCCGATCGCGCCGAGCACGGTGCCGAGCGTTTCCGAGCCGCCCGGGGCGATGACATTGCCCGCGACGCCGCCCGCGATGCCGCCGATGATCAGCCCGGTCGATCCGTCGTTGCGGCGGCAATAATATTTGCCGTCGCGGCCGCGATAGATGCGGTCACCCGCCGACAGGCGCCGTTCGCGGTACCGGCGGTCGCTGCGGTAATATTGGTCGGCATAATAGCCGCCGTGGCGCGGGTCGGGGCGGTTATAGTCATAGGCGCCGTAACGGTCGTAATAGCCGCGGTCATAATAGCCGTAACCGCCGTCGTCATAGTTCGAGCCATAGCTGCCCGTCGAGGCGCAGGCGCCGAGCGTCGCGGTCGCGGCGGCGAGGGGGATCATCATCAGTCGGTTCATCGAGGTCGCTCCATTCGGACGCGTGCCGGACACGCGCCATGTGGTGGTTACCCCTCTGGTTGATAGACCCGCGGTGGCGAGCATGGTTCCGCGCGAGCGTTACGCGATGGTAACCACCGCCGCGATAGGCACCGCCCATGCCGAGCGAGATATTGGCCCTGATCGACAAACCGATGCTGCTGGCGATCGTGCTGGCGGTCGGCGCGGCGATTGGCGTCGGGGCCGAGCGGATCGTCGAGGGGTGGAAGCGCGCCGAGCGGCGTGAACGGTGGCAAAAGCGCGGCGGCAAGCGGGCGTGGAGCGGCGGCAAGGCGAAGGTCGTGCCATTGGTACAGCCGCCGAAGCCCACCAGCCCGGTCGCGACCGCCGCCGAACAATTGCGCGTCGTGATGGAGGCGCCTTTCACCGCGCGGCCCTTGTTCAATCAGGGCGAGCGGCGCTTGCTGACCGTGCTCGACAAAGCGCTGGCCGAGGAAAGCCCCGGCTGGCGCGCGATGGGGCAAGTGTCGCTGGGCGAGATATTGGCGAGCCCGAACGAGGCGGCCTTCCTTGCCGTCAATTCCAAGCGCGTCGACCTGCTGATCGTCGATGCCGACTGCCGCCCGCTCCATGCGGTCGAGATGCAGGGCACGGGGCATCATCTGAGCGACACCGCCGCCGCGCGCGACGCGGTGAAACGCGAGGCGCTGCGTCGCGCGGGCATCGGCTATGTCGAGGTGGTCAGCTGCGATACGCCCGCCGAGGTGCGGGCGATGGTGCGGAAGTTGGTGGGGCGCGGCGCGCTCTAGGCATCCCCGCATAGCCGCCAGCGACCATGTTCGACATGGGTGGTCTTGCCGACGATGCTTTCGGTCAGGAGGATCTCGTCGACCGTCCAGCCGATCGGCGGCATCTTCTGGGCATTTAGTCGGTCGCCGCGATAGCTGGCCCCTGACGTTTTTGGGGATGTGCGGTTCGGGGGTTGTGCCGTCCATGATCGGCGCTTTCTCGCGCAGCAGATGGTTGACCAGCGCCTTCTGGAACGCCCGCGCCTCGGCCAGCGGGTCGCGCGTGCGCAGCGTCACCGCCTTGCGGTTCTCTTGTCCGTAGAAGCGGAGCGGAAAGGGCGCCGCGGCGAAGGTGTCGAGCGCGGCGATGGTCGCGGGCAGCCACTGGGGCGGCGTATAATGCAGGTCGTAGAGCGAGATGAGCGTGACATGGAGCAGCTCGGGGCCGCGCCCGGGGTCGCCCCGCGGCAACGCGGCGATCGCTGCCTGCACCTCCGGCGGCGGCTTGGCCATGACGTAGAGGGGGTTTCGGGCGCGCAGGGCGGGAGTGTAGCATGGTGCTGGGGTGGCGCTGAATGGCGGTCGGTCGATGCCGGTGGGGTGTGGTCGCTTGGTCAACGGTCACGGCAATTTCAGGTGACGTATTGTCCGTAGACGCAATGACCACATGGCAATTAGTCAGAGGCTATGACCTATTCTTTGGAACCGCTAGCGTCTGCTATCCGTCGACGGCGTGAGGAACTCGGCTGGTCGCAGGAGGCGTTGGCTGATCGGTGCAAATTCGATCGCACTTACATAAGCATGCTTGAACGGGGAAAGAGAAACCCATCCTTTTTGAACCTCCTCAGACTTGCTGATGGTTTGGGGATGTCGGTCTCTGCTTTAACTGAAATGTACCGTTATGGCTCTGACGCCGATTGACTAGGCGCATGCGCTGCAAATCCAAGCGGGCGTGATTGGGCGGAAGGCCGGACACGCTTTTGAGGATGCGATTTGTTCGCAGATCCACGGTCTCGACTATCCGTTCGTTGCCGCCCCTCTTTTTGGACGCCATCTTTTTCAAGGCGATCCGGCGCGTCTCATCCTTTCCTATTTCCTTCGTCATTTTGATGCAGCCGGGTTGCGGTCGGCGGTCGCCATTTCGACCGGCGCGCTCGCAACGTCGGAGGACGGCAGGCAATGGCTGCAGATCAATGGAGCCAATATTAGCCGATGCAAAAGCGATATTGTGATTACGCTGACGTTTCTGGACGGAAACATCGCGACGATCGGCGTATCGACAAAGCAGTGCAACAATCCCAAGCCGACCAATGCGCAGCTCTATTTCACAACGGCGCGCGGCTTTTCCAAGCTGCTGCGAGAGAATGGAATTGGCGTGAGTGACGGCGCAGTGGAGGCGCTGCGGCAGTTTTGCGGCGATGTCGGCTTTCGCCCGCTCGACAATCCCGCAACGGTTGCCGACCGACAAGTCGATCCGCGCCGATATTTTTGGGAGGAACTGCCCGACCAGTCGCGACTGGAATGGGAGACGATCCTGCGCGACAATCAGGGGCAAATTACCCGCTTGCTGCTTCAGAAAGCTTATATGGACGATCCTTTCGTCCCAGACTTTGTCGTCCACAAGGCGAAAAGAGCGCCATTCTGGGACCAAACCGAAGTCGCGATTTATGCGGTCGACGAGCTTGTCGATCTCTCGCGCGCTTACCAGAGTTTTACGACGAAGCCCTATTCGGTTCGAAAGGGTGCCTATCGTGATCCTGCTGGTGTTACTCATCTCGCGCCGCGCTTTGGCATCGTACAAATGCAGCGGGGTGGGCAGAAGCAACATCCCGAGCAGCTGCAATTCAATCTGGAAGCCGGTTATTTCTACCGACTAGAGAAACTCTGACGCGAGGTGTTTGGCAATTTGATAAGCCAAAAGTGGCGGCACGGCATTTCCGATTCCGGTTCGCATGGTGCCAAGTGCCTCGCCGAAAACGAAGCTGTCCGGAAAGGATTGTAATCTGGCGGCTTCACGCACCGTCAAAGCCCGGGTCGCGATCGGGTGCACATTGCGGCATCCAGAAATCATGCCGAAAGTGGTTTGCACTGTGGCGCCCGGCTCGAGCCAGACCTGGCGCTTGTAGGTTGTGTTGTATCCCGACGGCGGACGTTTGGCCGGGTCAAGGTTTTCGTGAGCGCTGCGGCCTTCCTCAACATCCCATAGCCACTCGATATTGTGTTTAGGGTGAGCAACCGCGGCATGCAGCGGATCGGACGAGTGCTCGCCCGATTCCAGATAAGGCAAGTCAGAGCAAGCGTCAGCGAATGTTCGCGGCGAGCCGATCTTGCCAAAGAGATCGCCAGCCATAGCCCCGTGCGTTGCAGGTGGAAAGGAGGGGTCGCGCTTCAGATCGTCGCGGACTGCAATGAAGAACAGCCGTTCTCGATGTTGAGGGACGCCATAATTCTTCGCATTTATGTCAAAACGCGCGACGCGGTAACCTCTCGATGCAAATTCGCGTTGTATCTCGTCGCGCACAAAGCCGCCTTCGGGAGACTTCATCGACGTGAGCAGTTTCACATTTTCCAAGACCGCAACCCGGGGACGACAAACGTCTACAAATCTCAGATAGTCCCGAAACAGCGTGTTACGGGGATCGTTGACCGCACGTTTGCCTGACAGGCTGAAGCCCTGGCACGGCGGACCGCCAATAATCAGGTCGATTGACCCCAAAGCTTTCACCGCACGCTCTATTTTTTCCTCATCCAATGAGGAAATATCACCACCCAGCTCGACCGAGCTGGCGAAATTGGCGCGGTAGATTGACCGCAGCCCTTCGTCCAATTCCAGAAAGCCCTTGATGGCATAGCCTGCCCAATCGAACCCGAGACTCAGTCCTCCGCAACCAGCGAAAAGGCTCAACGCTGTGCGCGTTTTGGACGAGGTGCGCGTACCGAGGCAGTTTATAAGCTCGAGATATTCGACGTTGCCAACCGTCCTGCTGTGTCGGGCTACTCTGATGGGGTCATGGGCAGTTGGTTCGTAGCTATGAACGCGATAACGCTTTTTACGCCGCGCGAGTTCTTCCACTTTGCCAACATCGGCAAGGATTTCGGTGACGCGCGCTGCGAGCGCCCTGTCGGGAACGGCCTTCTGCAATTCATATGCCGAGAGCATATGCTGTGGGATGCCAGTCAACTCTGCAAGCTTGGCCTGCGAGAGTCCCATTTCCTCGCGGGCAATTCGCAGGGTTGCGCCGGAAGCCAAGTTCATGTGACGAATTGTCCACAAAAATTTGAGGCTGTCAATGCGTGAGCGCTGGGATCACCGGCTACGAACAGGCATGGGTGACTTTGACTCAATCATGCTCCCGCCCACCAGCGCCCATATACAGCTCGCGCCCGGTTTCCTCATAAACCTCGCTCATTTTCGCCATGCCTTTTTCGGCTTCCTCGACGGCGATGAAGCCTTCGGCATCCTGATTTTGCAGCTTTGCAAATTCCCTCACCTCCTGGCTGATCTTCATCGAGCAGAATTTCGGCCCGCACATGCTGCAGAAATGCGCCGACTTGGCGCCCTCGGCCGGGAGCGTCTGGTCGTGGTACTGCTCCGCCGTGTCGGGGTCGAGCGACAGGTTGAACTGGTCGCGCCAGCGGAATTCGAAGCGCGCTTTCGATAGCGCGTCGTCGCGGACCTTGGCGGCGGGGTGGCCCTTGGCAAGGTCGGCGGCGTGCGCGGCGAGCTTGTACGTCACCACGCCGACCTTCACATCGTCGCGGTCGGGGAGGCCGAGATGCTCCTTGGGCGTGACGTAGCAAAGCATCGCGGTGCCGTACCAGCCGATCATCGCGGCGCCGATGCCGCTGGTGATATGGTCGTAACCCGGCGCGATGTCGGTGGTGAGCGGCCCGAGCGTATAGAAGGGCGCCTCGCCGCACGCCTCCAATTGCTTGTCCATATTCTCCTTGATCTTGTGCATCGGGACGTGGCCCGGCCCCTCGATCATCACCTGCACATCCTGTTCCCACGCTCGCTTGGTGAGCTCGCCCAATGTATAGAGCTCGGCGAACTGCGCCTCGTCGTTCGCGTCGGCGATGCTGCCGGGGCGGAGGCCGTCGCCCAAGGAATAGGCAATGTCATAGGCCTTCATGATCTCGGTAATCTCGTCGAAGCGTTCGTAGAGGAAGCTTTCCTTGTGATGCGCGAGGCACCATTTCGCCATGATGCTGCCGCCGCGGCTGACGATGCCGGTGACGCGCTTCGCGGCGAGCGGCACGTAGGGCAGGCGGACGCCCGCGTGGATGGTGAAATAGTCGACGCCCTGTTCGGCCTGCTCGATCAGCGTGTCGCGGAAGATTTCCCACCTGAGCTCCTCGGCGATGCCGCCGACTTTCTCGAGCGCCTGATAGATGGGGACGGTGCCGATCGGGACGGGCGAATTGCGGATGATCCATTCGCGCGTGTCGTGGATGTTGCGGCCGGTCGACAGGTCCATGACGGTGTCGGCGCCCCAGCGGATCGACCAGACCATCTTGTCGACCTCGGATGCGACATCGGAGGCGACCGCGCTGTTGCCGATATTGGCGTTGATCTTAACGAGGAAGTTGCGGCCGATCGCCATCGGCTCGCTTTCGGGGTGGTTGATGTTGTTGGGGATGATCGCGCGGCCGCGCGCAATCTCGTCGCGGACGAATTCGGGGGTGACATAGTCGGGGATGCTGGCGCCCCAATCCTGCCCGTCGCGGACATATTCGGCGAGGCGTTCGCGGCCGAGATTTTCGCGCGTCGCGACATATTCCATCTCGGGCGTGATGATGCCGCGGCGGGCGTAATGCATCTGGCTGACGTTCGCGTCGGGCTTGGCGCGCAGCACCTGCTTCTTGACGTTGGGGAAGGCGGGGACGCCGCCCGAACGGTCGGGGCCGAGCTGGCCGTTATCCTCGGGGCGGACTTCGCGTTGGGTGACTTCCTCGACGTCGCCGCGGGCGCGGATCCAGCTGGCGCGCAGTTCGGGGAGGCCGGCGGCGATGTCGATCTTCGCATTGGGGTCGGTGTAGGGGCCCGAGGTGTCATAGACGCGGACGCTGGGTTCGCCGCTGTGCGGGTCGAGGTCGATCTCGCGCATCGCGACGCGGATGCCGCTGCCGGTGGGCGATGCGATGTGCACCTTGCGGCTGCCGCGGATCGGGCCGGTGGTGACGCCGATCGCGCCGAGTTTAGCTTCAATGCGGGAATCGATGTCGGCCATGTGCGTCGCTCCAGTTATCGAAGCGAAAGACGGTTTTCACGCCCCGTTTCGCTTTGGGGTGAAGCCGACCCTCCCTCCGCCGGTATTACCCGGATCAGGTTCAACGGGTCGCGGTCTATTCCGCTCTCAACCTGCGTTTGCGCGGCAGGCTCCCCGGGGATGGCCAAGATGTAGCGGGCCGTTGCGTCGCTGTCGAGCGTTGCCGCTCATTTCGTGGCGGCGGCGCGGAAATCATGGACGAATTCGCCGGAGGTGCGGCTGTCGTAGGCGCGCTGGAGGACGCATTTGCCGTCATCGCTCTTGCAGGCCGCCGTCGCGATGCGGGCGGCGCGTTTGGCGTTGCGTTCGACAACGAGACCCCAGTTCTTGTCGGTCCGGTAGGACTGGATCAGCCCGTTCGCCACCCAGGTGGCGACCACGCAGGTCTGGCCGGTGGCGCGGCCGCACGCCGCCAGCGCCGCGTCGTTGGCGGCGGTGAGCTGCGGGTAGCCGCTGGCGATAAAGGCGCGCGCATAATCCTTTTGGTCCGCCGCCCAGGCGGCGCTGGCGTAGCGCTTGCGCGCGGTGGCCAGGTTCGGCGTATGGCCGGATTTGCCCGCGTCGAAGCTGTGCAACACCTCGCACGGCAGTTGTTGGGCAAGCGAACATTCGGCGAGCACCCGCTTGCGCTCGGCGCCGCCTTCGCCGTTCCAGCCGCGGTACAATGTTCCCTGATTGTCGCGGATGATCGTCATCGACGAATTATACCATTCGCCGATCGAGGTGCAGCCGCCCCCCATCGCGCGGTTGCAGGCTTCGAGCGCCAGATGTTCGGCAAAGCCGGAACTAAATCGTTTGCCCGCCATCCAGACGTCGTCGGCGTCGGGGTGCCACGCCACCGAGCCATAGACATAATAGGCGCCGCCGCCCCCGCCGCCCCCGCCGCCATCACCTCCGCCGCCGGTGCGTTCGCACACCGGCACCGCGGCGATGCCGTGGCTGCCGCCCGATACCCCGACCTGCACCTCGCCGGGGCCGGGGCCGCCGGGGCAGGGATAAGCGGCGCGGGCAGGCTGCGGCATCGCGGCGAGCAGCGCGGCGAAAAACAGGCCAAGACACAGGAGGGAGCGGATCATCGTTCGACCTTCAACGGGACGCGGGGTTGAATTCATGTACAAAATCGCCCGCGATGCGGCTGTCGTAGCTGCGCTGCAATTCGCAGCGCTGGCGGTGCCGTTCGCAATTCACCTGCGCCGCCTGCGCCGCGCGTCTGGCGCTGGTTTCGACGGTGGCGCTCTGTTCATTGTCGTCGCCGAGGCGATAGGGCTGGATCACGCCATTGCCGACCTGCGCGAGGATGGCGCAGCGCCGCTTGGTTGCCGCAGCGCAGGCGGCGAGCGCGCGGCGTTCGGCGGTCGCCGCATCACTCTGGCCGCTGGCGATGTAGAGGCGGCTGTCGAACCCGTCGGTGCCATCGACCCATGCGCCCGCGGCGTAGGATTTTCTGGCCGCGGCCGGGGTGGGCGCGTGCCGTCGCCGACCCGCCGGGAAGGTGCCGAGTATCTCGCACGGCAACAGCTGCTGGGCGCTGCACGCGGCGAGCGTCGCGGCGCTGTGGACGCCCCGGTCGCCATCCCACGCCGAGATCAGCCCGCCGTGCCGGTCGCGCAAGATTGTCATCGCCGAATTATGCCATGTGCCGATCGAGGTGCAGCCGCCGCCCATGGCGCGGTTGCACGCCGCCAGCGCTTCGCCTTCGGCGATGCTTGCGGCGCCGCTGTTGCCGGCCATCCAGACGTCGGCGGCGTCGGCGTGCCACGCGATCGAGCCATAGGTGTAAGTGGCGCCGCGCGGCACCATTACGGAGCCGTCCGGCGCGCCGAGGTCGCCCGGCGCCTCGCCCGAACCGCCGACGCGGTTGCACATCGGCAGGGTGGCAATGCCATGACCGCCGTCCGCCATGCCGACCTGGACCTCGCCGGGGCCGGGGCCGTTCGGGCAGGGATAGGCGGCGCGGGCAGGCTGGGCCAGCGCGAGCAGGAAAAGGACCGCCGCGGCGATGCGCGCCAGAAGAAGGGGCCAGCGAGCAGCGCGAGCGGCGGTCGAGGGTCTCATGCGCCGGCATTATAGGGTTTGCCGCGCCGGATGGCGCGATGCCACGGGGTACTGGTACAATCGGGCGGTGCGACGGGCGGGCGATTGCTGTGTTAGGTTAGAGCCCTTATCCCGGGACACAATCGGGCAGCGGCAGCGCCCCGAACCAACAACCAACGCACATGGAGCCAGCGCCGATGATCAAACCCCGTTTCAAGCGACGGCAGCTGTCGCTGGCCACGCTGGCGCTGTTCGCAGTGGCGGCGTGCGGCGGCGAAGCGGCGGGAACCGCCGATGCGGCGGACAGCGCGGCGCCGAGCGCAGCGTCGCAGGCCGGTGCCGGCACTGTGGTTGCCGCGACCGCCGCCAGCGGCGCCGCGGAGCAGGCGATGACCGAAAGCGATCGCCTGTTCCTCGACATGGCCGACGGCGCCTGCAACGCTGTCGATTTTTCGTCCTTTTTCAAGGCATTCACCGGATCGTGGGCGGTGCGCGCGAAATATACCGCGGTGGCCGTCTCGCACGGGATGACCGGCAAAAGCCGATCCTTGCCGCGTCGCGACTATCTGGCCCTCGACGATTTCCCGATTAGCCCGATGGATTATGATTATGTCACCGCCGCGTCGGCGGCGGCGTTCGAGGGCAAGCCCGATGCATCGTGGCGCGACCTGTCGTACGTCCAGCTCGAGTTCAACACCGCGAACGACAACCGCCGCCGGGTCGACTGGCTGCCGGGGATTTTCCAGAAGCACCAGACCCCGCCGCCGCCCGAGCTGGAAGAAGGGCTGGGTGAGCTGGTGCGCGCGACCGGCGGCGGCGGAACATTGCTGTTTTTCCCGACCGAGACATGCTGGGAACTGGTCGAGGATGTCCGCAACCCGGCGCCGCAGCGCTGATCGGGCCGCGTTACCGGTCAGGCATGATCGAGCACATCGGCGCCGTTTGCGGCGAGCCGGGTGCGCTTGTCATAATCGCCGAGCACTGCCTTGGTCAGTCCGAAATCGGTGATCGCCAGGATCACCAGCTCGTCGGTCGGCGACAGGTTTTTGGACTGGTGGAACACCCAGCGCGGGACAAAGGCGAGCTCGCCGGGGTTCAGCGTCAGCGTGGCGTCGCCGATACGCACCTCGGCGGTGCCGCTGATCACATAGAAAAGCGATTCATGCGCGTGCTTGTGCAGTTCGTTGTTGCACCCCGCGGCGATCCGCACGACGCGGGCATCGAACGCCTGGGTGCCGGGAAAATCGAGCACATCGACGGCAAAATCGATCCCCAGCTTGGCGTTGCAGTTGCGATAAATCTGCCGGTGGCTGTTGCCCGGATCGGCGTGAAAGGCGGCGACCGGCGCGTCGGTGGCGAGCGACTGGCGCGCCTCGATATTCGTGATGAGGGCGAGAAGGTCGGGGTTCATGCGGATATTGTCCTGTTGAAGCGGAGGGCCGCGGGCGATGCCATCGCCGCGCGGCCCCGCGTCGAATCGGTCAGACGGCCATCGCCAGAGCGGGGCGTTCGGCGCGCGCCATCGCGCGTTCGTAGAGCCAGTCCCAAAAGGATGAGCGCAGCGACAGCGCCTTGATCATCCCGCGGCGCAGATCGCCCTTGCCCGCCGGGGTTCCGGCGAACGCCAGCGAGATGTCCTCCAGCGCCTCCTGATGATGATCGTCGACCGCGGTGTGCAGCGGAAAGAACACCGTGTCGCGCGGGTGAAGATCGGTGCGCGCGATCGCGTTGACGAAGGGGATATAGATGGTGCTGACGATATTTTCGGTGCCGAGCCCCAGCGCGCCGAGCGCTTCGGCGGCCGAGCCATGGGTCAGCGTGGCCAGAAAGGATTCGCGCCAGCACACCAGTTCGATCGCGTCGTCTTCGGGGACATAGGGGGCGGTGATGCCGGTGGCCTCGCGAAAGCGGCGGAACAATTGCGGGTGCGGAATGCCCTCGATCCATTCGCGTTCAACCCCGACCGCGGCGAGTTCGGCATATTCCTCGTCATCATAAATGCCCGATTCTTCGGTCAGATTTTGAAGCAGGCTATGGCGATGCGCCGGGATTTCGAGTTTGGAGATTACGGTGGTCAGATAGCGCGGGAAGTGCAGCGAATATCCGTAATAATGTTCGGCAAAGTCGCGCAACGCCCAATCGGTATCGGGGAAATCGCCGACATCAAGTGCCGCAAGATAGGGGTGATTTACAGCGCGATGGCTCAGTGATTCTTCGATAAGATCCTTGATGCAAACAGTCACACGACCTCCTGAGTGATTTTGGGGGAAATTATATTTTATGCACTTTGTTTATATTCTTATGCCCCGGAGGATGATTTCTATATCCGCGCCCCTTGGTCGATGAAAACCGGGCCAAAGACCCGGGTCATTATATTGGTGTCGGCAATTGGCGCGCAGACGCGCAGGCGCCCGAGTCCGGCGCTGCGAGTGTTAAGGGTTCGGGGTGCAGCGCCGGGCGTTGCCCCGGCGCGCGGCGGCTATTTGGCCGCGGGCGCCATGAAGTCGTGGACGAATTCGCCCGGGGTGCGGCTGTCGTAAACCCGCTGGAGGGTGCAGGCTTGGCCGCGCTTCTTGCAATTCGCCTGCGCCGCCTGCGCGGCGCGCTTGGCATTGGATTCGACGGTGGCGCTCTGGTCGCCGGTGCCGAGGCGGTAGGTCTGGATCACGCCGTTGCCGACAAAGGTCAGGATTGCGCAGCGTTGCCGGGTCGCCTTGGTACAGGCATCGAGCGCCAGACGTTCGGCGGTCGCGGCGTCGCGCTGGCCGCTGGCGATATAGAGGCGGCTGTCGAAGCCTTCGGTCCCCTCGACCCAGGCGCCGACCGCATAGAGTTTGCGCGCCGTGGGTTTGGGCAGATGGCGGTTCTTGCTCGACGAATAGGTGCCGAGCACCTCGCACGGCAGCAGCTGTTTGGCGCTGCAATCGGCGAGCGCCTTTTTGCTGCGAACGCCGCCGTCGCCATGCCATCCCGACCACAGCGCGCCGCTGCGGTCGCGGAAGATCCGCATCGACGAATTATGCCATTCGCCGATCGAGGTGCAGCCGCCGCCCATCGCCTGATTGCATGCGGCGAGCGCGGTGCGTTCGGCGGTGTTGGGGCCGTCGTAGCTGCCCTCCATCCACACATCATCGGCGTCGGGGTGCCAGGCGATCGAGCCATAGCGGTAATAGACCTCGCCGCCACCGCCTCCCCCGCCGCCTTGGGCGCGATCGCAGATCGGAACCGCGGCGACGCCGTGGCTGCCGCCCGACACCCCGACCTGGACTTCGCCCGGACCCGGACCGCCGGGGCAGGGATAGGCGGCGTGCGCCGCTTGCGGTTGCACGAACAGCGCAAGGGCGAGGGCGGCAAACAGGCCGAGAGCAAGGCGCAGGATCATCGCGCCGTCATATCAGCGGTCGCGGCCAGGTTACAATGCGCCGGTGTACCAGTGCTGCGCCGGGCGCGCGCGATGGGGCTATCGTCGGCGGCGCATTTCGATCAGAAGGGGCTGGGTCGACAGGGTGATGGCGGGCGCGGCGGAGGAAGGCGATGGCGATGAAATCGGGATTGGCAGCCGGTCTGGCGCTGCTTCTGATCGCCGCAAGCCCGGCGCCGCGGGTCGACGATCTCGGCTGGCTGGCCGGGCAATGGATCAGCGAGACGGGCGATCGCTGGACCGAGGAAAGCTGGACCGACCCACGCGGCGGGGTGATGCTGGGGCACAGTAGGTCGGGGCGCGGCGATGCCTTGCGCGATTTCGAATTTCTGCGCATCGCGCCCGGCGCCGACGGCACGCCCGCCTATGTGGCGCAGCCGCAGGGCGGGGCGCCCGTCGCGTTCGCGCTGGTGCGGCACGATACCGCGAGCGCGACCTTTGAAAATGCGGCGCATGATTATCCGCAGCGGATCCATTATGCCCGCGACGGCGACACGCTGACCGCGACGATTTCGGCGATCGACGGGTCGAAACCGCGACGCTGGACCTATCGGCGGCGATAACGGGCGAACGGTATCATGGCGGACAAGACGGGGCGGCTTTTCGCGATCATCGACAGCCTGCGCCGCCGTCGGCGGCCGGTGACCGCCGAGATATTGGCCGACGAGCAGGGCGTGTCGGTGCGCACGCTGTACCGCGACATCCAGGCGCTGATCGCACTCGGCGCGCCGATCGAGGGCGAGGCGGGGGTGGGCTATGTGCTGCGCCCGGGATTTTTCCTGCCGCCGCTGATGTTCAATGCCGAGGAGCTGGAGGCGCTCGTGCTGGGCGCGCGCTGGGTCGAGGGGCGGCAGGACAGCAGCCTGTCGCGCGCCGCGGGGCTGGCGCTGGCGAAGATCGCGGCGGCGAGCCCCGATGCGCTGAAGCAGCGCATCGACGAGGCGGGGCTGTGGCCGGTGAGCAGCCGCTGGCGCGAGACCGATGCGCCGCTTTTGGCGACGGTGCGCGAGGCGATGCGCGCCGAAAAGGTGCTGCACATCGCCTATGCCGACGAGCGCGGCGCGGTGACCGAACGCGCGATCTGGCCCGCGGCGCTCGCCTATTTCGAGGACAAGCAGGTGATCGCCGCCTGGTGCCTGCTGCGCGAGGATTTCCGGAGTTTCCGCATCGACCGGGTGGCCGCGGCGCGGATCGGCGGCGAAGGGTTCGGCAGGCGGCGCGCGGTGCTGATGGCGGACTGGTGGCGGCAGAACGGGCTGGATGCGGCCTCCTGACAATTTCTGTCAGGGGGGTGGGCTATTCGCCGGGTGAGGGCGCGCTGCGCGCCGCCAGACCGGAGGATTTACGATGCTGAAGACCCATCATGGTTCGTGCCACTGCGGCGCGGTCAAATTCGAAGCCGACATCCACCTCGATGCCGGAACGGGCAAATGCAACTGTTCGATCTGCACCAAGAAGCGCGGCTGGAGCGCGCAGATCAAGCCCGGGGCGTTTCGCCTGCTGACCGATCCCGCCGCGCTGTCCGACTATCAGTTCGGATCGGCGAGCGTGCATCACCTGTTCTGCAAGACGTGCGGGGTTTCGCCCTATGGCCATGGCTATGTCGAGGAGATCGGCGGCGCCTATGTGTCGGTCGCGATCGCGTGCCTCGACGATCTGGATCATGCCGCGATGGCGGCGCTGCCGGTGCAGCATATGGACGGCGCGGGGAATAATTGGTGGAACCCGCCCGCGGTGACGGGGCATATGTGAGCGGGGCTGTACAGTCCCGCATCCGTCGCCCCCGCGAAGGCGGGGGCCGCAATCGGCCTGGCACGACATCGCCAGCGGCCCCCGCCTTCGCGGGGGCGACGATTCATTCCGCTAGCCCGTCAACCCGTCCGGCGCGCCAGCCAGACCCCCGCGACCATCAGCGCGATGCCGGCGACGCGCTTCGCGTCGACCGGAAAACGCATCGATCCGAACAGCGCGAAATGGTCGATCACCGCGGCGCTGGCGAGCTGGCCGACGAGCACGAAGAAGATCGCGTTGCCGACCCCGAATTTGGGGGCGATGAAGGTCACCGAAATTACATAGAAGGCGACGAACAGCCCGCCGAAATAGAAATGCAGCGGGATGTCCGACGAAAAGCGGATCTGGCCGAGCGTGCCGGTCGCCAGCGCGCCGGTGGCGGCGATCAGGAAGGCAAGGCCGAACAGGATCGTCGATGCCGCCAGCGGGCTGCCGAGCCGCGCGCCAAGCCCGCCGTTCAAGGCGGCGAGGATCGGGATGCCGATGCCGGTGAGCAGCATGACGATGGCAAAGGTGGGGGCGTTGCTGCTGGTCATTGCGGGGGCGCCTTCGCCGCCTGTGCAGCGCGAAATTCGGCCACCGGCAGCCCGCCGATGCCCCAATTGTCGAGGTCGACCTCGTCGATCGTGACGACGGTGGTCGCCGGGTTCTTGCCCAGGATGCGCTGGAGCAATTCGGTGACCCCGCCGATCAGTTCGGCCTTTTGTTCGGGCGTCGCACCCTCGCGGGTAATCTTGATGTTCACATAGGGCATCAGGTCGCTCCCTGGTTCGATGTTGGCGCGGGCCAGCCCGGCATCGCGGGAAAGCCCGGCAGTGCGGCGATCCGGTTCGTCCATTCGCCGATTGCCGGCCAGTCGGCAAGGTCGATACCGGCTTCGGCGATCAACGCCAGATAGGGGCTGGCGGCAAGGTCGGCGATGGTCAGCCGGTCGCCGACCAGCCAGCGGTGCGCCGCCAGATGTGCCTCGATGACGGGGAGGAAACGCGCGGTGACCGCCTGCGCCTGCTCCTCGGCGATCGGCGTACCGAACTGGCGCGCGAGCCGGAGCGTCGCGGGGCCGTTGGCGATTTCGTTGGCGGCGTGTGACAGCCAGAGCGCGATTTCGCCGCGTTCCTCAGGTGTGCGGCCGTCCCAGTCGCCGGGGCGGTGGCGCGCCGCGAGATAGGCGAGGATCGCCTGGCTGTCGCGCAGCGTGCGATCACCTTCGACATAGACGGGAATCTGGCGCATCGGATTGATCGCGGCAAAGGCGGCGGACTGGCGCGCCGCGGCGTCGGTCGGCTGCTCCTCCCATGACAGGCCGAGGAAGGCGAGCGCCAACCGGACCTTGTGGGCGTTGCCCGAGCGGGGGGTGGCGTAGAGCATGATCATCGGCGGTCTCCGGACAGGCGGGCGTGGAGCGCGGCGTTTTCGGCGCGCAGTTGACCCAGTTCGGCGGCCATCGGCTGGATCGCGGCGGAAATTTCGGCCTCGGTAAAGCGCGGGGTGATGTGCTGCGAACAATTCCATTCCCAGCCGATGACATCGATCAGAAAGGCGCGTTCGGGGGTGGCGCGATAACCCGCGGGCATCAGCGACGTCACCAGCGCGGGATCGTCGGCGAGCTCGACGCTGTGCGCATGGCCGACCAGTTTCAGCCGGTCCCTGTTCGGATAATCCATCAGGAACAGCGAGACGCGGTCGTCGCCAGCGAGGTTCGCGGTGCTGATATATTGCTTGTTGCCGCGATAATCGGCGAAGCCGATGCGGTTGCCGGCGATATGGCGCAGGAACCCCGCGGGGCCGCCGCGATGCTGCATATAGGGCCACCCATGCGCGGTGACGCTGGCCATGTAGAAACTGTCGCGCAGCGCGATGTAATCCAGTTCCTTCGCGGTCAGCGTGTCGGGGGTGCCGTCGGCGCCCGCGTCCATCTTCAGATAGGAGGCGCGCGAGCCATGGCGTTCCTGGAGCGCCTTGACCGCGTCGCTGAACAGGGTGTGCCGATAATTGCGTGCCATCGACCGATCCTTCGCAAAAGGGGGGGCGAACGAAGCCCGAGAGGGGACAGCTTCGTTCGCCGCACCCGATTTAGATCGTTGCAATGGATGCGATAACGGGCAAATATTGAACGACTCTGTTCCGAAAAATGGAATAATCAATGGACCGCTTGCTGACGCTGGAAATGTTCGTCGCGGTCGCTAGCGAGGGCGGGTTCGCCGCCGCCGCGCGCAAGCTGAACAGCTCGCCGCCCACGGTGACGCGGGGGATCGCGGCGCTCGAGGCGCGGCTGGGGACGCTCCTGTTCCACCGTTCGACGCGCGCCGTCGCGCTGACCGACGAAGGCACGGCGTTTCTGGAACAGGCGCGGCGCATCCTCGCTCACCTTGCCGGGGCCGAGCGCGAATTGCGCGGGGCGGCAGCGGAGCCGCGCGGCCAGCTGTATGTGACCGCGCCGGTGATGTTCGGGCGGCTGCACGTCCTGCCCGTCGTCGGCAAGCTGATGGCCGAGCACCGCGAGCTGATGGTGCGGATGATGCTGATCGACCGCAATGTGCGGATCGTCGAGGAGGGGATCGACGTTGCGGTGCGGATCGGCGCGCTCGCCGATTCGGGGTTGAAGGCGGTGCGGATCGGCTGGGTGCGCCAGATGCTGGTGGCGAGCCCCGCCTATCTGGCGCGGTGCGGCGCGCCGCAGGTGATGGCCGAGCTGGCGCAGCATGACCTGATCGGGACGATGGGGCCGCGTGCGGCGGGCGAATGGCAGCTGGCGCGCGGCAAATGGCGGCTCGACCCGCGCCCACGACTGGTGCTCAACACCGTCGACGGGGCGCTGGCGGCGGCCGAGGCGGGATTGGGGATCGCCAATCTGCTGAGCTACCAGCTGGCCGATGCGCTGGCGGCGGGGCGGCTGATCGCGCTGCTTACAGACGAACAGCCGCCGGCGCTGCCCGTGCACCTGTTGTTCGAACCGTCGCGCGCGGCTTTGCCCGCGGTGCGGTCGTTCGTCGAGGCGATGAAGGGGCGGATGCGGGCAGCGGGGCTGGGGTGAGGACGTAGCGGCAGCGAACGTAAATCGGATCGTCGCCCCCGCGTAGGCGGGGGCCGCCATCGGTTGACGCCGCTACGAAGGAAAAGGCTCCTTGCGGCCCCCGCCTACGCGGGGGCGACGATCTATTCAATCGAACCCGCTCAGAACTGATACGCCAGCCCGCCGCCGAACAGCCATTGATCGGCGCTGCCGACGTCCTTGACGATCGGCGAATCGGCGAGGCGCGAGAGCAGGCGGCCATATTGGGCGCCGCCGATCAGCACGAATCCTTTGCGCAGGTCGCCCGACAACGCATAGGCGCCCGCCATCCCGATCGTATATTTGCCCGCGCCCGCCTTGGCGCTGGCGCCGGTATAGACGGGCAGGCCGCTCGCCGCGCTGCCCAGCGCGTCGATATCGTAATAATAGCGGCCAAAGCCCTTGCCGTAGAAATTGACCGACGCCGACACGCCGACAAAGGCGCGTTTCGACAGCGGGGTGCCATAATCGATCGTCGGCGATGCCGCCCAGCTGCCGTGGCGGCCCGAAATATCCTTCAATGCGACGATGCGCAGCCCGATCTGGTCATAATCGCTGGTGATCACCCCGGTGTGGGTGACGCCGGTGAAAAAGCCCGCCTCGACCGCCAGCTTGCGCTTGCCGAGCGCCTCGACCTGCGGATCCTTGATACTACCGGTGCGGTCGGCGCGCAGGCTGAGAATCGGGCCGAATTTGAAGTCGGTCTTTTGTCCGCGGCGGTGGCGGATCAGGTCGACCTGAAGATTGGTGCCACGGGTCGAGAAGGAATAGCCGTCATAACGGCCGCGCACGTAAAAGGCGGGGAGCAGCGTTCGCTCGTCCGAGCCGTTATAGTCGGGCGAGCTCAATATGCCCCCGGCCACCGAAATATAGTTGCGCGACCATTTGCGGTCGCCGTCGTCATCATCGTCGCGCGCCGCGGGGAGCAGGATGTCGTCGTCGATGCTGCTGACATCCTGCAGATAGCGTGCCGACTCGTCGGCGTCCGGGGTCAGCCCGTCGGCCGTCGTTTCAACCGGCGCCGCGAGGACCGGCGCCTCTTCCGCCATCGCGGCTGCCGCAGCGCCGCCGCCGAGCGCCAGTGCAGCAAACAGCCGAAGCAGGGGAGCGATGCGAAGCGGGCGGGAGCGCGAAGTCAAAACGGGCATATTCATCCTATAATCTTGCCCCTCGTGCCGCGGGGTGTAGGTGAAGGTCCAGATATTGCAAAGGCTTCGTCTTGCCCAAACAAGCTTTTGGCCGCATCGTGCTTTTCATGCATCACCACGGTCCTTCCGCTTGCCTATCGCGCCGCAGCGCCATTGGTTCCCGGCAAAACGCGATCCCGTTTGTCCGACCGATGCTGTCACGGCCATGAACCGCACCGGGCGGCTGATCGGCTATGCGCTGATGGCGATCGCTGCCGCGCTCGCATTGGCAGAGCGGCGCGGGGCGATCGACAGCATCGGGCCGTTCCCGGTCGCGGCGGTCGCGCTGCTCGTCGGGATGATCGGGGTGATGCTGGTGTTCACCGACCTGATGGTGCGCGGGCTGTACGCGCAGGTTGATGCGGCGAAACGCGACGAGGGCGGCGAAGGATAAATCCTTTTCGTTCGACAGTATCTGCGGTTACCAGTATGACCGCCCGATGACTGATCGACCGCATACGCCGCTGCTCGACACGGTGGATGTCCCCGCCGACCTCCGCAAGCTGAAGCCCGAAGACCTCCGCCAGTTCGCCGACGAGCTGCGCGCCGAGATGATTTCTGCCGTGGGGACGACCGGCGGCCACTTGGGCAGCGGGCTGGGCGTCGTCGAACTGACCACCGCGCTGCACTATGTGTTCGACACCCCGCGCGACAAGATCGTGTGGGACGTCGGGCACCAATGCTATCCGCACAAGATTATCACCGGACGCCGCGACCGGATTCGTACGCTGCGCCAGGGCGGCGGGCTGTCGGGGTTCACGAAGCGCAGCGAGAGCGAATATGATCCGTTCGGCGCGGCGCATTCGTCGACCTCGATCAGCGCCGCATTGGGCTTTGCGATCGCCAACAAGTTGAAGGACCAGCCGGGCCGCGCGATCGCGGTGATCGGCGACGGGTCCATGTCGGCGGGCATGGCCTATGAGGCGATGAACAATGCGCAGCAGGCGGGCAACCGCCTGATCGTCATTCTCAACGACAATGACATGTCAATCGCGCCGCCGGTAGGCGGACTTTCGGCCTATCTCGCCAAGCTGGTGTCGTCGCGGCCGTTCATCGAGCTGCGCGAGATCGCGCGGCGCTTTGCGCGCAAATTGCCCGAACCGCTGCACAAGGCGGCGAAAAAGACCGACGAATATGCCCGCGGCATGGCGATGGGCGGGACGTTGTTCGAGGAACTTGGCTTTTATTATGTCGGGCCGATCGACGGGCATAACCTCGACCATCTGATCCCGATCCTGGAAAATGTCCGCGACAGCGACCATGGCCCGGTGCTGATCCATGCGGTGACGGTGAAGGGCAAGGGCTATGCCCCCGCCGAAGCCGCCGCCGACAAATATCATGGCGTCCAGAAATTCGACGTGATCACCGGCGAGCAGGCGAAAGCGCCGCCGGGACCGCCCGCGTACCAGAATGTGTTCGGCGAGACGCTGGCGAAGCTCGCCGACAGCGATCCGCGCATCGTCGCGATCACCGCGGCGATGCCCTCGGGGACCGGGGTCGACAAATTTGCGAAAGCGCATCCGACGCGCAGCTTCGACGTCGGCATCGCCGAACAGCATGCGGTGACGTTCGCGGCGGGATTGGCGGCGCAGGGAATGCGGCCGTTCTGCGCCATCTATTCGACCTTCCTCCAGCGCGCTTATGATCAAGTCGTCCATGACGTGGCGATCCAGAATTTGCCGGTGCGCTTTGCGATCGACCGCGCGGGGTTGGTGGGCGCCGACGGATCGACCCATGCGGGTTCGTTCGACATCACCTATCTCGCGACGCTCCCCAATATGGTGGTGATGGCCGCGGCGGACGAGGCCGAGCTGGTCCATATGACCTATACCGCCGCCGAATATGACTTGGGGCCGATCGCCTTCCGTTATCCGCGCGGCAATGGCACCGGGGTGCCGCTGCCCGAGGTTCCGCAGAAGCTGGAGATCGGCAAGGGGCGCGTCGTGCGGCAGGGCAAGACCGTCGCAATCTTCTCGCTCGGCACGCGGCTGGGCGAAGCGCTCAAGGCCGCCGACACGCTGGAAGCGCGCGGGCTGTCGACCAGCGTCATCGACCTCCGCTTTGCCAAGCCGCTCGACGAGAAATTGATCCGCAAGACGCTCAGCAGCCACGAGGTGTGCGTGACGGTCGAGGAAAACAGCGTCGGCGGGCTCGGCGCGCATGTGCTGACGCTGGCGAGCGACGAGGGGCTGATCGACGCGGGGCTGAAGCTGCGCACGATGCGCCTGCCCGACATGTTCCAGGACCAGGATTCGCCCGACAAGCAATATGACGCGGCGGGGCTCAACGCGCCGCAGATCGTCGATACCGTGCTCAAGGCGCTGCGCCACAACAGCGCGGGCGTCGAAGAGGCGGGCGCGCGGGCTTGAGGAAGGCGATGTGCCGGATTGGCTGATCCCCACGGCATTTGTCTTCCTCATCATGAGCGCCGTGCTTTTCATCGCATGGCGTAACACACGGCGAATGATCGATGCCACGCTTGCGCGGCGAACCAACCCGACCAGGCATGAATTCGTCGCCATGCTAAGCGACGATGCGCGTCCCGAGACGGCCGAATTTCTCTGGGAATCGATGGTCGATCTTGTGGCGCCGAGGCTGACGCCGCACCCGGACGATCATCTTGTGGACGACCTGCCGATCGACCCGGACGAACCCGCGATGGACTGGATGCCCGAATTCGCCAAACGCCACGGCGTGGACGCCAAGCATTGGCCGCAGTGGCCACACGCGAAGGACGCGACGGTGCGCAATTTCGCGCGCTGGCTCGAAGCGGGCTTGCCGCCCCGCGAGCGTCAGCCAACATGAACTTCTTCAACCTCCTGCAATCGCTCGACGAGCTGTTGTACGAGGTGATGTCGTGGCTGGTCTTCTACCCGATTACCCTGTGGCGGACGCTGACGCGGCCGCTGCAGATGATGGATTATTCGGACAGCGAACAGGGCGATGCGAGTGACCAGCAATATACTGACACGCTGAGCCCGCCGCTGTTCCTACTCTTGTCGCTGATCCTCGTCCACGCCGCCGAGATCGCGCTGGTCGGCAATGACGCGGTGGTGGCGAGCAAGGTCGGGCTGTCAGCCTTTGTCAGCAACAACACCGACCTGATCATGTTGCGCATCGTGATGTACAGCCTGTTTCCCGTATTGATGGCAACACGGATGGTTCGGGCGCAGAAATTGCAGGTCAACCGCGAAACGCTGCGCGCGCCATTCTACAGTCAATGCTATGTTGCCGCGGTGCTCGCGATGCTGTTGGGCGGCGCGGTGATCCTGATCAAGCTGGCGCATGGCTGGTCCGTGCTCGCGGGCTTTGGCCTCGCCGTCTTCGGCCTGTTGTGGTTCGGTTTCCTGCAGACTGCCTGGTTCAACCAGCATCTGAAATGCGGCCGCCTCCGCGCGCTCGGCCACGCGTCGCGCGCGATGGTCGAAAGCCTGATCGCGATGTTCCTGTTGTCGAGCCTGTTCAACTGACCGCCCAAAAGAAAACGGCCCGGGATCGCCGGGCCGTTGTCGTCACAAGCGTCGGAAGGATCAGCTGGTCGGAATCGCCGCCTGTGCGTCGCGGCCGTCGCCTTCGGGGGCGGCGAGGATGTCGCGGACGACCAGACCCTTGTCGACGACCTGCGTGTCGGGGCTGCCGACCTGGCTGCGGATGCCGGGGTCGGCGCGGGCGCCATCGGCGCTGCTGATCACCGCGGCTTCATTGGGGCTGCGCGCCGAGGGGCCGCCGAACAGCGCGCGCAGCGTCTGTTCCGCGGTGGTTTCGCCGCCGGGACGCGCGGTGCCGGGGGCGGGCGGGGTCAGCGCGAAGTCGGGCGGCACGACGAGCGGCGCCTGACGCGACACAGCAAATTCATCGGGCCGGTCGCGGCTGAACAGATTGTTCGACCCGCAGGCCGACAGGGTGGTGGCCAGGATCGAGGCGGCCAGGATGATTTTGGTCCGGTTCACTGCAAATAACTCCTATGCGCCCCGTTTACTTCGCGGACGTTTTGGCGTCCGCATCGGAGGCCTTTTCGCCGAAGAGCAGCGCGCGCGCAACCAGCAAAAGCACCCCGATCGAGATGCAGGCATCGGCGACGTTGAAGATCATGAAGGGGCGGAAATCGCCGAAATGCAGGTCGGCGAAATCGACGACATAGCCATAACGCACCCGGTCGACGATATTGCCGAGCGCGCCGCCGAGGATCATCGCCAGCGCGATCACGTCGCCCTTCGCCTGTTCGCGCGTCATCCAGATCGCGACCGCGCCCGCGACCAGCGCGGTGACCGCGACCAGCGTCCAGCGCGTCGTGTCGTTGCAATTGGCGAACATCGACAGCGAAATGCCGCAATTTTCAGCCCAGGTCAGGTTAAAGATGTCCATCAGCTCGATCTCGCGCTTCGCTTCGAGCGACAGCGGGGTGATGATCACCCATTTGGTCACCTGATCGAGGATGAAGGCGAAGGCGGCAACCAACAGGCCAAAGCGCAGGTGCGGCGAACGGGAATTTGTCATGCCGGGTTCAATACTGTTTCGCAGCGATTGCACAAGTTGCCGTCCTCGGTAACTTCGGGGAGGTGGCGCCAGCAGCGGCCGCATTTGTGGTCGGTGGTGGGCGTGACGTTGACCCGATTGCTATGCTGTGTGCGTTCGACCGCTGCTGTGATGAACAATTCGGCGAGCTCGTCCCAAGTAAACTGGCTGGCCAGTTCGTCGCCGACGACGATCTTGGCTTCGAGGCTCGACCGCACCGTCTTTTCACGGCGAAGCGGTTCGATGGCCTCGTTCACCTGATTGCGAAGCTGGCGCAGTTCCGCCCACCGCCCAATCAGTTCGTCATCCCGGCGAAGGCCGGGATCCCCACCGTCGAGATCCCGGCCTTCGCCGGGATGACGATCGAGGGTAGGGAGTGTGGGCCACTCCAGCAGATGCACGCTGCCTTCGTCGGGATAGCGCGTTCCCCACACTTCCTCAGCCGTGAACACCAGCACCGGCCCGGCGTAGCGGATCAGCGCGTGGAACAAAGTGTCGAGGACGGTGCGGTACGCGCGGCGTTTGTCGGTGCCGAGCGGGGCGGCGGGGCCGATGTCGCAGTAAAGGCTGTCCTTGCGGATGTCGAAGTAGAAGGCCGAGAGGTCTTCGTTGCAGAAGTCCGACAGCAGGCGCGTGTAGCTGTTGAAGTCGAAATCCTCGACCGCCTGCGCCAGCTTCGCATCGAGATCGGCGAGCAGCGAGAGCATATAGCGTTCGAGTTCGGGCATCGCCGCGACGTCGGTGATGCGCTCCGCATCGCTGAACCCGTCGAGCGCGCCGAGCAGGTAGCGGAAGGTGTTGCGCAGCTTGCGATACTGGTCGGCGACCCCGGCGAGGATTTCCTTGCCGATGCGGTGATCCTCGGTGAAGTCGACCGACAGCGCCCACAGGCGGAGGATGTCGGCACCATAGTCGCGCATCAGGTCGATCGGGCTGATCGTGTTGCCGAGCGACTTCGACATCTTCAGACCCTTGGAGTCCATCGTGAAGCCGTGGGTCAGCACCGCCTTGTACGGCGCCTGCCCGCGCGTCCCGCAGCTTTCGAGCAAGGACGACTGGAACCAGCCGCGATGCTGGTCGCTGCCTTCGAGATAGAGGTCGGCGCTGTGGGTGCCGCCGTCGTGGCGGACGAGCGCGGGCCATTTGCCGCTTTCGAGGACGAAGGCGTGGGTGCAGCCCGAATCGAACCAGACGTCGAGGATGTCGGTGATGCGCTCGTAATCGGCGGCGTTATATGCGTCGCCGAGATATTCCTGCGCGCGCGTGTCGCTCCATGCGTCGACGCCGCCTTCCTTCACCGCATTGACGATGCGGTCGTTGACGAGCGGGTCATTCAGATACTGGCCGGTCTTGCGATCGACAAAGAGCGTGATTGGCACGCCCCACGCGCGCTGGCGGCTGAGCACCCAGTCGGGGCGGTCCTTGACCATGCTGCCGATGCGGTTGCGGCCCTTTTCGGGGACGAAGCGCGTGCGCTCGATCGCGTGCATCGCGGCCTGGCGCAGCGTCGGCGCGTCGCAGAGATCCTCCTCACGCGGGTTGATCGCGCCGCCTTCCGATTCCCAGCGCTGCTCGCGCGGCGCCTTGGGCTCGATGTGGGTCATCACCTTGTCCATCGGCACGAACCATTGCGGGGTGCAGCGATAGATGACTTTGGCTTTCGAGCGCCAGCTGTGCGGATAGCTGTGCTGGTAGTCGGCGCTGGCGGCGAGGAGACCGCCTGCTTCGCGCAGGTCGGTGCAGATCGGGCCGTCGGGGGCGTTGAACTTCGGATTGATCACCGATCCTTGCCCGCCGAGCCAGCTCCAGTCTTCGCGATATTTGCCGTCGCCCTCGACCGCGAAAACGGGATCGAGCCCGTTCGCCTTGCACAGGTCGAAATCGTCCTCGCCATGGTCGGGGGACATATGGACAAGCCCGGTGCCGCTGTCGGTGGTGACGAAATCGCCCGCGAGGAACGGGCGCGGGCGCAGGTAGAAGTCGGCCAGCGGGGAATCGAGATTTATTGTTCCCCGGCGAACGCCGGGGTCCAGGGTGTCGTCCGCAAGGTTGTCGTCAGGCCGCCCTGGGCTCCGGCTTTCGCCGGAGAACAGCTTTGCCATCGGGTGGCGCGCGATGGTGCCGGCGAGGTCGGAGCCGCGATACGTTTCCGGCTCGCCATCTGCCTGCCAAGGATGCGCGTAATACTCTGCTTTCCCCAAGCCGAGGTCGCTCAGATCGACGTTGGCCGCTTGCCGGTTCAGTCTTGCAAGAACCGACTGCACCAGCGGCTCGGCGATCAGGAAACGCTTTCCGTGCCAGTCTAGGCCCGCCTCTTTCAGCCGTCGATACACCTCAATCTGATGCTTCGTGCCTTCCGTTTCGGGCTCGAAACCAATGTGCGCATATTCAACCTCCGGCCCATAGGCGATCGCCTGATTGACCGGGATCGTCCACGGCGTCGTCGTCCAGATCACCGCATAAGCTCCGACCAGCTCGGGAGCGTTCGGCGCCTCCGTGATCTCGAACGCGACGTCGATCTGGGTCGAGACGATGTCCTCATATTCGATCTCGGCCTCGGCAAGCGCGGTCTTTTCGACCGGCGACCACATCACCGGTTTGGCGCCGCGATAGAGCATGTCGTTGGCGGCGAACTTCAGCAGTTCGCGCACGATGGTGGCCTCGGCCGCATAATCCATCGTCAGATAGGGATGGTCCCAGTCGCCGCCGATGCCGAGGCGCTTCAGTTGTTCCCTTTGGGTGTCGACCCAATGCTGCGCATAGGCGCGGCATTCGGCGCGAAATTCCTCGACCGGAACCTCGTCCTTGTTGAGCTTTTTCTTGCGATATTGCTCCTCGACCTTCCACTCGATCGGCAGGCCGTGGCAGTCCCAGCCGGGGACATAGGGCGCGTCCTTGCCCTTCAGCGTCTGGGTGCGGACGACCATGTCCTTCAGGATATGGTTGAGCGCATGGCCGATGTGCATGTCGCCATTGGCGTAGGGCGGGCCGTCGTGGAGGATGAACTGGTCGCGGCCCTTGCGGCTCTCGCGAATCTGCCCTTCCAGATTGCCTTCGAGCCATTTCGCCAGAATCAGCGGCTCCTTCTGCGGCAGGCCGGCCTTCATCGGAAAGTCGGTCTTGGGCAGGAAGACGGTGTCGCGATAATCGCGCTGTTCGGCGGTGGGCGTGCTGTCGGTCATGGTGCGCGGCGCTTAGCGCAGATTTGCGTGGGCGCAAAGCTTATGGGCGCGGGATGATACCAGCTTCGTCACCCCGGACTTGATCCGGGGTCCATGCAGCGAGGCAGGACTGGACCCCGGATCAAGTCCGGGGTGACGATGAAGTGATAGCATGGTTTCTATTTCTGTCGCGGCCGCAGCGCCGGGCCGACCGCGCGGATATCCTCGACCCAGATATAGCCGTTGAAGCTCGCCGGGATCTTGGCGAGTTGCTGGGGGGTGGCGAGGCCTTCGTTCGATTTGCCGCGTTCATAGGGGCCAAAGACGATGACGCGCGCGCCGACGCTGTCCATGCGGGCGATCAGACGGTCGGGCCAGCCCCAGAAGGCCCATTGGTAATTGATCGGGATACCCAGCACGCCGTTCCGGCAGCTTTCAGGGACGATGCCGGTCCAGCCGTAGGTCACATAATCCTTGGTGCAGGCCATTCCCTCGCGCTTGAGGTCGAACGACCAGTTGGCGGGGAGCAGCTTGCGCATCCGCTTGACCGGGGCTTGGTGGCCGTAAAAGGCGTCGCCGAGCTTTTGGCTGTCGCGGCCCGAGGCCCGGAGGATCGCGAACAGCTGGTCGGCCTCGGCCGGGTTCTTCGATTTGAAGTTGAACAGGATCGGGTGGACGGGGAGCGCCGCGAGGCCTTCCTCGACGGTTGGCATTTTGCCGACGCCCTTGCCGCGCAAGGGGAAGGTCTTGCCGCCGTCGGCGGTGTAGCCATGACCGATGTCGAGCGCCTTCAATTCGGCCAGCGTCAGGTCGCGGGTGTCGCCCGTGCCGTCGGTGCGGCAATCGACGGTCCAGTCGTGGAACAGCACCATGCGCCCGTCCTTCGTCGGCGCGACATCGACCTCGACCATATGGGCGCCGAGCCCGACCGCCCAGCGCATCGATTCGGGTGTGTTTTCGAACACCTCATGGTCGGGCGGATAGGCGTGGATGGCGGTGCAGGTGTCGCGGCCTACCGCGGCGCGCTTGTCATAGAGGTGATAGACGCCGCGGTGCGCGATGAGCTTGGGCTTGCCGTCGGACGCGGGGGCGAGCCAGCTTGCGTTGCTGAGGGTGAGCCAGGCGACGAGCGCGGCGAACAGCCACAGCGCGATTTTGGTGCGGCGGCGAAGCGGCTTTTTCGGTGGGCCTTCGAGGGCGGTGGCCCAGTCGTCGTGCGTCATTTCGTCCCCCCAATCGTCACCCCGGACTTGATCCGGGGCCCATTCCCGCCGCGCCGCATGGACCCCGGATCAAGTCGCACGAGTCACGGGCCTCGTACGAGGGTGACGAAGAATTACAGGTCCGCCAATAAATCCCTCGCCGCATCGCAATCCTTGGCGATCTGCGCCATCAGCGCGTCCATGCTGTCATATTTCGCCTCGGGCCGGATGAAGGCGTGGAAGGCGACGTCGATTTCCTGTCCGTACAGGTCTTCGGCGAAGTCGAAGAAATGCGGTTCGAGCAATTCCTTGGGGGGCACAAAGCTGGGGCGGATGCCGAGGTTCGCGGCGCCTTTCAGGATCCGCCCGTTCGGCAGTTTCCCGGTGACGGCATAGATGCCGTATTTCGGGCGCAGATAATTGCCCATGTCGATATTGGCGGTGGGAAAGCCGAGCAGGCGGCCGTTCTTGTCGCCATGCTCGACGCGGCCGCGCACCGTGAAGGGGCGGGTGAGCAGGCGCGCGGCGGTGTTGCAGTCACCTGCCTGCAACGCCTCGCGGATGCGGCTCGACGAGATCACCGCCTCGTCCTCGACCGGCGCGACCATTTCGGTGAAGAAGCCGAGGCGGCGGGCGTGGTCGGCCAGCGTCACGACATCGCCGCCGCGGCCCTTGCCGAACACGAAATCGGCGCCGGTGACGACCCCCGCGGCGCCGTAGCGATCGAGGAGGAGTCCGGTGATGAAATCCTCCGCCGTCGTCCCTGCGAGCGCGGCGTCGAAGGGCAGGACGAGCATCGCATCGGCGCCCGCCGCGGCAAACAGCTCCTGCCTTTGGTCGAGCGTGGTGAGGCGGAAGGGCGGCACGTCGGGTTTGAAGAAGCGCACCGGATGCGGGTCGAAGGTCGCGACGATCGCCGGGCGGCCTTCGTCCTTTGCGTGGCGGACGGCGCGGCCGACGACCGCCTGATGCCCGGCGTGAAAGCCGTCGAAATTGCCGAGCGCAAGGACGCCGCCGCGCAGCGGGTCGGCGATGCGGGCGTGGCCGTCGAGGCGGATCATAAGCCCACCCCTCTCCGTTTGTGCTGAGCTTGTCGAAGCACCGTTCTTTCTGTCAGCGTCGCCGAAGAAAAGAACAGCCCTTCGACAAGCTCAGGGCGAACGGATTTGGACGGGACCGTCACGACGCAGGCGGCGCCAGCGGAACGAGGCCCGCTTTCAGCACGCGCACCGCATTGCCGCCCATCGCGGCGCGGATTTCGTCGTCGCTGAACCCGGCGTCGATCAGCGCCTGGGTGACCTGCACCAGCTTCGACGTGTCGAAGCGCACCGTGGTGGCGCCGTCATAATCGCTGCCGAGCGCGACATGGTCGATGCCGACGAGGTCGCGGACATGCTTCATCGCCTTGGCGATGCTCGCGGGCGACGTGTCGCAGATCGCCGCGTCCCAATAGCCGATGCCGATCAGGCCGCCGGTCGCGGCGACGCCGCGAATCTGGTCGTCGCTGAGGTTGCGATTGACCTTGCACGTCGCCTGCACCCCGCCGTGGCTCGACACGACGGGACGGCGCGCCATTTTGAGGATGTCGGCGACGCAGGCGTTCGAGCAATGCGCGATGTCGACGATCATGCCCTTCGCTTCCATCGCGGTCACGACCTGGCGCCCGAACGGGGTGAGCCCGCCTTTCTTGAGGCCGTGCATCGATCCCGCGAGGCCGTTGTCGAAGAAATGGGTGAGCCCCGCCATGCGGAAGCCCGCGGCGTAGAGCTTGTCGAGGTTGGCGAGCTTGCCCTCGAGCGGGTGCAGGCCTTCGAGGCTGAGCAGCGCGCCGGTGTTGAGCGGCTTGCCCTTGCGCGCCGCAAGCAGTGCGTCGAGATCGGCGGCGGTGGCGACCGCGCGCAGCTTGCCGTCCGAAGCCGCCACCGCGCGGTGCAGCTTTTCGGCGTGCCACAGCGAGCGTTCGAGCAGCGAGCTCCACGTCCGCACCGGCTGGAGCTGCGCGATCACCAGGCTGGTGATATTGTCGGTATCGTCGCTGTTGGCGTCGTAATTCTGCCCCTTGGGCGATTTGGTCGTGCTGGCGAGGATTTGCAGCGCGACATTGCCGTCTTCGAGGCGGGGCAAGTCCATATGGCCGCGGGTTGCGCGCTCCAGAATGTCGCGCTTCCAGAGCAGGGTGTCGCTGTGCAGGTCGACGATGGTCAGCGTTTTGTGGAGCGCCTTGGCGCGTTCGCTGACTTGCGGCAGCGGCTTGCCGTCGATCTGGTTGGTGCCGCGCTCGATGATCCCCGGCGCGAGCGCGAAAAAGGCGAGTGCGGCGAGGGCGATGATGAGCAAGAGTGCGATCAGCCAGCGGCGCATCGGTCTAGATCCTTGTTAATGTGACGAAACTGTACGCGGGGCGCCCGGCGTCGTCGGCGGGATGATCGTCGCGCGCGACTTCGCGCCATTCGGCGGGGTCGGGATAAGCGATGACCGCGTCGCCTTTCGGTTCGAGCCCGACTTCGGTCAGCTCGATACGGTCGGCCTGGGGCAGGAACAGGCGGTAGATTTCGGCGCCGCCGATCACCATGACGTGCGGCGCATTGGCGAGCTTCAGGGCTTCCTCGATCGTCGCGACGGGCTCGGCGCCCTCGTCCTGCCAGTCGGGATCGCGGGTGAGGACGATGTGGCGGCGCCCTTCCAGGATCGCGGGCAGGCTGTCGAAGGTCTTGCGCCCCATGATCATCGGGCGGCCCATCGTCAGCTGCTTGAACCGGCGCAGGTCGGCGGGCAGGTGCCAAGGCATCTTGCCGCCCGCGCCGATCACGCCATTGGCGGCGCGCGCGAGGATCAGGGTGATTTCGGGATGGTTCATGCGGGGGTGGTTCCGACCCAGGTTGCGTGACCGAGCTTGCGGCCGGCGCGCACTTCGGTCTTGCCATAATGATGGACGCGGGCGTTGCCGTCGGCGAGCAGCGCGGGGACCGCGGCGATGTCGGCGCCGATCAGGTTGCGCATCGTGACGGGCAGCGCGTTGGTCGCGGTGCTGCCGAGCGGCAGCCCGGCGACGGCGCGGATATGGTTTTCGAACTGGCTGGTGACCGCGCCCTCGATCGTCCAGTGGCCGCTGTTGTGGACGCGCGGCGCCATCTCGTTGAAGATCGGGCCATCGTCGGTGGCAAAGAACTCGCCCGTCAGCACCCCGACATAGTCGAGATCGTCGGCGATGCGCGCCATCAGCGCGCGCGCTTCGTCCTGCTGGTCGCCGACGATCTGTGGCGGCGGCAGGCTGGAGGTGGCGAGGATGCCGCCTTCGTGGACGTTGACGCTGCTGTCCCAGAAGCGCGTCTCGCCATCGATGCCGCGCACCAGGATGACCGAAAATTCATGCGCGAAGGTAACAAAGCCTTCGAGGATCGCGGCATGGCGGTCGATGCCGTCCCATGCGGCGTCGGCGTCGGCGGGGGTCGTGAGGCGCGCCTGCCCCTTGCCGTCATAGCCCATGCGCAGCGTCTTGAGGATCGCGGGCGCGCCGATTTCGGCCAGCGCGGCGCCCAGCGCAGCGCGGTCGGGAACGGCGGCAAAGGGGGCGGGGCGCCCGCCGAGCCCGGTCACGAACTGCTTTTCGGTCAGCCGGTCCTGCGCGATCTCCAGCGCCTGCGCGCCGGGGCGCACCGCCACATGCCCCGACAGGAAGCGGACCGTATCGACGGGGACATTTTCGAACTCGATCGTCACCGCGTCGCAGCCCGCGGCAAAGGCGGCGAGGCGCGGTTCGTCGTCCCATGCCGCCTGCGTGTGATGCGCCGCGACCTCGGCCGCGACGCTTTCATGGTCGGGGGCGTAGATATGCACCTGATAACCAAGCTGCGCGGCCGCGACGCTCAGCATCCGGCCGAGCTGGCCGCCACCCAAGATGCCGATCGTCGAACCGGGTGCGAGCAAGCGATCAGCCCTCGCGTACCGGGTGGGGGGCGACGCTGTTGGTCTGTTCGGCGCGCCAGGCATCGAGTTTTTGCGCCAGATCGGAGTCATTATTGGCGAGCAGCGCGGCGGCGAACAGGCCGGCATTAATCGCCCCCGCCTTGCCGATCGCAAACGTCGCGACGGGCACGCCGCCGGGCATCTGGACGATCGAATAGAGGCTGTCGACCCCGTTCAGGGCCGCCGACTGGACGGGGACGCCGAGTACCGGCACCCGCGTCATCGCCGCGACCATGCCCGGCAGGTGCGCGGCGCCGCCCGCGCCGGCGATGATCGCCCGCAGGCCGCGCGCCGCCGCGCCTTTGGCATAGTCGACGAGGCGATCGGGGGTGCGGTGCGCGGACACGATCTGGACGTCGTGCGCGATGCCGAATTGTTCGAGGATCTGGACCGCATGGGCCATCGTCGGCCAGTCCGACTGGCTGCCCATGATAACACCGACTTGCGGCGCTTCGTCGCCCATCACCCAACCCTCCACACAGCGGCCGCTATTCGCGCGATGAATCGCCGCCGCACCCCCCTAGCGACTGCGCCGCGCGCGAGCAACGGCACCGAACATGCAATACTGACTCGCGCGTTTACCGATTGGTATCAAGTCGCAGCTAGGGTTGCCGCGCAATATCCGTCGGCATCGGGCCGATGAATAAGGGCTGGTTTGCGGGGACGTTGAATGGATAGCGTAGGGGGGGCACGGATCGCGGTCGACCAGTTCGGCTCCGTCGCCGTCGACTCCATCGAAGATCAGCTGCGGGAGATCCGCCGGGAACGCGATGCGCTGCGCCGCGAAAACCGGGTGCTGAAGATCGCCGTGGCCGAACTGGAGCGGGTGTCGGAACGCGACACGCTGACCCCCTTGTTCAACCGCCGCTATTTCCTGACCGCGATCCATCACCGCATCGCGCGTTTCGAGCGCCATGCCGAGCGCGCCGCGGTGGTCTTTGTCGACGTCAACCAGCTGAAATATATCAACGACAGCTTTGGGCATGCCGCGGGCGACTTCGCGCTGATGGAAATTGCCAAGCGGCTCGCCGAATCGATCCGCGCCACCGACGTTGCGGCGCGGATTGGCGGCGACGAATTCGGGCTGATCCTCGACCAGTCGAGCGAAGAAGGCGCGCGCGCCCAGATCTCGCGGCTGGGCGATGTGCTGACGGCGGCACCCGCGGCGTATGACGGCCACGAAATCGCGCTGTCGGCCTGTTTCGGGATCGCGATGCTCCAGTCGGGGATGACCGAATCGGACATATTGGCCGCCGCCGATCGCGACATGTACCGCAACAAACAGGGACAGGGTTCGGCCGCGGGGCACCGCTGACATCGCTCCTAACCCGCTGTTAACCAAATGAGCGCATCGTCCGATCAGGACATTCATTGTCCGAAAAGGGGGGTGAGTGATGCGTACCCAAGCCGACCCATATCTCGACATTCAGAACCGGATCACCGGCCAGATCGGCGCGCTGGCCGAAGCGCTGCCGCACTGCGCGCTGGCGCAGATCGTCCAGGGCATCGACGATATCCGCTGCCTGGCGCGCGACAACGGCTTTGCTGCGGTCGAAACGCTGGCGATACGGCTGGAATCGGCGGTGGCGGGGGGCGGCTATCGCGCGGCCATCCTGACCTATCTCGACGCGATGAGCGACGCCGCGACCGTGCCGCGCGGGCCGCTGCCCGCCGCCATGCATGAGGCATGGCTGGCGTCGGTCGCCATGCGCCTCGGTCATTGACGGTTCCTACCTGACAATTCAGACGGGTTTGCATGGATGCAATCATGCTTGCGCTGGTGGCGGTGCTGCTCGCCAATGCCGACGGGCGCAGCGGGATTATATTGTCGCGATTGCTGAATGCGCGGCCGGACCGGCGCATCGTCGTGGCGGTCGCTTTTGGTGCCTTCCTGCTCAACGCCATGGTCGCCGCGACCGCGGGGGCGGTCGCCAACCGGATGATCGGACAGGGCGTGGCGGCGCTGCTCGTGGCGTTCGCGATGCTGTCGGCCGCCGCGGCGCTGCTGTGGCGCGGGCGAGGCATGCCGTTCGACGACAAGGCTTTGACCGCGCCCCCGGCGATGTTGGCGGGGCGGCTGCTGATTGCGCAGTTCGGCGACCGCAGCCATTTCCTGATCGGCGCGTTGGCGGCCACCAGTGGCGCTGGACAATGGGCGGCAGCGGGCGCGCTGGTCGGCTGGACGCTGGCGATGCTGCCCTTTCTGGCCTTCGGTCCCGCGTTGGCTGATCGGCGCGCGGCGCATGGGGCGCGCTGGGCCAGCGCAGCGATCCTGGCGATATGGGGCATCGTTACCGCAATGGGGGCGTTCGGGCTGATCGGTTAGGTCTATAGAACTTTGCATCCTTATCGCTTTTATCGATGACAGCGACCGACAGCTTTCATGGGCAAAGCGCATCGCGGCGCGCTATATTGTGGTGAAAGAGAAAGGATATTCCCATGTCCCATCCAAATCAGCCCGCCGTCGCCGATGCGCTCAACGCGCTGCTCGCCGACAGTTTTGCGCTCTATCTCAAGACCAAAAACTATCATTGGCATGTTCAGGGGCCGCGCTTTCGCGAACTGCATCTGCTGTTCGACGAACAGGCGGCACAGATTTTCGCGACCACCGACCTGATCGCCGAACGGGTGCGCAAGAATGGCGCGCGAACGCTCCAGTCGATCGGCGATATCGGTCGCCGCAGCTCGATCCGCGATGACGACGCCGCGGGCACCGATGCCGAGGCGATGATCCGGGCCCTGGCCGACGATAACAGGCTTTTGCTGGACCAGCTCAAAGAGGTGAAGGCCGCAGCGGAGGCGGACGGCGACATCGCAACGAGCGGGCTGGTCGACACCTGGGCCGACGAGACGCAGCAGCGGATCTGGTTCCTGGAGGCGACGCTGGGCTATTGAGGCCCGGCGGCTTTTGGGCTGACGACGCTATAGATCCTCCCTGTGGCGAAGCCATGGGGAGGGGGACCGTTCGCGAAGCGAATGGTGGAGGGGCGGCAACGGTAGCGCCAAAGCCCCTCCGTCAGCGCTTCGCGCTGCCACCTCCCCATCGCTGCGCGACAGGGAGGATCGATGGTCGCTATCGGTCGCGTGCCGACAAAGGCGGCCCCAAACAAAAAAGGGCGGCCCGCAAGCCGCCCTTTTCATATCCGGTTATCGGCCGATCAGTCCTGATGCGGCTGGATGTTCACCGCGGCGAACTTGCCGCGATCGTCGACTTCGATGTCGAAAGCGACGCGGTCGCCTTCGTCGAGGCCCGCCATGCCGGCGCGCTGCACCGCGCTGATGTGGACAAAGGCGTCCGCCTGTCCGTCGTCGCGCGCGATAAAGCCGAAGCCCTTCGTCGTGTTGAAGAATTTGACCGTGCCCGAGGTGCGTTCACCGGTCAGCTGGCGACGTCCGCGGGCGCCACCCGGCGCGCCGCGATCGTCACGCTGGCGCGGCGCGAATTCTTCGACCGGCATCGGTTCGCCTTCGATCTTCAGATCGATGGCCGACACCTTGCCGTTGCGTTCGACCAGCGTGAAGCCGAGCGGCTGGCCCGAGGCCAGACCTTGCAGCCCGGCCTGTTCGACCGCGCTGATGTGCACGAACACGTCTTCGCCGCCATCGTCACGGGCAACGAAACCAAAACCTTTGGAAGCGTTGAAAAATTTGACCGTACCCTGGCCTTCGCCAACGACCTGCGCCGGCATGCCGCCGCCACGTCCGCCGCCGAAGCCGCCACGATCGCCGCCGCCGAAGCCGCCGCGGTCGCCACCGCCAAAACCGCCGCGATCGCCGCCGCCGAAGCCGCCGCGGTCTCCATAACCGCCACCGCGGTTACCGCCGCCGTAGCTGTCGCCGCCATAAGGTGCAGGTTCGAAGCTGTCGAAATTGCCGAAATCATCGCGCTTGCCGCGCCCCCGCTGGCCGCGGCGATCCTTGTTGAAACTCATTGTCTAATAGTCGCTTTCGGTTCGTCCATACCCCATATGATCGGCGCCTTGCGTCGGACGGGGACGCACTTCACCACGGGCACAGACTCGCCCCATGCCGCTAACGACGCAATATATAGCTTAAACATTCTGCATCTGCGAACGGAAAATTCAAGCCGCCGATGCCGGACGAACCGCATTTTGCCGCGGGCTGGCGGCGGATCGGCCAGCGCCGGGAAAACCAGTCATTGAGCGGCAAGGCGGCTTGGCCTAAGGCGGGCGCATGAGTGTCTATTTCCACGAAGAAGATTTGCCCGAGGGCGTGCTGGGGCCGGGACCGGTCGCGGTCGATACTGAAACGATGGGGCTGAACCCGCTGCGCGACCGGTTGTGTCTGGTCCAGATCAGCGACGGGTCGGGCGACGAGCATCTGGTGCGCTTTGCGCCCGGGAGCGGTTATCACGCGCCGGTCCTGAAGGCGATATTGACCGATTCCAACCGGTTGAAACTGTTCCATTTCGCGCGTTTCGACATCGCGGCGCTGCAACAGGCGCTCGGCGTCGTCACCGCGCCCGTCTATTGCACCAAGATCGCCTCGAAGCTGGTCCGCACCTACACTGACCGCCACGGGCTCAAGGAACTGGTCCGCGAACTGCTGGGCCAGGAGGTGTCGAAGCAGCAGCAGTCGAGCGACTGGGGCGCCGCCGAGCTGAGCGACGCGCAGCGCGACTATGCCGCGAGCGACGTGCGTTTTCTGCACGCGATGAAAGAGATTCTGGATATGCGGCTGGCGCGCGAGGGGCGCACCGAGCTGGCGCAGGCCTGTTTCGATTTCCTGCCGACGCGCGCCGCGCTCGATCTGGCCGGCTGGGCTGAAACCGACATTTTCGCGCATAGCTGACGAGAGCCGATTCGATGTCCGAACGCGCCGATCTAGATCGCACGATGCGCCAGATGTGGGCGCGCAGCGGGTCGAGCCACGACCGCGTGGTGCGCATCCTGCGTTACGGATTGCCGTTGGTGATCGGCGTCGTCGCGGCGGTGCTGGTGTTTTCGCCCTTTACCCAGCGCGCCGAAATCAGCTTCCTGCTCGCCAAGGACAAGGTCGACATGGCGAGCGAACGGATGAAGGTGACGCGTGCCGAATATCGCGGCCAGGATGCCAAGGGCCAGCCCTTCGCCCTGCTTGCAGGCAGCGCGGTACAGAAAAGTTCCGCCGAACCCGTCGTGCGGATGAACGACCTGTCGGGGGCGATCCGCCTCGACGACGGTCCGGCGACGATCGTCGCGCGCGACAGTGCCTATAATATGGAAACCGAAAAGGTCGCGGTGCCGGGAATGGTACAGGTCAAAAGCGCCGACGGCTATCGCATCGATGCCAGCAATGTGTCGATCGACCTCAAGACACGCAGTTTGCTCGGCCGCGGCGGCGTCAGCGGGGCATTGAACATCGGCAATTTCTCGGCCAACCAGCTGTCGGCCGATCTTGACCAGCGGATCGTGCGGCTGGAGGGCAATGCCCGGCTGCGGATCAATCAGGGAGTGCTCAAATGAACCGCTTTTCGCCGTTGAAAAGCATGTTGCTGGCGGGTGCGGGTTTTGCACTGACCAGCCTGGCGCTGTTGTCGACCGGTACCGGCGGCGATGTGGCGCAGGCGCAGGCGCTGGCCAACCACAACAGCAACGCTCCGGTCGATTTCGCCGCGAACAGCATCGAGGTTCAGGACCGCGCCGACCGGGTCGTGATTGCGGGCAATGTGCGCGTGACACAGGCAGGGATGACCGTCACCGCGGCGCGGATGACCGTCGCCTACACCCGATCGGGCGGTACCGACGTCAACCGGCTCGACGCCACCGGCGGGGTTGTGGTGACCAAGGGTGACGAGCGCGCGTCGGGCAATGTCGCGATCTACGATCTCGACCGCCGCCTGATCACGATGGTCGGCAATGTCGAATTGCGCCAGCGCGGCAACAATCTGCGTGGCGGGCGGCTGGTGATCGACCTCAACAGCGGCCGCGCGACGGTCGACGGGCGGGGCGCGGCGCGCGGTCCCGACGGCAATCCGGTTGCGGGCGGCACCGGCGGGCGCGTTACCGGCACCTTCACGGTACCGGAAAGAAAGCAGTAACCAGCGCCCTATACGGTTCTGCAACCATGCGCCTTCACCATGGGCGCCGGGACCAGAACCATCGCGGTGCCGGGGGGCGACGCCGCACATTGAAGGCGAGCCCCCGATGCGCTTCTCCCCGCTTGTTCCCCCGCGCCGGCCCCTGTTCGGCCGCCGGATCGAACCACCCGCGGCGATCATCCCCACCCCGACGAGCGAAGAACGCCGCCTGATCGACCGCATCATGCGGCATCTGGGACCGCGCGAGAAACTCTAGCAAGACGGTTCCCATAGCCATCATCCCGGCGAGAGCTGGGATGATGGATTGCAGGGATTGCTTCATTTTGCCGTTCAGTCTGCTTGGCGTTCCGCCCTCGCCCCCCTACATGGGGCGCGCATGCCGCCCGATACCGCCACTTCCGCCGACGCGGCCAAGGAACCCCCCGTTCTCGATACGCTGAAGCGTTTCCTGCCCTATCTGTGGCCCGCGGGGCATCGCGGGCACAAGGTTCGCATCATCGGGGCCGGGCTGATCGTGCTCGCGTCAAAGGGCGTCCAGCTGTCGATGGGTTTCCTCTATGGCGCCGCGATCGACGCGATGGTGCCGGGGATGGAGGAAGGCGTTGCGCTCGCGATCGGGCTGGTGCTCGCTTATGCTGGCGCCCGTTTTGCCGGGGTGTTGTTCGACAATCTGCGCAATGTGGTGTTCGAGCGCGTCGGGCAGGATGCGACGCGCGAACTGGCGATCGCGACCTTCAGCCACCTCCATGCGCTCAGCCTGCGCTTTCACCTCGCGCGGAGGACGGGCGAGGTCACCAAGGTCATCGAGCGCGGGACCAAGAGCATCGACACGATGCTCTATTTCCTGCTGTTCAACATCGCGCCGACGGTGATCGAGCTGGCCGCGGTGCTGATCATCTTCTGGACCAAGTTCAGCTTTGGCCTCGCGAGCGCCACCGCGCTGATGGTGATCGTCTATATCATCTTCACGCGCAAGGTGACCGACTGGCGCAACGCGCTGCGCACGCGGATGAACGACCTCGACACGCTGACGATCGGGCGCAGCGTCGACAGCCTCTTGAATTACGAGACGGTCAAATATTTCGGCGCCGAGGCGCGCGAGGAGGCGCGCTATCGCGACGTCGCCGACCAATATGCGCGCGCCGCGGTGAAGAGCGAGAACAGCCTCGCGTGGCTGAACATCGGGCAGAGCCTGATCACCAACGCCGCGCTGGCGGGCGCGATGGCGTATACCGTGTGGGGCTGGTCGGTCGGCGAATATAAGGTCGGCGACGTGGTGCTGGTGAACACGTTGCTGGCGCAGCTGTTCCGCCCGCTCGACATGCTCGGCATGGTGTATCGCGTGATCCGCCAGGGGTTGATCGACATGGAGGCGATGTTCCGCCTGATCGACACCCCGCCCGAGATTTCGGATGCGCCGGACGCGGCGCCGTTGGCGGTGAACGGCGGCGCGGTGGCGTTCGACAATGTCGTGTTCGGCTATGAGGCGGATCGCACGATCCTGAACGGGGTCAGTTTCGCGGTCGACGCGGGCGAGACGCTGGCGATCGTCGGGCCGTCGGGGGCGGGCAAGTCGACGATCGCGCGGCTGCTGTTCCGCTTCTATGATCCGCAGGGCGGGCGCATCCTGATCGACGGACAGGATATTGCCCAAGTGACGCAGGCCAGCCTGCGCGCGAGCATTGGCATCGTCCCGCAGGACACGGTGCTGTTCAACGATTCGATCGGTTACAATATCGCCTATGGCCGCGAAGGCGCGAGCGCCGACGAGATTGCGGCCGCCGCCGAGGGCGCCGCGATCGACGGCTTTATCGCCTTGCTGCCGCAGGGCTATGACACCGAGGTCGGCGAGCGCGGGCTGAAACTGTCGGGCGGCGAGAAGCAGCGCGTCGCAATCGCGCGGACCCTGCTCAAGAACCCGCCGGTGCTGATCCTCGACGAAGCGACAAGCGCGCTCGACAGCAGGACCGAGGCGGCGATCCAGGATACGCTCGAGCGCATCGCCGCGCGCCGCACGACGCTGGTGATCGCGCACCGCTTGTCGACGGTGACCGGCGCCGATCGCATCATCGTGCTGGACAAGGGCCGGGTGGCCGAGACGGGGACGCACGACCAGCTGCTGGCGATGCGCGGGCTGTACGCCGACATGTGGGCGCGGCAACAGGCGGAGAGGGAAGAGGGGACGGTTTAGGGGAGGCGTGACCTGTTGCCACCGAAAAGGCGCAAATTCACTCTTGTGGATTATCTGTACGTGATAAGGAGAGCGCCATGAGCGACGCAACATACGGTATTGGGGCATATTCACCGGCAGAAGCTGGTCGGCTCCTCGGCGTACCCTCGTCGTCTATTCGCCGGTGGCTCTTTGGTTATTCATACGATCATCATGGACCGCGCGTTCGGCAGCAGCCGCTTTGGGAACCGCAGTATGGTCTCGATCAAGATGAACCGTTGCTTGGCTTCCGGGATTTGATTGAAGCGCGGATGGTGACGAAGCTACGCAGCATCGGGTTCGGTCTCCCTACCATTCGGCTTTGCCTGTCGACGGCTGCCGAGATAGCGCAAGACAGCCATCCATTTTCCAGTGCTTGTTTTCGGACGGACGGGCAGCGCTTATTCCTTGAGCGCTTGGATGACGACGGAGCACACGATGTTATCGATCTCAAGACCCGTCAACACGCCTTCCCGAAGATAATCGAACGCTCGTTTCTTGATCTCGATTTCGATGACGAGAAGGCGACGCGTTGGTTTCCCTTCGAGAAAAGCAGACAGGTCGTTGCCGACCCTGAACGTTCCTTCGGCCAACCAATTACGGACACCGGAGGGGTGCCGACAATTAGGCTTGCTCAATCGTATCAAGCGGAGGGGCGGTCGATCGACAAAGTCGCTCGAATTTTTGAGCTAGGGAAGTCTGTGGTTCGCGACGCTCTTGCCTTTGAGCGGCAGATTGGACGGCTTGCAGCGGCGTGAAAGTCATGATCGACAATGATCTTCCGCCAAGGCTCGCGACGGCGTTACATACCGTTTTCGAGGCTGATGGAGATGAGGTCGTCGCGCTCCGAGTAAAGTTCGGCAGATCCAATCTCAAGGATGAAGAATGGATACCCGAGCTTGGCAATGAAGGTCGATGGGCCGTCATTTCGGCTGACATGCGGATCGCCAAGCGTAAGCCATCAAGAGAACTGTTCATCAGGCAAGGTCTTGTAGGTTTTTTTCTCAGTCCATCTTTACAAAAGCGGCCGCTTTTTCAACAAGCTGCGCGGCTTATGATGTTGTGGCCAGCTATCCGTGATCAGCATCGCCTTAACGCCAACGGGTGTTTTGAAGTGCCCATGTCCGGTCAACGCTTTAGGGCGATCGGACGTTAGGAATTTCGGCGATAGAACGCGCTCTAACAATGCGGATCGCCAAAACACCCCAGAAGATACAAAGACGAGGCATCGCCAGCGCCAGCTTGGGAATAGCGGCATCGTGCATCAGGTCGCCGCCATCGATACCGAACATTGCGAGCACCTCGCCGAAAGCAGGCTACCCTTACAATGCTTGCTCGAGATCATTTCGATCATTGTCGAAATATCTGTTGACGCCCTTACCTGATTTCCATATTTCGATGATTATCGAATCATGGAGGCCGCGATGGAGTCGGAAACCGTTGTTCGCGCCCTCGGCGCGTTGGCGCAGGAGCATCGGCTGGCGCTGTTCCGGCTGCTGGTGCAGGCCGGACCCGATGGGCTGGCGGCCGGAGCGATCGCCGAGGCGCTCGGCGTTCCGGCATCGTCGCTGAGCTTTCACCTCGCGCAGCTGACCAACGCTGGGCTGATCGCGCAGCGCCGCGACGGGCGGTCGCTCATCTATTCTGCCGATTATGGCGCGATGACTGCGCTGCTCGGCTTTCTGATGGAAAATTGTTGCGGCGGCGCGGTGTGCGCCCCCGCGACCCCCTGCGACACCAAGGACAAGACGGAAAGGACTGCTGCATGAGCCGGTTTCATATGCATGTCGGGGTTGCCGACCTCGACAAGTCTATCGCCTTTTATTCGGGGCTGTTCGGCACCGCGCCGAGTGTGACCAAGTCCGATTATGCCAAATGGATGCTCGACGATCCGCGGATCAATTTCGCGATTTCGGTGCGCGACGGGGCGCATCGCGGGATCGAGCATGTCGGTTTGCAGGTCGAGGACGAAGCCGAACTGGCGGCGGTTTATGGCCGCCTGAAGGACGCCGGTGCGCCGGTGCTGGAGGAGGGCGCGACGACCTGTTGCTATGCCAAGTCCGAAAAAAGCTGGATCGCCGATCCCGACGGGGTGGTGTGGGAAGCCTTTCTGACCAACGGCGAAGCGACGGTCTATGGCGACAGCCCCGATTTCGCGCCGCTGGCGTCGGACAATGCCGCCGAGGGCGCGTGCTGCGTTCCGACGATGCCGCAGGCGGCGCCGGTCAAGGTCGGCTGCTGCTGACATGACCGCGGGGGAGGGGCTGAACATATTGGTGCTGTGCACGGGCAATTCGGCGCGCAGCATATTGGGCGAGGCGCTGATTGCCCGCAAGGGCGCGGGCCGGGTGTGCGCGTATAGCGCGGGTAGCCAGCCCAAGGGTGCGCCGCACCCCGGCGCGCTGCGCCTGCTGGCGCGCGAGGGCTATGACGTGGCCGCCTTCCGCTCGAAAAGCTGGGATGAATTTGCCGCTCCGGGCGCGCCGCGCATCGACATCGCGATCACCGTGTGCGGCAACGCGGCGGGTGAGGCGTGCCCCTTGTTTATCGGCGCGCCGGTGCGCGCGCATTGGGGGCTGCCCGATCCCGCCGATGTCGCGGGCGATGCGGCGGCGGTCGATGCCGCCTTTGCCGAGACCTGGCGCCTGCTCGACATGCGGGTGCGCGCGATGCTGGCGCTGCCGCTCGAAACCATGTCCGCGGCCGAGCGACGCGCGGCGCTGAACAGCATCGGCGCGATGGTGGGGGCGGCGTGACGCGCTCGCTCGCCGCCGAGGCGATCGGCAGCTTTTTCCTGTTCGCCACCGTGGTCGGGTCGGGGATCATGGCCGAGACGCTGTCGGGCGGTAATGTCGGGGTCGCGCTGCTCGCCAACGCAATCGCGACCGGGGCGATATTGTTCGTGCTGATCGCGATGCTGGGGCCAATTTCGGGCGCGCATTTCAACCCCGCTGTGACGCTGGTGATGGCGCTCGGTCGCAGCATCGTGCCCCGCACCGCGGTGCTTTATGTTGCTGCACAGCTGGCGGGCGGCATCCTCGGCGTGTGGGCGGCGCATCTGATGTTCGACCTGCCGCTGCTGCAATTTTCGGCAAAGGCGCGCACCGGCGGCGGGCAATGGACGGGCGAGTTTGTCGCGACCTTTGGCCTGATCCTGACGATCCTTGGGACCGTGCGGCATCGCCCCGACTGGGTCGCGCCGAGCGTCGCGCTCTATATCACCGCAGCCTATTGGTTCACCTCCTCGACGAGTTTCGCCAACCCGGCGATCGCCGTCGCACGGAGCCTTTCGGACAGTTTCGCGGGGATCGCGCCCGCTGACGTACCGGCGTTCGTCGCGGCGCAGCTTGGTGGTGCTGTTGCGGCTTGGGCGTGCGGGCGCTGGCTGTTTGCCGGACGGAGTGATGAGACGAAAAGCGACATATAGAGCATGACGGCCTTCATCTGAACCGTAGCCCTGAGCCCATCGAAGGGCGCTTCTCGGCAAGGCGCCCTTCGATGGGCTCAGGGCTACGGTTTCACATTCATTCGATCAACAAACATCCGTTTTCATGGCGTAGCGACGCGGTCAGGCGCCGCGCGGGTTGACCCCGGGCGCTCCCGCCCCCTAGGCATAAGACCATGCCGCACGACACGACCCTGATCGGAACCATCGTTGCGGGGCTTGGCGTTGCGTTCCTGATGGCGGCGCTGGCGCAGCGACTGCGGATTTCGCCGATTGCGGGCTATCTGCTCGCGGGCATCCTCGTCGGCCCGTTCACGCCGGGGTTCGTCGCCGACACCGGGCTGGCGATGCAGCTGGCCGAGATCGGCGTCATCCTGCTGATGTTCGGGGTTGGCCTGCATTTTTCGCTGAAGGACCTGCTGTCGGTCCGCAAGATCGCGGTGCCGGGGGCGATCGCACAGATTGCGGTCGCGTGGGCGCTCGGCATCATGCTCGGGCTGTGGCTCGGCTGGTCGGTCGCGGGCAGCGCGGTGTTCGGGCTGGCGCTGTCGGTCGCCTCGACCGTCGTGCTACTCCGCGCATTGCAGGCGCGCGACATGATCGAGACCGAAAAGGGGCGGATCGCGGTCGGCTGGCTGATCGTCGAAGATCTGGTGATGGTACTCGCGCTGGTGCTGCTCCCCGCGATGTTCGGCGACCGCGGCGATGAAGGCGCCAGCGCGGGATTGCTGCAATCGGCGACGATCGTGCTGTTCAAGGTTGTCGGCTTCGTCGCATTCATGTTTGTCGTCGCGCGGCGCATCCTGCCGTGGGTATTGCACTGGGTCGCGCACACCGGATCGCGCGAGCTGTTTCGTCTCGCAGTGCTGGCGATCGCGCTCGGGGTGGCCTTCGGCGCCGCGGTGATTTTCGACGTATCGTTCGCGCTCGGTGCCTTCTTTGCCGGGATGATCCTCGGCGAAACGCAATTGAGCCGCCGCGCGGCCGAGGAGACATTGCCGCTGCGCGATGCCTTTGCGGTGCTGTTCTTCGTGTCGGTCGGCATGTTGTTCGATCCCAATGTGCTGGTCGAACAGCCGGGGCCGGTGCTGGCGACCGTCGCGATCATCGTCGTCGGCAAATCGCTCGCCGCCTTCGCGCTGGTCCGGGCCTTCGGCCACACGAACCAGACCGCGCTGACGGTGTCGGTGAGCCTCGCGCAGATTGGCGAATTTTCCTTCATCCTGGCGGGGCTGGGGGTGGGGCTGGAGGTGCTGCCCGAAACCGGGCGCGACCTGATCCTGGCAGGCGCCTTGCTGTCGATCCTGGTCAACCCGATCCTGTTCACGCTCGCCGTCAAGCGCGTTCGCTCGGATGCGGCGCCCGGACCCGCAGCGGCGCCTGACGCCGAAGCGCCCGCGCCGTGCAACGCCGGGGTCGTGCTGATCGGATACGGCCGTGTCGGCAGCCATATCGGCGGGCTGATCTGCGGGCGCGGTGAAGGGCTGACCGTGATCGAGGACCAGAAGGACATGGCGGCGGCGGCGCGCGCGGCGGGGGCGACGGTGATCGTCGGCGATGCGACCAAGGAAAGCGTGCTGCGGCAGGCCGGGCTCGACGAGGCGTCGACATTGCTGATCGCGATCCCCGAGGGCGTCGAGGCGGGCGCGATCGTGCGGCGCGCGCGCGCGATCAATCCGAAGCTGGTGATCGTCGCGCGCGCGCATTCGGACGAGGAGGTCGACGATCTGGTGCGCCGCGGCGCCGACCATGTCGTGATGGCCGAACGCGAAACGGCGACGCGGATGGCGGAACGGGCGATGCTGACGTTGGCGTAACTTGTCGTCGCCCCCGCGCAGGCGGGGGCCGCTGGCACCGTTGCGCTACCCCGATAACGGCCCCCGCCTGCGCGGGGGCGACGGATGGGTATTCCCCCGCCGCTTCAACTTCCCTATCGCCACTCACAATGTCTGCCGACCCGCTTCTCCCGCTGCTCAAATCCACCTTCGGTTTCGACGCCTTTCGCGGCCGTCAGGCCGATGTCGTCACCCGCGTGATGGCGGGCGAGCGGACGCTGGCGGTGATGCCGACGGGGGCGGGCAAGTCGCTGACGTATCAACTGCCCGCGGTCGCGCTGCCGGGCTGCGTCGTCGTCGTGTCGCCGCTGATCGCGCTGATGCACGACCAGCTGCGCGGCGCGCGCGCCGCGGGGATCCGCGCTGCGTCGCTGACCAGCGTCGACGCCGATGGCGCCGAAACACGGCAGCGCTACCGCGACGGCGAGCTCGACCTGCTTTATGTGGCGCCCGAACGCGCGACCGGCGAAGGCTTTCGCGCGCTGCTCGAGGCCCGGATGCCGGCGCTGTTCGCGATCGACGAGGCGCATTGCGTGTCGGAATGGGGGCATGATTTCCGCCCCGATTACCGCCTGCTGCGCCCTCTGCTCGATGCCTTTCCGGCGGTGCCGCGGCTCGCGCTGACCGCGACCGCCGACAAGCATACGCGCGAGGATATATTGGTTCAGCTGGGGATTCCCGACGACGGGTTGATCCTTGCCGGGTTCGACCGCCCGAATATTCGTTATGCGATCCGCCCCCGGATCACCCCGGCGCGCCAGCTCGTCGAATTCATCGCCGCCAACCCCGGGCCGGGGATCGTCTATTGCCCGACGCGCAGCGGCACCGAGCGGCTGGCGGAGCAATTGGCGAAGGCGACGGGGCGGTCGGTTGCGGCCTATCACGCCGGGCTCGATGCCGAGCTGCGCGCGCGGGTCCAGCACGATTTCGTCGCGAGCGAAGACGGCATCGTCACCGCGACGGTCGCGTTCGGCATGGGGATCGACAAGCCCGACGTGCGCTTCGTCGCGCACGCCGCGCTGCCCAAATCGATCGAAAGCTATTATCAGGAAACCGGGCGCGCCGGGCGCGACGGCGACCCCGCCGAGGCGATGATGCTGTGGGGCGCCGACGATTTCGCCAAGGCCCGCATGCGGCTTTCCGAACTGCCCGAGGCGCGGGTAGCGGGCGAGCGGATGCGGCTGAACGCGCTCGCGGCGCTGGTCGAAACGGTCGAGTGCCGCCGCGCGCAATTGCTGCGCCATTTCGGCGAAAGCCCGCCGCCGCGTTGCGGCAATTGCGATAATTGCCTCGACCCCGCGGCGCAGATCGACGCGACGGTGCTGGCGCAAAAATTGCTGAGCGCGGTCTATCGCACCGGGCAAAGCTATGGCGCCGGGCATATCGAGGCGGTGCTGACCGGGCGCAGCGACGAACGGATCGCCCAGCGCGGCCATGACAAATTGTCGGTGTTCGGCATCGTCGCGAGCGACGAGGCGCGGTTGATCAAGCCGCTGGTGCGGACCTTGGTGGCGCGCGAGGCGCTCGAAACGACCGAGCATGGCGGGCTGATGCTCGGCCCCACCGCGCGCGCGATGATGAAGGGCGAAGCGGCGGTGCTGATCGCCGAGCCGCCGGTGAAGCGCACCAAGCGCGAGGCGCGGGGCGCGGGCGCGGGGGTTGCTAACCCGATCGGCGATCCGCTGTTCGACGCGCTGCGCGCCACGCGGCGCGAGCTCGCCGCCGAGGCCAATGTGCCGCCCTATGTGATCTTTCACGACGCGGTGCTGCGCGCGATGGCGACCGAGCGGCCCGCGACGCTGGATGCGATGGGCACTATCCCGGGGGTCGGCGTCAAGAAGCTAGAGGCGTGGGGCGATGCGTTTCTGGCGGTGATCCGGCAATTCTGATGGTCGGCATTCGACCGGTTGCGGACGTACGTCATTTCCTCTCTCCCCTAGCCGCAGTTGAGAGGGGGTTTGCGCGTGCTGGCGTCTGCCCCCCCACCAAGCTTCGCTAGCTCCTGACGGAGCAAGCTGCGCTATCCTCTCCCATAAGGGGAGGGGAGCTTGTGGCAGTTTCCCACCGCAAAGCAGCCCGCCACCGGCCGTCGTCGCACCTTCACGCTTGTCAGCAATGGAGCGCGGTTTATACATCCGGCCATGAGCGATTTTCGACCCCTGTCCGCCGACTATAGCGTCGCCCCGCAGATCAGCATCGAGGATGTCGCCGCGGCGAAGGCGGCGGGCTTTGCGATGATCGTTAACAACCGGCCCGACGGCGAAGAACCCGCCGCGCCGCAAGGCGGCGACATCGCCGGGGCCGCCGCCGCCGAAGGGCTCGCCTATGCCGCGATCCCGGTGGGCCATGCGGGGTTCAGCCATCCGCAGCTCGATGCGCTCGACGCGGTGCTGGCGGGGGCAACCGGGCCGGTGCTCGCTTATTGCCGGTCGGGGACGCGCTCGACGCATTTGTGGGCGCTGGCGCGCGCGCGCGCGGGAGAGGATGTCGAGGCGATTTGTGCGGCTGCGGCGGGGGCGGGGTACGACCTGGGGGGGCTGCGCCCGATGCTGGATGCGCTGGCGGGCGAGCGGTGACGCTGGCCGAGCTGATCCAGCTTGGCGGCTCGGTGGTCGCGGTGCTGTGTGTGGTTTGGCTGGTGGGCAAGATGGGGCTCGGCGCCGATCCGCGGATCGAGGACGAGGCGCATGCGATCCGCCTCGCCGAAGAGGCTGAGGTAGGATTTGGCGGGATCGAGGTCGCGCGCGACCGGGCGGGCTTTGCCGCGATCGTCCGCAATGCCGAGGGGCGGCAGATGCTGGTGCGCGCGCATGGCAATCATTTTGCCGCGCGGCCGATCGACGGGCAGGTGATCGGGCGGCTCGACAAGGATTTCCTGACCCTGACGATGCCTGAACGGACGTTCGGCGCGGTGACTTTGCACCTCGGCAAGGATGCCGGGATGTGGGCGGCGCGGATGCGGGATCTGCGCTGTGGATAAGCTGCCCGATCCGGTCACCTATGCGATTCCGGCCTTCATCCTGCTGCTGATCGTCGAAATGATCGTGGCGCGCCGCGCCGACAAAAGCCGGTACGAGGCACGCGATACGCTGAACTCTCTGATGCTCGGCACGGGGAGCCAGGCCGCGAGCGCGCTCGTCGGCGGGATCGTGGTCGCGCTGGCGGTGTGGCTGCACCAGTTCCGCCTGTTCGACATCGGGATCGACTTTAAGGGCTGGTGGTGGGCGTGGATACTCTGCTTCGTCCTCGATGACCTCGCCTATTATGTCTTTCACCGCAGCGCGCACCGGGTGCGCTGGTTCTGGGCGAGCCATGTCATCCACCATTCCAGCCAGCATTATAATCTGTCGACTGCGCTCAGGCAGACCTGGACGGGTTTCATCAGCATTGCCTTCATTTTCCGCCTGCCGCTGTTCCTGATCGGCTTTCCGCCGGCGATGGTGTTCTTCTGCGCGGGGCTCAACCTGATCTACCAATTCTGGATCCATACCGAGGCAATCAAGCGGCTGCCCAAATGGTTCGAGGCGGTGATGAACACGCCGTCGCACCACCGCGTCCATCACGGGGTCAACCCGCGCTACCTCGACGCCAATTATGCCGGGGTGTTCATCATCTGGGACAAGATGTTCGGCAGCTTCGTTCCCGAACGCGATGACGAGCCGGTGCGGTACGGCATCGTCAAGCAGCTCGGCAGCTTCAACATCTTGTGGGCTGCGGTGCATGAGTGGGTTGGGATTGCCAAGGACGTCTGGCACGCGCCGTGGAAGCACAAGCTCAGCTATATGTGGCGTGAACCCGGCTGGAGTCACGACGGCAGCCGCGCGACGAGCGCGATGATCAAGGAACGCTGGGCGGCGGGGCGCGCGAGCGAGGAAGCGGCGGAGTGAGCGTGCAGACGACGGCAAGCCGCATTGCACACTGGAAATATTGGGACATCGTCGCCTTCGTCTCAGGAGGCGTTCCCCCGCTCTTGCTCTTGCTCTCCTTTTACGGCGCAAAGGATTTGGGTGGACTGTGGGGACCGCTGTTTCTTGCGGCGGTTCCACTTTATCTGTTGAGCGCTGTGCTTGCTTGGCGGCGCGGTGATGCGCGGTTGATTGCGGGGGGCTGCGCAACGCTGATGATCGCGCTCGTTCTGATGCTGCCGGCGATTCTGGCATCGGCGTTTCTTCTCGCCACCTGCTTCGCCGGAGATTGCCTCTAATTTGCAAGCCCCTTGCCACGCCGCTTAATGACATTCATGTAAGTCGCGATTGACCACCGGAGCGGTGGCGAGGGGAGCGGCGGATATGGATCAGTTCGACATCATCGTCATCGGCGGCGGCAGCGCGGGGAGCGCGGCGGCCGGGCGGCTCGCCGAGGACGGGACGCGCACGGTGTGCCTGATCGAGGCGGGCGGGACCAATGACGATGTGCGGGTCAAGACGCCGGGGTTCATGCCCTTCATCCCCGAAAAGTCGAACTATCGCTATGACACGCTGCCGCAAAAGGGGCTGAACGGGCGCACCGGATACCAGCCGCGCGGGCGCGGGCTGGGCGGGTCGAGCGCGATCAACGCGATGGTCTATATCCGCGGCCACCAATTCGACTATGACCAGTGGGCGGCGCTGGGCGCGACGGGGTGGAGCTATGCCGACGTGCTGCCTTACTTCAAGCGCAGCGAAGGCAATGAGCGCGGCGGCGATGAATTTCACGGCGGCGACGGACCGCTGAATGTGATGGACCAGCGCTGGCCGAATGTGACGAGCCGCCGCTTCATCGAAAGCGCCGCGGCGCTGCAACTGCCGCGCACCGGCGATTTCAATGGGCCGAACAATGAAGGTTTTGGCCTGTACCAGGTGACGCAGAAGGGCGGCGAACGCTGGTCGGCGGCGCGCGCCTATGTCGAACCGCTGCGCGGGCGCGCCAATTTCGACATCCGCACCGGCGCGCTGGTCGAGAAGATCGTCGTCGAGGATGGGCGTGCGGCGGGCGTCGTGATCCGGCGCGGATCGCAGCGCGAAACGCTGCGCGCGCGGGGCGGGGTTATCCTGTCGGCGGGGGCGTTCGGCAGCCCGCAGATCTTGATGCTGTCAGGGATCGGCCCTGCCGCGCATCTGGCGGAGCAGGGGATCGCGGTAACGCTCGACCGCGCCGCGGTCGGCGACAATCTGCAGGACCATATCGATTATGTGTCGAGCTGGGAAACGCGTTCGACCGACCCGCTGGGCAACAGCCTGGGCGGCACGTGGCGGATGGTGAAGGCGATCTTCGAGCACCGCGCCCGGCGCACCGGCATCATGACGACCTGTTTTGCCGAGGCGGGCGGCTTCTGGAAAACGCGCGCCGACCTGACCGCGCCCGACATCCAATATCATTTCGTCCCCGCGATGCTGGAGGATCATGGGCGGACCAAGGTCAAGGGGCATGGCTTTTCGTGCCACGCCTGTGTGCTGCGCCCCGAAAGCCGCGGCACGGTGCGGCTGGCGTCGGGTGACGCCGCGGCGGCTCCCGCGATCGACCCCGGCTTCCTGACCGACGAGCGCGACATGGCGACTTTAAGGGCCGGGGTGCGGATGATGCACCGCATCGTCGCGGCGCCGCCGCTCGGCGACTATGCGGGGACCGACCGGCACCCGGTGAACCTCGACGACGATGCCGCGCTCGATGCGCTGATCCGCAGCCGCGCCGACACCGTCTATCACCCGGTCGGGACGTGCCGGATGGGGAGGGACGCCGACGCGGTCGTTGATCCGACGCTGAAACTGAACGGCATCGACGGGCTGTGGGTTGCCGACGCGAGCATCATGCCGCGGCTGGTCAGCGGCAACACCAATGCGCCGAGCATCATGATCGGCGAGCGCGCAGCGGATTTTGTGAAGGCGGCGTTGACCTGATTCCCCTCCCTGAAAGGGAGGGGTTAGGGGTGGGTCGCCGCAGGCGCACTCTCATGGTGGAAGGGAGCAGCGAGGCTATGCCTCGCAACCCACCCCCAGCCCC
>JAESFV010000095.1_pt1 | contig 164620 bp, 150 predicted proteins | sample 9269471 | NCBI WGS metagenome assembly JAESFV01 (sample SAMN14502647, study PRJNA617108) | algae metagenome | isolation source: Symplocastrum torsivum CPER-KK1 and co-occurring heterotrophs from... | place: USA: Central Plains Experimental Range, Colorado | collected 2001-01-01
AATAGCCGGCCAGTATTCCGAACAGCAGTCCGAAGAAGAAACCGATCAGGCTCGCGACCACCGCAAGCCGGAGCGTATTGACGACCGCGCGCATCACCTCCTCGGTGACGGAACGTCCCGAGGCGATCGATGTGCCAAGATCGCCGTGCAACGCGTTCCAGATCCAGATGCCGAATTGCACCGGCAGCGGCCGGTCGAAACCGTACGCCTTGCGCATCTGCGCGGCCAGTTCCTGCGAGGCATCCGGCGGCAGCACCGACACCAATGGATCGCCGGGCGCGATATGGACGAGGAGGAAGCAGACCAGAGCCACGGCGATCACCACCGGGATGGCAAGGACGATGCGCTTGACGATATAGACAAGCATCGAAATCTCACTTCCGAACTGGCTTAATTCCAGACTGCCGCGCGTATGTCCGCATCTTATTGTCCCCCAGTCAATGGCCGCCGCGCCGCGTCACGGGCCACTTCCCGCGCAAGCCTCACCGCGCCATCGTGATCGACGAGAAATTCTGGAACCAGTTCTTCGCCTGCACGAAGCCCTTGACCTTGGGGCTCATCGCACGCGGGTTCACGTCGTGAGTGACCATGAGGAACAGTGCATCGTCGACGAATTTCTCATGCACTTTCTGCAGGACCTTGGTCTGCTCCACCGGGTCGAAAGTGGTGCGGATCGCGTCGAACATCTTGTCCATGTCCGGATCGCAATAGTGACCCCAGTTGGTGCCGCTGGGCGGCGCCAGATTGCACTGCAGGTGCCGGATAAAGCCGGTGAACGGGTCCTGGATGAAGTAGCTGTAGTTCATTGCCGAGCCGCCGCGCGTCGACGCATCCTTTGCGCCGGCACGCCAGATATTGATCAGCACGTTCCATTCGACGACTTCGAACGCAACCTGGATTCCCGCCTCCGCCAGGTTCTGCTGCACGAATTCGTTCATGGTGAGCGGCTGCATCTGGCCGGAGCCGGATGTCGAAATCAGAATCTTGGTCTTGAGCGGCTTGCCCGGGCTGTATCCGGCTTCAGCCAGCAGCTTCTTCGCCTGCGCGAGATCGCGCTTCAGCACGAATGACGGCTTGCCGAACCACTGATGACCCGGCGGAAAGAAGCCCTCAGCCGGAATCATCAGGCCGCCAAGCAACTCCTTCATGCCCTCGCGATCGACCGCAAGATTGGCCGCCTTCCGGACGCGGATATCGTTCCACGGCGAGCCTTCGATGCGCGAAAAATGCCAGGTCCAGTTATGCGGATAGGCATTCGCCACGATCTCGAAGCCAGCCTTCTTCAGGGAGGGGATGGCGTCGGGCGATGGCGCCTCGATCCAGTCGACCTGACCCGAACGCAGCGCCGCGACGCGAGTGTTTGCTTCCGGCAATGGCAGCAGAACCAGCCGGTCGAGTTTCGGGCGGCGCGTCTCATCCCAGTATTCCGCGTTCGGCACGAGTTCGGCCCGCTCGCGCGGGACGAACGCCGCCAGCTTCCACGGGCCGGTGCCGGACGGCGTCTTCGCAAACGCATCCCAGCTCTTGCCAACCTTCTCCCACTGGGCCGGCGACGACATCATGATCCACGCGATCTGATACGGCAGGGTGGCGTCGGGAGACTTGGTGGTGATCTCGACCCGGTATTTGTCAATTGCCCGGTAGCTCGCGACCGCCGGGATGCGGGAGCGGCCCTGACCCGACTGCCGGGGATCGAATTGCGGACTGTCGTTCTTCAGGAGCTTGTCGAGATTCCATACCACCGCGTCGGCGGTGAATTCCGAACCATCATGGAATTTCACGCCCTCGCGCAATGTGAAGACCCATTTGGTCTTATCAGCCTCGTCGACGCTCCATTTGGTGGCAAGCCCCGGCGACAATTCGGACGGCTTGTCGGCGGACGAGAGGTCCCAGTTGATGAGCGCATCATAGACCGTGTAGCCCATGAAGCGCTGGCCCTCGCCACCCTGGTCGGTCTGACCGGTGGTGAGCGGGATGTCGGACGCGGTCATGCCGATGCGCAGGACGCCTTGCGCCGACGCGTGCTGTGCGGCGCCGGAGAATACCAATGCAGCCCCGAGCGCGACGATACGGAATCCGATCATAGGCCCTCCCAGACGGTTAGCACTTGCGGCCGCCGCCGCTCCGTTCCAGTGAAAGAGCAAGGCTTGTGCCAAGCGAAATGGAGGACGCGATGCGGCTGTTGCTTCTCAATGCGAATGCCAGCCAGTCCATTACCGATCTGGTGGTGGCCGCCGCCCGGCCACTCGCAAAGCCTGGCACCGAACTGATCGGCGCGACCGGGCGTTTCGGGCCGCGCTATATCGGCACCCGCGCCGCCTATGCGATCGCCAGCCATGCGGCGCTCGACGCCTATGCCGCATTCGGGCAAGGCGCGGACGCGGTGGTGCTCGCCTGTTTCGGCGATCCCGGCCTCGGCGCGCTGCGGGAGGTTGCATCGGTGCCGATTGTCGGAATGGCGGAGGCAGGATGCCGTGCGGCAGCGCAAGGCGGGCGCCGTTTTGCCGTTGTTACCGGCGGTGAGCGCTGGATCCCGATGCTGACCGAATATATCGGCGCGCTCGGCCTGTCGGCGCAGCTCGGTGGGGTGCATGCCGTCGCACCGACCGGCGCGGACATCGCCGCCGACCCCGACGGCAGCGTCGCGCTCCTCGCGGACGGATGCCGGACCGCAGTGAAACGTTTTGACGCGGATGTGGTCGTGCTCGGCGGCGCAGGTCTCGCACCGATCGCCCCGCGTGTCGCGGCAATGCTCGATTTTGCGGTTGTTGACGGGCTTGCTGCGGCGATCACGGCGGCCGAGGCCGCGGTTTCGTCTCCCGACCCGTCCGCATTCCCGGATCGTCTGACCGATCCGCTGCCGGCGGTCGGGCTAACGCCGGAGCTGAATGCGCTGCTGCAGGAGCCGGGTCGTTCGACCTGAATATGGGCAAAGGGCCAGCACCGCGCTCATCGCGCGGTGCTGCCGTACTTCAAGTCAGTTCATCGTCATGGTCGAGAAATCGACGAACCAGCTCTTTGGCTGAACGAAGCCCTTGATCTTGGGCGACATGGCGCGCGGTCCGACGTCATGCGCGACATAGAGAAACGCCGCTTCGTCGACGGAACGTTCATGCAGCGCAGCCAGCGCCTTGTCGCGCTCCGCCGGATCGAAGGCGACACGCACCGCTGCGACCAGCTTGTCGTATTCCGGGTCGTTGATGAAGCCCCAGTTGTTCGAGACCGGAGGCGCCATCTTGGAATCCAGGAACCGGATCATGGCGAAGAAAGGATCCATCGCCGCATAGGTCACGTTGGTGGCGTGCGAGCCGCGTGCGGATTCATCCTTCGCACCCTTGCGCCAGTTGGTGAACAGCGTGTTCCATTCGATCACGTCGAGCTCGACATCGAAGAAACACTCCGCAAGGCTCTGCTGGATGAACTCGTTCATCGGCAACGGCAGCATCTGGCCGGAGCCCGACGCCGAAGTCTGGGTCTTCACCTTCAAACGCTTCGCTTTCGAGAAGCCGGCTTCGGTCATCAGCTTGCGGGCCTGTTCCGGATCGTACTTGATCTGGAATTTCGGATTGCCGCGCCACGGATGACCGGGCTCGAAGGTGCCGCTCGCCGGCGCCATCAGCCCGCCGAGCAGTCCGTCCTTCATCGCGTTGCGATCGATGCAGAGATTCGCGGCCTTGCGGACCCGGATGTCGTTCCACGGCGAGCCTTCGATACGGCTGAACTGCCACGGCCAGACATGCGGCTGCTCGTTCGCCTGAATGACGAAGCCGCGCTGCTTGATCTGCGGCAGCGCGTCGGGCGACGGATTTTCGATCCAGTCGACCTGCCCCGACAGCAGCGCCGCCGTGCGGGCATTGGCTTCCGGCATCGGCAGGAGAACGAGCTTGTCCACCTTCGGCCGGCGCGCCGGATTCCAGTACGTGTCGTTCTTCACAAGCTCGAGCCGCTCGCGCGGCACGAAGCTCGCCATCTTCCAGGGCCCGGTGCCGGACGCATTGCGCGCGAAGGCATCCCAGGCCTGCTTCGCCTTTTCCTTCGGATCGGTGGCGCTGGCCGCGTCATAAAGCTTCTGCCAGTGCGCAGGCGACGCCATGAACAGATTCGTCAGATTGATCGGCAACAGCGATTCCGGCGCCGATGTCGTCAGTTCCACGGTCATGTCATCGATCTTGCGGGCGCTGCGCAAGGTCGGCATGCGCGAGGCGGTGACGCCGACCTGGCTCGCATCGAAATGCGGCGCGTCCTGCTTCAGCACCTTCTCGACATTCCAGACCACGGCATCGGCGTTGAAGTCGGAGCCGTCGTGGAATTTCACGCCGGGCCGCAGCTTGAAGATCCATTTGGTATTGTCGGTGGGCGACACCGCCCATTCCGTCGCAAGACCGGGGATGATCACGCTCGGCTTTTCAGCCGAGGACAGATCCCAGAGAGTCAGACCCTCATACATGGTGTTGCCGGTGAAGCGGTTGCCTTCGAACCCCTGGTCCGGCTGGCCGAGGGTGCGCGGGATATCCGCCGCGGTCATGCCGATCCGCACCGTGGACTGGGCGGAGGCCGGGCTGGCAAACACAGCCAGCACACTCGCAACGGCGAAAGCCGGACCGAATTTCAGAACAGACAGTGATCTCAACATGTTTCTCCCCTAGGACGCGAACCGTTGGAAGGCTGACAAGTCGAAGCATCAAGGAATGTGCCAGTTGCGAAAACGCGCTCTGGCACGCGGCAGACGGCACCTTGGCCGCGAGGCTAAGCAGCGCCTGCCTATTGATTGAGCAGAGTGTAGAGAAAGCGCGGCGGACAACAAGCCGGATCGCTGAAGGCCTGATCAATTTCAGCGCCGACCCCAAGGCCTGGCGGGCAAGCGAGGAGAACGGGAGGGATGCAGCACCGCTTCCGGTGCGGCATACCGCCCGCCCGGCTATCCCTGCCGGCTGGCGCGCTGGCTTTACCATCGTTCCGATCCCTTGCGCGGCGCTTGAGACCATGTTCGGGTTGGACCTATACCCGCCGCCCCCTCCCGCGAATTGATGCCCGGTCACCCTGTCTCATGAACGAACGAACCGCGTCGCCGCACACTCTCGGCAACCTCGCGATCGATCCGGATCGTCTGTGGGACGACATCATGGAGACTGCCGCGTTCGGTGCGACCGCGAAGGGCGGCATCTGCCGCCTCACGCTCAGCGAGGAGGATCGCAAGGTTCGCGACTGGTTCAAAGCGCGCGCGGAATCGCTCGGGTGCCACGTCACGGTCGACGACATGGGCAATATGTTCGCCCGGATGGAAGGCGGCCGCAAAGATATTCCGCCGATTGCGATGGGGAGCCATCTCGACACCCAGCCGACCGGCGGCAAGTTCGACGGCGTGCTCGGCGTGCTGTCGGCACTCGAGGTTCTGCGCACGTTGCGCAATGCCGGTTACCAGACCTACGCACCGATCGAGGTGATCAATTTCACCAATGAGGAAGGCTCGCGGTTTGCACCGGCCCTGATTGCGTCAGGCGTATTCGGTGGAGTGTTCGACCGCGCCTATGCTGTGGCGCAGAAAGACCGCGGCGGCATGACCTTCGGTGAGGCACTTGAGGGCATCGGCTATCGTGGACCGGAGCGCTGCGGCGATCATCCGCTATCGGCTTATTTCGAACTGCATATCGAGCAAGGCCCGATCCTCGAGCGCGAGAGTTGCGACGTCGGCGTGGTGATCGGCGCCCAGGGCGTGCGCTGGTTCGACGCCACCATGATCGGTCAGGACGCCCACACCGGGGCGACGCCCATGACCATGCGAAAGAATGCCCTGGTCGGAACCGCGCGCATGATCGAGGCGGTGGATCGCATCGCGAAACACCATCCGCCTTTCGCGGTGGGGACCGTGGGCTCACTCGAGGTGAAACCGAACTCACGTAATGTGGTCCCGGGCGAGACCTTTTACACCATCGACCTTCGGCATCCGGAAATTCCGGTGCTGGAGGACATGGAGGCTAAGATCCGCCAGGCGTTCGATTCGACATTGCGCGAGCTCGACCTCACCGGCACTCTGACGCGCATCTGGGAACAGCCGCCGGTGGCTTTCGACCCGGCCTGTCTCGGCGCAATCCGCAGCGCCGTCGCGCGGACCGGCTTCAGCGCGCGGGACATCGTGTCGGGTGCCGGCCACGATGCGGTGTATGTGTCGCGCGTCGCACCCTCGGCAATGATCTTTGCGCCGTGCAAGGACGGCATCAGCCACAACGAGGCGGAATTCTCTTCGCTCGAACAATGCGGCAAGGCCGCCCAAGTGCTGCTGCTGAGCGTGCTGGAATACGACAGGCAACTGGCTGCGGCGAACACCAGGTAGCGGCCACGAAAAGCTAACGCGGCAGCGTCATCGATTGTCCTCTGCCGCCGCAAGCGTCGTTCCTGCCGCGCCTACAGAGACTTGACGCCTCGGATCGCGAACTGCCTGGCGATAATCTGTCGGACTCATATGCCGATGCTTGAGGAAGACCCGGGCCAGGACCTGGTTCGACGAGTACCCGACGTCGTGTGCGATCTCTGTCACAGGACGATCCGTCATCTCGAGAAGCTCGCAGGCTTTCTCCAGTCGCAATCGTGTCAGGTAAACTCGCGGCGGCACGCCCGAGCTTTGCTTGAACATGCGTGCGAAGTGAAATGGTGAGAGCTGCGCCTCGATCAGCGGCATGGCGGGCCCGTAACGATCGGGTTCGGACGCTACGGGCCGAACCAGATCCTGAAGGAGACCATGGCCGTACATGACACCATGGTGATCCTAAAAGGAACAATCACTGTTTCCGATGAGCACGGATCGGTGACAGCCGGTCCCGGCGAGATTATCGCCATGCAACAAGGAGACAGGGTGACAATCCGTTCGCACGGCGACGACGTCGTGACGGCCTACGTCACCTACCCTCATTGGCAACAGCCTGACGCATGATCGCAAGACGGCACCCTATTCAAGCAAATACCGGAAGGAGACGCGCAATGACGAGCATGTGGCCCACCCTTGATTATCTCAGCTGGCGCGAGACCTGTTCAGCTCTGCATCTTTATCTGCAGATCGTCGGCAAATACCGGCTGGCGCATTCGCCGTGGCTCAACCATTCCTGGAATGCGACCTTCTACGTCACGCCGCGCGGCCTGACATCGTCCCCGATCCCCGACGGTCCGGGCATCGAGATTGTGTTCGATCTGCATGAACACAAGGTCGTCGGCACCTGCGGCAATGGCAAACAGGCGTCGTTCCCGCTCGGCTCGACCACGGTCGCGGATTTCCGCGCGCATGTCATACAGATGATCGCCGACCTCGGCGGCACGCCGACCTTCAGCGACAATCCGAACGAGGTGCCCAACCCCGTTCCGTTCAGCGAGGATCATCGCGACCGGCCCTATGACCGTGACGCCGTGCAGCGCTACCATCAGGCCTTGGTGGCGGTCGACAGGGTCTTCACCCGGTTCCGGACATCCTTTGTCGGGAAGTCCAGTCCGGTTCACTTGTTCTGGGGAGCTCTGGATCTGGCGGTCACCCGCTTCTCGGGACGGCGTGCGCCGCTTCACCCCGCCGGTATCCCGACCCTGCCGGACGATGTGGCGCAGGAAGCCTACGACCGGGAAGTGTCTTCGGCGGGCTTCTGGCCGGGTGGAAACGGCATCGACTATCCCGCCTTCTATGCTTACGCCTACCCGGCCCCGAACGGTTATCGGGACGCGGCGGTCCGGCCCGATGCAGCGTTCTGGAGCGACAGCCTTTCCGAATTCATGCTGCCTTACGATGCCGTACAGTCCGACGCCGATCCCGATGCAGCGCTGATGGCGTTTCTCGTGTCGACCTACGAGGCCGCAGCCGACCTTGGAGCATGGGACCGCGACCTGCTCGAATGTGCGCCGGGGCAGCCGCGAAAGGTGCGCGCGGCGGATGCCGAACGTCCGAACAATCCGCCCGCGGCCGTGGATGGCACGGTTGAGCGGGACGATGGCCCATCGAAGGGCCGCTACCGGCTGGTCATCGACGGCGCCGAGGCTGAGATGACCTACAGCCGCGCCGGCGACAAGCTGATCATCATCGACCACACGGAAGTTCCGGCGGCGTTGCGTGGCCGCAAGGTCGGAGAGCGGCTGGTCCGACAGGCGATCGAGGATGCAAGACGCGATGGCGTCGCCATCATCCCGCTCTGCCCGTTTGCGAAGGCGCAGATTGATCGCCGTCCGGAATGGCAGGACGTGTTGCGACAGTCCCAGAGTTGACGACGACCGAACCCAGCAAGTGGCGCGATGGTCGCGGGACGCCACCCCTGAGCACCGGGCGCAGCATGCGAGATAATCTGTCGTCCCGGCTCCTCGGGACCAGGGGCGTATTCACCTTCAGATCATCTTCAGTTGACTAGGCGGTCCACAGGCCATTCAACTCGCGATCGGCGTGACGAAAAGTCGCGGTGCTCTCTCTATCCGGCAACCCGGACCGGCAGAGGCGAAACATGTGCACCGCGTCACTGATCAAATCAGCCTCACGACGCGGTGCCACGCCTCTCCTAGTCCATACCCGGCACAAATGGTTACGTGTATTGACTCTTTTACTTCTATCATAGAGTAATATTGACTAACCAGTTAACATAAAAGGTTTGCCTCGCATGCTCCCGGGGGCCTCCATGAGGGCAGAGAACGTGTATCTGGACGGGCTCCCTCTCAAGGTCAGCGCGCGCCATTGCGCTCTTCTTGTCATCGATGTTCAAAACGACTTCGCGGCGACAGGCGGGTTTTTTCATCAGGTGGGGGCCGATGTTGCGCCGCTTCAGAACCGTGTCATTCCGAATATTAACCGCCTGATTGATTCTGCACGCCGAGCCGGCGTGGCAGTCATCTTCATCAAGTCGCACTACGATGCCCAATATCTCTCCGCACCAATGCGCGAACGAAACGCGCGGCTTGGAATGACCATGCCGCGTTGCCTGGACGGCTCATGGGGCGCAGAGCTTTGTGGCGTCACGCCGGCCGAAAGCGAGCCCGTTGTTATAAAGCACCGGTACAGCGCCGTACTGGGCAGCAATTTGTGCGACGTTCTGAAAGAGCGCGGAATCCAGAGCCTTCTGCTGACGGGCATCGCGACGGATACCTGTGTCGAGTCCACAGGACGGGACGCCTATTTCCTTGATTATTACGTGACGCTCGTGGCCGATTGTTGTGGCGCTGCAAGCACGGCGGACCACAACGCCACGCTGCCGCGCTTTAATCGCGACTACGGACCGGTCGTGACCGCGAGCGACGTCATCGCGATCTGGGATGGAGTGGACGGTACCGACGTTTCCAAGCGCACGGTGGCTCCCGCCGCGAACTGATGAGCACCGCGAAATGTCGATCTATCAGTCCGTGCTCCGTCCCGTCTTATTCAAACTGTCGGCTGACCGGAGTCATGAGATCGGCCGGGTCGCCTTGCGCTGGAGTGCCCCGTGGAAGGTCGCATCTGCGCTGGGCGGCCTGTCCCGCACGTATCCTGAACTGCGGACGACCTTTGCCGGTGTTGCACTGGATAGCCCTGTTGGGCTCGCGGCGGGCTTCGACAAGGACGGCGATCTGATAGAGGCGCTCTCCTGCCTTGGGTTTGGCTTCGTCTCGATCGGCTCGATCATGCCGGAGCCGCGCTACGGCAATCCGTTCCCGCGAATCGTGCGTTGGCCGGAGCGTGAAGCCATCCTGGATTCCATGGGCGTGCCAAGTAAGGGGCGCGCCTATGCGATCGAACGTCTGAAGGCAACGCGCAGCCACAAGGTGCCTGTGTTCGCGAATGTTGGCGGCTTCACCTCCGACACGCTGGCTGACGGCGTATTGGCTGTTCGACCTTATGCGGACGCGGTCGAAATCAGCCTGATGTGTCCGAATGTTCTCGCGGCCGGCGAGCGGTTTGACGAACTTGCGATGCTGCGCGGCGTGCTCGACCGGGTGCCGGATGGACGTGGTTCGCTGATTGTCCGTGTACCCAATGACACCACGTCAGCGCACGACCGCTTCGCGGAACTGGTCGAGATTTGCGTTGCTGCGGGAATAGGCGGCCTCAAGGTCGGCGGTGGTTACGCTATGTCGGAACCAAGACTTGGATCCGGACGCGGCACGGTCCACGGACGAGTCATTTTCGAGCGAGCGCTGGAAAACGTCGAGCGCGCTGCCGGCTTCGCAAAGGGACGTATTCCGATCAAGGGGAACGGCGGCATCAGCAGCGCGCAGGACGTGCTCGCCATGCGCCGGGCTGGTGCCGTGTGTGTCGATCTTTATTCCGCCTTTATCTATCGCGGCGCGACAATCGCGCGTGACATCAATCGGGATCTCGCGAAGGCGCTCTCCGGCGGAGCTCGGTCGTCGACGGTATCGCCTGCCACAACGACGCGCAGGATCGGAGACGTTGCGCAATGACGCTTCCACCGGCGAGTCGGTGAATATCGTGCCCCATCACAGGACGCTGCGCATCCCCCGCAATCGCGGCTTTGGCCTGCGAATTGCTTTGCCACGCCGGGATCGAGCGCTGCTCGCTGGTCGTCGCCGACCGCTGGCTGGGGAGTCGCACAGCATGAAAGCTGACCAACAAAAATGATTGTCGACAAGGACGTGCCAATCACCGTCAGTGACGGTGCCGTATTGCGGGCAAATGTTTACCGGCCTGCGGCTGCGGGCCGCTATCCCGTCCTGATGGCGATGGGAATCTACGGCAAGGATGTCCATTTCGAAGACGGCTATCGTGCACCATGGGACAAGCTGCTGACGCTCAATCCAGATATCGCGCGCAACGGTTCGTCCGGCCGGTATCTGCGCTGGGAGTTAATCGATCCGGAGCGATGGGTTCCGGATGGCTATGTGGTCATCGCGGTCGATTCGCGCGGAAGTGGAAAGTCCCCGGGCTATCTCGACCCGCTGTCGCCGCACGAGACGCGAGACTATTATGACGCGATCGAATGGGCCGCGGCGCAGGATTGGTCTACGGGGAAGGTCGGCCTGATCGGCATCTCCTACTACTCGATCAAACAATGGCAGGTTGCGGCATTGCGGCCACCGCATCTGGCGGCGATCTGCCCGTGGGAAGGCGGCTCCGACCTTTATAGGGACTGGAGCCATCACGGCGGCATTTTGAGCAATGTGTTTCCGGAAGCATGGCTCCCGCGCCAGGTTCTGCCAAACCAGAATGGCAATGCGTCGACTGCTCATCGGGACCGCGAGACAAATGACATTACGACGGGCGAGCCGCTATCGCCGGAAATGCTTCCGTTCAACCGCGCAGATCATCTCCGTGACCTGCTCGAACACCCACTCGACGACGCGTGGTTTCGCGCGCGCAGCCCGAACCTCCCGAGGATAGAGGTGCCGGTCTATTCCGCGGGCAATTGGGGCGGCGCGGGGTTGCATCTGCGCGGCAATGTCGAAGGCTATCTGCGCGCCGGATCAAAGCAGAAATGGCTGGACATGCATGTCGGCACACATTTCGAGAGCTTCTATCTCCCGCGCTACATCGAACGCCAGAAGAAGTTCTTCGCGCATTTTCTGAAAGGCGAAGACAACGGCTGGTCCAGCGAGCCGCCGATCCGTCTTGAAATTCGCGGCCACGATGGCGTGACCGTCCGTCATGAGCATGAGTGGCCACTTGCCCGGACGCAATGGAAACGTTTCCATTTGAACGCGCAGGATCGCAGCCTCGCTCTCTCCATGCCCGACAGCGCAACCCAGGTCGAATATCTGCCGCTTGGCGACGGCGTGGATTTCAGCACCGCGCCGTTTGCCGAGACGACCGAGTTCACCGGGCCATTGATGGCGCGACTGTGGGTGGCATCGACAACGACCGACCTGGACATCTTTGCGTCGCTGCGCATGTTCGCACCGGACGGCACGGAAGTGGTGTTTACAGGCGCAAGCGATATCGCACCAGTGGCACGCGGCTGGCTTCGTGCGTCGCATCGCAAACTCGACCCGACGATGTCGACGCCGTATCGCCCCTACCATGCACATGATGAGATCCAGAAGCTGGTTCCCGGTCAGCTCTATCCGCTAGACGTCGAACTCTGGCCGACCAGCATCGTGTTCCCCAAAGGTTATCGCATGGTGTTGACGTTGAGCGGCCGGGATCTGGAGTTGGGTGGCGTGCCCGGACGTATTCTGCACAATCATACGGTTGATCGCCCGCACCAGGAGTTTTCCGGCACGGTCACCATCGTCAGCGGTCCTGGCCGCGAATCCTACCTGCTGCTGCCGCAGATTCCCGCCGATGCGGAAGGCGGCGCAAAATGAAGCTTCCCCAATTCGACTATGCATCGCCACAATCGCTGGATGAAGCGATCGCGTTGCTCACGACGCATGACGGTGCGAAGGTTTTGTCGGGTGGCCAGAGTCTGCTTCCGATCATGGCGTTCCGGATGTCCTACCCGTCCTTGCTTGTCGACTTGCAACGGATCGAGGGACTGAATCGAATTACAATCTCCAATGAGGGTGTCAGGCTCGGCGCACGCGTGCGCTGGTGCGACATCGAAATCAGCCGTGATCTGAAGGATGCACACCCGCTCATCCCCGAGATGATCTCCCATGTCGCACATTTCCAGATACGCCATCGCGGTACGGTTGGCGGGAGTCTCGCTCATGCCGATCCCTCGGCTGAAATGCCTGGGCTCGCAGTCGTGTGCGATTGCAACATCGTCGTACGGGGCAGCGCTGGCGAGCGAACCATCGCCGCAGCCGACTTCTTCAAGGGCTCGCTGGAGACCGCGCTTGCCCATAACGAGATCATTGTCGAAATCCGCTTCCCGCCGTGGCGTTCGAAGCGCCGGTGGGGCTTTCAGGAATTCGCACGGCGACGAGGCGACTTCGCCATTGCCGGCATCGCTGCCTATTTCGATCTCGACCCGGATGGCCGTATGATCGATGCGCATGTCGGCGCGATCGGCGTCGCCGACACACCGCAGCGCCTGCCGACAGTCGAGGCCTGCCTGAACGGTCATCGCATGAGCGACGACGTGATCACCCAGGCGAAGCACGCCGCGCGTAAAGCTATCTCTGAGCCGCTCCACGATCTTCACGCGGCAGCGGACTATCGGGTCGCGCTGCTGGCGACATTGACGGAGCGGGTGTTGCGGAGCGCCATGAGCGAGGAACGGTCGTGACGAACGTTTGCTTTGAATTGAACGGCGAGAGCGTCAGGGTGGATGTCGAGCCGCGTATGACGCTCGGCGACTGCATCCGACACAAGTTGAAGAAGACGGGCACGCATATTGGTTGTGAGCATGGCGTTTGCGGCGCATGCACGATTATCGTCGATGGTGATGCCGTGCGATCCTGCCTGATGCTTGCCGTCCAAGCGAATGGTCGAAAGATCGTCACCGTCGAGGGGCTTTCCAACGACGAGGAGTTGACGCCGCTGCAAACCGCATTTCGTGAGCATCACGCCCTGCAATGTGGCTTCTGCACGCCGGGCTTCATCACGACGGCGCACAATTTGCTGACCAAGGAGCCTTGGGCCAGCGAGGAGCGGATCCGGGAAGTTCTGTCCGGGAATGTCTGTCGTTGCACGGGCTACATCGCTATCGTTGAAGCGGTAATGGCAGCGCGGCCGGCCTACCAGAATGGTGCGATCGAGGCCCCGAGATGAACGAGCAAGGTCCGTTCGTAGGTCGCCCGATCCAGCGCGTCGAGGACCTTCGGCTTCTGCGCGGGAAGGGCCGGTATGTGGACGATATCGAGCGCGAGGGGCAGCTGCATGCGGCGATTCTGCGCAGCTCCGTCGCGCACGGGATCATTCGGGAGATCGACGCAAGTGCAGCGCGGAAGCTCCCGGGCGTTCATGCGGTCATCACAGCCGCTGATCTCGGCGACGTCGTGCCACGCATACCGGTCCGGCTGTTTCCAAACGAGGCGATGAAGCCGTTCCATCAGCCGGTCATGGCATCGGACAAGGTGCGGTTTGTCGGCGAGCCCCTTGCCCTGGTCGTCGCCGACACACCTGCAATCGCCGAAGACGCGCTTGAACTCATCGTCGTTGATATCGATCAATTGCCGGCGGTGTCCCAACTGGCCGTGGCAGACTCTGCGGCTGAATTATTCGAAGGCCACCCGGACAATCGGGCTTTCGACTATCGCGTCCGGCGCGGCGACGCGACAGCAACCTTTGCCTCTGCCGACTATACGCGTCGCGAGAGACTTTATGTGCACAGACATACCGGCATCACCCTGGAGACGCGGGGTGTCGTTTCGGAGTGGGATCAGGCCGCCGGAAAAATGACCTGCTGGGGCGCGACCAAGGTGCCGTTCGCGAACCGAAAGATCCTCGCGACGCTCATGGGGTTGCCGGAGGACGCGGTCGAGATGATTGAAGGCGACGCAGGTGGAAGCTTTGGCGTTCGCGGTGAATTTTTCCCTGAGGATTTTCTGATACCGTTCGCTGCGAAGAAATTGGGGCGGCCGGTGAAATGGATCGAAGATCGGCGCGAGCACTTGCTTGCCGTGACCCATGCCCGCGATATCACTTGCGACCTGGCGATCGCCTGCAGCAAGGACGGACGCGTCCTGGCGATGCAAGCCGAGACTTACGTCGACGTCGGTGCATATTTCCGGACCTCGACGACGATCACACCGCGCAATGTCGGTCAGTTCATCCCGGGTCCTTATCGGGTGCCGCATTATTCCGCGGATGTTGCGGTCATGATGTCGAACAAATCGCCATCGGGAACCTATCGCGGACCCGGGCGATTCGAAGCGGATTTCTTTCGTGAGCGGATGTTCGATCTTGCGGCGAAAGATCTTGGCATCGACCGGGTCGAGTTTCGGCGCCGAAACCTTCTGTCGGAGGCGGAGCTTCCGCATGCGATGCCCGCAATCGAGCCGGATCCGGTGGTCACGGAGCTGGATAGCGGCGCCTATGAGCACTTAATGGATCTATGTCTCAACAAGATTGGCTGGCACGAAAAGCAGTCGTTACAAGGCAAGCTGATCGACGGCCGCTATCACGGTCTTGCGGTCGCCTGCTTCGTCGAAGGCGGCGCAGCCGGGCCGCGTGAGAACGCCAGGATGGTGCTCGAAGACGACGGGTCAGTATCGGTTTACGTCGGCTCGTCAGCTGTCGGCCAAGGCGTCCAGACCATCCTGATGCAGATTGCGGCTGACGCGCTCGAACTGCCGATGGAAAGGGTGCGGCTGTTTCACGGCTCGACCACCTATGTGAAGGAAGGGTGGGGATCGTACCATTCCCGTTCGACGGTGATGGGTGGGAACGCGATTCTCATGGCCGCCGGTGAATTGATCGCGCAAATCAAATCCGCCGCCGCCGACGTGCTGCAATGCAGCCCGGACGAGGTGTCGTACAAATCAGGCGTCGTGACCTCCGATAAGGGCGGCAGTGTCGACCTCGACGGTCTTGGCGGCAGCGGCATCGCTTACGAAGCTACCTTCTCCAACAGCAAGCACACATACACCTATGGTAGTCACGCGGTTCACCTGACCGTCGATCCAGGCACCGGCCATATCGAATTCCTGGATTATGTGGCATTCGAGGACGCCGGCCGCATCATCAATCCGCTGACCTTGCATGGCCAGGCCATAGGTTCGATTGTGCAAGGCCTCGGTGGCACGCTTCTCGAACAATTCGTCTATGACGCCGAGGGCCAGATGCTGTCCGGTTCGCTGGCCGATTATCTGGTGCCGCTCGCCACGGACTTTCCCAATATCCGGTCGCAGTCGCTCGAATTGCGGCCGTCGCCGAACCATCCGCTCGGTGCGAAGGGCGCGGGCGAAGGCGGCACCATTCCGGTCGGCGGCGTCGTTGCCAATGCGGTCGCGGCAGCCCTGTCGACGCTCGAGGTCCAGCCGTTATCGCTTCCGCTGTCGCCGGATCGGGTATGGCGGCTGATCGACACCGCGCAAGGAGACGCAGCACGTGCGTAGTGTCGCAGCCGACCCACGACGGTTAGCATCGGGGAATCGCGGCTGCGGATTTCCGTTGACGGCACAGGGCCTTGAGGGAGCTTTCCGGTTCGGAATGTGAGCGGCATGGCTCTTGCTTTCGCCACGTGGAGCAGTTGACCAACTGGTTAGTCATAAGCGACAAGCGAGTGGGAGCAGGAGACTTTGATGAAAAACCTTCGATGGTTGGGAGGAGTCTGAGATGAAGATCAAATTGAACCGTCGGCAATTCGCTGGTGGCATGGCCGCCGCCGTCGCGATGCCAAGCATCGTCGGCGCCCAGTCGGCCAAGACGGTGACGTGTGTCAGCGACTGGATCCACAACGGACCGAATTCCGGCTTCCCGATCGCGATCGAGAAGGGCTTCTTCGCCAAGGAAGGCCTCAACGTGACCCTGAACCAGGGCAAGGGCTCGGCCAGCACGGCTCAGATCATCGGCAGCAATGCCGCGCAATTCGGCTTCTCTGATGGCTATGTCGTCGGCAACAGCGTTGCCAAGGGCATGAACATCAAGATGGTTGGAGCCGTGTTCCGCAGCAATCCGGCGGCCGTCATCCTTCTCGAGGATTCGCCGATTCGCGAGCCGAAAGACCTGATCGGCAAGACCATCGGTATTTCGACCGGCGCGGCGCAGTTCCAGCAATGGCCGGCCTTCGTCAAAGGTGCAAAACTGGGAATGGACCAGATCCGCGTCGTCAACGTGGATCCCGCGGGCGCCGGCCCGGCGCTGGTATCCGGCAAGGTCGATGCGATCGCCGGCTTTGCGCAGGGCTACGTTCCCGGCATCGAAGTGCAGGCGAAAAAGAAATGCCGCCTGTTCTGGTATTCCGACTATGGTGCGAAATCGGTCAGCAACGGCGTGATTGTTAATCAGGAGACGCTGAAGGATCCGGAATTGATCCGGGCATTCCTGCGGGCGTCCCTCCGCGGCTTCCTCTACGGCCGCGCGAATCCGGACGAACTGGCGGAGGTCATCAAGAAGTACAGCCCGTCGGTCGATCCGGAGGTCACGAAGCGTCAGGCACAATTGTCGTGGCGGACCTGGATCACGCCCAACACCAAGGGCAAGGAACTGGGCTGGATGTCGGACCAGGACTGGAATGACACCGTCGACACCCTCAAGAACTACGGCGGCGTGACCACGCCGCTCGAGGCTGCACAGATCTACACGAATGATTTTGTGCCGACGGGCGCGGAATACATTCCGCCGCAAACGTCCTGATCGTCGCGGAACGTGCGGCAGGATGCGCTCAGGACGCTTCTGCCGCACGGACCGGGAAAACCGCGCCCGATTGTGTCGGGGGAGGATTGGAGCAAACAAGTATGTCCGGATTGACGGCCACGGCGGAAATGCCCGCGAACTCGACCATGCACGCGGCAGCCGAGAGCTATCTCGCGGTCGACAATCTGAGCAAGATTTACGTCACAGACGAAGGAACGGTTCGCGCGCTCGACCGCGTCTCCCTCGAACAGCGGCGTGGCGAATTCGTTTCGATTGTCGGACCGAGCGGTTGCGGCAAGAGCACTCTGCTGATGATCGCGGCCGGCCTGACGTCCTTGTCCGACGGGGAGGTTCGGGTTAATGGCGCGCCGGTCGTCGGGCCTCGAACCGATGTCGGTATCGTTTTCCAGAATCACGTTCTGCTCGACTGGCGTACGGCGCTTGAGAACGTGATGCTGCAGGCGGAGGCGCGCAAGCTCGATCGCGAGGCGTCCGAGACACGCGCGCGCCAACTGCTGAAGGCGGTCGGGCTCGAAGGTTTCGAAAACAAATACCCGAAGTCGCTCTCGGGCGGCATGAAGCAGCGGGTATCGATCTGCCGCGCCCTCATTCACAACCCGCCGCATCTGCTGATGGATGAGCCGTTCGGCGCACTCGATGCGTTGACCCGGGACCAGCTCGTACTCGACCTGCAGAAGATCTGCTCCGAGCTGAGCATGACGATCCTGTTCATCACTCACAGCATTGCCGAGGCAGTATTCCTGTCGGACCGCGTCATTGTCATGACACCGCGGCCCGGAAAGATCGACCGCGTTATCGATATCGATCTGCCGCGGCCGCGGACGCTGGCAATGCGGGATTCGCCCAAATTCGCTGGGTACAGCCGGGAAATTCTCGATATCTTTCTGGCGCGCGGCGTCTTGCGGGAAAATTGAGAGAACAGGAAGGCCCATCCGATGGCTGATGTTGTCACAACCGTGTCGATCGAGCAGGTTGAAGAGAAGGTTAAACGGCAGAAGCTGGCGCTGCGGAAGCGCGAGCGCAGGGCCGAGTTCGTCTATCCATTGCTGGTTGCTGCCGGCCTGTTGCTGCTGTGGGAGGTCGGGATACGGGCCTTTGGCGTGCCGGAATACTTGTTCCCGACGCCGAGCGCGATCATCGCAACGACCGCGAAGAACTGGACATTGCTGCTGAACGGAACGTGGATCACGACGATTGAGATCCTGCTCGGATATTTTGCCAGTATCGTGATCGGCGTGCCGCTGGCGCTGGCGATCTTCCATTGGCCGGTCTTTGCCAAGTCGATCTATCCGCTGCTGATTTCCACGCAAGCGATGCCAAAGGTGGCGGTGGCGCCTCTCCTGGTGGTCTGGTTCGGCTTCGGTCTGTTGCCAAAGGTGCTGATTGCTTTCCTGATCGCGTTTTTTCCGATCGTCATCAACACCATCGTCGGGCTGGCCTCTCTCGAGCGCGAGAAGATCCATCTGGCTCAATCCATGGGACTGTCGCGCTTCGACACCTTCCGCCTGATCCGTCTTCCGCACGCACTCCCGTCACTGTTTGCAGGACTGAAGATCTCAATCACCCTTGCCGTGGTCGGCGCGGTCGTCGGCGAGTTCGTCGGTGGCGATGGAGGACTGGGCTATCAGCTGATGGTCGCCAATGGCGCGATGGACACCCCGTTGTTGTTTGCCGGCATTGTCGTGCTGACCGTTCTCGGTCTTGTGCTGTTCTGGATGGTCGAGGCCGTCGAGCGATGGGCTATGCCGTACCAGGATCGGACCACGGGCATGAGCATCTCAAGCTAAAGAGACCGTCCTGCGGGTTGCTTAAAATCGTTATCCCATCGGGCGACAGGCGTTTGACGGCGCCCGCCGCGACGGGATCGCTATTGTGCCGCTGCGGCCGTTCGCAAGAGCCCAGATTGATTGCCATCCGAGCAGGACGTGTGGCGCGTCAAAATCCTGGCAAAGCAGAAGGAGATTGCCACGCCCCGTCTTCTTGTAGCGACGCTTTGTCCTATGCCTGCGCCCGAATGCCTATGAACTTGATCTGCGACAGTTCCTCCATGGCGTAGACGACGCCTTCGCGGCCAATGCCGCTCTGCTTCACGCCGCCGAACGGATACATATCGAGGCGGAAACGGCTGGCTTCGTTGATCCATAGCGATCCGACATCCATTTCGTCGGCAAAGCGCAACGCGTGCGAGAGGCTTTGCGTGAACACCGCACCCTGCAGACCGAAGTCGGAGTCATTCGCAAGTTCAAGCGCCTCGTCGATCGTATCGAACGGTATGACCACAACGATCGGGCCGAATACCTCCTCCCGCCACATCCGACTGTCGCGCGAGGGATTTACCAGAATGCCGGGTGACACCGTCGCGCCATCGATCTGCGGCTGCAACGCGCAGGATGCGCCTTTTTTAATGGTGTCCTCGACCATGCTCATGACGCGCTGCGCCGCCGCCAGATGCACCATCGGTCCGACATCCGTGGCCGGATCCGATGCCTGACCGACCTTCATCGCCCTCGCCGCAGAGACGAACAACGGCAGGAACTCGTCCAGCACGGAGCGCTGGATCAACACGCGCTGCGCCGAGATGCATTGCTGGCCACTGGCCTCGAAACCTGCCGATGCAATGCGCGATGCAGCAAATTTCAGGTCGGCATCGGCGAGAACGATGTTGGCGGCGTTCGAACCGAGTTCGGCGAGAAACTTCTTGGCGCCGGCCGCGCGAACCAGATCGTTGCCGGCCGCCGTTCCGCCGGTGAACGATACCGCATCGACGTCGGAATGAGCCGCGAGCGCCAGCGCCGTCTCGCGGTCACCGGTCACGACATTGAACAGCCCCTCCGGCCAGCCGGCCTGCAGGAACAGTTCGGCGATCCGCGTGGCAACGCGGCTGCCAGACAGCGCCGGCTTCACCACGATCGCATTGCCGACAGCGACCGCCGGCGCAACCTTCTGGAGCAACAGGTTGACCGGCGCATTGAACGGCGTGATGCCGCCAACCACGCCATACGGCACGCGCTTGGTAAATCCGGTGAGCCCCCTGCCCGACGCGACGGCATCCAGCGGCAGCACCTCGCCTCTGAGTTGAGATACCGCAGCGATGCAGGCCTCCAGAAAGTCGCATCCGCGATTGGCCTCAAACGTCGCCGCCTTGATCGGTTTGCCGACGTCCTCACAGATCAGCTTCGCAATTTCCGGCGCTGCGCCGCGCAGCGCATCCGATGCCTGCTTCAGCAAGACCATCCGGTCGTGAATGCTCGACGACTTGAACTTGCGGAACGCCGCCCGCGAGGACGCAACTGCAGCGGTCACCCCGGCCTCGCCGCTTTCGACGATATTTCCCGTGTGGACGCCATCCTGCGGGCGCACAAACACCGTCACGTGGGGCTTTTTTGTCTGGTCATAGCCGGGAATGAAAGGGCCGACCGTAAAAGGAGAAGCTGATTGTTGCACGTCACCGTCCTTCTGAACTGACTCTGTGTCTTCAACAGACTGCGGCCGAACTGTCGTATGCCGGCTGCTGATGTGGCAGGGCGAGCTGCTCGATCAGAGCGCCGCACCGATACTCAGATTTTCAGCAGGCGCTTCGCATTGCCCGACAGAATCCTGTCCTTGTCGCAATCAGACAGGCCGCACTCCCTCATCCATTTGACCCCGGCGACGTTCGACGCGTAAGGCCAGTCAACGGAGAAAAGGACGCGGTCGATACCGATCTCATCGATGCAGCATCGCATGGCCGGCGTTGAGAAGAAGCCGCTGGTCGTCAGGTAGAAGTGCTCGGAGAAGACATCGCGAAAATTCTTCATCGGCGTATCGCGGCTCAGCGCCTCGTTGATCCGGGCAATCTGATAGGGGATAGTTTCGCCGAGGTGACCGAGAATGATCTTGAGCTGCGGATAGGCCTCGAAAACGCCGCTCAGCACCAACCGCATCGCCTGCGTGCCGGTCTCGACCATGAAACCCCATCCTGCGCGAACAAACATAGGATGGGTCTCGGCGTAGCCCCTGTAATAGGTCGTCATGATGGCCGGATGCGGATCCGCAGGATGCAGATAGATCGGCACATCCAGCGCCGCCGCCCGCTCAAAAATCGGCCAATAGCGGATGTCGTCGAGAAACGGCCCTTCGGTCAGACTGTTGATCATTCCGCCCTTGAAACCGAGGGTCTTCACCGCGCGTTCGAGCTCATCCGCACCGGCTGGCGCATCTGATGTCGGCACCGCAGCAAATCCGGCGAACCGGCTTGGATGCCGCTGGATGGCCGCGGCAAGACGATCGTTTGCGTGCCGCGCCCAGGATACGGCGTCTGCATCTCTCACACCTTGTGCACCCGGCGGCGCGTGGGAGATGACCTGGAGGTCGATCCCGGCTTCGTTCATCTCCGCGATGCGCTGATCGCCGAGATCCATCATCCGCTGCAGAAACGGAGTATCGGGACGCGGCTGGTGCCGCGGCGCATCCGCGTGCGCATTCCAGTCACTATCGAAATAATGCTCTTCGAGGGCGATGATCATGTAACGTTCTTGTTTCCCGTTGCTTTCTTTTACGTCGCGCCCGGTCGCGAAGCCCTGAAAGGGCGCTTTGGGTACGGTTCTCCCTCGGCCGGCAATGCCCGCGCTCAGCATCGCTGACGACGATTGGATCAGCCCTGATAAGGACGAAAGCGGATTACAGCCTGAGGCTGATCGCGTTGCCGCGCTGCACCGCCTTCACATCACTCGCAGACGTGATGCCGCCCCGTCCCCTGATCGGTTGACCTCAACCGGAACAAACGGCCGGCCGGCTTCCAAAGCGCGGTGGGAGAATGGGCGCCCTTGCAGCGCCTTGTCTCCCGCCCCTGCCTGGTTCACCGGCCTCCCGCCGCCATCCTTCAAGCTTCCAAGATGCCTGCCGTCACGCCCTCATACCGCCATCTCTGTTGACTGTTTGGTCTACACACATCGTTTCATACGTCATTTTGAGTGTCAATTCATGCGCGGCGCAACTTTTAACGTGACGCGATCAACCATATGCCTCGCGGATCGCCCACAGGCCGCCTCCCGCATACGGAGGTGGCCTAAGGGAGGCAAAAACTAACAGCCCTGATGCGCATTTTTTGCTCGCGCTGCATACGAAAATGGCGGGGCTTTTAGCTGCCGCGTCAGTCATTTTGCACGCCATATTCGTTATCCGTGGGGCGTTCAGCGGCGACTGGAGATCCGAAGAGTTTCCTTCAGAATCTCATGGCATGGCGCACAGCCAAAACGCGTCTCGCAATCTCTTCTCGTCGCGAAATATGGACCAAAAGGCCTGCGCGCGCGGCAGCCGCGCCAAACGATTCGCCTCCTCTATTTGACTAACTGTTCAGTCAGCAATAGCATCTTGCTCGCCCCTTCACGGCATCGTCCGGCAATCTGGAATCAGGCTTGCATGGGTGTGGCGCAGCTTTCGGGGAACTCAGGATTTCGAAGACGGCCTCCGCGATTAAGGACGTGAAGCGGGTGCGGTGCCTTCTGGATTTTTCATGTCACATCGTTCGCGATGCTTAGGGGCCGGAGGAGGAAAAATCGCATTATGTCTGCCACTGGCACCGTTCGTTACGAAGATGGAGGCAAGCGGACTGTTCTCTCGAGCATTCTCACGCATACCGAGCAAGTTCAGAACCTTCTGCTGGGCCTCATTGTCCCGGTCGCATTTCTGGCCCTCTGGTGGACGGTCGTTGCCTTGGGTGTTTTCCCGAAGACAGTCCTGCCCTCACCTGAATCCGTCGCGATCGCACTGTTTGAATGGGCCTTCGGCGACAGATCGGGGGGCGATTATTCCGGCACGCTCACGAGCGCCATATACGCCAGCGGTCAGCGGGTTCTCGCAGGTTATGCAATCGCGGTGACGCTCGGAATTCTGATCGGCGTGCCGACCGGCGCCTACAAGATCATGGGAAAGCTTCTCGATCCGTTCATTCATCTGCTGCGGCCGATTCCCGTCACCGCCTGGGTTCCGCTGTCCCTCGTCTTTTTTGGCTTCGGCTTTGGGGGCGCCATCTTCCTCGTCGCATTGGGGTCGTTCTTTCCAATCGTCGTCAACACGATCGAAGGGGTCCGCGGCGCCAACCGGAGCCTGGTGAAGGTCGGGCGCATGCTCGGCGCATCCGATCTGAAGCTGCTCTGGTTCTTCATCCTGCCCGCCTCCCTGCCCTCGGTATTCGTCGGGTTGCGTCTGGGCATGGGCATTTCATGGGTTCTGATCATCGTGGCGGAGATGATGAGTGTGAAGTCCGGCATCGGCTACACGCTGCTGGACGCCTATTCGTTCGGCCGCTTCGATGTCGTCATCGCCGCCATGATCATGCTCGGCGTGATGGGATTCTTGTCCGACCGGGTCATCGTTGCCATCCAGGCAAAAGTGCTGCGCTGGCACCGGGAGATCAGCATCCATGCCGAATAGTCAAAGCGTCGTCAGCTGCGTCAACCTGCAGCGCACGTTTCACTCCAAAGAAGCCGGCGCCAACCGTGTCCTTCAGAATATCAACTTCGAGATGAAACGGGGTGAGTTTGTCGTTCTGATCGGCCCTTCCGGATGCGGCAAGTCGACATTGCTCAACATCATCGCCGGCTTCGACAAGCCGACATCCGGGAGCGCCATGATCGACGGACGGCCGATCGATGGCCCGGGTCCCGACAAGGCGATGGTGTTCCAGGATTATGCCCTGTTGCCGTGGCTGAATGCCCGCGAGAATGTGGAGATCGGCCTGCGGATGCAGAACATTCCGGCGGAGCAGCGCCGGAAAACCGCGCTGGAATTCCTCGATCTCGTTGGCCTTTCCGAAGCGGCCGAGCGTCCGTCCTACAAGCTCTCCGGCGGCATGCAGCAGCGCGTCTCCATCGCTCGCGCCCTCGCTCTGAAACCGAAGGTTCTGCTGATGGACGAGCCATTCGGCGCGCTCGACGCCTTCCAACGGGCGATCATGCACAAGGAGCTGGCACGTATTTGGAAGGCTACGCACGCATCGATCATTTTCGTCACACACAGCCTCGAGGAGGCAGTCTTCCTCGGCGAGCGCGTGATTGCGATGACTCCAAAGGCGGTCGGCCTGACAGGCGAACTGCGCATCGACATGCCACGGCCGCGCGATGCCCTTTCGCCGGAATTCGCGTCGATGAAGCGCCAGCTATTCCAGATGCTGACCGCGCATCTGCCCGAGCAGACCGAGATCTTCGCGGAGTGACCGATCCCAGCCGCTCGTCCCGCTACAAGTGAAAGGATAAACTCCATGCCCCCCATTCAAGCAGCGATCAGACATCTCAGGTTGAGCCGGCGTGCGTTCGCCCTCGGCGCAGGCCTGACCCTGGCCCTCGGTGTCTCGCAGAGTTACGCGCAGACCACCCCTCCGGATCTCGGCACCATCACCGTTGGCTACACCAAGACCATCGCTGCGCTCTCGACCATGGTCGCAGAGCGGCTCGCTCCCAAATACGGCTTGAAAATCGAATCCGTCACCTTCAACAACGCTGTCGACGTGACCACGGCCATGGTCAACGGGCAGATTGACATCGGCATTCTGACGGCTGCGCATGTCATCCGATCGATCGACACAAATCTCGATTTTGTGGAGATCGCCGGCAATTCCCGCGGCAATGTCAGCATCATTGCCGCTGCCAAGCTCGGCCTGAAGCCTGGCGACTGGAAGGGGCTGCTCGAAGCGACGAAGAAGAAAAAGCTTCGCATCGCCTCCTCCCGCGGTTCGATCAATGAACTTCTGTCGATCGCGGCATTCGTTCAGAACGGTCTCGACGTCGACAAGGATTTCGATCTTGTCAATATCGCCAGCTTCGCTCAGCACGCACAGGCGCTCCGCTCCGGGGAGTTCGATCTGGTTTTCTCCACCGAACCCAGCGGCTCGCTGATGGTCGACGAAGGCATCGGCATCCGTTTCTCCAGGAGCGACATCACGCCGGCCGGTGGGGTCCACACCAATTATACGGTGCGGCGCGACTGGCTCGAAAAGAACCCTGCCAAGGCGAAGGCATTCCTCAAAGTCATGCGCGAAGCCACCGCTTGGCTGAATGAGGACAAGGCCAGAACTTTGGTCGAAGCCCGCAAAAGCTTTCCGATGAAGCCCGAGGCGCTCGCGCTCGCCCTTGAGCAGAACAGGTGGGACATGGACGTCGCCCTCACCGAGACTCAGGCACTCGCCAAGATCGGCGCCGATCGCAAGTATGTCTCCCGCGATGTCTCCGCAGATCTGCCGAAAGTATTGAACGACTCGATGCTGAAAGAGGTGATCGCCGGAAAGTAAGGCCCCGGCGCGAAAGCAGCCGCAGCACGTAGCCGCTGCTTTCGCGCAAGAAAAGACGCAACACAGGTTATCGGAAAAGCCATGGCGGATGGATCGAAAAAATTGCGTCTGGCGGCGGTTCAGGCCGCGCCGGTCTTCCTCGACCGGCAAGCATCGATTGAGAAGGCCTGCCGCCTGATCCGCGAGGCCGGCGCAGCCGGCGCGGATGTTGTCGGCTTTCCGGAAGGCTTCATCCCGACCCATCCCGGCTGGTTCAATTATATCAACGGCGTCGGGGCGCGGTCGCTGCAGTATTCCAAACGATTGTTTCAGAACGCCGTGGAAATACCGAGCCCCGCCACGGACGCATTATGCCGCGCCTGTCGCGACGCCAACGTCATGGCGGTCGTCGGCATGAACGAGAAGCGGTCCGGTACGACGGCCACCCTTTGGAACACCCAGCTCTTTATTTCCAAGGCGGGGGAGATACTCGGCAAGCACCAGAAGCTGGTGCCTACCAACGGCGAGCGTCTGGTTCATACCGGCGGACACGGCGACACGCTCCGCGCTGTGCAGACAGAGTTCGGTGCTGTCAGCGGCCTGATCTGCGGCGAGAACTCGAACCCGCTTGCGATCTTTGCGCTCGCGACCGAATACCCCGTGATTCATGTCGCGGCGTGGCCGGCGCATTTCAGCCCGGCTTCGGACATGCAGGACAGTTCGATCCTGGCCGCGCGCAGCCTGGCCTACCAGCTCAAGGCTTTCGTCATCAGTTCCTGCGCAATCGTCACCGACGAATTGATCGAAGCCTATGGCCCCTCGCAGGACGATCGCGAGCAGCTCGAAAGGCTGAAAGGCCTTGGCGGCACCTGCATCGTCGGTCCGCGGGGCAAGGTCATTGCAGGGCCCATGGAGGCCGGGGAAGGCATCCTTTATTGCGACATTGATACCGAGGACGTGATTGTCCCCAAAATGATCCATGACTTTGCCGGCCACTATAACCGGCCGGATGTTTTCTCGGTCACCATCAATGGCAGCGAACCGCGCTTGCTGACGCGGCATCACGGCAACGATCCGGCCACGATCCACCGTGAAGCCAGACTTGCTCACGATCTGGATACGCCGATCCAGGAAGAGCAAACCTACTATCTTGAGGGGCCGAACCCCGACCGCTCCTGAACGGCTCTGCCGGCGGCAGCGTTCAATGCTCGTCGATAAAGCGCAGAATCGCCTGGCCGAGAACCTCTTCAGACGTATTCATATGCGCGATGATGGACGTGTGATTGTGCTCCTTGAGCCAAAGAACAGGCGGCGCAACGCCCTTGGCGTCGGCCAGCCGATACGCAAGCTCAAGACAATACACGTCGATCAGCGGATTCTCGAATTCCGCCATGGCGACGAATGTCGGTACGCTGCTGGCATTGACATGCGTGATCGGCGTCACCTGGTCGTAGACGCTGGGATCTGAACCATAATACGCTTCCACGCGCCTGGCATTCGGGTTGTCACTGCGATTGTCAGCACGCACGCGGCCGCTGACGACGATCAGACCCGCCAGCCCGGGGCCGCCCTCGGACTGCAGGCTCCTGTTATAGGCATAGCTGCCGACATGCGCGCCGCCGGCTGAGTGCCCCATCAAGAAGATGCGTCCGGGATCCACACCGAGTTCGGCAGCGTTCGCGCGCATCCAATGCACGATCTTGGCGATATCATGCGTGGCCTCCGGATAGACCGCATCCGGAGCCAAGCGGTATCCCGAATTGATGCCGACGACACCGTGTCGCGCGAAGTAATGCAGGACGTTCGCGTAGACTTCGTCGCTCCGGTTCCGGGAGCCTTCGGTGAAGGCTCCTCCATGAACGAAAACCAGACCCGGACGCCCCTGTTCCCGGATGCGGAGGTTCGTCCGCGGCCGAAACAGATCGAATTGCTGCCGCTCATGCGGGCCATAACTGATGTGGGATTCCACGTCAGCGTCCTTGGGAGCGCGAGCAAGAACTTCGCTGAAGCGTTCAATCATGAGCCTGATATGGCCACGCGTATCGGTCGCCCATTTCGGACCGATCTCTGCCATCAACTTGCGCAGGTCGTCAGGAATATCGGGAAGGGATGTCATTAAGGCCTCGGTGCCGTCCAATGGTGGCAGGCAGTGGCCAGCACTCATCATTTAGCCACTTTACATAAGAAAGACCGCGGCAGGATAGCAGCTTGTCCCGCCGCAGCCTTGCATTTGTCGCCCCGTCAGTTTCCTTTCGTTCCCGACGCTTTGACCACTTCGGCCCACTTGTCGGTTTCAGCCTTCAGGAATTTGCGAAGCTCCGCCTCGTCAGTCGTACCGGGTACGGAGCCAAGATCGCTCAAACGCTTGACGATGTCCGGCGACTTCAGGACGTTGCCGATCTCGCTACGCAATTTTGCCAGAACTGGCGCAGGTGTCTTGACCGGAGCCACGACCGCGACCCAGGAGGCGGCGTCGTAACCCTTCAGACCTTGCTCGGAGATTGTCGGCAAATCCGACAGCGCGGCCGGACGCTTGAGCCCGGCATTGCCGATAGCACGAACACGGCCGCCGCTGATCTGCGACAGGCTGGACGGCAGGAGGTCGAAGAACATCTGGATGTGACCGCCGACAAGGTCATTCATTGCCGCCGCCGTTCCCTTGTAGGGAACGTGAACAATGTCGACGCCAGCCATGCTCTTGAAAAGCTCGCCAGCCAGATGCGGTATCGAGCCGACACCGGCCGAACCGAAGCTCACCTTGCCGGGATTGGCCTTGGCATAGGCAATCAACTCGGGAACGGTCTTGATCGGCAGGTTGTTGTTGACCATCAACACCACGGGCGTGACGGCAAAGAGCCCGACCGGAGCAAAGTCCTTGTCCGGATCGTAGGGCATGTTGTTGTAGAGATACTGATTGATGACCAGCGGCCCCGGCGCCGTATGCAGCAGCGTGTAACCGTCGGCCTCTGCCTTCGCCACCGAGTCCGACCCGATATTTCCGCCCGCGCCGCCGCGGTTCTCGACAATGAATTGCTGTCCGGTCTGGTCCGAAAGCTTCTGCGCCAATATGCGTGCAGTGGCATCCACCGTACCACCGGCGAGGAACGGAACGACAATACGAACCGGCCGATCAGGAAAAGCCTGAACGATGGCTGGCGCAACACTTACCGCCAGCGAAAGCAGGGCGGTGGTGAAAAGACGATGCATACGGCTCATTCTCGAGACACTCCTGACCGGTTTGAGCAATAATATTTGGCCCATGCCGAGCACCCTCGGATGGCCAGTGGGCGGCACCACGATTTCTGCAGACCACCCTTTCTCGACGACAACGACAGACGATCGACGCGAATTGCGACGCAAAAATCCGATGCGCGCCCTCACATTCTGCCGCCCGAGGGAATGGACATGCAGCAGACCGCAATTACTCTGAATAAAATTCTATGCACAGTTGACCGCACAGTCAACATTAAGACGCCGCAATCTGCGGCTTGTCGGGCAATTGCCCAGAACACTCGACAGGACGCTTAAATTGTGAAGGCCGCTTTGACCAAAAAATCAGCGACAGGGCGGCCGGGCTAGCCGGCTGCGCGCGTCTTCTTGTCCGCAGTGATCATCGCCGTCGGGTCGACCACGCAGTGAAGAAGCACGAGATGCGTGACGTGATCGAGCCATTCCTCACGGGACTTCTCGGAGGTGAGATCCCGCCCAAGCGCGATTTCAAGCGTGAACTGATTTGAAAGGTAGTGATAGCAGAGCGACGAGAGCGTCATGTACAGCAGCCGCGCATCGATCGAAGGGCGAAAGATGCCGTCGCTCCGACCACGCTCCAGGATAAACTGGATCGTGTCGACGAGCGGCGTGTAGAGGTAACGGATCTGGCCGGATTTCCGCAGATACTTGCCGCGATGCTTGTTCTCCTCATTCATCAACCGGATGGCATGAGGATTGGTTTCAAAAGCATGAAAGGTGTGGTGGACGAGTTGCTGCATCGCCTTGATCGGGTCACTCGCCCTGACACTGATATCCTTCTGTTGTTCGCGCAGGAGCTCGTAGGTGCGGTCGAGAGCGGCGATGAAAAGCCCCTCCTTCGACTTGAAATAATAATAGAGCATATTCTTGCTGACGCGCGATCGCTCGGCGATACGGTCGACACGCGCGCCTTCAAAACCGATACGAGAGAATTCCTCGATCGCCTGTTTCAGAATTCGCTCGCGAACGCGCGTCGGATTCCCGCTTCGCTGCGCCACGTCACTTCTCCTGCCAACCGCCCTGACTTCATTGCTCAGCGATTCGCGGAGTTGTCAATGTGGCAGCCGTCTGCCCATCGCCGTCGTGGGGCGATACAGCATCATTCGCCGGTCGCCACAAGCCAGCCACGACCGTCAGGCAGCACCTTGCGCCACCTTGGCGTCCTCCACCAATTGCCAGATTTTCGGCGGAGACAGCGGCAATTCATTCGGCTTCACGTTGAGATGCGACAACGCATCGGCAATGGCGTTGGCCATGATCCCGCCCGTTGGGATCAGCGCGCCCTCGCCCGCCCCTTTCGCACCCAGCGGATTGTTGGGACAGGGCTTCAGTTCGAGCGTGATCGATCGGAGATTGGGGAAGTCGAACGCGGTCGGCAGCAGGTAGTCGGCAAAGGATCCGGTCAGCAACTGGCCCTGATCGTCGTAAATCAGGTGCTCGAGGAATGCACCGCCCAACCCCTGCACCATCGAACCGATGGCCTGCCCATGCAGCGTCAGTGGATTGATCATGCGGCCGACATCCTCGACCGACAGATAATCCAGGACCTTGACGTGTCCCGTACCAGGGTCGACCGCAACATGTGCAGCCTGCGTGCCATACGCCCAAGTGTATTTCTTGTTGAAGAAGGCCGCCTCAACTTCGATCGGCGCATCCGACAATTCACTGAACTCGCGGACCTTGCCGTTATGGCTCGCGTGCTCGCCTTCGATCGCCACCTGGTCGACGGCACATCCGAAGTGCGATGCCGCCAGTTCGCGGATCTTCTGCTTGAGCTTGTCCGCCGCCAGCAAAATCGCAGATCCTCCCATGACGGTCGATCGTGAGTGATAGGCGCCGTAACCGTCCTTCACATGGCTGGTGGAGCCGTGAAAGATCGTGATCTTCTCATACGGCATCTCCATCGCGTCGGCGGCGATCTGCCCCATAATCGTCTCGAGGCCCTGCCCAACCGAAGACGAGCCCATATAGACCGAGAGCCTGCCGTCGGTCTCGAGAACAAGGCGCACCTCCTCCTTCGGTCCGGCTGCACCGCCTTCGATGAAACTGCCGACGGCGAGACCGTGGTAATAGCCATCGATCTCCCTGCCGCGCAGCTTGCTCTTTTCCGCCCAGTTGAATTCCTTGATGCACCGATCAAAAACCGCGTGATAGTCGCCGCTGTCGAGTTCGGTCGAACTGTCATAGGGCGTGATCGACGCCAGCGGATATGGCATCTGCGCGTCGGCGACGAGGTTGCGCCGCCTGATTTCAAGCCGGTCCATGCCGAGATCTCTCGCGATCAGATCGATCATCCGCTCGCGGGCGAAATCCGTCTCGAAGCGCCCCGGCCCCCGATAGGTCCCACTGGGCGTCTTGTTAGTCGTCAGCATCGCGCTTTTGATATCGATGTGCTCGAAGCAATAGGGGCCTGACATGTACTGAGCGACATTGCGCGGGCCAACCGATCCGTTGGTCCGTATGTAAGCGCCGACATCGGCCCAGACCTGTCCGCGGATACCCACGAATGTGCCGTCGTTATTGACCGCAAACTCCACGTCGCATTCGATATCGCGCGCGTGGTTTGCACTCATCATGTGCTCACGGCGGTCCTCGATCCATTTCACCGGCCGGTTGACCAGCTTGGCCGCGGCCGGGATCAGATAATCTTCCGGATAAAACTCACCGCGCGAGCCGAAGCCTCCGCCGACATCGACCTCGATCAGATCGACCGCTTCGACATCGAGCCCCAATGCGGCCGCCAATGTGCGTCTGTTGTGCCAGGCCGTTTTCGCGGCGCCCCAGACCGTAAGCTTCTGCGCTTCAGCATTCCACTCAGCCACGAAGCCGCGCGGCTCCATGAACATCGCCGCATGGCGCTGTACCCTGAACTGATCGCGATAGATGCGATCGGCTTTCGCAAAAGCCTCGTCGGTATTGCTTCCCTTAAAGGCATGCCACGTGATTGCAACGTTCGAGCCATGATCCTCGAACAGGATCGCTTCCTTCGCTTCAACCTGCGTCCGGTTGGTCACAGCCGGAATAGCCTCGATTTCGAGGGCAATATGATCCAGCGCGTCTTCAGCCTGGGCCGCCGATTCTGCGATGACGACGGCGATGGGCTCACCGACATAGCGAACCTTGTTGAACGCCAGGACCGGCTGATGAAACGGCTCGAGCTGCGGTAAAGGCTGCAGGCGCAAGGGGATCAGCGGCACGGCATCGCCGAGATCCGCCGCCGTTAGAACGCGATGCACGCCCGGCATCGCCTCTGCAGCGCTGGCATCGATCGATCTGATGAATCCGTGAGCGATCGAACTGCGCAGAATAACGGCGTGAAGCTGACCTGGCCGATTCATGTCGGAGACATACGTGCCGCGCCCGCGCAGCATACGCAGGTCCTCGACCCGCTCCAGAGGCCGGCCGATATAGGTATTGTGAACGGTCATGACGCGGCCTTGTGTCGGTAATGGCTGCGGGCTTCCAGAACCGCCTCGACGATGGGAACATAACCGGTGCAGCGGCACAGATTGCCCGACAGCACGTCCCTGATGCGATCTTCATCTGCATCCGGTTCGTTGGTCAGCAGCGCGTGAGCGGTCGTGATGAAACCAGGGGTGCAAAAACCGCACTGAAGAGCGTGGTGCTTGCGAAAGGCGGCCTGCAGCGGCGACAGTTCATCACCCGACAGGCCTTCGACTGTTATGACCTGCTCTCCCTCCGCCTGCACCGCAAGCATGAGGCACGCTCGAACAGCCTCACCATTCACGAGCACTGTGCACGCCCCGCAAACCCCGTGCTCACAACCGACGTGAGTGCCCGTCTGGCAAAGATCGTCACGGATACAATCGGCCAGCGTCGTGCGTGCCTCAACGTCGACTTCGACGGACTTTCCGTTGATCTCAAACTTTACCTGCGTCACGTTCAGGAATCCCTCGTCACCGATTGTCTAAGACCGCGCTCGAGCAAGGTCGCGATCAACGAGCGCCGATACGCTGCGGGCGCATGGATATCCGACGGCGGTTCGACCACCTCGCGCGTCTTGTTCACAGCGGCCGCGATGGTCTGCTCACTCAGGCCGCTGCCGTTCAAAACTGCTTCGACCGCCGTCAGACGGATCGGGCGGTCGGCGACACCGATGGCGCCGATATGCACATTGGCGGCACGGCCAGCCGAATCCAGATCGTAAAACAGCGCAACACCGGCCATCGCGAAATCGCCCTTGCGGCGCGCGAATTCGAGGAACGCCCAGCGCCGATCGGCAGGCCATGCCGGCAAATGAACCTGCGTGAGGATTTCGTCCGGCGCCAATGTTGTCTGAAGCGGGCCGGTGAAGAAATCGGTCGCGATTTCGGTACGAGTCCCGGCTTCGCCGACGATCGTCAGCACTGCATTGCACGTCACCGCAATGCCCGGCATTTCTGCCGACGGATCCGCATGCGCCAGCGAGCCGCCCACCGTACCACGATTGCGCACCTGGTAATGCGCGATATGTTCGACGGCTTTCGCCAGCAACGGGTGGTGTTGCTGCAGGCGCCGATCAGCCTCGATGTCGCACCATCGCACCTTTGCACCGAGGCGGACGCCGTCATCGCCAATCGCAATCGTGTCCAGGCCCTTGAGCCGCTTCAGATCGACGAGCAAATCCGGGGCGGCAAGACGGAACGCCAGCATCGGCATCAGGCTCTGCCCGCCCGAAATCACTTTTCCATTGCCGTCCGAGGACGCAAGCAATTTTACCGCCTCCTCGAGTGTGGACGGCGCGACATATTCAAATGCAGGAGGCTTCATTCTTTGCTCGCAACCCCGAGACAGCACGAAAGCCGACGCGGTGCAGTTCGGACAGGCCGATTGTCATCGGCCGCACCGACTGCACCGCACGTTCGGTTATGATGCTTTCAAATGCCGATCGCGATTTTTGTAGAGCTCGTCGTCGGCATATCCCATCGTTTCAGGCTTGCCGCGACCCAGCATCACCTGGAAGTAGACCGGCTCAAGGCTGTTGTTATCGTAGCCGTGGATGACGCCGGCAGGGCAGGAAATGCATTCCCACGGCCCCAGACGCTTCGAGATCTTGTTTCCAGCCTCGTCCTGAACGAACACGTCGAGGTGGCCTTTGAGCACGAAGAAAACTTCCTCGACCTCGTGCGTATGCGCGGCATTGCCCTGCCCCGGCGGCACAAACATGATGGATAGCGTGAAATTTCCTGCCGGAATGGCCGCCGTATCGTTGTGCTTCCCGGAGCCGCCGGCGCCGATGAAACGATGCTGCGCGCGCTTGAAACCTTCAATCTTCGCGTCCTCGAATGCAGCCCAGTCCGCCTTGCGATCGGCAAACCGTGCAACATAGCGGCCCATGATCTCCTCGAGCGATGCATTCTCGAGTTCCTTCGGACGAGGATGCCTTGCGATAGCCATGTCATTCTCCTGTCGACTTCACTTCCGGCCCGGCGGCGCTGCAGCCGTCACGATTGGCTGCAGACATGCGCACGGACACTGATCGGCTGCCCCGCAAGACTGCAAAGGCCATTCCATGGTGAAATTAATCTTAGTTGACCATGCAGTCAACATTTGTGAGCGGCCGGATCTGGATTGATCAACGGACGAGATGTGGCGCAGGAAAGCCATTTCTGCAGGCCACTCCGCGCCGCGCATGGGCTCAGCCTTGCAATGCCCCAGGTCCTTGGCAAAGGTTTTGGCATTCAATTGGCTGAACTGCCAAGTCGCGTTCCGCGGCAAGACGACCGCTTGCTGTGCCACAAACTAACGCGCGGTGTTCCAACTGATCCGGTCGCCCCGTGACTTGAAGAACCCGAACACCGGCTGGACCCGACAGGCTGAGGGAAAGGATTTGTTCAAGCCGCGCTGCTGGCGCCGCTCAATAATGATGCAGGAGACTTGCGCACTTGGCTGGCGGCGTCGGTTCAGTCCGGGACCGTCACAGATACCGCTTCAGCTCCGCCGCCGCCTCTTCCGGCTTGCGCTTGAGATTGAAGGGCGCGACGAAACGGCCCTCCTTGTCCATGAGATAGACCAGCGCGGTGTGATCCATGGTGTAGCCGCCGCCATCGAGCGGGATCTTCTTGGAGTAGACGCGATAGGCCTTCTCCATCGCCGCCACCGCGGCCGGATTGCCGGTCAGCCCGCGCAGCCGCGGATCGAAGCTCGACAGATATTCCTTGAGGATCGCCGGCGTATCGCGCTCCGGATCGACCGAGACAAAATAGGCCTGCAACTTGTCGGCGTCGCGGCCGAGCGCCTTGTAGAGCTGCGTCATGTCGAACAAGGCGGTCGGGCAGATATCCGGGCAATGCGTGAAGCCGAAAAACATCAGCGACGGCTTGCCCTTCAGGTCGGCCTCGGTCACGGGCTTGCCGGTCTGGTCCACCAGGCTGAACGGGCCGCCGATCGCCGATGGCGCCGGGATCGGGGTTGGCAGCCTCCCGGCCACCATGAAAATCGCCACGGAGAAAATCGCCAGCCCGCCCAGGAAGGCAGCAATGACGGTGACGATGCGCGTGGTCTGCTGGGTCATTGGCGGGTCACCTAGGCGAGACAGAAACGGCTCAGAAACACGCCGCAATCCCCGCGCGCACGATTTCGAAAAACACCGTCGTCCCGTAATAGACCCACAACGCGCAGGCCAGGGCAACCAATGCGCCGAAGGCAAGCCCCACCGCGAGCAGCGGCCAGGAGAGGCGGCCAGAAGCCGCGTTCGGCAGGGTTTCGGACATGACAGCCAGATAAGCGCAGTCGGGGTCCGGATCAACTCCCGAGGCTCAGGCCGCGGAACGGCCCGGGATCATGCGTTCGCGATGGTGCCAGTATGCGGCCGGCCAGGGCCGGCAGCGGTCAGTCCGGATGGCCGGCGCGGCGCCTGGCGGCGCGTTCGATCGGGAACGGGACCACCGTCACCGTCTCCGGCAGCGGTTCCTCCGCTTCGACGACCTGCCAGTTGGCCAAGCGGATGATGTCAGCGGCTGACATTTGCGGGCTGACGTCGGTGATGTCGCCGTATCCCACCCGGGTCTGGCACCCATAGCGATCGATCAGCACGGCGATGGCGTCACGGCAGAAAATGCGGCGCGCGTCGATCAACCCGTGCGCGGTCTCGACCATGCCCGGACTGCGGCTGCTGGCAAGCGCGCACAGCTTCGCTTTCACCCGTTCGGCGCGCGCATCGGTGAATGAGAGGACAGCACCCATGCCCGCCAACGCAGGCGCAGCCATGGCGGTTCCGTCGGCTGGCGGTGTGCCGAAACGGCACGATCAGTGCCGACGCGGCCTTGCCTCGCCCCCGCCGGTACCCTGTGGCTGGTCGGTCTTTTCCAGCACGATATGGCCGAGATTGGCGATCACGTCCGCGAGCAGGGCCGCGCGATCCTGCGGATCGGCCATGGTCACGAGATCTGCGAGCACCTCGGTCACCTTGGCCGCGATGGCCCCGAGATCGGCGCCGTCGCGCGTCAGCTCGGGCTCGAGCAGGTCATGGATATCGCAGTGGATACAATCGGACACGGCACAGCTCCTCGCGCCGGGTGGCGGATATCGCACTATACGCCGTGATGTCTACCGTGACGAATGGCAGCGCGTTCATGATGAACGCTGGCGCCCGAGGTGGACCGTCCCGGCGCTGCCGGGACGGCCCGGGGGATCGTCAGCGGCTCGAACCGCTGGTAGCGGCGCCCTGGTCCTGCTTCAGCTTGCCGCTCATGTTGATCACCGGCTGCTCGCTCTTGGTGCTGAACTGGCGGATCGTCTTGGCATCGAGGTCCAGCGCCTTGAGGTCGACCATGCGGATCGTCTGGTCGTCATAGGTCTTGTAGTAGTAGCGCTGTGCCTGCGGATCGCGCGCCACCGTCATCTGGGTGTAGTCGGAATAGACAACGCCGTTGACAACATCACGCGACACGCCGATCGGAATGTCGAAATTGTTGAGGATGTGGAACACCTGATCGATGCCCTTGCCGGCATTATCGGCCGGCATCGCGGTTGCGCTGAACACCGCAGCGCGGATGAAGCGCGCCGGCGGGGTGAAGTCACCCGGCAGGCCGAGCATGCCGGTGCCCTGGCCGAGCGCCTTGAAGGTATCGCCATCGATCTTGACCGGCGGCACGTCGCGCGGATTGAGCGCGATGTAATTGCGCAGGTTGGTCATGTGCCAGTCGAAGGACGGTGAGTTCGTCAGCGTGCCGAGCGCATTGTCATGCACCTTGAGCTTGCCGCCGACCGGCTCGATAACGAGACTCGCGCCGGTCTTGTCGTAGACGATGTAGTGGAATGGCGGCGCCACCGGGCCCCAGCCGTCCAGAACGGTCGGCGTGATCACCACCGCGCCGCTTTCGACCGCCTTGCGCACCTCATCGACCGAGCCGAATTGCGTAAGCAGCCAGTTCGGGAAGTCCGCCGGCGACAACCCCTTGCTCTGATTGTCCGGTGTCACCGCGGCATATTCCGCGAAGGTCGGGAAGAAGAACGTACCGGCGGCGAGACCGGCCTCATTGATGCCATCGAGCAGACGCGGATTGCCGAAGGCGGCGATTCCGGTCGCGCCATACTTCACCGTGTATTTGAGACCGTCGCCGTTCGGCGTCACACCCGTGTACTGATAACCGCGCGGGATCACCGCGATCGAGGTCTCGACCGGCGTGCCGAATTCCAGCGTGCGGCCATGCACGATCGCACCATCCTTCATTTTCAGCATGATGCCTGTGCAGGCCGAGACCTGCTGGCCGATCAGTGCGAGCACGGCGGCGGCGATGGCAGTCAGGCCAAGTCTTCCGTTACGGCGCATGGCTTCGTCCCCTGGTTCAAGACATGAATTCGGGGGCCTGCCTAAAGCCGGCTGTCTTAAGGGCCTCTAAAGCGCAACGGCTTCAATCCCGCTTGGGTTAAGCGAGGATGAGTGCGGCGACCCAACATTGACGCAATATCGCGGGCCACGCGCTCCGACGATGGAACAGGGCTCTTGCTGAAGCTTTATCCCCGGGAAACCCGGAGGAAGACCCATGACCTACGATCCGGATCGTGACGCCCGAGCTCCGTCCGACGTCAGCCCGAACGAGCGGCCATATACGCGCCAGGGCGCGGGCCTCAGCACCGCGCTGATCCTGGGCCTGCTGGCAGCCTTTGTGGCTGTCGGCATCTGGTTCTATGCGAGCCCGGACGATCCGGCTGTTGTCACCGGTAATCGCCCCGCCGAGGAGCGCTCGACAACGGGTGCCGGCACCCAACCGCTCCCGCAAACGCCCACGCCGCCGATTGCACCGGCGCAACCGGCCCGGTAATGCCAGGCCAAGGGAACCGAAACGCCCGCCAGATGTTGTCTATGGATTAGCTCTCGGAGTGCAGCAAATGGCAGCCCAGCCGAATCGAGACCCGGTCGAGATCAGCGACAACCCTCTGCTGCCGGGTGAGGTGGAGCGAGAGCGCACTGATGTCCGCGTGGTATCACTCCTTGGCGCAGTCGCGCTTCTCGTGGCCGTTGGAATGTGGTTCTACACCAAGGACCGGGAAATGATCGCCGGCGACGGCACCACGGTGCAGCAGACCACCGGAACGCGGTCGCAGGATGCGCCGTTGGAGCCGCGAGCATTAACTGGTGCGACTAGCACGAACCCGCCGGCTCCGTCTGCGCCCAACCAGTGACGAAAGTCCTGTATCGCGGCGTAGACGCAGCGACCGGCAATGTGAACCTCAAGACAACAGCGACGCGCAGCGACAGCTCACACCGCGACGTCATCAGGCAGATGTTCGCCCGCCGGTATCGTTGTCTTGCCGTTGAGCCAATCCTGTTCGACCGCGAGGATCAGCAAACTCTGCCGCATCCGCAACAGCCGATCTCGCTCATCGCCGCTGGCGCGCGGATCCACAGCCTGATCGTAGCATTCCATGGCCCATCGGCGCAGATCCGCAGAACTGATGGAATTGATTGGCTTCTGCATGATTGCGTACTCCTCGGCAAACGTAAGGCAAACAAACGTCAGGCAAGAGCACGAGCGGTCTCCCAAGCGCCGACAACCCGATTGTTCGTCCCGGCGACTTGCACAAGGTAGGAAAGCTTCGCGTCGATCCCAAGTCGAAAATTTGGCGTGCATGCGACATGCGTGAGCGGAACTACGTCAAATGACACATATTGTCGTCGCGTCATTGATTTAAAATTTTCGACTTAAAATTTTTCGCGGTGCCGGCTGCTTCGTATTGGTCGATACCTTTGCGCATCCCGCCGACATTGAACGATACACATTGCTTTGAGAGTCGGAGACCTCGCGCGCCGGCGTCGTAACACGGCTGACGACTGAGCTGCATTCCACTGCAGGAAGACTGGAGCGGGCGAAGGGAATCGAACCCTCGTATGCAGCTTGGGAAGCTGCCGTTCTACCATTGAACTACGCCCGCGCGCGCCGACCATAGCGAACCCGCCTGCCCTGCCGCAAGCCTGCCGAGTCCATCACGGAAATCCCGGCGCCAGCAGCACCAGGCCCGACACCAGCAGCAGCACCAGGATCACACGGCGGAAGCCCGCTTCGTCCAGCCGGCCGTAGAGATGCACGCCAAGCCAGATGCCCGCGGCGACCGGCAGGAGGCCGAGCCCGAACAGCACCAGCAAATCGCGGGTGATCGCGCCCTCGACACCAAGCCCGATCGCGGTCATGACGAAGGCCGCAAGAATGACCGGCTGGAAGATGGCGCGCTGCGCCTGATACGGCACGCCGCTGAGCTGGCACCAGATCACCACGATCGGGCCGGCCAGGCCCGTCAGTCCGCCGAGCACGCCATTGAAAAAGCCGATCGCGCCGTCGGCCGTGCGGTTGGCGCGCAGCGGCGCGAGCCTCGGCCGCATCATCCCGTAGAGGCTGTAGAGCACCAGCAGCACGCCCACCGCGCGGCGCACGATGGCCGGATCGAGATGCGCCAGCAGCATCACGCCGAGCGGCGCGCCGATCAATCCGCCCGCGATCAGCGGCAGGACGCGGCGCAGGTCGACCACGCGGCGGAATGTCCAGACGCCGTGCGCCTGCACGAAAAGCCCGTAGCCGACGATCAACGCCGTGGTCTGCACCGGCGTCAGGATATGCAGCCACACGCCCGACACCACGAGCCCCATCGCGAAGCCGGCCAGCCCGGTGGTGACGCCGCCGATAAAGGCGGCGAGCAGAAACAGCGCAAGCGCGATCGGATCAAGCGGCAGCAAGATCAGCTTCGGAAATGCTTCGACAGCTTCAGGCTCTGCGCCTGATAATTCGAGCCGATGCCCTGTCCGTAGAGCGTGTCGGGCCGCGCCATCATCGCCTCATACACCAGGCGGCCGACAATCTGCCCATGTTCGATAATGAACGGCACTTCGCGCGAGCGCACCTCGAGTACCGCCCGCGCGCCGCGCCCGCCTGCGCCGGCATAGCCGAAACCCGGATCGAAGAATCCGGCATAATGCACACGGAATTCGCCAACCAGCGGATCGAACGGCACCATCTCGGCGGCGTAGTCGGGCGGCACCTGCACCGCCTCCTTCGACGCAAGAATATAGAATTCGTTCGGATCGAGGATCAGGCTCTGGTCCGCGCGCGCATTCATCGGCTCCCAGAACTCGGCGACGTCGTAACCGTTGCGGAGATCGACATCGATCAGGCCGGTATGCCGCTTGGCGCGATAGCCGATCAATCCGCCCGCGAAATCGCCGGACAGATCGACGCCCACGGCGACGCCGTCGGTGAGGTCGGCATCGTCGGAATCGACCAGCCGCTCGCGCTCATGCAGCGTGGCCAATTGCGCGGCGTCGAGCACACTGTCGCCGCGGCGAAAGCGGATCTGCGACAGCCGCGAGCCCTGCCGCACCAGCACCGGAAAGGTGCGCGGCGAAATCTCGGCGTAAAGCGGCCCCTCGTAACCCGCAGCAACCTGATCGAAGCCGCGCGAGCGATCGGCGATCACGCGGGTGAACACATCGAGCCGGCCGGTCGAACTTTTCGGATTGGCAGTGGCGGAGATATCGGCCGGCAGCGACAGGCTCTCCATCAGCGGCACGATATAGACGCAGCCGGTCTCCAGCACCGCACCGCCGGTGAGATCGATACTGTGCAGGCGCAGCGCATCGATCCGCTCCGCCACGGTCGCCTGCGAGCCGGGCAGGAAACTCGCACGCACGCGATAGGCCACGGGACCGAGCCGCAGATCGAGCGAGGCCGGCTGCACCTGGCCGTCGGCATAGGCGGCGGACGGACGGATGGACCCAGCCTCGGTCAATTTGAGGATCGACCGGTCGGGAAGAATTCCGCTGCCGCTTCCGTCAAAGGTCCGCGCCAAGCGCTCCGTCTCCATTCGCACCATCGCTGCCCAAGCTCCGTTCGCGCCCGCGCAAGCGGGAGCCCAGAAGGTGTAGCTCTGGGTCCCCGCTTTCACGGGAACGCACGGGACTTCACGGGTCTAGATGATGATGCCGGGACCGCAAAGGCGCGATCCGCGCCTGTCCCCGATTATCCTGGAAAATCGCGCCTCAACGGGCATGCGCCGTCAGGGTCGAACGGGTCGCCGCTTCCGCAATGGCGCCGCCGAGCAGCTTGGCCAGACAGCCATAGCTCCAGTCGTTCATGTGCAATTCGTCTTCCGAGATGAACGCCTCGAACGGAATGCGGGCCACCTGACGCCAGTGCCGCATCACGGCGAAGCGGCGGAACAGATCGACATGCTGGGCCTTGGCCGTGGTCGCCAGCAGCTCGACCATCGTCCCCGCGTCCTTCTTGGCCAGCACCTTGGGCGCGAATTGCGGATCGATCAGCACCACGTCGGCGCCCGACGACTTCATCCGGCGCAGGCCTTCGAGAATATCCGAGCGAACCGTGGGGATCGGGCTGTCGCGCAGCACGGCATTGGCGCCGACCTGCCACAGGATCAGGTCCGGCCGCTCCGACAGCACGCCGTCGTCGAGGCGCTTGATCATGTCGCTGGCTTCCTCGCCATTGACGCCGCGATTGATGACGCTGATCCGATGGGCCGGGAAGCGGGCTCCAAGTTCGACCGCAAGCCGCGCGGGATAGGACTTGTCAGGCGCGCTGGCACCGGCTCCCGCAGTCGACGAAGAGCCGATCGCCACGATCTTGACAGGCTCTCCGGCCGCAAGCCGGCGGCCGGTTCGCGCCAGCGGGTTCGTCAGCCGCGTGACATCGTCAGGCGCGGCGCAGGGCGGCGTTGCGGCGGGCGCGGCCGGCGTCACGGCGGCCAGGTTCGGCGCGCGGTCCTCCGCGTGAGCAGTGCCGGCGCCGAGCGCCAGCAGCGCGGCGATCAGGGCAAACGATGTCGAAAGACGAAAAGGGCGGGCAAACGCGCTCACTGGGTCGGTCTCGCTTTGATGCCGTCAAGATTGGACGCCTCGACCACCAGCGACGCCAGCGCACGGCCGAGGCAGTCATGCACCTTGTAGGCGGTCGCCAGATCCTTGGTGGCAAGGTTGAGGTCGAAATTCCCGTTGTCGTTCCAGTAGCGCATGATCTCGCGCCGGTCGAACAGCGGCACCTCGCGATCGCGAGCCACCACCTGCATGATGTCGGCATAGTTCGACAGCGAGATCATGGTTTCGGTGCGCGGGCTGTATTGCATATTCATGAGGATCAGATCGGCACCGGCATCCACGATATGGTTGATCCCATCGTCGAGTGAAGTGCGAAAGCTCTCCGGGTCCACCCCCCGCATCGCGTCCACCGTGCCTGTCTGCCATATCACCAAATCGGGCTTATGGTCGAGCAGCGCCTTTTCCAGGGCCTGGCTCATGTCCGCGGCCGTCTGGCGCGATTTCGCGAGCGCGATGACCTTGATGTCGACGCCCGGAAAACGCTTGCGCAGCGCCTGTTCCAGCTTGCCGGGATAGGCTTTTCCGACCCCGTCGGGTCCCGGCATCACCGAGGAACCGGAACCGATGACCAGCACGGTCAGGCGCTTGTCCTCCTCCACCACTTTCCGGACATGGTCGAGCTTGCTTTCGCCGAAAAGGATATAGCCCGGCACCTCGCAGGGGTCGGACTCCGGAAGCGGAACGGTCACCGTATCGGACGTTTGGGGCTGGTCGGCTGGCGCCTGCGGCTGAATCTGGGCGTGGGCCGAGCCGGAGACGGCGACCAGAACGAGCGCAAAAACCGTAAAAATCAATGCCCTCATGCCTCGCCTCCTAGCGAGGGTTTGGCGCCAGCGTCAACCGCGCGGGCGGCGACCTTCCGTGCCGTCGCCGCTTTGTACCACGACAGCAACCAGGCCACGGCAACCATTATAAAAATGCCTAACAGGCTGACCAGTACCTGCATCAGGATGCCGGGCGAGATTTCGACCAGCGCAAAATGGCCCGCGAAGGCCAGAAACACCCCGAGGCAGAAAATCTCCAGCGAATGCTGCCCGCACAGGATCGCCGGGTAGGCCCAGCGGGACCGCAGCGGCGGCCAGTCGCGTGGCACGAAATAGACCGTGACCGCCGCCACCGCCAGGAAATGGGCAAACCGCAGCACATCGAGATTGGTCTTGGAGATCGGATAAATCTGTTCGGCGAGCCAGCGCGGCACGTAGGGCGCCAGCCGCGGGATATGCCAGGTCAGCGTGATCAGGAACGCCACGGCCAGATAGGCAATCGCGACGGTCAGCGTAATCCTCGACTGCAGCAGCCACTTGAGCTGCCCGGCGCCGCCCAGCCCGCACCAGGCCCCGAATACGAACAGGAGCTGCCAGGCCAGCGGATTGAAGAACCAGTGGCCGCTCGGATAGGCCGGCAGGTTCCAGCCGAACTCCCAGGTCAAGGCATAGAGCAGGACCGACAGCGCCAGCGCGATCGTCGGCCGCTTCAGCAACAGCCACAGCACGGGTGGGAAACAGGCCATCAGCACGATGTAGAGCGGCAGCACGTCCATGTTGACCGGCTTGAACTTCAGGAGCAGCGCCTGAACCAGCGTCACATCCGGCTGCTGCAGAAATTCAAGGACGTTCATTTCTTCCGCATAGAGCGGGTTCTGGAAGCCGCGCGCCACGTAGGCGATCTGGCCCATATAGATCACGAACAGAAAGATATGCGCGACGTAGATCTGCCAGGCGCGTTTGAGGATGCGCGCGCTCGACACCACGAACCCGTAGTTCCGCATCGCCTGCCCATAGACGAAGGCGGCGGTGAAGCCCGACACGAAGATGAAAATTTCGGTGGCGTCGCTGAAGCCGTAATTGCGGATCGTGATCCAAGCGACGATATTGGACGGGATATGGCCCAGAAAGATGAACCACAAGGCAACGCCACGAAACAGGTCGAGCCGCAGATCGCGGCCGGTCGGTATCGCTTTCGCCATTGCGGGTTCGTTCACACCTATCCGTTCGCGTCAGACATTCGCCGAGCGTGGTGCGGGTTGCAAGTCGCGAATTGAAGCTGTTATTGATCGCTAAATCTAGGCCGGACGCAGGATCGCATGTACCGCGCCACCACACGCAATATTGAAGTCACCGTGACGCCGCGGTTCATGTCCGATCGGTCGGCGCCGGAGAAGAGCCAGTTTTTCTGGGCCTATACCATCGAGATATCGAATAACGGCGGCGAGACCGTCCAGCTCAAGACCCGCTACTGGCACATCACCGACGCTTTCGGGCGCGTGCAGGAAGTGCGCGGCGCCGGTGTGGTGGGTGAGGAACCGGTGATCCCGCCGGGCGAGAGCTTCGAATATACCAGCGGAGTTCCATTGCAGACCCCATCGGGCATCATGGCCGGACGCTACGGCATGGTCACCGAGGAAGGCGAAAATTTCGATATCGATATTCCCGCTTTCTCGCTCGACTCGGTGCATACGCCGCGCACGATCAACTGAGCTCAAGCTAAACGCCGAAAGAGCGTCAGGCCACGCCCTCCACCGCCCGCACCCGCGCACCCGGCGCGATCGTCTGCGGCGCCTTGTTGAGGGTCTCGATCGCAAAGCCCGCCGCGGCCTTGTAGCCGGCCATGAAGTCGGCGCGCTCCTGCGGCGGGATCACATCGTCGATATTGTCGAAGGTTCCGCCGCAGCGCTCGTCGACCATGTTCAGCAGCCCGAACGGACCGGCGCCGCGATTGCGCAGCACCAGTTGCGAGATCGGCCCGCACAGCTTCGCATCGAACGCGGCCAGCGCTTCAGCCGTCGCGCCATGCTCGACCATTGCCGCCCCCAGAAGGCGCGCGTCCATGATTGCCTGGCTGCCGCCATTGGAACCGGTCGGATACATCGCGTGCGCGGCATCGCCGAGCAGCAGCACCGGGCCGTCGCGCCAGGTCGGAACCGGGTCGCGATCGATCATCGGATTTTCGAACACCGCTTCGGCATTCCGCAGCAAGGCCGGAACGTCCAGCCAGTCCCAGACCCAATCGTCGAAATGCCGCACGAAATCGTCGGTCTCGACCTGCCGGAACCAGCCGCTCTGCTTCCAGCCTTCCGAATTGTCCAGCGTGACCTCGGCGATCCAGTTGATCATCGACAGCCCGGTCTGCGGATCGGGATGTGAGATCGGATAGAACACCACCCGCTCGCGATGGGTGCCGAGGCCGACGAAGGACGCGCCCGATCGGATCGGCTTGCCCCAGGTGGTGCCGCGCCACATGATCGCGCCGCCCCAGTGGATCGGCGGCTGGTCGGGATGCATCTGCGCCCGGATCGCCGAGTGGATGCCGTCGGCGCCGATCAGGAGCGCGCCGCGCGTCTCCGACGTCGAACCGTCGGCATGTTCGATCAGCGCGGTGACGCTGCCATCGGCATTGTTGCGATAGCCATTGACCCGGCTGCCGAGCCGCACCGCCTGCGGCCCGATCCGTCGAACCACCGCATCATGCAGCATCATGTGGAACAGCCCGCGATGCACCGCATATTGCGGCCAGTGATAGCCGGCCAGCATCCCGCGCGGTTCGGAATAGATATCGTTGCCGTTGAGCCCGACCAGCGCCCATTCCTTCGCAGGAAGACCGACGCGGTCGAGATCGGCCTGGGTGAAGCCGAGATCGTAAAGTTCGCGCACGGCATTGGGCTGCATGTTGATGCCGACGCCAAGCGGGCGCATCTCGCGCACCGCTTCGAACACCACGCACGGGACGCCGATCTGATGCAACGTCAGCGCGGTCGCAAGCCCGCCGATGCCGCCACCGGCGATGATCACTGGATTGTCGCTCACGCACCCCACCCGGTCTAAAACTCTCACAACTCTTCCTCTAGCCGCTGGACGGCGGCCGGGGCAACCCGGGGCGTCGCCTCCGGAGCCGGCGACCCGCCTGCTGAAGCCCTTGCCCGAAGCCCTTGCCCGGCGCCGTCAATCGCGTGAAAATCGCTGGCCGGCCTTTAAGTGCCGCAAGAAATTCCATTGGGAGCGTCCGACATGAAAGCCGTCCTGCTCAGCCTGCTCGCCATCGTGGCCGGCACCGCCGCCTTTGCCGGCGACACCGTGGGTTACAAAGTCGACGGCGCGGATTTCGAAGGCTATTTCGCCAAGGCCACCGGACCTTCCAAGGGTCTCGTCCTGGTGATCCATGACTGGGACGGTCTCGGCGGTTACGAGCAGAAGCGCGCCGACATGCTGGCAGACATGGGCTACGACGCCTTCGCCGTCGATCTGTTTGGCAAGGGCAATCGCCCGGCAACGCTCGAAGCGCGGATGGCCGAAACCGGTAAGCTCTACAAGGACCGCGAGAAGATGCGCAGCCTGCTGCTGGGCGGCCTGTCGGAAGCGCAGAAGCGCAGCCAGGGCAATGTCGTGGTGATGGGCTACTGCTTCGGCGGCACGGCCACGCTCGAACTCGCGCGCTCGGGCAAGGCCGACAAGGTCAAGGGCTATGCCAGCTTCCACGGCGGCCTCGCGACGCCGGCGGGCCAGAGCTATGCCAAGGATACGCCGCCGATCTTCGTGGCGCATGGCGGTGCCGACACCATTATCAAGATGCCCGAGGTCGCAACGTTCGTCGAAGAGCTGGAAAAGACCGGCGTCAAATACGACCTCGAGGTCTATTCCGGCGCCCCGCATGCCTTCACGGTGTTCGGAGCGCCAGTTTATCGCGAGCATGCCGACAAGAAATCCTGGGCGACCTTCCAGGATTTTCTGAAGGCGAATCTGGGCGGCTGATCACCCTCTCTTGTCACGCCCCGCAACGGCGGGGCATCCAGCCTGCCAATGCCGACAGTTTGCGTTTACTGGATCGCCCGCCTTCGCGGGCGATGACAACGCGGGTGCAACGCGTCCTAATTCCCGCCTTCGCCATTCGCACCCACTTCACCCGGCGCGAAGTCGTAGGTGCGATTGCAGAACTCGCAGGTGACCGCGATCTTGCCGTCTTCGACCATGTGATCGCGGTCGTCCTGCGAAAAGCTCTTCAGCATCGCCTCGACATTGCCGCGCGAGCACGAGCATTTCGCTTCGACAGGCGCGCTGTCGAACACCCGCACGCCGCGCTCGTGGAACAGCCGGTAGACCAGCCGTTCGGTCGAGATATCCGGATCGATCAGTTCGATATCCTCGACGGTTTCGACCAGCGCCTTGCCTTCGACCCAGGCATCATCCTCGTCAGGCGTCTCAATGGTGACACCCTCCGGCACGTTGCCGGGATCGAGATCGGGCATGCGCATGCGCTCGGGCGATTTGGGCAGAAACTGCAGCATGATCCCGCCGGCCCGCCAATGCGTGGTGCCGCTGTCGCCCGCGCGCATTTCCTCTGCGACCGCCAGCCGGATGCGCGTGGGGATCTGCTCCGAGCGCAGGAAATATTCATGTGCGGCATCTTCGAGCGAGCCGCCTTCCAGCGCCACCAGCCCCTGATAGCGATTCATGTCGCCGCCCTGGTCGATGGTCATCGCGAGATGGCCGCGACCGAGCAACTCGCCGCCCGAAGCCTTGCCTTCGGCGATCGCTTCGGCGACGCGAGCCTTGTCGAAACGCGCGCAGGCGCGGATGCGGCCGCCGGTCACATAGTCGACGACCAGCATGCGTACCGGCCCGTCGCCCTGCGTCTGCATGATGAAGCGGCCGTCGAATTTCAGCGAGGACCCGAACAGCGCGGCGAGCGCGACCGCCTCCCCGAGCAGCTTCGCAACCGGCAGCGGATAATCGTGACGGATCAGGATCTCGTCCAGCGCGGGCCCGAGCCGCACCACGCGGCCACGCAAATCGAGCGCCGACACCTCGAACGGAAGGATGGTGTCGTCGGCGGTGTGGGGCGAAGGCGTTCGGGTCGGGATGTCGATGGTCATGGGCGGGGCACTGAATCTAGAAGTTGAACCGCTCGTCCCGCGCAGGCGGAAAACCAGAGCTGGAAAGGCTGGATTCCCGCCTCAAGCGGGAATGAGCGGAGATTGAGCCAGTCAGCCTACCGCGCGCTGGCGTTCAGGCACCAAGTAAGAATGCCCTTCTGCGCATGCAAGCGGTTCTCGGCCTCGTCGAACACCACCGATTGCGGCCCGTCCATGACCGCATCGGTGACTTCCTCACCGCGATGCGCCGGCAGGCAATGCATGAAAATGGCGTCCGGACGCGCCTTCGCCATCAGCCTGGAATTGACCTGATAAGGCTGCAGCAGGTTATGACGGTTGGCCTTGCTGGCCTCGTCGCCCATCGACACCCAGGTATCGGTGACCACGCAATGGGCGTCGCGCACCGCCTCGTCGGGATCGGTTCCGACATGAATGGCCGCGCCCGAGCTTTCGATCCAGTCCAGCAGCCATTGCTGCGGCTTCAGCTCCGGCGGGGTCGCGATGTTGAGGCGGAAATCGAAGCGCTCGGCCGCGTGCATCCACGAGGTCAGCACGTTGTTGGCGTCGCCGGTCCAGGCCACGGTCTTTTTCCTGATCGAGCCGAGATGCTCCTCGAAGGTCATCACGTCGGCCATCACCTGGCAGGGATGCGATTGCTTGGTCAGCGCATTGATGATCGGCACGGTGGCATATTGCGCCAGTTCGGTGACCAGATCGTGTTCGAGCGTCCGGATCACCACCGCATCGACGAAGCGCGACATCACCCGTGCGGTGTCCGGAATGGATTCACCGCGGCCGAGCTGCATCTCCTGTCCGGTCAGCGTAATGACATCGCCGCCGAGTTGCTTCATTCCGACCTCGAACGAAATGCGCGTGCGGGTCGAGGGCTTGTCGAAAATCATCGCCATCGTCTGACCGGCGAGCGGACGCTTACGCCGGCCGCGCGCCTTCTTCATCGCCCGGGCGTCCGCGATGATCGCGCGCAGGTCGGCGGGCCGGATGTCGATCAGGTCGATGAAATGGCGGACGCTGCGCCGGGCGTTGCTCTTTGCCATCAGACTGGAGCCGGGCTGACGGGCTTCGCCGCATGCGCAAGCTTTTCGCAGGCGCGTTCGATCATCGCGATGCCGTCGGCGACGCCGGCCTCGTCAAGGATCAGTGGCGGCAACAACCGCACGACATTGTCGCCGGCCGCGATCGCCAGCATCTTTTCGTTGCGGAGCGCCGTGACCATGTCGCCATTCGGCACGACGCAGACGAGACCGAGCAGCAGCCCCTCGCCGCGCACATCGGCAATCACCGACGGAAAGCGATCCTTCAGCTCGGCAAGCCGCTGCTTCAAGAGAAGCGACATCTTGCGGGTGTTCTCGAGGAAGCCGGGCGCCAGCACCACGTCCAGCACCGCATTGCCGACGCGCGTCGCCAGCGGATTGCCGCCGAAGGTCGAGCCATGGGTGCCGGCGGTCATGCCCTTTCCGGCTTCCGCAGTCGCAAGGCAGGCGCCGATCGGAAAGCCGCCGCCGAGCGCCTTGGCCAGCGCCATGATGTCGGGCGCGATCCCCGTATGCATGTATCCGAACAATTCGCCGGTGCGGCCGATGCCGGTCTGCACCTCGTCGAACACCAGCATCAGGCCGTGCTCGTCGCACAGCTTGCGCAGCTGGCGCAGGAATTCCGGCGGCACGACACGCACACCGCCTTCGCCCTGGATCGGCTCGATCAGGATCGCGGCGGTGGTGTCGGAGATCGCCTTTTTCGTCGCTTCGAGATCGGCGAACGGCACCTGGATGAAGCCGCCGGCCACCGGGCCGAAGCCTTCGAGATATTTCGGCTGTCCGCCGGCAGCGAGCGTCGCCAGCGTGCGGCCGTGGAAGGCGCCCTCATAGGTGATGATGTCGACGCGCTCGGGATGACCGGAGACGGCGTGATATTTGCGCGCGGTCTTGATCGCACATTCCATCGCCTCCGCGCCGGAATTGCAGAAGAAGACGAGGTCCGCGAAGCTTGCGGTGCACAGCCGCTGCGCCAGGCGCTCCGCTTCCGGAATCCGGAACAGGTTGGAGACGTGCCAGACTTTCTGCGCCTGGTCCGTCAGCGCCTCGACCAGCACCGGATGCGCGTGACCCAGCACGTTGACCGCAACGCCCGATCCGAAGTCGAGATAGCGCTCGCCATTGGTCGCGGTCAGCCAGACGCCCTCGCCCCGCTCGAAGGCAAGGTCGGCGCGGTTATAAGTCGGCAGAAGATTGGAGACCACGGCAGAACATCCGGCAGAAACTGGACCGGCAATGTCAGAGCATCAGCAGACAATGCCGGAGCCTAAACGAAATGTGCCGCCCCCGCGGGCGGCACTGCAAACGGCATTCTAGGGGCGGGCCGTAGGCTGTCAACCGAACCGCCCGGCCGCGCGATGCCGCAGCGCTTCGAATAAGGCGGGGAAAACCTTGCGCTCTCCACAGCGACGATGGGTGCGCAGGGGGGGCGGACTCTTGCGGGCGAGTCCAGCGATTGTGTAGTGTCGCCCCTGTCAGATACGACATCTCGTGCGGCGGACAGGCAAGTAAGTACATCTGCGTGTGTGGCGTCCCGCTGGCAGCCTCAGGCTGTCCGGCGACGGGAAAGGATTCTGCGGACGGTATCCCCCTCCGCGGGGCAACAAGGAGAAACCCATGACGTGGACCGACGAACGGGTCGAGCAGCTCAAGAAGCTCTGGTCCGACGGCCTCTCGGCCTCCCAGATCGCGGCCGAACTGGGCGGGATCACCCGCAACGCGGTCATCGGAAAGGTGCATCGTCTGGGGCTCTCCGGCCGCACCAAGGCGCCGTCGTCCAGCGCGCCGCGGCAGCGAAAGCCGAGGGCAACCCATATGTTACGGGTGTCTCGTCCCGCCGTTCGCGGCAATACCGCGCTGGCCCAGGCCTTCGCCTATGACTACGAGATGGACGCCGAACCGGCCCAGGTCGAGAACGTCGTGCCGATCGGGCAGCGCCGCACGCTTCTGGAACTGAACGAGCAGACCTGCAAATGGCCGATCGGCGATCCGGCCACATCGGAGTTTTACTTCTGCGGCGGACATTCCGTCGGCAGCCTGCCCTATTGCGCCTATCACTCGCGTATCGCCTATCAGCCGCCGGCGGCGCGGCGGGACAAGCGGCCGGCGGGCGGGCGCTGACGCGCTCGCGCAGGGCGCAGCGGCGGCCGGATCGACCAGACAGGTCAGAATAGGTCAGAATAGGTCAGATCAGGTGAGGTCAGCGCGCCCGAAGCGATCGTCGATCGCGTAACCGGAGCCGCGCACGGTGCGGATCGGATCCCCGTCGCGGCCACGGTTGAGAGCCTTGCGCAGCCGACCGACATGCACATCGACGGTCCGCTCGTCGATATAGACCTCACTGCCCCACACGCCGTCTAGCAATTGTTCCCGGGTAAACACGCGGCCGGGGCGCTCCATCAGAAATTCCAGAAGCCGGAACTCGGTCGGCCCGAGCTCCACGTCGCGGCCGGCGCGGGAGACCCGCTTCTTGACGCGATCGAGCTCGATTTCGCCGAGCGTCAGCACGTCAGCCAGCCGCTCCGGCCGCGATCGCCGCAGCAGCGCCCGGATCCGTGCCACCAGTTCCGGGACCGAGAACGGCTTGACGATATAATCGTCGGCGCCGGTCGAAAGCCCGCGCACGCGCTCGCTCTCCTCGCCGCGCGCGGTCAGCATGATGATCGGCAGCGACTTGGTCTCCGGCCGCGCCCGCAGCCGCCGGCAGAGTTCGATGCCGGACAGGCCGGGCAACATCCAGTCGAGCACGACGAGATCGGGCGTGCTCTCGCGCAGCCTGGTATCGGCATCGTCACCGCGCGCGACAGTCTCGACATCGTATCCTTCGGTCTCGAGGTTGTATCGCAACAGCAGCGACAACGGCTCCTCGTCCTCGACGATCAGGATGCGCGCGGTCTGAGCGTTCATGTCGCTGCTTCCGTTCATCCCTGCGCCGCCTGCGCCGCCAATGGCGCAAAGCTGGTGGTATCGGCCTTCGGGCGTTCGGAAATGATCGGCTCGCCCTTGATCATGTAATAGACGGTCTCGGCGATGTTGGTGGCGTGGTCGCCCATCCGCTCGATGTTTTTCGCCGAGAACAGGAGGTGGATGCAGAACGTGATGTTGCGCGGATCTTCCATCATGTAGGTGAGCAATTCGCGGAACAGCGAGACGCACATGGCGTCGATTTCCTCGTCGCGCTTCCACACGTCCATGGCCTCGTCGACGTCGCGGGCGGCATAGGCGTCCAGCACGCGCTTCAGCTGGGTCAGCACCAGTGACCCCATATGGTCGACGCCGCGGATGAGCTTCAGGGACGGATACTCGCCTTCCAGATCGAGTGCGCGCTTGCCGATATTCTTTGCGAGGTCGCCGATGCGCTCGATTTCGTTGGCGACGCGCAAGGCGCTCACCACTTCACGAAGGTCGATGGCCATCGGCTGGCGGCGCGCAATCGTCAGGATCGCGCGCTCCTCGATCTCGCGCTGCAGCGCATCGATCTGGGCGTCTGCTGCGATCAGCTTGTTTGCGAGATCGATGTCGCGGCGCGTCAGCGCCTGCACCGCGTCCGCAATCTCCTTCTCGGCAAGACCGCCCATTTCCGCAACCATGCGGTTGAGTTCCTGCAGATCGACGTCGAACGCCTTGGCGATGTGGTCAGCCATTGTCTTGGTCCTTGTCTGCAGCCGGTCAGCCGAAGCGGCCGGTGATGTAATCCTGCGTCCGCCGGTCGCTCGGCGTCGTGAATATAGTCTCGGTCGGGCCCTCCTCGACAAGAATGCCGAGATGGAAGAACGCGGTCCGCTGCGACACGCGCGCAGCCTGCTGCATCGAGTGCGTCACGATGATGATCGTGAAGTTCTGACGCAACTCGTCGATCAGTTCCTCGATGCGGGCGGTCGCGATCGGATCGAGCGCGGAACATGGTTCGTCCATCAGAATCACTTCGGGACCCACCGCAATCGCCCGCGCGATGCAAAGCCGCTGCTGCTGGCCGCCTGACAGGCTTGTACCGGAATCGTCCAGACGATCCTTGACCTCTTCCCAGAGCCCGGCGCGCTTCAGGCTGGACGTCACGATCTCGTCGAGTTCGGATTTCGAACGGGCGATCCCGTGGATGCGCGGACCGTAGGCGACGTTTTCGTAGATCGATTTCGGGAATGGATTGGGCTTCTGGAACACCATGCCGACACGCGCACGCAGTTGCACGACGTCCAGCGACTTGTCGTAAATGTCTAGGTCGTCGATATCGATCTTGCCGGTCACCCGCGCCACCGGGATGGTATCGTTCATCCGGTTGATGCAGCGAAGGAAGGTCGACTTGCCGCAGCCGGACGGGCCAATGAATGCCATCACCGACCGCGCCGGGATATCCACGTTCACGTCTTTCAGGGCGTGCTTGTCGCCGTAATAGACGTTGACGTTCCGCGCTGTAACCTTGGGCTTGGCCTGCGTACCGGCGATATCGATCGCAGCGGCCGAGGCGGCGGGTTGAACCATTGCGTCCATAGCCAGCATCTCCTAACTCCCAATGACTTACCAGCGCCGCTCGAAGCGTTTGCGCAAGAGAATTGCGGTCCCGTTCATCACGAACAGAAACGCCAGCAGCACCATGATCGCGGCTGCCGTTCGCGCCTGGAAACCGACTTCCGGCAAATCCGACCAGAGATAGATCTGGACCGGCAACACTGTCGCGGCGTCGACAATGCTCGTTGCAGGCTCGACGATGAAGGCGACCATGCCGATCATCAGCAGCGGCGCCGTCTCGCCCAGCGCGTGGGCCATGCCGATAATGGTGCCGGTCATGATCCCCGGCATCGCCAGCGGCAGGATGTGGTGGAAGATCGCCTGCTGCTGCGAGGCACCGACACCCAGCGCCGCCTCCTTGATAGAGGGCGGAACCGCCTTGAGCGCGGCGCGTGAGGCGATAATGATGGTCGGCAACACCAGTAACGCCAGCACCAGACCACCGACGAGCGGCGCCGATCGGGGCAGCCCGAAGAAATTCAGGAACATGGCGAGGCCCAGAAGCCCGAACACGATCGACGGAACCGCCGCGAGGTTATTGATGTTGACCTCGATCACTTCAGTGATCCGGTTCTTGGGCGCAAATTCTTCGAGATAGATCGCGCCCGCGACACCGATCGGGAGGCACAGTACGAGGGTTACAGCCAGCGTGAGCAGGGAGCCCACCAGCGCGCCACGAATACCAGCCAGTTCCGGCTCGCGGCTGTCGCCCGCGGTAAAGAAGCGCCAGTTGAAGCGGCTCTCGATAACGCCTTTCGCCTTCAGGCTCTCGAGCCAGGTGACGACGCGATCGTTGACACGCCGGCTCGCCTCGGGCGTCTCATAAATCACGACCTGCCAGCTTTTTGGAGCCGCCGGGCTGGCGGACGTCAGCGGAATGACAGCCTCGCCCTTTACGGATCCCGAACTGACCTCCACGACTTTCACGACGCCGCCATTGATGCCGACCAAAAGGCTCGGAAGACGCTCGTTTAGCGTTTCCGGTGCGGATGCGTTCGAATAGCGGGTGCGCATCTCTGCAACACTATCGAGCAATTCCTTGGCGCGGGTTCCGAGAGACGTCGCCTCATCGGCCGCTGCGGCGATCTGTCCCTCGAGTGTACCGATGCGACCGGCGTCGTTCGAGGCCCTCGCGGCTGCAAGCGTGGTTTCCAGTTCCGCCTTGCGCGCGACGGCGCGGTTCGACAAACCCTGCAGCCGCTCCGCCTCCGACTGGTCGGCGCGGGCACGGGTGGTCAGACCTTGCTTCACCAGCGCGAGCGTGTTGGCGAAGTCGCTGGACGTGGAAGTGATTTCGATCTCGCCGGTTGTAGCGCTGGGTGTGGCGGTCCCAACCCCGGGCGTCCTGACAATCCCGGTCCCGATTCCCTTGAAGTACAGGTCGGCGTCCGATGACATCAGCACCGGAACGGTGATCGTTTGACCGATCAACGCCGGATCCGCAACAACGCGCTCCCGCAGATAATCGGCAGCGCCAGATGACAGGAGCCCATCGAGCTGGCGGCGCTGGACTCGATCCTTTGCATCCGGAAACTCGGCACGCAATGCGTTGCGCACCAGCGCCTGAAAGTCGCCCGCCCTGATATCGGCCGGATTGCGCGAGCCCTTCGGGTCGATCTCCGCCGCATCGACGGTGATCTTCATCATCATCACATTCTGCGTGAATGCCGGGTAGCCTTTGATCACGATGTCGGTCAGCACCACGATCAGGAAGAGGGCCGTTATGCCGATCGCGGCGAGACCATAGAACCGGAAACGGCTCTCGGCGCGATAGCGGGCCTTGATGCGCGCGCGCGCGGCGTCGGTTCCAAGGTCGATCGAGCGGACGCCCGGAAGGCTGGTGTCAGTCATATTGTTCCCGATACCGTTTTACGATCTGCATCGCGATGACGTTCAGCGTCAGCGTGAAGAAGAACAGGACGAAACCGAGCGCGAAGGCGGCAAGCGTCTTTGCACTTTCGAATTCCTGGTCGCCCACCAGAATTGTCTTGATCTGCACCGTGAAGGTGGTCACCGCCTCCAGCGGGTTGAACGTAAGATTGGCGGCGAGCCCGGCAGCCATCACCACGATCATGGTTTCGCCGACCGCGCGGCTGATTGCCAGCATGAATGCCGAGACGATACCGGGTAGCGCCGCCGGCAGCACGACCTTCTTGATCGTTTCGGAATGAGTCGCGCCCATACCGTAGGAGCCGTCGCGGAGCGATTGCGGCACCGCGTTTATAACGTCATCCGACAGCGACGACACGAACGGGATGATCATCATGCCCATCACGATGCCCGCGGCGAGCGCGCTTTCGGAGGCGACATTCAGGCCGAGCGCTTCGCCCGCTGTGCGCACCCAGGGCGCCAGACTAAGCGCGGCAAAAAACCCGAGCACCACGGTCGGGATGCCGGCCAGGATTTCGAGGAGCGGCTTCGCCCAGGCCCGGAACCGCGGCGTGGCATATTCCGCCATATAGATCGCTGCAAACAAGCCGATCGGCCCGGCGATCGCCATCGCAATGAACGTGATCAGCAGCGTGCCGGTGACAAGCGGAACGATACCGAAGGCGCCGGACGAGCCGGCCTGGTCGGCGCGGATCGCGGTCTGCGGAGACCATTGCGTCCCGAATATGAAATCGAGCGGCGAAACCTTCTGGAAGAACCGCACGGTCTCGAACAGCACCGAGAACACGATACCGATCGTGGTCAGCACCGCGACGCAGGCGGCCGCCAGCAGTACGTACTTGACGATGGTCTCGACATAGTTGCGGGCGCGGAACTGAACCGACAGCATACGCAGGCCATAGGCAAGACCCAGCAAACCAAAAATCCAGCCGCCGCCGACGATGATGGTGTTGGTCCATGAACGAAGCGACGCATAGACGTCTGCCGCGTTCTTGAGCGCAACGCTCGGCTGGCCGGAATAGCGGCCGGATGCCACCGCGATGATGTCGCGCAAAGCGGCACCGCGCTTCAGATCGTCGTCGAGCAATGCCGGATCAAGCGCGCTGATCGCCTGCGTGTTCACAATGCGGTCGGCGATCGGCACTGCGACCACGAGGATCAGCAACATCGGTATCAAAATGCTGATGACGACGAACGAGCCGTGATAAGAGGGGCGCGAATGCAGCGAGGCTGATCGTTCGGCAGTCGCGGCGCGCGACCGGCCGAACAGATATCCGACGACGACCAGTACGGCCAAGCCCAGGAAATACAGCGACGTCATCGCCTCAACCCTTCAACAGACAAAACAGATGGTAACGGCGGACTTCTTTCGGCCGCCTGGAGAGAGAGGGCGGTCGCGCATGGCGACCGCCCCTGTCACGTTTTGTCAGGAACCGAGCGCATCGAGAGAGACGGGTTTCATCTCGATGATGGCCTTGCGTACCGCATCCGCTTCCGCCTTCGGCAGCGTGACGAGGCCCTTCTTGGCCAGATAGCCATCTTCACCGAGAGCCTTGGGCGACACGTACTCGGCCGCAAACTTGTCGATACCAGGCACGACGCCAACGTGCGCCTTTTTAAGGTAGACGAACATGCGGCGCGAACCCGGATACTTGTCAGCGGTGATGGTGTCGAATTCCGGAGTGACGCCATTCAGCGGCACGCCGCGCAGCTTGGCCGAGTTCTCTTCAAGGAACGAGAAGCCGAACACGCCGAATGCGTTCTTGTTCTGATCGAGCTTGGCAACGATCAGGTTGTCGTTTTCGCCGGCTTCCACATAGGCCCCGTCCTCGCGCAGGGTCTTCCACACGCGGTCGAAAGCCTTCGGGTCGGACTTCTTCATCGCAGCCAGCGCCGGAATCTGCTCAGCGCCCTTTTCCAGCAGCAACTCGTGGAAAGAATCGCGGGTGCCGGAGGTCGGCGGCGGGCCAAGCACTTCGATCTTGGTGTTCGGCAGCGACTTGTCGATGTCCGACCACATCTTGTTCGGGTTCGGGATCAGCTTGCCGTCCGGACCGGGCACTTCCTTGGCAACAGCCAAAAGCAACTGCGGCAGGGTCAACTTGACCGGGGTGCCCTGCTTCGACTGAGCGACGGTGAGCCCGTCAAACCCGATGTTGATCTCGACGACGTCCTTGACGCCGTTCTTCTGGCACATTTCCAGTTCGCTCTTCTTCATGCGGCGCGAGGCATTGGTCGCGTCCGGGTGCTCGACGCCGACGCCGGCGCAGAACAGCTTCATGCCACCGCCGGTGCCGGTGGATTCCACGACCGGGGTCTTGACGCCACCGGTCTTGCCGAGCTGTTCGGCAACGGCGGTGGTGAACGGGTAAACGGTAGACGAACCGACGATACGGATCTGGTCGCGGGCCTCGGCAGCACCGGCGAACATCGCACCGGCCGCCACGAGCGCAAACGCGCCGGCGAAGGTCGTATGTTTCAAGGTCTCTCTCCTTCGTTATGTGCCGGGCGGGCGCAGGGGCAAAGCTGGGGGGAGCCCGTCCGGTCGCCCCGGTCACTAGGGGCGACATGCCGTAGCTTCTATGACGCTCAGATGACAGCTGGATGACAGCGCAACCGACTGATATTTCAGCCGATTTTGCGCTGAGCCGGGCTTGCGCCTGTGGACATCGGCAGCCGGACGGTAAAAGTCGCGCCTTCCCCGGACCGGCTTTCGATCGTCAGCCGGCCGCGGTGCCGGTTCATGATGTGCTTGACCAGGGCCAGCCCAAGGCCGGTGCCGCCCTGCTCGCGGCTTTCGGCAACGTCGACCCGATAAAACCGCTCGGTGAGCCTGGGCAGATGCTCCGCCGCAATGCCCGGCCCGTAATCGCGTACCGACGCCACGGCCTCCTCGCCGCCGCTAACCGCGAAGGCACGCGACAGCGTGATCTCCACGCGCTTGCCCGAGGCGCCGTATTTCAGCGCGTTTTCGACCAAATTTTCGAACACGCGGGTGAGTTCGTCGCGGCTGCCGGACACGATCAGCGGCTCCTTCGGCGCGTCGATGGCGATGGCGACGTCGCGGTCGCGGGCGAGCATCTGCAGCGAATCGACCACCTGGCGCACGATCGGCAGCAATTCGACCGGCGTTTCCGGGCGCACATGGGCGGCAAGTTCGATCCGCGACAGCGACAGCAGGTCGTCGATCAGCCGGGCCATGCGCTTGGCCTGCGCCTCCATGATATCGAGGAACCGCTCGCGCGCCGCGGTGTCGTTACGGGCGGCGCCTTTCAGCGTCTCGATAAAGCCCGACAGGGACGCAAGCGGCGTGCGCAATTCGTGGCTGGCATTGGCGACGAAATCGACCCGCATTTCCTCCACCCGGCGGATCGCGGTCAGGTCGCGAAAGGTCAGCAGCAGCCGGGTTGTCGTGTCCGGCACCCGGTCGGAGCGGAGCGGCGTGACGAAGACCTCGAACCATCGCTCGGATGGCACCCGTTCGAAGAACTCGGCGCGCTCGGGTTTGCGCCCGAGCGCCGCGCGCCGGATCGCGTCGATGACGTCGGGAATGCGAAGCGCGAGCGACACGGGCTCACCCCGGCGCAAGGCCGGAGCGATCGCACTCGCCGACGCATTCATGGTCACGACGCGGCCGTCGGCTTCCATCAGCACGGTGGGGTCCGGCAAGGCCGCGATCACGTCGGTGATGAGGTGGTCGCCCGGTTGCGCGGGCGCTGCCGCCGGCTGGACCGGCGCCAGACGCCGCCGGCTGCGGCGGCTGAAATACCAAGCGGCGGCCAGCACCACCGCGATGGCCGGAATGCCGATCGCGGCGCTCAGATCACCGCGTGAAAGCGGAATGACAATCGCCACGACCGCAACCGCGGCCATCAGCCATGAGTCATAACGACCGGCGCGAGATTCCGGCTCCTCGGCAACACGCCCCTGCTCACCGTTTCGTTCCATCGTCATTGGACGGCTTCCGGACGTGAGACTTTCCATCCGCCGCGTTTGCGTCGCTCGCGGGCGGCGACGCCAGCACGTCGACGGCAATGTCGCCGAGCGGGGGGACGCGGTTCGACATCATCCCCTTGATGATCTCGCGCGCGCCCAGGATCGCGAGCGCAAGCGCGAAGGGAATGATGTAATACAACAACCTGAACAGCAGCAAACTGGCGAGCAGTTCTTCCTTCTCGAACTGCCAGAGCGCCAGCAGCATGGCGGCGTCGAACACGCCGAGCCCGCCGGGTGAATGGCTGGCAAAGCCGAGCAGTGTCGCGGATACGAAAATCACCGCCAGCATGATGAAATTGATGTGCGGCTGGTCCGGCAACAAGAGATACATGGCAGCGGCGCAGCAACCCAGATCGACGATGCCGATGACGATCTGAAGGAAGGTGAGCGGCCCGCCCGGCAGCGTCACCTGCCAGCCGTCGCGGCCGATCGTGCGGGGCCGAACCCAGACCCAGATCACATAGGCGGTGAGCACAACGATGGTGATTCCCGCCAGCGTCCGGTTGAACCATTCCGGCAGATGGTTGATGGCGCTCGCCGCCTCCGGCGCATAGAAGATGCCAAGGCCGAGCACTGTCGCATTGCCGAGCCAGAAGGTCAGACCGGCGACGAAGCAGATTTTGGCCACTTCCACGGCGCTGACGCCGTGCGCCGAATAGACCCGGTAGCGGACCGCCCCTCCGGTAAAGGCGCTGGCGCCGACATTGTGACCGACCGAATAGCTGGTGAAGCCCGCGAGCGCCGCCGTCGAGTATGGCACGTCGCTGCGGCCGATCGTGCGGACCGCAAACAGGTCGTAGAAGGTCAGAGTGAAATAGCCGAAGCCGACGAACAGCGCCGCCAGCCAGAAGTCCTTGGGGTCGGTCGCCCGGATCGCCTTGAAGACCTCAGCGATATCGATGCCGCGCAACATGCGGTAGAGAACGACAGCGGCAACCGCAATGATGAGGACGCTGAGCGCGAACCCTATCCGGTGCCAGCCGATCTTATCGCTGATAAAGCGCGCCATCGCGCGCAGCATTTCAAGCATACAGAACCCCGCAGGCCCCCGGTCGTTCTGATTTTTACCGGGCCGCGGCGAGGGTACTAGCAGAAGTCCGGGGATGCAGGCAAAGGCGGCAAGAAACCGCACGATTGCGGGCCTTGACGGCCCGCAATCGGACGTGACGCAATCCCGACGCTAGCGCGGCGGAATCTGGATCAGTTCGGCCAGCTGCTCCTTGGTTAGTTCATTGGCGGTGAACTTGAGCGCGACCGCATCCTTCACAATGGTGTCGAGACCCGTAATCTGGTCTGGATCGACGGACGATTTCGGAAAGAAGTCGTCGCGGGTGCGGCGGGCCTTGGCCTCCGGGATCTTCAGCCAATCGGCATAAACCTTGAGCCCGGCATCGGTGTACATGAAGTCGATCGTCTCACGATAAGCCTTCATGTAACGGTCGATCGCGCTCTTTTTCCCCTGAAGCACCGGAGCCGTGGTCGCCAGGAGGCGCACGGTTTGGCCCTTGAACGCGTCGGCATCATTGCCGGAGGCGAGAATACGAATTTGCTTCTGGTCGAGTTGATCGAGCCCGAAGGGCGGGGCCGCCCAACCGACATCGATCTGGCCGGACATCACCTGGGTCAGTGTGCCGGGAGGGCCACCGGTCGCCGTCGGCTTCGCCGACAGACCGTATTGCTTCATGAAGGCGGTAACGATGCCGTGGGTCGAAGAGCCATTGGTGGAATAGGCCAATGTCTTGCCGGACGTGTCCTTCAGCGACTTGATGGGCGAATCCGACTTCACATACCAGTAGAGATCGGAGGCTCCCGTCGTCTCGGCACCGATGATCCGCACCGGCGCGCCTTTCGAATAGGCGCTCAGCACGCCCATGATGCCGGCCGCAACGCCGATATCGACGCTGCCGGAAATCGTGGCCTGCAGCGTTTCGCCGGCCCCCTGGGTATAGACGATTTCGAGTTCGAGGCCGTGCTTCTTGAAGATGCCAGCGAGCTGGCCGACCTCCGAGATCGACGTGTCCCAGTTGCCGCGCTGACCGACCGCCAGCTTCAGCTTGTCCTGCGCGACTGATGGCTGCGCCCCAAACAGAAGGCCGGCAGCAACAAGTCCGAGCAGCGGACCGAACGTCCGTTTCTTCATTCATTCCTCCCAGTGCGATTTCGTCTTCTTGTCGAGACGTCGTGTATGGTCATTCAAGCCGCTGTGGCGGCGTTACGCAACCTTCTCCCGATCCTGATCGGACGGGACCGTAAAGCTTCGCCAGTTGGTCGATTTCGGCACGATGCCTTCGAACGAGCGGATTTTGCTCTGCGGGACGTGAGGTGTGGTGCGTCCGATCGCTACTCCGGTATCTTGCATCTGACGTGCCGCGTCGACCATCAGCTTGCGGAATTCCACCACCGCGAGATCGCTGGCGCCAAGCCGCTCCTTGGTGCGGTCGGCAATCGGACCCATGGTTTCCCACATCGCGATGTCCTGATTGGGAATGCCCTTGATGCCGGTGAAATCCCCGAGCCGCATGGCATTGCGGTCCTGCCGGTAATTGTTGGCGCGCGTCCGCAGATTGTTGAAGCCGCGATCAAGATCGATGCCGGGCTGTGCAACATTGAATTTGCGCCAGACTTCCTGATCGATTCCGGCCTTGTTCGCCCAGTCGGCGTCCGTGTCGCTCCAGGCGATGAAGTGAAACACGGTGTTCTCGTCATCGGCCGGAACCAGAACGGTTGCGACGTTGTATTCGTTGTTTGGCGGAATCAGCGCGGTGAAGGGCGCGACATAAACCGTCACCCGCACATAATCGTTCACATTGGCATTGGCGATCGGGCGGCGGATCGCCGCATAGTGAAAGCCGAAGCTGGTGCGCTCCACCTGCAGGCGTGGCGCCTTGTCGGTCGAGGGCCGCAGCCAATGCGTATCGACGGCCTTCGCCGCATCGACCTTGGCGGGCTTCATATCGGAGGAATGCAGGCTCGACGAATGCGCGGAATCGATCTGCCCCTCCAGGATTTGCGCCCAGTTGCAGCCGACATGGATCTTCACGATCGAGACTTGGGCATTCTGCGTCGGCGCGAAGGCCGGCGGCTCGAACTCTGGCATCGTCTCGGCGGGACCCATATAGGTCCAGACGAAGCCGCCCCATTCGCGCGCGGGATAGGCTTTGACCTTCACCTTCTCGGCAAAGCCGCTCTCCGGCGGTTCGGACGCCATCTCGACCACGTTGCCATCCACGTCCATCTTCCAGCCGTGATACAGGCAGCGCAGCCCGCATTCCTCATTGCGGCCGAAAGCAAGCGACACCCGGCGATGCGGGCAATACTCATCGATGATCCCGAGCTTTCCGTCGCTGTCGCGGAACACCACGAGATCCTCGCCAAGCAACCTGACCTTCAGCGGCGCGCCGTCGGGCTCCGCCACTTCTTCAATCAGGCAGGCCGGCATCCAGTGGCGGCGCATGATCTGACCCATCGGCGCGTCGCCCTCGACGCGGCACAGCAGGTCGTTTTCCTCTGCGGTCATCATCGGCTTGCCTCCCAAGCGTAGCTTCAAAGGGCCACCGACCGGGTTGGCCCCGGGAGAAAATATTAGCCCTCTAAGTTTTTATCCTATAGTCATTCCAGCCTGCTTGTCGAGTGGAGCGGATTTGACATTCGCCACCCGCCCGACCCAGCAAGAGAGCCTGCCGAGAAGGGATGCGAATGTTAGAATCGGACCACTAGGCGGCGTGACGCGGCGATTGTGCATCGCACCAGAATTTGCGACCAGAAAGCTCCAGCGACCAGCAACCAGTTACTTGCAACAAGTCATCCTGCCATGAGTTCGATCCCGACAGCCGATATCCCCGTTCGCGTCACACGCGCCGAAAAAATCGCCGACGGCATCCATCTTTACGAGATGCGCCGCAAGGACGGCGGTGAACTGCCGGCTTTTACCGCCGGCTCCCACATCAATCTTCACGTTCCGAACGGCTTGATGCGGAAATACTCACTGTGCAGCGACCCGGCGGCGCGCGATCACTACTGCATCGCCGTCAAGCGCGAGGACAATGGCCGCGGCGGCTCAATCTATCTCATCGACCACACGAAGGAAGGCGACGAGTGGTTCATCTCGGCGCCGGACAACGCCTTCGCTTTGCCGCAACGCGGCGATCACTTCATCTTCATCGCCGGCGGCATCGGCATCACGCCGTTTATCGCGATGATTCATGCGTTGAAGGACGATCCGGCGAAGAAGTTCAGGCTCTATTATTGTTCGCGCACACCGGAAATGACCGCGTTCCGGGAGGAACTGAGCGCTTCCGAATTCAAGGGCAAGGTTTTCATCCATTACGATGGCGGCGACCCGGCCAAGGCGCTCGATCTCTGGCCAATTGTGGAGGAACGCAAGAACCGCGAGCATCTTTATTGCTGCGGCCCGCGCGGGCTGATGGAAGCCGTGCGCGACGCCACCGGCCATTGGTCGTCCACCGCGATCCATTTCGAAGCCTTCAGCGAGGCCGATGCGCGGCGCCCGGACGATACGGACTTCAAGGTCAAGCTTGCGGCGAGCGGCGCAACCATCGACGTCCCCGCCGGGACGACGATCCTCGAGGCCATGCGGGCCGCCGGATACGACGTGCCGAGTTCGTGCGAAAGCGGCACCTGCGGCACCTGCCGCACCAAGCTGATCGCGGGTGAAGCCGATCACCGCGACCTTGTGCTGACGGACGCGGAACGGGACAGCCAGATCATGATCTGCGTGTCGCGGGCGAAGACGCCGGAACTCGTGATCGACCGGTAGCCCCTCATGGCCGCGCGCCCCATCCGTCTCGGTATTGCAGGGCTCGGCCGCGCTTTCACCCTGATGCTGCCGACATTCGCGGCCGACCCCCGCATTGCGCTCGCCGCCGCGAGCGATCTGAGACCGGAGGCACGCCAGCGGTTCGAGACGGATTTCGGCGCACCGACCTACGATACGATCGAAGCCCTGTGCGACGATCCATCCATCGATGCGGTCTATGTCGCGACGCCGCATCAGATGCATGCCGCTCACGTTGCCATTGCCGCCGCGCGCGGCAAGCACGTGCTGGTCGAAAAGCCGATCGCCGTCCGGCTCGATGAGTGCCGTACCATCATCGACGCCGTGCAGAATGCGGGCGTTCAGCTCGTGGTCGGGCACAGCCACAGCTTCAACGCGCCGATCCTGCATGCGCGCAAGCTGATCGACAGCGGCGCCTATGGCGCGGTGCACATGATCCACGCCTTCAATTACACCGATTACATGGTGCGGCCGCGCCGGCCCGAGGAACTCGACACCACCCAGGGCGGCGGCGTGATCTTCAGCCAGGGCGCGCATCAGATCGACATCGTCCGTCTGCTCGGCGGCGGAGGGGTGCGCAGCGTGCGGGCGATGACCGGAAACTGGGATCGCAGCCGGCCGACCGAGGGCGCCTATTCCGCGCTGCTCGGTTTCGAGAACGGCGCTTTTGCGTCCTGCACCTATAGCGGCTACGCGCATTTCGATTCCGACGAATTCATGGGCTTTGTCGGCGAGATGGGCCTTCCGAAGGATCCTTCTCGCTACGGCGCGATGCGCAAGGCGCTGCGGGCGGCGTCGAATGCCGACGAGGAAGCTGCACTGAAGGCGGCCCGCAATTACGGCGGCGCCAGCTATGTGCCGGCGGGCGCCCCGCCGGCCGATCGCAGCCATCAGCATTTCGGCGTGTTCGTCGTGTCGTGCGAGTTTGGCGACCTGCGGCCGACGCCGGATGGGGTCATGATCTACGGCGACGACGCAGTCGGGTTCGATCCGGTGCCGGTTCGCGACATTGTTCGCGCCGAGGTGATCGACGAATTCTATGGCGCGGTGGTCGAGGGCAAGCTGCCGCTGCATGACGGCGAATGGTCGCGCGCGACGCTGGAGGTCTGCCTGGCGATCCTGGAGTCGGCGGAAGCGCAGGCCGAGATCATGCTGCGTCATCAGGTCGGGTTGCGCGGAGCGGGCCGATGAGCGAGCGCAAGCGCGGCGGTACCGAGAACATTCTGAAGCATTGGCGCGAGGCTGTGCCCGACGATCGCCTCGCGCACCTCGTCAAGGACGCTACAAGGGCACTTCTACGAGCATTACAGATGCGCCTGACCGCGCATGACGTGTCGCTCGGGCATTGGACGTTTTTGCGAATTCTGTGGGAAAAAGAAGGACTTACACAACGCGAGCTGAGCGATGAGGCCGGCGTCATGGAGCCGACCACCTTCTCTGCGCTCAACGCGATGGAAAAACTCGGCTACATCTCCCGCCGCCAATTGCCCGACAATCGCAAGAACGTTTACGTGTTTCTGACGCCGAAAGGCCGTCAGCTGAAGGATAAACTGGTGCCCTTGGCCGAAGACGTGAACCGGATCGCGGTCGGCGGCGTGCAGCCCGAGCATATCGCGGCCACGCGGCGGACTCTGCTCGCCATCATCGAAAATCTCGCCCGCGATGATGCGGCCTCCGGCGATCCGGAGCGCCGTATCCCTTCGACGCGAGAACTCGCCTCCCGGGTCGCGGCCGGCGGCAAGCGCAAAGCCTAGCCCCGCGGCAGCAGCACCTCGACACCGAATTCCTGCGCGGACGGCAGCAGCCACGACCAGAAGCTGCCCGCCATGCTGCGCGGTATCGCAAGATGCACAGCGTCGTCGACATCGGCCCACCAGATTTGGACGCCGATCCCGCCTATCACGGTGACGATCGTGTCACCCCGGCGAAATGCTCTGTCATGCAAGTCGACCGGGCATCCCTTCCCAAGCACGTCGCGCACATGCGGCCCGTTCAGGCGCAGGACCGCACGGGCGTCGGTTTGATCCGTGACGGCGGCCATGCCGGCAAGCTCCAATGAAAGTTTGGCCGGCATCTGCGGGCGCACCGATACCGCGAGCCATTGCGACGGTCCGGACCAGATCAGGTCCAGCGACACACCGCACACGGCGTGCGGCGTATGCGGCGGCCGGAGCGCGTAGCGCTCACCCAACACGCGTTTAAGGTCTGCGTCACCGTCATGCGATCCGATCACGAAGGCCAGAGAAAAATCGTGCCGAGGCGTGACGATGACGCCGGCTTCGGGGCTGTCAGCACCCGACCGGCCCGGGCGGACAATACCGTCCCAGATGCCGACCCTTTGCCACAATATCGCTGGCTCAGACACGCAGCCGCTCCTCTTTGGGATCGACGAAGACCGGCGAACACACCTCGACATCGAAGGCGGCATCGCGCAACGGATCGACGCAGCGAATGCGCTCGCCAAACCGCTCCGGACCCCTGCTCAGAAAGCCAAGTCCGATCCAGTGTTTAAGCGTGGGTGAATAGGCAACCGAGCTCATGAAACCTTCGTCATTAGCGGCCGTTGCCGGCCTGCCGGCCGCGACGAAATGCGCGCCGGCGCGCAGGCGATCTGGTGGGTTAACGGGACGAAAGCCCACAAAGCGCGGCCGCGCCGGATCGAGCAATGCCGGCCGGGCGGCCATCACACGACCGATGTAATCCTTCTTGCGCGACATCATCTTTTCCAGGCCGAGATCGCGTGCGGTTGTCTGCCCGTTGAGTTCGTTGCCGGCAACATGCCCCTTCTCGATCCGCATCACACCAAGTGCTTCGGTACCGTAAGGATGGATGCCGTGAGGCTGGCCCGCATTCATGATCGCGCGGATCGCCGCGTCGCCGTAGGATGCCGGCACCGCAAGCTCATAGGCAAGCTCGCCAGAAAACGAAATCCGGAACAGGCGCGCCGGGATTCCGCCGCCGACGGTGACATGACCGGACGCCAGATAGGGAAACGCAGCATTGGAAATGTCGTGCTGCGGATCGACGACACCGCGCAGCACGTCACGCGAACGCGGTCCGGCGATCGCATATTGCGCCCATTGTTCGGTGACTGAGACCATCCGGACATCGAGCGAGGGCCAGAGCGCCTGATGACAGAACTCGAGATGCTGCATCACCCGTGCGGCGTTCGCGGTTGTCGTCGTCATCACGAAATGAGTGTCGGCCAACCGCGCGGTGGTGCCGTCGTCCATGACGAAGCCGTCCTCGCGCAGCATCAGGCCATAGCGGGCCTTGCCGACCGCAAGACTGCTCCAGCCATTTATGTAGACGCGATTCAGAAACTCTGCCGCGTCCGCGCCCTGGATATCGATCTTCCCCAGTGTCGACACATCACAGACGCCAACGCCATTGCGCACCGCATCGACCTCGCGCACCATCGCGTCGAGCCAGTCTTTATCTCCGGCCTGTGGGAAATACTGCGCGCGCAGCCACAAGCCGGTCTCGACGAACACGGCGCCCCGCTCGCGCGCCCAGTCATGCGAGGGCGTGAGGCGATACGGGCGGAAGTCCTTGCCGCGATGGTGTCCCGCCAGCGCGCCGATCGCGACCGGCGTGTAAGGCGGTCGAAACACCGTGGTGCCGGCGCGCGCGATATCGACGCCGCAGAGCGCCGCCATCATCGCATGGCCGGCAAGGTTCGAGGTCTTGCCCTGATCCGTCGCCATGCCAAGCGTCGTATAGCGTTTCAGATGCTCAACCGCGCGGAAGCCTTCGCGATGTGCGAGTTGCACGTCGGAGGCGGTCACGTCGTTCTGAAAATCGACAAAGGCTTTCCCTTTGCCGGCCAGCGCTGTCCAAACCGGCGAACACGCATGCCCCTCCGGTTCTGTCGTCACCTGCGGCAATAGCTGCGCAGCGAACCCGCAATCGCCAGCGGCTGCCGCCCCCGCCGAGCCACCCTGCTCGATCGCTCGCGCCAAACCGAACTCACCGTCGGCGGAGCCCGAAACCGACAGCCCGGGCGGCAATTGCGGCGGTGGAGCAAACGCACATCGCGTCCCGTCCCATACCGGCTTTCCGCCAAGATGCGTGGTCAGATGGACCGCCGGGTTCCATCCGTTCGACATGGCGACCAGATCGCAACGCAGGCGCTCGACCTTTCCGGACTGATGCAGCACATCGAGACCCGTGACAACGGTGCGGCCATGCGCCGACCGCGCTTGTGCCCCGAGGATGACACGGATTCCTGCCTTATCTGCCGCCTCGCGCGAGGCCGGATTCACCTCACGGCGCGCATCCACGATCGCCACGATTTCGCCACCGGCAGCGCTGACATCATGCGCGGTGCGCCAGCCATCATCGCCAGTCGTAACGACAACGCAACGATGCCCGGGAAGCACGCCGAAACGATTGACGTACGTGCGAATAGCGCCCGCCAGCATCACGCCGGGACGATCGTTGCCTCCAAAAACAATCGGCCGCTCGATCGCTCCGGACGCGAGAACGGCCCGCTTCGCGACAATCTGCCAATACCGCTGGCGCGGCTGGAACGGCGGGGGCGAAGCAAGATGGTCGGCGACGCGTTCGATCGCGCCGTAGGTGCCCCCATCATAGACGCCGAACACAGTGGTCCGCGGCATGATCCGCACTTCGGGCAACGACCCGAGTTCGGCGATGACCGAAGCCACCCATGCCTCAGCAGGAGCTCCATTGATTTGGTCGCGTTCGAACAGAAGGCTGCCGCCGGGTTCGAAGCCCTCGTCGCACAGCACGACGCGCGCGCCGGAACGTCCGGCCGCCAGCGCAGCCGCGAGGCCCGACGGTCCTGCTCCAATCACCAGCACGTCGCAATGCAGGAAAGCCTTCTCGTAATGATCGGGATCCGCCTCGTCTGCGGCGCGCCCAAGCCCCGCAGCGCGACGAATCATTGGCTCGTAGAGCTTTTCCCAAAATCGCGCCGGCCACATGAAGGTCTTGTAGTAGAACCCTGCGCTCATGAATGGCGACAGCGGCGCCGTCATGGACAACAGATCGAAGCGCAGCGACGGCCAGCGGTTTTGTGAGGTGGCTTCGAGCCCTTCGTAAAGCTCTATCGTGGTCGCACGCGTATTCGGCTCGCGGCGGGCTCCGCTGCGCAGTTCGACGAGAGCGTTTGGCTCCTCGCTGCCCGCGGACAGAATGCCGCGCGGCCGGTGATATTTGAACGAGCGCCCGACCAGCCGCACGCCGTTCGCGAGCAGCGCCGACGCCAGCGTATCGCCGTGAAAGCCCTCATAGCTCTTGCCATCGAAGGTGAAGCGCAGCGGCCGCGACCGGTCGATCCGTCCGCCGGAGGGGAGACGGTAAGCCATCAGGCCCCTCCCCGCTGCCGGGCTGAAGTCTCATGGCGCGCGCTTGTCACGCTCTTGATCGCATGCGTGCGCGTATCGCGTTCCACCACCAGCCAGGCATGGCATCCGGCGCCGTGATACCAGTATTCGCGAAACAGGCCGGCCGGATTGGTGCGCTGATAGACATACGCGAACATGTCGTCGGCATCGGCATCCATACCATCCGGCCGCACCGGATCGGCGTCACCGAGGATCGTGAATTCGCGCCGGTCGCGTTCACCGCAATAGGGACAAGGGATTCGCATCGCGCGCCCTAATGCAGATTGGCCTGGGCGCCAACGCCCTTTTCGTCGATCACCGCGCCGGAAGCAAAGCGGTCAAGACGATAGGCACTCGCCACCGGATGCATCTCGTCGCGCGCGATCAGATGCGCGAAGCAGAAGCCCGACGCTGGCGTCGCCTTGAAGCCGCCATAGCACCAGCCGCCATTCAGATAGAGGCCGTCCACAGGCATACGGTCGATAATCGGACTGCCATCCATCGACATATCCATGATGCCGCCCCAATGCCGCAGCACGCGGATGCGTCCCAGCCCGGGCCATACCGCCATTGCGCCTTCCATCACATCCTCGATGACCGGCAGGTTTCCGCGCTGCGCGTATGAATTGTAGCCGTCGATATCGCCGCCGAACACAAGCCCTCCCTTGTCGGACTGGCTCACGTAAAAATGCCCTGCGCCGAATGTCATGACGGTATCGATCACAGGCTTCAGACCTTCCGAGACGAAGGCCTGCAACACATGGCTGTCGATCGGCAGCCGGAAGCCCGCCATCGCGGCGAGCCGCGATGTGTTGCCGGCGACGGCCAGTCCGACCTTGCGCGCGCCGATAAAACCGCGCGTCGTGTCGACGCCGGTCACGCGGCCCGATTCGATGCGGATGCCGGTAACCTCGCAATTCTGGATGAGATCGACACCACGCCGGTCAGCGGCGCGGGCATAGCCCCATGCCACCGCGTCATGCCGCACCGTGCCGCCGCGGCGCTGAACAAGCCCACCCTGGATTGGGAAGCGTGCATTGTCGAAATCGAGAAACGGCACGAGCGCCTTGACGCCATCCCGGTCCAGCAATTCGGCGTCGACGCCATGCATCCGCATGGCATTGCTACGTCGCGCATAGCCGTCGCGCTGCGCGTCGGAGTGATAGAGGTTCAGGATGCCGCGCTGGCTCACCATCGCGTTGTAATTGAGGTCCTGCTCCAGCCCCTCCCAGAGTTTCATCGAATGTTCGTAGAACGGGATATTGCCCGGCAGCAGATAGTTCGAGCGGATGATGGTGGTGTTGCGCCCGACATTGCCGGAGCCAAGCCAGCCCTTCTCGACAACCGCGATATTGGCAAGGCCGTGGTTCTTGGCGAGGTAGTAAGCGGTCGCCAAGCCATGGCCGCCGCCACCGACGATGATGACGTCGTATGAGGCTTTCGGCTCGGGTTCGCGCCAAGCCGGCGGCCAGCCACGGTTGCCGCGGAGCGCCTGCGAAAAGATGCTGAAGGCTGAATAGCGCAAGGAGGTGTGCCGCCGATGCGCGGCTCACGCCGCGTCCGCCATTGATCACCGATCGCCCGCGTGATTATTGTCCAAGGACGACGTTTTCTTGTCCGACAGCGCCATCCACGCGAAATTCAAACTAAATCCCGGTTTTCCATGCACGCTCCTGCCCCCCACCGGATCGGTTTCCTGCTGATCCCGGGCTTTTCGCTCCTGTCCTATGCGTCGGCGGTGGAGCCGTTGCGTGCCGCGAACCGGCTGTCCGGCCGTTCGCTCTACAAGTGGCTCCATGTCTCGTCACAGGGCCGCGCGGTGGAAGCATCGAGCGGTCTCGGGATCGCAGCGGACCACCGCGTCGGCGACGATTGTCCCCTCGACATGATTCTCGTCTGTGCCGGCGGAAATCCTGCACTTCATCGCAACGCCAGCACTCTGTCCTGGCTCAGGAAGCTGGCGCGGCGTGGTGTGCGGGTCGGCGGCATATCCGGCGGTCCATACATTCTGGCGCGTGCGGGACTCCTCGATGGATTTCGCTGCACGATTCACTGGGAGCATCTGGCGAGCTTCGAGGAGCAATTTCCGCAACTCGACATACGGCGCAGCTTGTATGAGGTCGACCGCGGCCGCCTCACCTGTGCCGGCGGTATTGCCGGTTTTGACATGATGCGCGCCATCATCGCCGCAGAACACGGATCGGCTCTCGCGACCGCGGTCAGCGAATGGTTCCTGCAGACGCAACTGCGTGCCGGCAGCGGTCCGCAGCGCCTGACGCTGCGTGAACGCTATGGCGTCGCGCACCCGAAGCTCCTCGATGCGCTCAAGGCGATGGAAGATTCAATCGACAAGCCAATGTCTCGGGCCGCGCTTGCGCGCGCGGTCTCGCTGTCGGTACGACAACTCGAGCGGCTGTTCGCGGGTCATCTCCACACCACTATCGGCGATCTGTATCTGAAGATCAGGCTCGACCGCGCGCGAGCGCTGGTTCACGAGACCGCTCTGCCGCTCCTTGAGGTTGCCATTGCCTGCGGCTTTGCAAACGGCAGTCACTTCTCGCGAGCCTATCGCAAAGGCTTCGGCGTCTCTCCGAAACGAGATCGCCAGTCGGCGGAAATCTCCGCTGACGCAGACTCAGGACAGGCCTCGTCTGGCAGCAAGGCGCGGCCAAGCACGGTCCTGAAGTCCCGAGCGAAACGGTTATCGACCTGAACGAGCCTTCGGCAAGACAAATATCTGTCCGGGATAGATCAGATCCGGATTGCGGATCTTGTCGCGGTTGGCACCGAAAATAACGGTGTAACGCTGGCCAAGGCCATACTTGGCCTCGCTGATCCGCCACAGATTGTCGCCGCGCACAATCAGCCTTGTATCGATGCGGGGAATGACAACGGCATCGCGGCGCTCCTTGGTCTTTTCCGCGATCCGCGGCGACATCGTCGTGGCCACCTTTGGTTCCGGCCGGGGCGCGGCAGCGACTGACGACGGCGACTGGCCGGTCGGTACATCAGGCTTGCTGGTCTGCGCGGAGCGCGTATTCGGTTCAGCCGCGGATGTGGCGACCTGAGTTTGTCCTGGGGACGCCGCGGACTTCGACTGCGGTGCATTCACAACAGCGGACTGTGACGGCGACCCGGGCGAGGCGGGCTGCGGCGGCGACGCTTGGGAGGTCACAGCGGGCGCTGCCACTGACGGCCCGGTTGCGGGTGGTGTTGCTGCAAGTGGTGCTGCCGCAGGTTTCTCTTGCGTGACCGCGGGTGCTTGCGACGGTGAAACGAGCGATCCTGCCGGCGCAGGCTCCCGCTCGGGCTCTCGTGATGCAATCACCGATTCCGAAACAGCAGGTTTTGCTGGCGTCTGTGACGGCGCCGCCACCGTCGCGGGAGCGCGGAACGGCATTTCCGCACGCGATGTGACGCTGTCCGCAGCACCCATTTGCTCCAGCCGGATGCGATAGTCGCCCGGCCTCACACCGCTTTGAATCGAAAACGATAAACGCCCCTCTGCCGAGGCCGTACCCATCGCGATGTAACCATCATTCATATAAAGGCGGACGCGCGAGCCCGGCGCAGCGCGTCCAGATACGAACAGCCCACCGCCCGCTTCAGCCTCTACAGATTCGATCCGCAGGTCGGCCGATTTCGACGCCACACCATCCTGCGGCTTTGAGGCTTCCGAGGGCGCAGACGGAGACACTGCCGCGGCAGGTGGCGCTGTCGAGGACGATGGCGGAGCCGAGGCAGGCGATTTGGGAGCCGTGAGCGCCGCAACTGGCGTCTGGTCGCTTGGGAGCAACGCGACCGCCACCGGGCTCTTCGACACCATCACCTTGCCATCGGGCGCGGTAGCACGCAGCGTCAGGTCATACTTCCCCGGCGGCAGCGGCTTTGGAACGAAGACGAATGCGCCGGATGAATCTGCGGTCGTCCGGTCATGGACCTTGCCTTCCACCAAAAGCTCAACCGATGAGTTCGCGAGCGCGCGCCCCGCAATGACTGCCTCGCCATTCGGCTCGACCCGCGCAACGTCGAATGACGGCGCCGGATCCGTACTTGCCGGAGGCAATGGAGACGAAGGCGCGAGCCGGTCGCCGAGGTCCTTGATCGTTTTGTTGGCTTCGGTGATCGCTGAAGCAGGTTTCTCAGGCGCCGGTGCCGATACGACAGGCTTGGGCTGATCGGCCGGACCTTTGCTCGCGGTCGGCACCGGCAGGCCGGCAAATCGTCCGGACGCAATAAGCCACCACACCAGGGCAGCAAGACCCACCAGCACCACCAAGGAGATCGTTACGCCGCGGGCCGCGAAGGTCCGGTTCATGGGCAAATCCCTGCCTGCTTTCGTTCAGCCGCGATTCTAGAGCAATTGCGTGTTCGTGGAAACCGCTACGACTCGGTGCAGGCCTTGCCTTTCAGATGGTCAGCCGCAATCTCGCGACGGACCCCTTCTTTGGACATCGCAGAAGAGCTTTCGAACCAAGCGCCGAACCGCTCGGGCCGATCTTCTCAGAGGTCTTCGATGAACTCCGACGGCCGCTGAAGGTCCGTCTCGTTCAAGTTTTCAAGCATGGCCGCGCGCACGCCATCACGTAGCCGGACGGCTGCGGAAAAGTCACGACCATCCGGTGCCAAAGGCTCGCCGACCACCACGCTGACAGGGGAAAACCGAGGCCACCATTGATCGCCTTGCAGCATGCGACGGGTACCGCGAATGGCGACTGGAATCACCGGCAGACCGGCTTCGCACGCAACCTTGAAGGCGCCCAGACGAAATGGCAGCAGCCCGGGCTGCGCGGTGAACGTTCCTTCCGGAAATACGACCAGCAGGCGTCCTTCTCTTGCCAGAGCGCCCATGCGTTCGGCATCGGCAACACTCGCCGCGACGTCATGCCGTTCGACGAAAATCACTCCCAACCGGCGCAGAAACGGGCCTGCGACGATCTGGCCGGCAAGCTCGCTCTTTGCGGCATAGAGCGGCTCGCCCGGGACTGCCGCAGCCAGGACGAGTGCGTCAGCGTAGCTCGAATGGTTCGCGGCGAGTACCGCATGTCCCCGTGCCATCGCCTCGCGATTGGCCACTCGGCACGGCGCGCCGACCAGCACAAGAGCGAAGCGGCAAAGAGTCCGGACAGCCGACCACCGCCATGACCGTCGCGGCAGAAGCATCACTGCAAACCAGGACAAAGCCGCCGCGAATGCGACCACGGTCCACCACCACCCGGCATAGAAAATAACGGCAATTGAGCGCGCCTGATTGGTCAGAAATGCCAGAAACGCTTTCAGTCCGATCCGGACACGCTGTTCAGAAAGGCTGCGTCGCCGTGCCCCGAGCTTTCCGTTCTCGTAGAGGGCCTTGGCGGCGCTCCGGCGAACCTTGCCGTTCTCGGTTCGCGGGATGGTATCCGGCGCGCCAATGACAATATCGTCGACCGGCTGCCCTAGGATCGATGCGGACAGCTCTCGGATATTTTGACGCAGCAGATCGATAGAAGCCTGGTCATCCGTGTTCGCTTCGACCGCGACGACAATCCGCTCCGTTCCCGTCGCACGATCGGCCGTGCCGAACAGCACGACGCCGTTCCGTACCACCGACGGTAATTGCGAAATCGGCTCTTCCAGTTCCTGCGGATAATAATGCCGGCCCGCCCTGATCACGATGTCCTTGATACGGCCGGCGATGAAAAGCTCTCCGTTGGCAATGTACGCCTGATCGCCGGTATCGACCCAGCCGTCGTGAAACAGCTCGCGCGTCTTCTGCTCGTTTTCGAAATAACCTGACGTTGCCGAGGGTCCGCGGAATTCCAGCCGCCCGGTGACGCGCTCCCCGACCTCTTTGCCTGCGTTATCCACGATCCGGATGTGGTGCGACGGAAGCACGCGTCCACAACCGACGAGTTCGAGCGGATTTGGATCGCCGTCGGTTGCCGGTTTTGCAATCCCGTCATGACTCAACGCTTGCCGGTCGACACGATCGATCATGGGCCCACGGCCAAGCGGCGGAAACGTCACGCCGACGGCATTCTCGGCCAGCCCAAAGGCCGGCGACATCGCCTCCCTGCGAAAGCCATAAGGAGCAAAGCGCTCGGTGAAATGCCTGATCGATGCAGCGCTCACCGGCTCGGCGCCATTGGCAACCATGCGCAGCGAGCTGAGATCGAGCCCCTTGATATCGTCATCCTGAATCTTGCTGGCGCACATCTCGAACGCAAAGTTTGGCGCTGCCGAAAGCGTTGCGCGGTAGCGATGGATCGCCCAGAGCCAGCTTTCGGGATGCGCGAGAAACGTCAGCGGGGACATGATGTAGAGGCGCGTACCGAAATAAAGCGAGCCAAGCCACGCGCCAATCAGCCCCATGTCGTGATACAATGGCAGCCAGCTGACGAACACATCGGTCGAGCTTCCGTGCATCGCCTCGCCCATGGCCCGGATGTTGGCGAGCAGATTGGCGTGACTGAGGATGACTCCTTTCGGGTCGCCCGTGCTCCCTGACGTATATTGCAGCAATGCAGTTTCGCGCGCATCCGCCGCGGCAACCGTCATGATCGATTGCGCAGACCTGAGATCCGCAACACTAAGCGCGCCTTCCATGGTCGGAACGTGCGGCATGATTGACGCAGCCAGCGTCTTCCCGCGTTCGGTCGTAATCAGCAGCCGTGCGCCGCAATTGCGCAAGATTCCCGACTGCCTCTGGACGTGCTCTTCGAGCTGCGAGAGACGCGCCGGAGGATAGATCGGGACAGGAACCGCGCCGGCATAGAGGGCACCGAAAAACGCGACGAAAAAATCCGTCCCGGTGGGCAGCATGAGCGCAATGCGGTCGCCGCGGTTGATCTTCCGCGCCTGAAGACCGGCCGCAATCTCCCGTGCCGTGCGGGACAATTCGCCATAGCTCAGTGTTGCCGGCTCCGCCCCATCCTGAAGATAGGTCAGGTGCGGCCGCTCCGGATGTTGCGCGGCGTGCCATTCCAGGGCCTGGACCAAGGTTCCGGCAGTGTCGGGAGCGGCAACCGGCGGCAACGCTTCGACGGGCGGCGAGACTTGGGCCGCGACACTGGCTCCTGTCGTGGAACCGCTCAGCGCGTTGAGAAGGTCGCCGACGGTCTCGGCGTCGTTCAGCGTTCCTTCGGGCAACCGTATCCTGAACGCCTGCTCTACGCGCATGAGCAATTCGGCGCGGCTCAGGCTGTCGAGCCCGAGATCGCGGTCGAGACGGCTCCTTACAGATATGTCGACGTTTTTCTGCGGCTGGATCTCACGCAGTAGCGTCCGCACAATCTCGATGAGACCGGTTTCCACCTCCGACGAGTTTTGCAGCGCCATCTTGGCTTTATAGCATCTGGAGCCCGCGGATTGTTGACGCGGATCAACGCCCCTCGCTTGCGAAACAGGAGCGTCAATTGTGGCGGCCACATCCCCTTCCGGCACGCAAAGGTCGCCGCCAGTATTTGAGGGAGCGGGACGCGCGTCGCGGGCGCACGCGCTGCAGCAATGCTCACACCTCGTAGCGCAGCAAAGTTGGGCCATGCCAATGGAAGCTGCACCCTGCCTATCAAAGGGGCAGCCCTCAGGCGCACAGGCCAAAAACTCGAACCATTGCAATCTTGATCGGCTGGCACGCGGCTTGCTAAAACGTGGTTGAAAGACGTCAGTATACTGACGATTGTTTCTTGCACGCCGCGACACGCTGAATGGGCCACGCACATGATTGAAAATTCTCCCTTCGACATTGTGATCAGCGGCGGACACGTGATTTGTCCCGCATCCGGCATCAACGGCGTGATGGACGTCGCGATTAGGGGCGGCCGCATCGCCGCGGTGCAAAAGGACATCCTGCCGAGTTCGGCGAAGACCGTGATGGACGCCAAAGGCAAGCTGGTCCTGCCCGGTCTCATCGATACCCACGGCCATGTCTATCAATATGTCACCGGCCGGTTCGGCATGAATGCCGACATGGTCGGCGTCGATTCGGGCGTCACTACGGTGATTGACCAAGGCGGCCCGTCCTGCATGACCCTGCCGGGCTTCCGCAATTTCGTGGTCGAGAAATCCAAGACGCGCGTGCTGGCCTTTCTGTCGGCCTATCTGGTCGGCGGACTGGAAGGCCATCTCTATCCCACTCTCTACAGCCCGGACGGCGTCGATATCGACGCCACGGTGCTGTCGGCCAATGCCAACAAGGATATCGTGCGCGGCATCAAGGGCCATGCCGAGATCGGCGGTTTCGCACGCTGGGGCATCAAGGTGCTGGAAATGTCGGCTGAAATCGGCCGCCAGACCGACCTGCCGCTTTACGTGCATTTTGGCCAGCTCTGGGGCCTGCCGGAAAGCGGCGCCAATGGCGAGGATGCCGACACCATCATCGAGCGCGTGATCCCGCAATTGCGGCCTGGCGACATTCTCGCGCATCCGTTCACGCGCCATCCCGGTGGCTTCGTCAATCGCGAGGGCAAGGTGCATTCGGTGATCCAGGCGGCGCTCGATCGCGGCCTGAAGGTCGATGTCGGCCATGGCAGCCATTTCTCGTACCGTCTTGCACGCAAGGCGCTCGAAGCCGGTATCGTGCCCGATACGCTGGGCGCCGACATGCATGGCTACAACACGCACGTGCCCGCTCCGGCCGGAACGCCGGGCGAGCATCCCGATGACGAAAACCATCCGTTCGCCGGACAGGCCAAGTTCAGCCTGACCCAGGCGATGAGCTCGATGATGGCGCTCGGCCTCACGCTGGAACAGGTGGTGCCGATGGTCACGACTCATCCTGCGCAGATGGTGGGCCGCTCCGACGAGCTCGGCTCGCTGGAACCCGGCCGCATCGCCGACGTCACGGTGTTGTCCGACCTGCGCGGCCGCTTCCGGCTGCATGACAACGAGCAGACCGAAGTGATCGCCGAACGCCTGCTGCAGCCGGCTTTCTGCCTGCGCGCGGGCGAGCGCTTCGAGGCCACCGCGCCGATCCTCCCGATGGCTGTAGCCGCCTGACCGCGTCAGCGGTAGACTGACAGGGGAGCGAGACGATGCTGGCGAGAACCATCCCTGGCCGGGTCATCAGCGATGAAATCGTCGCCGCCGGCGCGCCGTGGTACCGCAAGATCCGGAAAGGGACGATGCTGCGCATTGTTGACCTGGAAGGCTGTCAGGCCGTCGATACCCTGATCTTCGATGCCAACCGCAGCGACGTGCGCTACAATGCGCCGAATACAGTCAAACTCGCCAAGAGCGTCTACGTGTCAAAGGGCGTCGTATTGTACGACGACCTGGCGCAGCCGCTGATGACTGTGGTCGAGGACACGGTCGGACGGCACGATACGCTGGCCGGCTGTTGCAGCCGCGAGATCAACACAGTTCGCTACGGCCAGCCGGGCAAATGGAGCTGCCGTGACAATTTCCTCGGCACACTCGCCGAGCTTGGCATGAACGGCCGCGACATTCCGCCAAATATCAACTTCTTCATGCATGTGCCCGTCGATGGCGACGGCGGCATATTTATCGACGAGGGATTGTCGAAGCCGGGAGATTATGTCGATTTGCGCGCAGAGAAGGACGTGCTGGTCGTCATCTCCAACTGCCCGCAGGAACTGAACCCATGCAGCGGCGGCCGACCGACGCCGATCCAGCTGACCGTCTGGCAGAGCGGTCATTAGCAGCATGCCGCAAACCACCACCTTTACCGCGTTGGCCGTCGCAGACCCGCGCTCGAACTGGGCCTCGCTGACGCAGGCGCAGCGCGATGCGGCCTATGACAACAACGGCGCGGTCGCCGATAGTCCGGCGTTGATCGAGAAGCGCAATGCCGGCTCTGCGATCTATCGCAAGGCCCGTCCGCAAGGTCTCGATATTCCGTATGGACCGCGCGAGCGCAATCGCTGGGACTTCTATCCGGCAAGCAATTCCGGTGCACCCTGCCTCGTCTTCATTCACGGCGGCTATTGGCAGCGCAATACACGCGAGGACTTCGCGATGTTCATGGCCGGCGTGCAGGCGCACGGCTGGTCCGCGGCATTGCCGGGGTATTCGCTAGCGCCGGACGTGAAGCTTTCGGACATTGTTGCGGAGATCCGAACGTCACTCGACTGGCTGCAGGCCGAGGGCCCGCGGCATGGCATTTCCGGGCCGGTCATTCTCTCGGGCTGGTCCGCCGGCGCGCATCTGACGGCGATGGCGCTGGACCATCCACTGATCGCTGCCGGACTTGCGATCTCGGGCGTGTATGACCTCGAAGCATTACGCGACACGAAATTGAATCAGGCGCTGGCCCTGACCGATGGCGATATTGCGTCCCTGTCGCCGTTGCGGCTCCCGGTGGTGATGAAGCCGATGACCATCGCCTATGGCACCGCCGAGGTGCCGGCACTGGTCAACGACTCACGGAATTTGCATGCGTTGCGGGCCATGGCGCATGCTTCGGGCGCGTTACTGCCGATCGTTCGCGCCAATCACTTCAACATACTGGATCATCTGACCAATCCGGACGGTGAGTTGACCCGCGCAGCGCTTGATCTGGCGAGGCCGCACATCACGGCGCAAGGCGGCAAGGCGGCGTGATGACAGGCGGCGCTGAAGGATACGGCGTCGGTCGCCCGGTTCGCCGCAAGGAAGACGACCGTTATCTGCGCGGTAAGGGCGAGTTTGTCGGCGATATCAAGCTCGCCGGTATGCGTGAGCTTGCTTTCGTTCGCAGCCCGCTGGCGCATGCGCGAATCCGTGGCATTCGCAAGCCGGAAGGCCAGGAAAAGAATGTGTTCGTGGCCGCAGACCTCGTCGGCATCAGCCCGATTGTCGCCAATTCAGGATTGCCCGGCTTCAACCCATCCTCGCAGCCGGTCCTGGCGCAGGACAAGGTACGCCATGTCGGCGAAGCCATCGCTGTCTGCGTTGCGACAACACGCGCTGAGGCAGAAGACCTCGCGGCGGCGGTCGAAGTCGATTTCGAAGAATTACCGGCGGTGGTCGACATGCTCGCCGCGCGCGCGCCGGGGGCACCACTGGTGCACGAGCACTGGGGCCACAACGTTTTCCTGGAAAGCCGTGTCGAGGCCGATCTGTCGGAGATCAAAAAGACCGCACCTGTAGTGGTGCGGCGCACGTTGCGCACGGCGCGTCAATGTATGTCGCCGCTCGAAGGCCGCGGCGTAGTCGCGGTTTACGATCGGCGTCTCGATCAGATCGTCCTGCACACCTCAACGCAGATTCCGCATATCATCCGAACCGGTCTCGCCGGATGCCTTGGCGTATCCGAGGAGAATGTGCGCATCGTTGCGCCGGATGTCGGTGGCGGCTTCGGCTACAAAGGGATGCTGCTGCCGGAGGAAGTGTGCGCCGCGTTTCTGGCCAAACGACTTGGCCATCCGGTGCGCTGGCTGGAAGACCGGCGCGAACAACTCGCCGGCAATGCCAATTGCCGCGAGCATCACTACGACATCACCGCTTATGCCGACGATGACGGCAGATTGATCGCGCTGGATGCGGCGGCGACGGTCGATACCGGCGCTTATTCGATCTATCCGTTCTCCGCCTGTCTCGAATCCGCTCAGGTCGCGAGCATCCTGCCGGGCCCGTACAAGTTCGACGCCTATCGCTGCATCACCTGGTCGTCGGCGACCAACAAGCCGGGTCTGGTGCCCTATCGCGGCGTCGCGCGCGCCGGCGTCTGCTACGCGATGGAAACCATGATCGATGCCATCGCTTACGCCGTGAACAAGGAGCCTTACGAGGTCCGCCTGCGCAACCTGGTGCAGCCGGACGAGATGCCGTTCAACAACATCACCAACAAGCATTTCGACAGTGGCGATTATCCGGAATGTCTGCGCCGCGTCGTCGAGGCGATCGATCTGCCGGCGATCCGCAAGCGGCAGAAAGACGCCGGTGCATCGCATGTGCGCATTGGCGTCGGCTTTTCGATTTTCTGCGAACAGGGCGCGCATGGCACCTCGGTCTATTACGGCTGGGGCATCCCGATGGTGCCGGGCTTCGAACAGGCGATCGCGCGCCTGACGCCGGATGGCGGACTGGAATTGCGGGTCGGCATTCAGTCGCACGGACAGGGACTGGAGACGACGCTGGCTCAGATCGGCCACGAGGTGCTCGGCATTCCGGTCGAACGCATCCGCGTCGTGCATGGCGACACCGCGGTGACGCCTTATTCGACGGGAACCTGGGGCTCGCGGTGCATTGTCATGGCCGGCGGTGCAGTCGCCACCGCCTGCAAGGAACTTGGCGAGCGGATCGCACGAATCGGTGCGCATCTGCTGCAGGTGCCGGCGGAGAATGTCCATGTCGGCGGTGGACTGGTCTCGACCGGCATTGCCAGCGTGCGCATCGATGAAGTCGCGCGCACCTGGTATCTGCGGCCGCAGGAATTGCCGAAGGATGTGAATCCGGGCGGGCTGGAAGTCACCAGCGGCTACAAGACCGTGCGAGACACCGGCACCTTCAGCTACGCGGCGCATGCCGTCGTGGTCGCAGTCGATACCGAGATGGGCGACGTTACCATTCTCGATTATGCGCTGTGCGAAGACGGCGGCGTCTTGATCAATCCGATGATCGTCGACGGTCAGGTTTGTGGCGGCGTGGCGCAGGGTATCGGCACGGCTTTGTATGAGGAGATGCCGTTCGACGAGAACGGTCAGCCGCTCGCGACCACGCTCGCCGATTACATGCTGCCGGGCGCCACCGAAGTCCCGACGCTACGCATCGATCACATGGAGACACCCTCGCCCTATACTGCGTTCGGGCAAAAGGGCATCGGTGAAGGCGGCGCGATCGGCCCGCCGGCTGCGATCGCCAATGCTGTCAACGATGCGCTTCGGCCGCTCGGCGTCGAGATCAACGAGCTTCCGATCACGCCGCATCGGGTGCTGTCGGCGCTGGCCGCCACACGCAAGCAGGCGGCCGCATGAAGCCTGCCGCCTTCACGCTCGAACAACCCACAAGCGCCGCGTTGCTGATGCAATCGCCGCAAGGACGCATCATGGCCGGCGGGCAGTCGCTCGGGCCGATGCTCAATCTGCGAGTCGCGCAGCCGGCGCATCTCGTGGCCATTGGCCAGATCCCGGAATTTGCGGCGGTCGAGGACACCGCCGATGCTGTCATCATTGGTGCCTGCGTCACGCATGCCGCCATCGCCGACGGACGCGTGCCCGATATCGGCAAGGGTATCCTGCCGGCGATTGCGCAAGGCATCGCCTATCGCGCGGTGCGCAATCGCGGCACCATCGGCGGCTCTCTCTGCCACGCGGACCCCGCAGCCGACTGGCTCTGCACCCTGACGGCACTTGGTGCCGCCGTGCTGACGCTTACAGCAAACGGCGGGCGCAGCATCGCACTCACCCGCTTTGTCATTGGTCCGTTCCGCAATGCGCTTGAGACCGGCGAAATCGTGCAGGCGGTACGAATCCCGAAAGTTTCGCAGGATGCACGCTGGGGCTATTACAAGGCCTGCCGGAAGCCCGGTGAATTCGCCCACGCCATGGCCGCCGTGCTGATCGATCCGGCGCGTAATATCCGACGCGCGGTCATCGGCGCCGTCGGCAGCGCACCCATCGTGCTGGACGGAGCGGATATTGGGCCTGACACGGCAGCACGCGCGCTGATGCAAAGCGGCCTCGACAAGATCGGCCGCAACATGCAACTCGCAGCCCTGCGCCGCGCCATGGATCAAGCGGCATGACTGTGCGGTTCAACGTCAACGATGTCGCGGTCGAGGCCGATATCGCTCCGCGCACCCACCTCGCCGACTTTTTGCGCGAGGATCTGCTGCTGACCGGCACGCATATCGGCTGCGAGCACGGCGTCTGCGGCGCCTGCACCATCCTGATCGACGGCGAACCGGCTCGCTCCTGCATCACATTTGCGGCAACGTGCGCCGGACGCGACGTGAAAAGCATCGAGGGTCTCGAGGACGATCCGGTCATGGCCGCCTTACGTGCGGCTTTCACCGACGAGCATGCGTTGCAATGCGGCTATTGCACGCCCGGCATGCTGGTCACGGCGCGCGATATTGTGCTGCGTCTGCCCGACGCCGACGAGGATCGTATCCGGCTGGAACTGGCCGGGAACCTCTGCCGCTGCACCGGTTACAACGGCATCGTCCGCGCCATTCGTCACGTCCTGCAGCATCGGCCGAACGTCGCCGCACCCGTGCCGGCTGCTCTGGCCAAAGGCCGCTTTCAGCAATTCTTGCCTGACGAAGCCGTACCCACCATGACTGCGCCAGCGCATGCCATCGGCAACGGTGACGGCCTGAGCCAGACACTGAGCGTCGCCGCACCCGCCGAGCAGGTCTGGGCCGCATTGCGCGACCCGTCGCTGATCGCAAGCTGCCTGCCGGGCGCAACGGTGACCGCGCGCGACGGCGACAGGATCAAGGGCGAAATGGTGGCCGCGCTCGGCCCGATCCAGGCGAAGTTCACCGGCGATGCTACACTCGCATACGATGACGCGACTCGCTCCGGCCGCGTCACAGGCTCGGGACGCGATACCGCGAGCGGCACCCGCCTGCAGGCCGACGCTACCTTTCGGCTGACCGAGAAAGGCCCCGCCGAAAGCGACATTGTCATCGACGTGACTTATGCGCTGAAAGGACCGCTGGCGCAGTTCGGCCGTGGACCGATCGTTCGAGTCTTTGCCGCCGAGCTCAGCGCCATGGTCGCGCGCAATCTGGAAGCGCGACTGCGGGGCGAAGACCTGGCGAACGGAGATGCGATACGAACAGGCGGACTGATCTGGCGCGTTGCTTGGCAATGGTTGCGCGACCTGTTAACTCGCTCCCATGTCCGATAGACGGATCAAGACACCGCCGCAATCAGCGTTCGATCTGGCGAGCCGCCCGGGATTCCTGATCCGGCGGCTACACCAGATTCATGCGGCCTTATTCATGGAAGAATGCGCCGCGTTCAACGTGACGCCGGTCCAGTACAGCCTGATGACGGCCGTCGCCGAGCAGCCGGGCCTTGAGCAGGCGCGGCTCGCGCATGAAATCGGCGTCGATCGCACGACACTCGCCAATGTCGTAGCACGGCTCGAAGCCCGCGGGCTGTTGCGGCGCAGCACCACCAAGACCGACCGGCGCATTAAGCGCGTCAATCTCACCGCCAACGGCAAGCGTCTGCTGGAACAGATGCGCCAGCCGGCACGGCGTGCCCATGCCCGAACCATCGAGGCCCTGCCGCCGGCGGAACGTACGGCGTTTCTCCATGCCCTGGCGCATCTGGTCGATGCTGGAAACGACTCGGGCCGCGCGCCTCTGCGCCTGAGCTGAGCGAGTCCGCCCGGACTCGCGGCATCTGCACACTTTGCCGACAGCTTGCTTACTCCGCAGTCAGAAGCCTGCTCTCCGTAGAACCCGTCAGCACACTGACGAGCTAAAACGCCTATTGTGGCGCAGCAATTCGCCCCATACGGGTGGCATGGGAGTTGCAAACCTTCCTGCCGATGAATGTTCACCAAAGTCCCGGCGGGACCCACATCAGCAAGAGCCTCGCGGGCGCAGTCGCAATCGTGACCGGCGGTGCCGCAGGCATTGGCCATGCTGTGGCGACAGACCTCGCGTCCCGTGGCGCCGCCGTTGTTATTGCCGACCAAAGCAACGCGCAGTCCGGCGCGCAGACGCTCATCGACAACGGTTATCGCGCCATCGGCGTCGAGGCTGACGTGTCGGTCGAAGCCGACAACCTCGCGATGGTGTCGGCCGCGGAAGATGCGTTCGGTCGCGTGGATATCCTGGTCAATAACGCCGCCGTATTCTCGTCGCTGCGTCCGAAGCCATTCGAACAGATCGACATCGCGGAATTTCGCCGCGTGATGGATGTGAACGTGCTCGGGCTGTTTCTGTGCTGCAAGGCAGTCACGCCTGCCTTCGCGAAACAAGGCGCGGGACGCATCATCAACATCTCGTCGGGTGTGGCCTTCAAGGGCAATCCGCTGATGGCGCATTATGTCGCAAGCAAAGGCGCCGTGGTGTCACTGACCCGCGCACTCGCCACGGAGCTCGGCCCGCGTGGCGTGCTCGTCAACAGCGTCGCGCCTGGTTTCACGCTGAGCGACAATGTCGAGCGCAATGCCGAGCTCGTCGCCGGCGCGAAGGGGCCCTCGTTGCGGGGCCGCGTACTCGCCCGCTCCATGATGCCCGCCGACGTTGTCGGGGCGGTTGCCTTCTTCGCCAGCCCCGATGCCGCATTCATCACCGGTCAGACCCTGGTGGTCGATGGCGGCGCCTATTTCCATTGAACGGAGTTGCGGATGCCGATCACCATTCCCGTCATCGACCTTGAGCCGGCACTGAAAGGCTCAGATGCCGACAAGCGCGACGTGGCCGCGCAGATCGACCGCACCTGCACCGAGATCGGCTTTTTCACCATCAAGGGCCACGGCGTTCCGCTGGCGATGATCAACAACCTCCGTGACAAGGCAAACACGTTCTTCGCGCAGCCGCTCGAAGAAAAGCTCAAGGCCGCGCATCAGGATATCAAGGTGCCGCGTGGCTATCGCGCGCTCGGCATCGAGGCGCTCTCGGCCGGCAACGCCATCGAAACTCCGGCCGACCTGAAGGAATACTACCATCTCGGCCGCGAACGCTGGCCGGACGAACCCTATTACACGCAGGGCGAGGGGCCGCGTTACTTCATCCCCAATCACTGGCCGGAATATCCGGCAGGCTTTTCGCAAGCCGCGGAGACCTATTACCTCGCGTTGGAGAAGCTGTCCGAGAAGATGATGGGGCTGACCGCTCTGGCGCTGGGCCTTCCCGAGCATTTCTTCCAGGACAAGATCGACAAACATATCACCGCGATCCGCCTCAATTATTATCCCGAACAGACCACGCCACCAAAGCCGGGTCAGTTGCGCGCGGGCGATCACACCGATTACGGGCTTCTGACCATTCTGAACGGCGAAAACGTCCCCGGCGGATTGCAGGTTCAGACCCGCGCCGGCGAATGGATCGATGTCGAGACCGACCAGGATACGTTCGTCGTCAATATCGGCGATCTGCTGATGCGCTGGACCAACGACCGCTGGGTGTCGAACGTGCATCGCGTCGTCAATCCGCCCGACAGCGCCGCCGCGCGCAGCAAGCGGCTGTCGATCGCCTTCTTCCATCACCCGAACTACGACGCCCCGATCGAGTGCATCGCGCCGCCCGGCAAGGCGAAATACCCGCCGGTTCTGTCCGGTGAATACCGTGACCTGAAGTACCAGCAGACCCGGCTGAAATCAGCCTGACCTCAAACAAGGAGTAGACGCATGCAGAATATACGGTGGGCAGCAACAGCGTTGGCTGCGGTCATGGCCGCTGCCGGGTTCACGTCTGGCGCGGCGCAAGCGCAGGAGACCATCAAGATTGGCATGACGCAGCCGCTGACTGGTCCGGTGGCGGCGTCCGGTAATTATGTCGCCAATGGCGCCAAGATCGCGGTCGACGTTATCAATGCGAAGGGCGGCGTCCTCGGCAAGAAGCTCGAACTCGTTCTTGAGGACAATAAGTCGAACCCGAAGGAGGCCGTCAACGCCGTCGAGAAGCTGATCCTTCGCGACAAGGTACCGTTGCTGATCGGGGCGTGGAGCTCGACCTACACCCTCGCGATCATGCCGAAGCTGATCGAATACAAGGTGCCGCTGATCGTCGAAACCTCGTCATCGGGCAAGATCACCACCTCGGGCAATCCCTGGGTGTTCCGCATCAGCCCGACCTCGGAAATGGAAGCCAAGGCATTTCTGGCCAAACTCGACAGTTTCCAGCCGGCCATCAAGAAAATCGATTTTCTCTCGGTCAACAATGACTGGGGCCGCGGCGCGGCAGAAGAGTTCAGCAAATACCTGAAGTCGAAAGGCGTCGAGGTCGGCTCGATCCAATACATGACGCCGGATGCCACCGATCTGTCGGCTCAGTTGACGGCCCTCAAGCAGTCGGGCGGCGATACGCTGTTTCTGACCACGGGCGTCGAGCAGATGACGCTGGCACTGAAGCAGGCCAACGAACTGAAGCTGTCTCACCGGATCATCTCCACCGGCGGCTCCTTCCCGGATCAGCTGATCGCACAGCCCGGTCCGAAGAGCATGGAGAGCTTCCATATCCTGTTCTTCTCCCCCTGGTATCCGGAAAAGTCCAAGTATCCGGACATCGCCAAGGTCTATGTCGATGAATGGACCAAGCGCAAATACGACTTCCCCGGCCTGACCGAAGGCTTCCGCGGCTATGATGCCGTACTGACCGCAGTCGAGGCGATCAAGATCGCCGGCAAGGCCGATTCGGAAGCTTTGCGCGAGGCGCTGTGGAAGACCAAACTGCCGGCGGTGAATGGCGACATCGCCTTCACCAAGCAGGGTCCGGCTGGCCAGGAAAGCGGACAGAACGAGCCCAACATCTACGTCGTGCGCCTCAACGAGGGCAAGGTGACGATGCCGCTGCCCTGATCTCATGGGCGACATTCACTTTCTTTAGCGAAGTCAACGAACCGTCCGGGCTCTATCGGCCCGGACGGACGTGAACGAACCTGAAATTCTGCCGGGACGGGACGCGTGGATCAATTCCTTCAGCATGTCATGAATGCCGTCATGCTCGGCAGCACCTATGCGCTGCTTGGCATCGGGTTGACGCTGATTTTCGGCATCATGCGTATCGTAAACTTCACGCATGGCGAGTTCTACGCCCTCGGCGCCTATATGGCGTATCTGTTCGTGGTCCAGCTCGGCGTCAATTTCTTCGTCGCCATCCTGCTCGCGACCGCGGTCGGGATCGTGGTTGGCGCCGCGCTGGAATTCTTCATCTTGCGCCGGCTGAAAACCACCGACATCGATTCGGTCATGCTGCTGATGATCGGGCTCTGGATCGCCATGCAGAACACCGAGCAACTGATCTGGGGCGGAGTGGCAAAGCTCATCCCCTCGCCCTTCTCGCAGCAGCCGCTGGTATTCGGTCCTGTCTCGGTATCGCTGCTTAAGATTTTCGTTCTGATCACTGCGGTGTTTCTGCTGATCGCCTTTCACTTCCTGATCAATCACACCCGCCTCGGCCTCGCCATGCGCTCCACCTTTCAGGATCGCGACGTCGCGGCGCTGATGGGCGTCAATGTTGGCACGATCTATCTGGCAACATTCGCACTCGGTTCCGGCCTTGCGGCGGTCGCCGGCGCTCTGCTTGGCCCGATCTTTCTCGTCAATCCGACCATGGGCGACCTTGCAAGCCTGAAGGCCTTTGCGATCGTCATTCTCGGCGGGCTTGGCAGCACGGTCGGCGCGACCATCGGCGGCTTCGCGCTCGCGCTGGTCGAGGAGTTCGGCGCAGGCTATCTGTCCGCCGATTTCCGTGACGCCTACAGCTTCCTGGTGATCGTTGCGGTCCTGATCCTGAGACCGCAGGGTCTGTTCGTCATGAAGGAGCGGGTGGGATGACCCGGCTCTTCCTCGGTCTTCTCGTCGTACTTGTTTTCGTCACGCTGCCATTCTGGATGAGCGATCCGTATATTCTGGGATTGCTGATCCTCACCGGCATTTTCATCATCGCGGCGATCAGTCTCAATCTTCTGCTCGGCTATACCGGACAACTCAGTCTCGGCCACGTCGCCTTCTTCGGCATTGGCGCCTATACCAGCGCGCTCCTGTCGCGCGGCTTCGACGTCGATCTCGGCTTTGGCATCATGCTCGATGTCGCTGCCAAGCCGGTCTGGCTGTCGTTCCTGGCTGGCATCCTGATGGCCGCCCTGTTCGGATGGCTGGTCGGACGCCTCGCCTTCCGGGTACGGGGGGCGTATTTCGTCATCCTCACCATCAGCTTCGCGCAGGTGATGCGGCTGATCGCTTTGAACTGGGTCGATCTCACCGAAGGCCCGATGGCGATCAACAATATTCCGTCCTTCACGCTCTGGCTGCCCGGGCTTGGCGTCACCACCCTGACCACCAAGGCACAGAATTACTGGCTGGTGCTGGCCGTGGCCGTCATCGCCTTCATCCTGGTCGCGCACATCGTCAATTCTCGTTTCGGTCGCGCGCTGATCGCGTTGCGGGAGAATGAAGGGCTGGCGCGCTCGGTCGGCATTCCGGTAACCCACTATCTGGTGCTGGTGACGATCGTCTCCGCGGGCATCGCGGGTGCTTCGGGCGGCCTGTACACGCATTATGTCCGCATCGTCGATCCCGACGTGTTCATGTTTATCTATACCGTCACCATGATCATCATGGTGGTCACCGGCGGCAAGGGCACGCTCACCGGTCCGGTCATCGGCGGTCTCATCTTCGGTCTCATGCCTGAATTGCTTCGCGATTATGCCGGGCCGGAGGTGCAATGGATCATCTACGGCGTGGCAATCGTACTGATTGTGTTCTTCCTGCCGCTTGGCATCGTTCCCACAATTGCTAAAGCCTGGCACCGCCTCGTCAGCCTTTGCATCCGTCTCGTTCCCGAACGACTGCGGACCCGACTGTCATGACGATCGCCGTGGATCCCGTTATCGTACCTGAAGTCAGTGCCGTCGTGGGTTCGGCCGAAGCTCCGCCGATTTCCCTCGCGATCGAGGACCTCGCGGTCCGTATCGGTGGACTGGTGATCCTGGAGCGGATGAATCTTTCGGTGCCGAAAGGCAAGATCGTCAGCCTCATCGGCCCCAATGGCGCGGGCAAGACGACGGCCTTCAACATCATCACCGGCTATATGAAGCCGAGCGCGGGCACGATCCGGTTCGAAGGACGCTCTCTCCTCGATATGACGCCGGATGCCATCGCCGCGCTGGGCCTGGTGCGTACCTTTCAGCGGACCAGTATTTTTGCGGGTTGCAGCGTCACCGACAATATTCTGACCGCCATGCATCTGCGCGGCCGCGCCGGATTGTTCAGCGCCATCTTCCGTACGCCCTCGATGCTGCGAGAAGAGGTGAGCCTGCGGGCGCAGGTCCAAGAAATCCTGCATTTTGTCGGGCTGCATGGACGCGCTGGCGAGAATGCCGGCAGTCTCGCCTATGGCGAGCAGAGGCTTCTCGGACTCGCAATCGCACTTGCGGCACGGCCGAAGTTGCTGCTGCTGGACGAGCCTGCGGCCGGTCTCAATCCGTCCGAGACCGAGCGCTTCAAGGAACTGGTCCGCCGCATACGCGACGATGGCGTCACCGTACTTCTGGTCGAGCACGACATGCACATGGTCATGAGCATCTCCGATACTGTGTTTGTGCTCAATCAGGGCCGCATCATCGCATCCGGACCGCCGGCCAGTATTCAGAACAATCCGGATGTCATCACGGCGTATCTGGGAACGGGATTGAAAAAGCGTGCTAAAGCTTGAGGAAGTCACCGTCCGCTACGGTGCAGTGACGGCACTGCGAGACGTCTCGATTACGGTCGAGGGAGGCGAGCTGGTGACGCTGATTGGCGCCAACGGCGCCGGCAAGACTACGACGCTGAAAGCAATCAGCGGGATGCTCCCGCTCGCGGGCGGGAGGATTACATTCGAGGGCCGCAAGATCGATGGGGCCAGTCCACGACAGATCCTGGCGCTCGGGATCGCGCATTGCCCGGAGGGCCGGCGGGTCTTCCCGCAGCTGACCGTGCGCGAAAATCTAGAGATGGGCGCATTCCTGCGATACGATCACGCCGCGGTCCGTTCCGACATGGAGCGGATCTTCGTCCGGCTTCCACGATTGCGCGAACGGGTCGCACAAGTGGCCGGCACATTGTCCGGCGGCGAACAACAGATGCTCGCGATCGCACGATCGCTGATGTCGCGTCCGCGGATGATCCTGCTCGATGAGCCCTCGCTCGGTCTCGCACCCAACATCACCGAAATCATCTTCGAGATCATCGACGACATCCGCCGCGACGGCGCGACCGTGCTGATGGTCGAGCAGAATGCCCTTGCCGCCCTCGATATGTGCGATCGATCCTACCTTCTGGAAACGGGCCGCGTCGTGCAGTTCGGCACCGGAGAGCAGATGCTCGGCGACGCTCACGTCCGTCGCGCCTATCTCGGCGGCTGAAGGCCGTCCGTGCCGGCATGGCAGCGCGCTGGGTTTATGCCTGTGGCCTCGATGCTTTCGACAAGCGGCAGATCGTGACCACCATAATGGACGGACGGCAGTTCATCCTGATCCGAGACCGGGCCCGCTTTTTTGCCGCGGAGCGCGCCTGCCCCCACGAGGGCGCAGACCTGGCTCTTGGCCGCTGTTCGCATGCCAGGCTTCATTGTCCGCGCCACCAGGCATCGTTCGACCTCACTGACGGCTCGGTGTCGCCGGGATGGTCGTTTCCGGCTCTGCGCGTTTTCGACGTTCGCAGGATCGGCGCCGAGCTCTGGGTCAATCTCAACCACCGGGAAGACCGCGGCAAATAACGGCTCTGTCCGGGTCACCGGCGATACCGGCCGTCATGCGCCGCCTCACGGCCGCACCCCCGGACTTTCCATCGTCATGCCGCGGGCGCGCCACATCAGGAAGAGCTCGAGTTCGACATATTCTATCGCGCCAAGCGCGTAAGGCTCCGCTCGCACGCCGGTCATGCAATTGCGCAATCGCCGCTGCAGCGAGCCGACGCTCTGCCATTCCAACCGATAGATCGGATAGCCGGTCGGATGAGCTTGAGGAATCAGATTGCCGGCAAGGCTCTTGCCCCAATTGTCGTCATGGCATTGCGCGCAGGACAGGTTCAATTGCCCGATCCGTTGATTGAACAGTGCCCGCCCGCGCTCGCGGAAAGGCTCAATCCGAGCGTCCTCCGACGGAGCCACCGGCTCACCGCGCGACTGCAATGCGATATAGGCGGTCAGCGCCAGCAATTCCGCGCTTTCAAAGCGGAACGGCGCCACCTTCTGATCGCGCTCCCGCGAGAGGTTGATGCGCTGCTCGAGATTGACGGCGCGTGCCACCGTCTCATCGTAAGCTGGATAGCGCGCGGCGACACCTTTCATGCTGCTGCGCGCATCGCCATGACAATCGGCGCAGGACTTGCCCGAAGCGCCGGCCTTCGCGTTCCACAATGCTTCGCCATCCAGAACCGACAACATGGCCGGATTGGATGTATCGTCGTCCTGCATCGCCTTGGTGTCGCGACTCATGTCGTCGTAGCTGGAGCGGCGCTGATCGAGCGGGATCTCGGCACGAGCGGATATAACGGACGGGACAACGCCGAGCAGCAACGCGCCGAGCATCGCGATCCGCAACCCGCCCGACAGATTCATTCGACTGCGATCTTCGCGGACGCTTCCGCCTCGAAGCCGTTATCGCCGGTCCATTTGAAGGCGATGGTGCCGCTCTCGGTTGCAACCGTATGGAAGGTGAGAAACGGATTGGCGGCAATGGCCGGATACAGCGTGGCGTTGAAAATCTCCTCGCCATTATAGGTGCAAACCATCGACGTGATGATGTTGCGAGGGATCGGCTTGCCGGTATTGTCGATGCGGAAGCCGTTTTCCATCACGTGTGAGATCAGCGTCCGTATCAGGATCGTGTCGCCGCGCTTGGCCTTTGGCGGCACGTTGATGAGAGTGCGTGCGGGAGCGGCCATCAGATGGGATCCTCCAGACAGGCGCTGAGTGTAAGAATGACATCCGCCTTGTCCGACCAGAACGACCCGTCCGACATCTGACAGATCGCCACGACCTGCTGGGTGTCGGCGAGCCGGATGCGGGTCGAGATTTCGGCCTTTCCGGCGCGCGCGCCGAGCCGGATACCGATCACGTTCGGCAGTGGATTTTTTTCGGTGAAGACATGAATCGCGGTGACATGATCCTGTTCCGTCATTGGACTGTCGACCGCCACCGTCACCGCGACCGCATTGCCGTTCTCAACCAGCGGCGGGATGCTGAGCTTGACCTTGCCAGCCGTAACCGGCTTGCCGCCGGTAACCTGTTTGATCGCAGCCGCCATGCTGTCCGGCGTCGCACCCGCCGGGCGCACGATCAGCAGTGCCGCGGTCCCAGCCAGAAAAAGGCGCCGCGTCGTGACGGGAAACAGGGGATTGTCGATCATCGTGCGTCCTTGATTCGATCCTTTGGCCGATCGTTGGGTTCGTCCTTCAATGTGATCAGAAACGCCACCACGTCCTCAACTTCCTGAGCGCTCAGGATCGGGCTGCCGAGCAGGTTTTTCGCGACACGGGTTAGTCCATCGACCCGATAAAACGACGGCATGATCGTAGCCTCATTGAGGCGCGTGGCATCGACCATGCGAAGCCGCAATTCTCCCTCGGTCCAGCGCGAACCGGTACCTGTGAGATCGGGCGAAAGATTGCCCTGGAACCGCTGCTCGGGGAACGGGCCGGCATGGCAGAGCAAACACGTGGTCTCGCGCTTGACCACCAGCGCGCGGCCGTTCGTCGGGTCGCCCGGCTTCCCGGTCAGCGATTTCGGTATCGCACCTTCGATCACCTCGAAAGAAACCAGCGTCTCCTGCGCAAACGTGGAGCCGGACATTGCTGCAACGATGGCAAGAGCAAGGAGGCTGCGCCGCATCATCCGAAGGTCTCACTGGTGATGCGATGGAACCAGTTGTTTGCCTCCTTCGCTTCTTCGGCCCGCACCGCGCGAGACGCGCCGGTGGAACTGACGACCACAGGCTCGGCCTCGACATATTGACCGTCGTCCGGGCGATAAGTCCCGCGTTGCGAAATCGCGTAATCCGGCGCGATCAAGCTGAAGCAGGAACTTCTCAATGTTGGCGTCGCCGGTTGCCGGTCGGCAAGCAGAACGGAGATAGCCGCCGCACATATCGCCCCTTGGGATTGGGCGGCCGACGCCGAGCGCGGCATTGCTCCGGCAATGGCCGCATCCCCGATCACATGGACATTCTTTTGCAGCTTCGACTCGAAGGTCAAAGGATCGACCGGGCACCAGCCGGTGCGGTCGACAACGTCGGCGAGTCCGGCCGCTTTTCCGGCCGTCTGCGGCGGGATGATATTCACCACCCCGCCAGTGTATTTGTCGAAGTCCGTCATCACCGTCATGGTGGCGACGTCCACGGCCTTCGGCGCACCGCCATCGGACAAACCGACCCACTCGATCAGGCCGGGATAGAGCTCCTGCCACGCGGCCTCGAACAGCTTCTGCATGGTGAAGCTGTCCTTCGCGTCCAGAACGATGACCTTCGATCGCGGTTTTGCCGTCTTCAGATAATGAGCGATGAGGCTCGCGCGCTCGTAAGGTGCCGGCGGGCAGCGTGCGGGGTTGACCGGTACGGTGATAATAACCGCCTTGCCGTCATCCAGCGCTTCAAGCTGCCGGCGCAGCACCTCGATCTCGCCGCCACTGGTGAAAGCCGGCGGCATCTTGGCCATAGCCGCACGATCATATCCGTCGAGGACATCGTCCTGAAAAGCGATACCAGGAGACACCACGAGGCGATCGAACGGCAGGGTCTGGCCGTCTGCGAGTGTCACGGTCCGTTTGGCATGGTCGACCCCCGTCAGGGGCGACAGCACGACATCGATACCCAGCGCCTTGACGCTATCGTAGCGGAATTGCTGGCTCCGGATGCCGGTCAGGCCACCCAGCACGGCATTGCTGTGCGGTGGCGCGGTGTAAACCGGATTGGTCTCGACCAGTGTGATAGTAACATTCGGTCTGACCTTCCGCAGAGCCCGCGCGCAATTGACGCCGCCGAACCCTCCGCCCACGATCACCACACGCGCGCTGCCCTGCGCGATCAGGGGCTTCGGAAACGCGGCAGCCGCGGCACCAACCGCGGCTGCCTTGATCACGTATCTACGGTCGACTCGGATCACGATATCTGCAGATTATGGTTCTTCAGCGGGAACGACCGATAACGGTTGCCTGTCGCCGCGAAGATCGCGTTGAGCACCGCGGGTGCCGCCACGAAAATCGTCGGCTCGCCGACACCACCCCAGAAATCGTTGGTCGGGATGATGATCGACTCGACATGCGGCATCTCTGCCATGCGGATTGAGCCATAGGTGTCGAAGTTGGTCTCAACCACAGCACCGTCCTTGATGGTGATGCCGCCGTGGAACAAGGCCGACAACCCGTAAACGAACGAACCGGCGATCTGCCGCTCGATCTGCGCCGGATTGACCGCGTGTCCCGGATTGGTCGCCGCGACGATGCGGTGCATCTTGATGTTGTTGTCCTTCACCGACACTTCCGCCGCCGCCGCGACATAGCTGCCATAGCCCATATGCTGGCAGATGCCGCGGAAGATGCCGGCTGGCGCCGGCTTGTCCCAGCCGACCTTCTCCGCGACCGCATTCAGAACCGCCAGATGCTTCGGATGCTTGCTCATCATCTTGCGGCGGAAAGCGAGCGGATCCTGCCCGGCCGCATGCGCCAGTTCGTCGATGAAGCATTCGAGATAGATCGCATTCTGGTTGTTGTTCACGCCACGCCAGAACCACGGCGGAACATGCGGATTACGCATCGAATAGTCGATCAGCACGTTCGGAATGTCATAGCCGAACTGCCCTTCCGCGCCGCCGGCATTCAGCCCCTGGAATGCGATCGGGTCGGACCCACCCTGCATCGCCTCCGGACGCGCATAGGCCAGGATCGACTGGCCAGAGAGCCGCATATGCAGACCGACCAGGTTGTTGTCCTTGTCGAGCGCGCCGGTGAGCTTGCACTGCGTCACCGGGTGGTAGACGCCGTTGGTCATGTCCTCTTCGCGGGACTTGATCATCTTGATCGGCACGCCCGGCATCTGCTTGGCGATGTTGATCGCCTCCGTGACGTATTCGCTGCGCGTGCGCCGGCCGAAGCCGGTGCCGAGCATCAGCCGATGCACCACGCACTTGTCGGCCGGCAGGCCCGAGGCCGCGATGGTGGCCGCCAGCGCCGCCTCACCATTCTGCGACGAGGTCCACACCTCGCACTTTTCCGGCGTGTAGAGCACCGTGGCGTTCATCGGCTCGAGGCAGACGTGGTTCTGGTACGGATAGGAGTACACTGCCTCGATCTTCTTCGCCGCACCACCGAGCGCGGCCTGGACGTCGCCCGCCTTGTTGCCGACGAACTTCGTATCGGCGGTCAGGCCCTCTTCCAGCCACTTGGCGATCGATTCAGATGAGACATTGGCATTGGGGCCCTTGTCCCATTCGATCGGAAGCGCCTCGAGTGCGGTCTTGGCCTGCCACCAGGTATCGGCGACCACCGCGACCGCCTTGTCGTCGACCTGCACGACCTTCTTGACGCCCTTCATGCCGGCGACTTTGGACGCGTCGAAGGTCTTCACCTTGCCGCCGAAGACAGGGCAATCCTTGATCGCGGCGTTCAGCATGCCCGGCATGGTGAAGTCGATCGAATACACCATCTTGCCGTCGACCTTGTCGCGCGTATCGAGCCGCTTCAGCGGCTTGCCGGCGATCTTCCAGTCTTTCGGATCTTTCAGTGCCGGCTTTTCCGGCACCGGCAGCTTGGCCGCGGCCTCGACGAGCTTGCCATAGCTGAGCTTGCGACCCGATGGACCATGCGTCACGACCGAATTGGCCGCGCTACATTCTGCAACCGGCACCTTCCACTCATTGGCCGCCGCCTGCACCAGCATCATGCGGGCGGCCGCACCGCCCTCACGCACATATTGATGTGACTCACGGATCGCGCGGCTGCCACTGGAGTTGAAATTGCCCCAGGCGCGCTTGCGCTTCACGTTGTCCATGGGCGTCGGGTATTCGGTCGTGACCTTAGACCAGTCCGCATCCAGTTCCTCGGCGATCAGCTGCGCCAGGCCGGTCTGCGAACCCTGCCCCATTTCGGCACGCACGACGCGGATCGCGACCGTGTCGTCGGGCTTGATCGCAACCCAGATGCCGAGTTCGTTTGGCGTCAGGTTTTCGCCAAAGCCCTGCGCCGGTCCGGCCTGGGCCAGCGCGGCGCGGCCGAACGGCAGATCGAAGCCGAGCGCCATGCCGCCGGCGGCGGCCGTTCCGATGACGAAGGCGCGGCGATTCATTTTCGGGACCATGTTCATGCGGACCTCCCTCATGCCTTCGCCGCGGCATGGATCGCCGCACGGATCTGCTGGAAGGTGCCGCACCGGCAGATATTGGTCATCTCGCGATCGATATCTTCGTCGGTCGGCTTCGGATTGTTCTTGAGCAGTTGCACCGCGGCCATGATCTGACCGGACTGGCAATAGCCGCATTGCGGCACGTCGTGGTCGAGCCAGGCTTGCTGCACTTTGTGCAGCGCATCATTCTTGGCCAGGCCTTCGATCGTGGTGATGGACTTGCCTTCGGCATCTCCGACCTGAAGGCTGCAGGACCGCACCGCGCCCATGCCTTCGATCTGTACCGTACAAGCGCCGCATTGTGCGATGCCGCAACCGTATTTCGTGCCGTTCAGGCCTACATTTTCGCGGATGACCCACAACAGCGGGGTGGTTGGGTCGACATCGATATTATGCGTCTGCCCATTAATGGTCAGTCGAGGCATCAACTCCTCCAATTTTTATGTCGCGCGGCTTACGGACACGCTGTGGCGAGTATAGCCAGTTTTGACTCGATCAAAAGAGTGATGGGCCGGGATAGAAAGTTTTTGATGGCAAGGAATAATCGAAGAATAGCCAAAACTGGATCGCGTCATCTGTCTCGCGGCGATGTCTATCCGCAGCAAAGCTTAGACCTGTTGCCACTGGCGTTCGGCGGGGCAACGCGTGACGACAATTTCACCGTCGCATTACGGCCACAAATGCTGCAACGCGGCCGGTGTTCTGCTAACCAGCGGGCCATGCATCTCGCAGTCATCGGAAATGGTATCGTCGGTACCGCGTGCGGCGCATTCCTGCAGCGTGACGGGCACCGGATCACCTTCATCGACCCTATCGAACCCGGCGAAGCCACCTCGTTCGGCAATGCGGGGTCGCTGTCACCATCTGCCTGCCTGCCAGTCGGCATGCCAGGGATGTGGAAGAAGGTCCCCGGCTGGTTGCTCGATCCGCTCGGGCCGCTCACCATCAAATGGTCCTATGCACCCCTCGTGACTCCGTGGCTCATCCGCTTCATGCGTCACACAAGCCCCGCGGAGGTGACGCGGATTGCGACCGCTTTGCGCGGCCTGCTGGCGCCGATCTTCGAATGCTACGAACCCTTGCTGCAGCGCGCAAATGCCACTGGGCTCGTTCGCCACAGCGGCTGTCTCTACGTCTATTCGAGCAAGGACATCGCCCGCCAGTGGCAGTGGGGCATGGACCTTCGCAGGAAACTCGGTGTCGAGCTGCAGGATGTCGCTCAGGACGAACTGGAAGAGCTCGAGCCGGACCTGAAGGGACGCTTCCGCTTCGGCATCCTGGCGCCGCAGAATGGTTCGACCCTCGATCCCGAGGCCCTGACCAAGGCGCTGTTCGCGCAATGCGTCAAGGACGGCGCGAGCGTGAAGCGCCAGCGCGTGACTGAACTGCAGCGCAGCCGCGACCGCCTCACGGGCATTACCCTCGAGGACGGGGAAACGGTCGATTGCGACGGCGTGGTGGTCGCAGGAGGCGCATGGTCGCGCGCACTCGCGGCGCAGCTTGGCGCGCGGATTCCGCTGGAAACCCAGCGCGGCTATCATGTCACCGTGCGTAGCAACAATCTGAAGCTTCGGCACACCGTCATGGCAGTCGAGCATAACATGATGGTCAACCCGATGCGCATGGGACTGCGGCTCGCGGGCTCGGTTGAATTTGCTGGCTTAAAGGCGCCGCCGAATTACGCGCGCGCCGACGCCCTGCTCGACAGGGGTCGCGAGATGTTTCCGCATCTCGACGTAAGCGACACCAGTCAATGGATGGGCCACCGTCCCTGCCTGCCGGACAGTCTGCCAGTGATCGATCGCGTTCCCGGCCTGCAGAACGCGTGGTTCGCGTTCGGCCATGGCCATATCGGCATGTGCGGCGCACCGACCACGGGCCGCGAGATTGCCAACCTCGTCGCCGGCCGGACACCCGAAATCGATCTGACACCATTCGCTGCTGATCGTTTCGGCTCTGCCCGGTAATGCACCTGATGCCCCATCCCTTGATCTCACACGCGGACGATCCCTCACCGGGCGAGGCGTCCAAAGGATGGGACATCGCGATCGATGTCGGCGGCACCTTCGTCGATATCGTTGCGCGACCGCTTGCGGGTGGCCGCTGGCGCACAGGAAAGCATCTGCGAGGCGGCTATGATACCGCTGAAGCCATCTCGGCAGCGGTTTTGAGTTTTTTGCAGAAGGAAGCGATCGACCACAGCGACGTCGCCCACTTGCGTCACGGCACCACGATCGCCACCAACGCGCTGCTCGAATTGCGCGAGCCGCCGGTCGTGCTGATCACCACCTCCGGCTTCGTCGATGTGCTGACGCTCGGGCGGCAGAACCGCCGCGATCTTCGGAACTCGTTTCCGCAGCCGCCGGTCCCTGCGCATATCTGCCCGGACGAACATCGGTTCGAACTGTCGGAGCGCGTCGACGCACACGGCAACGTGGTGAGGGCACTCGACGCGTCCGCACTTGAGAACACGCTCGACCAGATCGCCGCAATCCACGGTCCACATCAAGCGCCACCGGCCGTCGCGGTGTGTCTCCTGTTTGCGCCGCTCAATCCGGTTCACGAATGCGCGGTCACTTCTGCGCTTCGCGCGCGATGGCCGGAGCTTCATCTCTCGTTGTCACACGAGGTCGATCCACGGTTGCGCGAGTTCGAGCGCACGCTCACCACGGTCCTCGACGCCTATGTCCGTCCCTCGGTATCGGACTATCTCCGACGCCTTGAACGATCGCTCCGATCACAGAGCCTGCCGGCTCCGTGGACCATGCGTTCGGTGGGCGGTCTTGCGCCATCGTCCAGTTGCGTTGCCGCTCCGTTGACACTCGCAATGTCGGGCCCCGCCGCCGCCGCAAACGCCGTCCGCGATGCAGCGGCGCGCCACTTCGCGACCACGGCCATCGGCATTGATGTCGGGGGCACCAGTACGGATATCTGTCTGATCGCCGACGGAGAGGTGCTGACATCCAACACGCTCACACTCGGCGAACTCGATATTCGCGTTCCGTCCGCCGATATCGCTTCGGTCGCGATCGGCGGCGGCTCGATCCTCAGGATGGTGGGCGGATTGCTTCGCGTTGGGCCGCATTCGGCTGGAAGCAATCCCGGACCCGCATGTTTCGGCCGCGGCGGCACTTCACCCACGCTCACTGACGCCGCCTTGATGGCCGGGCTCCTCCCCGAACGTCTTGGCGCCGAACTCGCGCTCGATCGCAGCGCCGCGATGCTGGCATTGATGTCTGCGTTCGGAATAGATGCAGACGACGTCGCCGCGGCTGCCTTCGGCGCGGTCAAGGTGGCCGAAGCCCTGATCGCTGAAGCCGTTCGCCGCAAGGCGTTTTCGCGCGGGGTCGATCCACGAAGCGCGATGCTGGTCGCAGCCGGAGGCGGCGGCGCCCTGCACGCAGCCGAAATTGCCGACCGCATCGGATGCCGCACCGTGATCGTGCCGCCGGCCGCCGGCGTTCTGGCGGCAACCGGCCTGACGAAGGTTGGATTTTGCGAGCAGACCGAGCGGCCGGTGGAGATGCCGCTGACGAACGACGCGGTTGCTGGCCTTGCAAAGCTGGCAGCTGATAATTGCGCAGAATTGCTCACGACGGTGAGCGCATGGTCTCAAAGCACGAGCGGCGTGACGGTCCGGCACGAACTGGAGATCAGCTATCAAAGCCAGGGCCATTCACTCGCAATTTCATTCTCGCCCGAAAACGACGATGCGCCCGCGCTTGCCGCGCGATTCGACGCTCTCCACGAACGTGTCCGCGGTCATGCTTTCGAGACCAGGCGGCGCATTCTGGCGATACGCAGCGTTGCCGCGTCTGCAATCGATGAGGCCGATACGATTCAGCATTTTGCAAGTAATGCAGCGATTGAAGCCGATCCTATGCAGCATCGGCTCGTCGCCACCGACCCGCCTACAAAAGGCCCGGTGTTTGCGCGCACATCCTTGTCACCGGGCGCACAACTCACCGGCCCAGCTTTGATCGATGCCATCGACACCACGATCTGGCTGCCGCCGGGATGGAACTGCGAGGTTATGCCGGACGGAACTCTGCGGCTCACGGCGGGGGGACAGGCATGACCACCGCACGTGAATCGCTGCGCGAGGCCGCGGCGCACGAAATCTTCCGGATAGCGCTGGAGGGCCTAGCCGATCGCATGCAGGATTCGCTGTTGCGCGCGGCATGTTCGGTGGTGGCGCGCGAAGGCATGGACTGCGCGGCGGCCTTGTTCCTGCCGGACGGTCGCGTGCTGGCGCAGGCGAGTTCGCTGCCATTGCTGCTCGGCGGCATGATCCCGGCCGTGCGCGGCATTCTCGACCGGTTTCCGGCGCAGACCATGCAGGATGGCGACGGATACCTGCAGAACGATCCGTGGTCCGGCGGCACCCATCTGCCCGACATTATTATCGTGCGCCCGGTGCGGGCCGATGGCCGGACCGTCGCGCTGGCGGCGACCATTCTGCATCACCAGGATGTCGGCGGGCTGGCCGCCGGCTCGGTCCCGCCCGACGCCCGCGACATCTTCCAGGAAGGCTTGCGGATCCCGCCGGTGCAATGGCGCCGCGCCGGCACGGAAGATGCTGGAATCGCTGCCATTCTGGCTGCCAACAGCCGCGCCCCAGACCTGCTGAACGGCGACCTAGGAGCGCAATGGGCAGCGGTGTCGCTGGGCGCGCGCGAGGTCGGCGAGCTGGTTCAATCGATGGGCGTACCGGCATTCCAGCAGGCCAGCGACGCGCTGATCGACCATGCCCGCCGGATGACCGAAGAGGCGCTCGGCGGCCTGCATGACGGCGTCGCGATCGCCGAGGATGCACTCGACGGCGACGGCCTGAGCGACACGCCCGTCCCGCTGCGCGTGACCCTCCGCAAAACCGGCGGCGCCCCAGAGCCCCATCTGGAGATCGATTTCGAAGGCTCCGCGCCGCAAACCCAGGGCCCGGTCAATGCCGCGCCGTCGGGGCTGCTCGCCGCCACCTTCGCGGTGCTGCGGCATCTGGCGCCGGACGCACCGGCCAATCACGGCATGCTGGCGCCGGTCACGCTGAAACTGCCCGACGGCAGCGTGGTCAATCCGCGCTTCCCCGCCGCGGTCAATGCACGCACCGCGACTGTGAAACTCGCCTGCAACGCCATGCTCGCCGCATTGTCGCGGCTCGGCGAACCGGAAGACGCCGTGGCCTCCAATGGCGGCGTGGCCGTGGTCCTTTCCGCCGGGGGCCAGGACGATGCCGGTCGCAACTGGTTCTTCACCGAAATCATCGCCAGTGGCTCCGGCGGCGGACCGGCGGGACCGGGCGTCGCCGGCATCTCCACCGATGTCAGCAATGCCCGCAATGTGCCGGTGGAAATGCTGGAGATCGCTGCGCCGATCCGGGTCGAGACCACGATGCGACGGCGCGGCTCCGGCGGCGCGGGCCTGCATCAAGGCGGCGACGGCGTGCGCCGCGTCTACAGGCTGCTGGAAGGCTCTGCGACGGTGTCCTATCGCGGCGAGCGGCATCATCGCGGCGCCTCAGGCGCCCAGGGCGGCGGCGATGGCGCACCTTCCGCGGCCTTCATCGAACGGCGCGGCGGCGGTATCGAAACACTTGCCTCCAAGGCCCGCTTTGTCTGGAATGCGGGCGACCGGCTCATCATCGAAACGGCAGGCGGCGGCGGTTGGCGCGCTGTCTCATCGTCCACCGCGCCCTCGCCCATCCCGAACCAGGAGTAAGACACATGCTGACCCGTCGCGACGCATTGGGAGCCGGTTTGATCGGCCTGGCGCTGGCGATCTCAGGACCCGCGCAGGCGCAATCCTGGCCGTCGCAGAATATCCGGCTGGTGGTGCCGTTCCCGCCCGGCGGCAGCACCGACGTGCTGGCCCGCAGGCTCGCCGAAGGCCTGCGCGAACGCCTCGGCCAGACCGTGATCGTGGAAAATCGCGGCGGCGCCGGCGGCACCATCGGCTCGGAATTCGTCGCGAAATCGGCGCCCGACGGCTACACGCTGCTGATGGGCGTCACCGGATCGCACGGCGTGGCGCCGAGCCTCTATCCCAATCTCGGCTACCAGCCGCTGCGCGACTTCGCGCCGATCTCGCTGCTCGTTTCGGCGCCGCTGGTGCTGGTGGTGAATCCCGAGGTCCCGGCCAAGACGCTGCAGGAATTCATCGCGCTGGCCAAGAAGGAGCCGGACACGCTGACCTACGGCACGCCCGGAAACGGCACCTCGATGCATCTCACCGGCGTGACCTTCGACCTGCAGGCCGGCACAAAGCTCATCCATGTGCCCTATAAGGGATCGGCCGGCGCGCTGACCGACCTGTTGAGCGGGCAGATCAAGAGCATGTTCGGCGACCTTCTGGTTGTTCTGCCGCAGATCCGCGCCGGCAAGATCAACGCGCTCGCCGTCACCTCGAAGGATCGCAACCCGCTGCTGCCGGACGTTCCCACCATGGCCGAAGCCGGACTGCCGGGCTTCGAGGTGCTGTCGTGGCAGGGCCTGTTCGCCCCCGCCGGCACGCCGCCGGCCGTGGTCGAGCGCCTGAGCAAGGAGGTGCGCGCGGTGATGGAAAGCAAGGACGTGAAGGACTTCTTCGCCGCGCAGGGCTTCCTGGTCGGCGCCACCACGCCGGCCGAATTCACCGCCTTCGTCGGCTCCGAGGTCAAGCGCTGGGGCGAAATCGTCAAGGCCGGCAACGTCAAGCCGAACTAGGCATCACTTGCAGTCCGCGTCGAACCCCGGCGCGGCCGTTCAGGTCAGCGGACATGCCCCGGACCGGCCGCGATGGCTGGCCCGATCATGTGATCGCGATTTGCTCCGGCGCTTTCCGGCCGAGCATCTGCGATGGTCTGCAATGGTCTGGGATGACGTGTGCGCGGCGCGGAGGACCCGACCGGCTGCGGTGGCATGGCAGCTACATCGAGATCTTTGCGACGGCAATACGGCGTCGCCCGCCGCCCGGCATGGGGTGCGCAAAGGCCCATCACTCAACTTTTGAGGGTGATTCTTGACGGTTCTCCGGTAAGGTCCGCGAATACTGGGGAGGGGCGGCATGGAGGGAGTGCTTCCGCACACCATCGAGTACGATATGCACGGACGGGCTAGCGTGGCCGCGATTGCACAAAGTCTGCTCTCGCACGAACGGCTCGCGAGGGAAGCCGTCTTTCTACTCGAAGCGTACGTACCGGGTCTAACGATTGAGCACGCCACCGTATCGGTGAGGCTCGTTGCGCAGGAGTCCCCTCTTCGGACGGCAATGGCGGTCGCGTTCGTTGCTGCATTCCAGCCGAAACTGGAAAAGGACGTTCCCAAGATCGTCACCGATCTAACGGGTTACGAATTACCCGCCCAATATCACTCCCTCATCACGCTGCTGGTGATGATGATCGCGCTGTACGGCATCGCGAAAGTTATGGACAAGCTGTTTCCCGAAAAGAAGAAGGACGACATCGAGGCGAACTATAAGAACCTGACTGTAGTCGCTGGCGACATGATAAACGTATCGCCTGACACCATCGATGCTGCCCTGCGTGCGCGATATAGCGGCAAGAAGCCTGGCCAGCTTGCTTCGTTCGTCAAAGGCTTTTTCGCACCGGCCGAAGGCCATCCAGAAGCGAAAATCGTTGGACCGGGCGGCGCCGAGATCAAGGCCGAGGCGCTGCGTGAGATACCTCCCCTCGCGATTCCAGAATCAAAAGACAACAGCGAGCAGACAGACAACGCCTTTCAAAACGATGTTCGCATCGTGATCCACGCAATGGACATGGACCGCAGCAAGTCGGGCTGGGCTGGCCATATCCCCGAACTATTCGAGGACCGAGTCCCGATGAAGCTAGACAAGACAATCGACCCACAATCACTTTTTGCCAAGCGCCATGTCATGGGCGACGTACTTGTCAGCTATGACGTGAGCGACACCGGCACCAGAACTCCGACGGAAATTCATTTGTTGCGGATAAAGAACTCTCGTCGGACAAGAACGTCAACGACTAAGCGCTGACCCATACTATCTCCGCAGAGAGTGCTCGAGCTTATGGACATCGGGACTGGACTCTTCCTTTCATCCGCATTGCTAGCCCTAGTTCTACTCTACGGCTTCACAAAGGACCGTTGGCGTTGCGCAAGCTGATCGGCGTCATGCTTGCAATCGCCGCATTAGGAGTTGTCGGGCTCATTGCGACGATTGCAATCGCGCAGTATTGGGACGACTTTTTCCCGCAGAAGCTACGACGTCAAACGCAATATGCTGGCCTCAAAATCGGCATGAGTCCGCAAGAAGTCATGTACATCAAAGGATATCCTCCCACCGTATTGGGCGAGGAGGTGGATCCACAATGGAAAGGCTTTCTCAAAATAATAAAGAGCAACGAACTGGAAAAGGGCAAGGTCGTTACCGACTATCGCCATTGGTCATACGATCAGTACAAGCACAACATTAACGTGGAATTTGACAAGCAACGCAACGCACTAATCGCCATTCGTTGCTATTCGGAAGATAAGCTCTCCCGCCGCCCCTCTGTCGGAAACGTCACTGACGGCACCAGAGAGCAAGAAGCTCTGCGTCGACTGCGTTCTGCTGCTGAACAGCGTATCGACGGCGTCTCCAAAGCGCTACGCTTCCCCGAACTCGGGCTGAAGCTCACGCTGACCAAAGAGGAAGTGTACATTGTGGAGGTCTATGACCAAAAGTCGGCCCCATAACGATTTTATCTTTGGGTGGTCGCCCTCGTCTTGAAAAGCGGTTTACCTTCCTCCACACCCGATCGTGACTATCGCACTGCAATAACCGGCGCTAAGGCTTTGCCGCCCGCGCAGTCCTTTGCGGGCGAAGAACCGGGCCCCGGCTCGATCCTTGCAAGTTCACCGAACCAATTCATTCTCCGTGTCCGCGTGACCGCGACGGGGTGCAAACGTACCTTTTGACCGGTCTCAAAAGCGTCAAGAGCCGGATGCCATAAGACTTTCCATCAGGATGCGTGCCCGATCATGACCGACACTCCCGCCAGCGACACTCCCGCAGACAACGCCAAGGGCGCGCCGCGCCCGGCCCGCGAAGAGGTGCTGGTCGATCTCGCGCTGCAGGGCGGCGGCTCGCATGGCGCCTTCGCCTGGGGCGTGCTCGACCGGCTGCTGGAAGAACCATGGCTGAAGATCGAAGGCGTGTCGGGCACCTCGGCCGGCGCGATGAACGCCGCCTTGCTGGCCGACGGCTTTGCCGCCGGCGGCGCGGAGGGCGCGCGCAAGGCGCTCGACAATTACTGGCGCAAGGTGTCCGAGGCCGCGCGCTTCAGCCCGTTCCAGCGCGGGCCGGTGGACCGGTTGCTGGGCCGCTGGTCGCTCGATCATTCGCCGCTGTTCGTGTTCATGGACATGATGTCGCGACTGTATTCGCCCTATGACCTGAACCCGAGCGGCTTCAATGCGCTGGCGCCGATCCTCGCCGAGCAGATCGATTTCGAGCGGCTGCGCCAGTCGCCGATCAAGGTGTTCATCACCGCCACCAATGTGCGCACCGGACGCCCGCGCATCTTCCGCAATGCCGACATCACGCCGGAGGTGCTGATGGCGTCGGCCTGCCTGCCGACGCTGTTCCAGGCGGTGGAGATCGACGGCGAGGCCTATTGGGACGGCGGCTATTCCGGCAATCCGACGATGGCGCCGCTGGTCAACGAGCTCGTCTCCGACGACACCATCCTGATCCCGATCAATCCGGTGGAGCGGCCCGGCACGCCGAAGACCGCGCATGACATTCTCAACCGCCTCAACGAAGTCTCGTTCAACGCGGTGCTGATCAAGGAATTGAAGATGATGGCGCTGTTGCGCCGGGTCGCCAATATCGACACCGGCGAAGGCGCGGCCTGGGGGCGGATGCGCATGCACATGGTCCGCAACCGGATCATGGACAAGCTCGGCGCATCGTCCAAGCTGAATGCCGAATGGGAATTCGTCAGCATGCTGCGCGAGGAGGGCCGCATCGCCGGCGAGGAATTCCTGGCGGCGCATGCGGACGACATCGGCAGGACGTCGACGCTCGACATCGACCGGTTGCTGACGGAGATGCAGTAAGTGGGGACGCGCTAGGTTATGGGTCTTCTCGGCATTCTGGTCGGCCTCGCGGGCCTGATCTTCTTCGCCTATCGCGGATCGAGCATCCTCATCCTCGCGCCGATCGCCGGCCTGATCGCGGCGGCCTTCGCCGGCTATCCGCTGCTGGCGAGCTGGACGCAGACCTTCATGTCCAATGCCGCCGACTTCTTCGCGCAGTTTTTCCCGCTGTTCCTGCTGGGCGCGCTGTTCGGCAAGCTGATGGAGGATTCCGGCTCGGTCACCTCGATCGCCAATTACATGGTGACGAAGCTCGGCGCGCAGCGCGCGATCCTCGCGGTGGTGCTGGCCGGCGCGATCGTCACCTATGGCGGCGTCAGCCTGTTCGTGGCCTTCTTCGTGATCGCGCCGATGGGCATGGCGCTGTTCAGCCAGGCCGGCGTGCCGCGCCGGCTGATGCCGGCCGCGATCGCGCTCGGCACCTCGACCTTCACCATGTCGGCGATGCCGGGCACGCCGGCGATCCAGAACGCGATTCCGATGCCGTTCTTCGGCACCACGCCGTTCGCCGCGCCGGGCTTGGGCATCCTCGCCTCGCTAATCATGCTCGGCTTCGGCCTGTGGTGGCTGCAGCGCGCCGAAGCCAAGGCGCGCGCCACCGGCGAAGGCTTCGGCCCGATCGCCAGCGATGCGGCCGACAAGGCGGCGGACGATCCGCTGATCCGCGAGCGCGCGTCGACCGCGCGCGAATTCGACCCGGCCGAAGTCCATCGCAGCACGGAGGCGCCGAGCGGCCCGCCCATTGCGCTCGCGGCGCTGCCGCTGATCGTGGTGATCGTGGTCAACCTGGCGATGTCGTTTTTCATCCTGCCGCGGATGAACGTTGCGTTTCTCGCCGAGCCGCAATGGGGCGCAACCACCTTGTCCGCGGTCGGCGGGTTGTGGTCTGTGATCGTGGCGCTGCTGGCCGCCATCGTCACGGTGATCGCGATCAATTTCCGCAGCGTGCCGGCGTTGCGCGCCACCATGACCGCCGGCGCCAACGCCTCGGTGCTGCCGATCGTCTCGGTCGCGAGCCTGGTCGGCTTCGGCGCGGTGGTGGCGTCGCTGCCGGCGTTTGCCCTGGTGCGCGACTGGGTGTTGTCTATCGATGGCGGCCCGCTGGTGTCGCTGGCGGTCGCAACCAATATTCTGGCCGCGCTGACCGGCTCGGCCTCCGGCGGCCTCACCATCGCGCTCGACGCGCTCGGGCCGAGCTACATGAAGCTTGCCGCCGAGACCGGCATCAATCCGGAGCTGATGCACCGGGTCGCGGTGATCGGCGCCGGCACGCTCGACTCGCTGCCGCATAACGGCGCGGTGGTGACGCTGCTGGCGGTCTGCGGCTGCACCCACCGCGAAAGCTATCTGGATATCGTGATGGCCGCCGTGGTCGGTGCGCTGATCGCGCTCGCCGCGGTGATCGTGCTGGGGACGCTGTTCGGCTCGTTCTGATGCGGCGCAACGGGCGCCGCATCAGCTTATCCTCACGTCCGGGATCCGAACGCCGTCACGTCTTGCGAACCGGCACCTCATCCGGCTCCGGGATTTCACCGGGCTGATAGCCCGGCAGCGACCCGGCGGGAATAATGGCGATGAAAGCGAGCGCCGCCATCAGCAGCAGCCCGAATTTCAGCGCGCGCAATCGCGACTCGGTATTGACCCGCACCGCCTCCGCCACCTGCGCCGGTGATGCGGAGGTTTTCGCCAGCGTCTCCTGCAGCCGGTCGTTGCTGACGAAGTTGATGCTGTCGAGATTGACCTGCGCCTGCAATTCCGGCGTCAGCTTCGGCGCGGCATTGATCGCCGCCAGCATGATGGCGCTCAAGAGACCGACCAGCAGCGCGCCCGCCACCGCGGTGCCGACCGCCGCCGCCAGATTGTTGGTGGTGCCGCGCAGCGAGCCGACATCGCCCGCAAGCTCCTTCGGCGAGGCCGTCACCAGCACGTTGAACAACAGCGTGACCAGTGCGCCCTGCCCGATCCCGAACAGCACCAGGCCGATCAGCACCGGTCCGGCGCTCCAGTCGTTGCGCACCACATAGGCGAGCCACAGGAGCGCCGCGGTGCACAGGATGAAGCCGTAGCGGCCGATCTGGCGCGGGGTGAAGCGGTCATAGAACCGCACGATCAGCATCGCGGCGAAGAACACCGTCAGGTTGAACGGCATCATCGCGATCGCGGTCGCGATCGGCGAGCGGCCCTGCACGATCTGGATATAGAGCGGCACCGAGAAGTTCAGCATCGCCTCGAGCGCGACCACCGCGAACATGCAATAGACCGCGGCCCGCTCCTTCGGCGAATCCAGCACCTCCAGCGCCAGCAGCGGCGTCCTGCCGGCCTGCTGCACCCGATGCGTCCATCGCAGGAACACGTAGCCCAGCATGATGCCAACCAGGATGAAGATCGGCGCCGGCGAAGCGCCCGCGATGTTGAACGGCGCGCCGGGCGTCGCCAGCGTCAGGCCCCAGCGGTTCAGGTTGTTGAAGCCGAAGCTGATCAGAATGATCGCCGCCGCAGCCAGCACGACGCCGATGAAATCGATCTGCACTTCGGGGCGGCCCCGATCCGGCTTCAGGCGAAAGCTCAGCATGAACACGATCGCCGAAACCACGATCAGGATGCCGAAAGCCGGACGCCAGCCGATATAGGTGCCGAGAACGCCGCCGATCACGAAGGCCAGCACGCCGGCGGCGGCGCGGGCCGAGCCCAGCGCGCCCAGCGCGGTGGCCTGCTGCTTGCCCTTGTAGTTCTCGGCGATCAGCGCCACCAGCGACGGCACGATCACCGCACCCGCCGCTCCGCTCAGCGCCTGCGCGGTAATCATCAGGTTGGCGGTGGGGCTGAAGGTCATCAGCACCTGCGCGCCGCCGAACACGATGACCGCCACCCGGAAGACATTGATCGCGCCATAGCGCTGGGTGAGCTTGGCGCCGAGCATGACGAAACCGGCGACCAGCATCGAATAGGAGACGATCCCGGTCGCGACCGTGGTCGGCGGCACGTTGAAGCTCTGGACCATGCCGCCCATCGCGACCGGCAGCGAGGCCACGTTGAAGGACATGATCATCTGGCCGAGTGCGATGGCGATCATCGGCACCCAGGATTCCTGGACCTCCGAATGCGGTGCTGTGGCCGATACACTCGTCATGATGCGCCCCCTCCCCGAAGGCTCGATCTTTTGCAGATGCTGTGCCGAAACGCGGTCGGCCGGCCGTCAGACTTCAGGTTTTGAGACGAACAGGTCCATGCCCAGGCGCTGCGACAGATATTTCGCAACCAGCTGTCCCTTGACGCTATTGCCCGCCTTGTCGAGCGGCGGCGCGAAGGTGCCAAGCCCGCCCTTGCCGGGCGAAACCGTGACGATGCCGCCGCCGATCCCGCTCTTGCCCGGCAGGCCGATGTCGTAGAGCCAGTCGCCGGATGTTTCGTACAGGCCTGCGGTGGTCATCACCGCCAGTGCGTAATGACACACCGAAGGATCGACCACGCGCTCTTTGGTGATCGGGTTGACGCCGCCATCGGCCAGCGTCGCGCCCATCACCGCAAGATCCCTGGCGCTCACATTCAGGGAGCATTGCCGGGTGTAGAGATCCACCGCCTCCATCGGCTCGCAATAGATGCTGTTCACGCTGAGCAGGAATTGCGCGATGCTGCGGTTGCGAAAATTGGTATCCCGCGCGGAAGCCAGGACCTCGTCGTTCATCGGCAGTTTACGGCCGGCGAATTTCGACAGGCCATCGTGGATGAAGGCCCATTTGTCCTCCACCGTCCGGCCCGGGACGAGACTCGTGGTGGCGATGGCGCCGGCATTGACCATCGGGTTGGTTCGCCCGTCCGGCATGCGCTCGATGCCGGCGACCGAGTTGAAGGCATAGCCGGTGGCGTTGGCGCCGAGCTTCGCACGCGCCTCTTCGGCGCCGATCTGCTGACAGACCAGCGCGAAGATGAACGGCTTCGACACGCTCATGATGGAAAACTCGTGGTCGGTCGCGCCGGCGGTATAGACATTGCCACGCACGCCAACCACGCAGATGCCGAACAGATCGCGCGGCACGCGCGCGAGCGCCGGATAAACCTGGGAATTCTCACCCTCGTCGTTTGACTCGAAGCGGTCATAGGCGCTCTGCACGAGCCTCTCGACCTGCTCCGGCGACGGCAGATGACCGGTCGACACATATCCGGCCTCATCGTCGAGGCGCGCATCCATAACCGTATCCCCCGCAATCGCTTATTCTGAAAGCCATTCAAAAAGACAACGGCGATCATCTGACATCAGGGGGGACACTGCGTCAACGCAGTAACATTCTGGTGCATTGCAACACCCATGCCCTCGCGATATGCCAAGTCGTGTTTTGACGGCGTGTCGCCGTGTTCGATGATGTGTCATCGCTTCCGTGTATGGAGTGCATCAAAGTCGTGCAGGCCACCCAAGCCTGAAAGCCTGTTCACAAGCAGCGCATGACATGCGACAGGGACGTCCTCTGGTACAATCCTGCCACGAGATCATTGCGCAATGGCATCTTGCTGCGGCAACGGCAGTATTGGCGCTGTTGCAGTTTCCTGCCACGGTAGCTCGTGAAACAGTTTTCGATCGAAGCCGGCCCATCTCGAGGGACCAATGAATTTGCGCAGACCCGACCGTCATCCTTTGCGAAAAGCCGCCACCGGCTCGCTGCTGATCGCTCTCATTCCCGCCTTGCTCGTCGGCTGCTCGCGCGAAGAGGAAAAGGCCCAGCCTGACATCCGGCCGGTGCGCGCGCTCAAGGTCGAGCGCCGCGATACCGGCGTGCCGGTGACCCTGACCGGCCGCATCGCGGCCGAGGACGAGGTCTCGCTCGCCTTCCGCATTTCCGGCCGCATGATCAAGATGGACGTCAATGTCGGCGACCGGCTGACACCGGGACAGGTGGTTGCGCAGCTCGATTCGGTGAACGAACAGAACGCCTTGCGCACCGCCCGCGCCAATCTCACCGCGGCCGAGGGCCAGCTGACCCAGGCACGCAATCACTTCGAGCGGCAGGACACGCTGCTGAAGCAGGGCTGGACCACGCGGGTCATTCACGAACAGGCCACGCAGGCGCTGCAGACCGCGGAATCCCAGGTCGAGGCCGCCGAGGCGCAGCTCAAGACCGCGCAGGACCTGGTCGGCTTCACCGAACTGAAGGCCGATGCGCCCGGCGTGGTCACCGCCATCGGCCCGCGCGCCGGCGAAGTGGTGCAGATCGGCCAGATGATTGCGCGGGTTGCGCGTCAGGATGGCCGCGACGCCGTCTTCGACGTGCCGGCGCAGCTGATCCGGGCGGCGCCGAGCGATCCGCTGATCACGGTGTCGCTGAGCGACGACCCCAAGGTGACCGCCGAGGGCCGCGTGCGCGAGGTCGCGCCGCAGGCCAATCCGGTGACCCGCACCTTCGAGGTCAAGGTCGGCCTGACCAATCCGCCGGAAGCGATGCGGCTCGGCGCGACCGTCGTCGGCCGCATGGAATTGGCGGCGGTGTCGGTGTTCGAGATTCCGGCCAGCGCGCTGACGCGCTCGAACGACCAGGCCGCGGTCTGGATTGTCGATCCGAAGAAGAACACGGTGGCGATGCGCAACGTCGATGTGGTGCGCTTCGACCAGAACCAGGTGTCGGTCGGATACGGGCTGGAGAACGGCGACATCATCGTGACCGCCGGCGTGCAGGCGCTGCATCCGGGTCAACAGGTCCGCCTGCTCGGAATGAACCCGAGAAACAATCCATGAGCTTCAATCTGTCGGAATGGGCGCTCAAGAACCGCTCGATCACCATCTATCTGATGATCATCGCGGTGCTTGCGGGCGTCGGGTCGTATTTCAAGCTCGGCCGCGCGGAAGACCCGACATTCATCATCAAGACCATGGTGGTGTCCGCGGCATGGCCCGGCGCCACCGTGGAAGAGACGCTGAAGCAGGTCACCGAGCGGCTCGAACGCAAGCTGCAGGAAACTCCGCATCTCGACTTCCTGCGCAGCTTCACCCGCGCCGGCGTCACCACCATCTTCGTCAACCTCAAGGGGTCGACGACAGCGCAGCAGGTGCCGGACGTCTGGTACGATGTCCGCAAAAGCATCGGCGACATCAGGCACACGCTTCCGGCCGGGGTGATCGGCCCGGGCTTCAACGACGATTTCGGCGACACCTTCGGCATCATCTACGGCTTTACCGCGGACGGCTTCACCCAGCGCGAGTTGCGTGACTATGTCGAGACCATCAGATCCGAGCTCCTGCATGTCGCGGATGTCTCCAAGATCGAAATCCTCGGCGCGCAGGACGAACGCATCTTCGTGGAATTCTCCACCAAGGACCTCGCCAATCTCGGGCTGGAGCGAGCGCAACTGATCGCGGCGCTGCAGGCGCAGAACGTGGTGCAGCCGGCCGGCGCCGTGCAGACCGCCGCCGAGACCCTGCAGATTCGCGTGTCCGGCGCCTTCCAGTCCGAAGAGGACGTGCGCAACATCAATTTCGTTGTCGGCGGCCGGGTGTTGCGGCTGGCCGATATCGCCAATGTGCGGCGCGGCTATGCCGATCCGCCGCAGCCGATGTTCCGTGTCAATGGTACGCCCGCCATCGGGCTCGCGATCGCGATGCGCGACGGCGGCGACATCCTCGCGCTCGGCAAGAACCTGACCAATGCGATGAAGCGCCTCAGCGCCAACCTGCCGATCGGCGTCGAGCCGAAGCTGGTCGCCGACCAAGCCGTCACGGTCGAGAGCGCGATCTCCGAATTCATGACGTCGCTGTGGCAGGCTGTCGGCATCATCCTGTTCGTGAGCTTCATCAGCCTCGGCGTGCGACCCGGGCTCGTGATCGCGACCGCGATTCCACTGACGCTGGCGGTTGTGTTTTCGGTGATGGAGATCGTCAATATCGACATGCAGCGGATTTCGCTCGGCGCGCTGATCATCGCGCTGGCGCTGATGGTCGACGACGCCATGACCACGACCGACGCCATGCTGACGCGGCTGGCCGCCGGCGACAGCAAGGAGGAGGCCGCGACATTTGCCTTCCGGACCTATGCCTTCGCGATGCTGGCCGGCACGCTGGTGACGATTGCTGGCTTCGTTCCGGTCGGCTTCGCCGCCAGTTCGGCCGGCGAATATACATTCTCGCTGTTCGCCGTGGTCGCCATTGCGCTCGTGGTGTCGTGGTTCGTCGCGGTCCTGTTCGCGCCATTGCTCGGGCTCGCGATCCTGTCCACGCCGAAAAAGGAAACGAGCTCCGAACCGGGCTTCGTGTTCCGGACCTATCGCGCGTTCCTGACCGGCGCGATCCGCGCGCGATACCTGACGATCGCACTCACGATCGGGATGTTCGTGGCGTCCTTCCTCGCGATGCCGCTGATCCCGCGGCAATTCTTCCCGTCGTCGGACCGGCCGGAGCTTCTGGTCGACCTCAGCCTGCCGCAGAATGCGTCGATCTATGCCAGCGAGGAGATTGCCAAGCGCTTCGACGCCGCGCTGAAGGACGACCCGGATCTCGACCGCTGGAGCACCTATGTCGGGCGCGGCGCGATCCGCTTCTACCTGCCGCTCAACGTGCAACTGCCCAACAACTTCTTCTCCCAGGCGGTGCTGGTGGCGAAAGATGTGCCGGCCCGCGAACGCCTGAAGCTCAAGCTGGAAAAGCTGCTGGCCGAGGAATTCCCGAGCGTGGTGGCGCGGGTCTATCCGCTCGAACTCGGGCCGCCGGTCGGCTGGCCGGTCCAGTATCGCATCAGTGGCGCCGATATCTCCAAGGTGCGGGAATTCTCGCTGCAGCTCGGCGAGCTGATCGCGAAGAACCCGCAAGCCATCAACATCAACTACGAGTGGATGGAGCCGGCGCGGCAGCTTCGCATCCGCATCGATCAGGACGAGGCGCGATCGCTTGGCCTGAGTTCGCAGGCGCTGGCGAATATCCTCAATACGGTGATTTCTGGCGTTACGATCACCCAGGTGCGTGACGACATCTATCTCGTCGATGTGGTGGTGCGCGCCACGCAGGATCAGCGGGTCTCGATCGACACGCTGCGCACGACGGCCATCCCGCTGCCGGGCGGACGCACGGTGCCGCTCAGCCAGTTCGCCACCTTCGAATACGGCCAGGAATATCCGCTGGTCTGGCGGCGCGACCGGCTGCCGACACTAACCGTACATGCCGATCTGCGGCCGGGCGTGTTGCCGGATACTGTCGTGTCCGCGCTTGCGCCGGAGATCACGGCCTTCTCGAAATCGCTGCCGGCCGGCTATCAGCTCGCGGTCGGCGGCACCGTCGAGGAAAGCGCGAAATCGCAGGCCTCGGTACTCGCGGTGATCCCGGCCATGCTGCTGATCATGCTGACGGTGCTGATCTTCCAGCTCCGCAGCTTCCAGAAGCTGGTCATCGTGCTGAGCGTGGCGCCGCTCGGACTGATCGGCGTCGTGCTGGCTCTGCTCACCTTCAACCGGCCGCTCGGCTTCGTCGCCATTCTCGGCGTGCTCGCTTTGCTCGGGATGATCACCAAGAATGCCGTGATCCTGCTCGGCCAGATCGATGCCGAACGCGATGCCGGCAAGGACATCATGACTGCCGTGATCGACGCCTCCAGCGCGCGCTTCCGGCCGATCATGCTGACCGCAATCTCCACCGTGCTCGGCATGATCCCGATTGCGCCGACGGTTTTCTGGGGACCGATGGCCTTCGCGATCATGGGCGGGCTGCTGGTCGCCACCATCCTCACGCTCATCTTCCTGCCGACGCTTTACGTGACCTGGTTCAGCCTGACCGAAAAGCGCCGCGACCAGCCGGCGGCGAAGCCGGCATGATTGGACTTGTCATGCGACCTGTGACTGCAATTCTCGCCATGCTCGGCTTTGTCTTGGCACTGGCCGTGAGCGCGCCTGTGACCGGCCACGCCGCATCCGTGACAAGCGGCACGTACATCTCAGCCCAACGCAGGTCGCAACGCCATGTGGTGCCGCGATCGGTCGGGCGGCGGCAGGCCGATCGGCAAAGCGCGCAAGCCATGGCGCCGCGGGTTTATGTGCCGGGACATTTCGCGTGGGACCGCCGGCGCGGCCAGTATTCCTGGGTCGCCGGCCGCTGGGAGCGATACGATCCGAAGCACGCTTTCGTCGGCACCGGCCTGGTCTATCGCAACGGGCAATGGACCTTCGGCCCGGCGCGCTGAGACGCGGCTGAAGTCTTGCGCTGACGCGTTTTCTTAACGCGAACCGGCAACCACTTCGCTGGAAAATGCTCTAGCGCGCGGTGACCTGCCGGATTCGCGCCATCACGATGTCCTGCAGCCGCCGCGACTGATCGATATTGCGGTGGTTCAGGCCCGGACTGCTGGTCAAATTCAGGTTGACCTTTTGCTTCGTGCGCGACGCCGCATAGGATGCGCGGCGGCCAACGCCGTTATTCTGATAGAAATTGACGAAGTAGCGGACATTGTTGGGCACGGTGAAGCTGTTGGTCGGATCGAAGGTCGCGAGATAAGCGACCGGGATGCCTTTGCCGTTCAGCCTGCGGGCGATCCGGTAAGCGTTGTTGGCACCCAGCGAATGCCCGATCAGGATGATCGGCGCGGTACGGCCGGCCCGGTAATTCTGCGCGATCGTATCCGCGGCATTCTGCCAGCCGCGATGATTGATCAGGACCGGGCTGAAACCATCGGCGGTCAGCTTCGCCGACAGCTCATCCATGCCACGCGAGAAGACATTCGCCAGGCCGCGCAGCAGGTAGATCTGTGCATCGGTATTGAGATTGTTGCGGGTGTTACGCGTGGCCTGCGCCGGCACCACGTCGCGCGGCAGGATCGGCGCGCTCTGAACGGGCGCAATTCCGGATTGAGCCGATGCGCCAGCCGGCATGACGGCGCACGCAAGGGCAGCCAGCGCTGCATGGCAGATCGCACGCCTCACACTCATCGCCAGCAATCCCTGCAGATCCCTCACGCACGTCTCGCTGCAGCATCTCGCCGCAGCCGGTTTTGTGAATGAAAATCAGCCCCGTCACAACCTGAAAGATGCCGCCGCGGCGCCGCGCCAGCGGCGTCGGCGAGCAATCACAATATTGATTTTGACCCCTGCGGCACCTAATGTCAGCGTGTGGTCAACGCGTTGCGGAATGGGGGGAGTCGCTGACTCATGACGTCAGGCCATTCCGGATCGAATATGCCGCGCGGCTTTTTGTGGCTGTGGCTGCTGCTGACCATCATCTGGTTCGCCGCCAATTCGTCGCTCGCCATTGAATCGATTGTCAGCGGCGCCGTCATTTCCGGCGTGCTCGCCTTCGTGTTCGTGCGGCATTTCCCGGCCTGGGCGGATATCCAGCTCACGCCAGCGCGGCTGTTTCATTTCCTCCGCTACACCGGCGTTTTCTTCGTCGAGATGGTGCGCGCCAACCTGAAGATGCTGCGCTACGTCTATTCGCCACGTATCGACATCAATCCGGGGGTCATCAAGGTCCAAACGCGGCTGAAGACGCCGGTCGGGCGTCTCGCGCTCGCCAATTCGATCGCGCTGACGCCCGGATCACTGGTCCTCGATCTGGACGGCGAGACGATGACCGTGCACTGGCTCGACATGCAGACCACTGATCCCGAAGAAGCGACGCGCATCATCATAGGCCCGTTCGAGCGCGACCTGGAGAAGACCTTTGGCTGACACCCTCCTGCTCGTGGCCGGTGTGCTGATCTTCTTCGCGATCGGCTTTTCGGTATTGCGCCTGATTATGGGCCATACGGTCGTGGACCGGATCGCCGCGGTCGATCTTCTCACCGTCATCTCGATTTCGATGATCGCGCTCTACGCCCATATCGCCGGCCGCTTCATCTACCTGGATGTCGCGCTGGTCTATGGCGTGCTGAGCTTCCTCGCGGTGGTTGCAACCGCGCGCTATCTCGAACGCGGGCTCTAGTCCGATGCTCGAGCTTCTCGTCTGCCTCATCTGCGCCGCCATCGTTGCCAGCGCTGTTCTTGCGGTCACGCTGAAAGGCGTGCTCGCCGCAGCAGTCAGCGGCGGTCTGGCGACGCTGTTCGCCGCCGTCTGTTACGTTCTGCTGGGGGCGCCGGACGTGGCGATGACCGAAGCCTCGATCGGCTCGGGTCTCTCTACGCTGATCTTCCTCTATGCGATCCGCAGGACCTCGGGCGCGAAGGAGTGAAGCCATGGCCGAATTGACCGGAAGCATCCTGATCCTGCTCGGCGCGTTTTTCCACTTCTCGGCCGGGCTCGGCATGTTGCGCATGCCGGACGTGTTCACCCGCATGCAAGCCGGCACCAAGGCCTCGACGCTCGGCAATGCGCTGATCCTGATCGGCATTGCCTTCTATCATCCAGGCTGGACGCTGAAGCTCGTCATCCTGATCTATTTCGTGTTCATGACCAATCCGGTGTCGTCGCATGCGCTGGCGCGCGCCGCACGCCGCATCGGCATTCCGATGGCCGGCAAGACCGCGCCGGAGACGCGCGCTGCGGCCGCGCCAATCCGGGACCGCGCCTGATGCAGCGCATCCTTTCGGCCGGTGCCGTCATTCTGTTCGCGCTGATCCTGGCGAGCATCGCGATTGGCTATACCGAGCAGCAGACGCTGCGCCCGCTGGCCGAAAGCTATGTGCGGCTCGTGCCGCAGGAACTCGGCGCGCCGAATGTGATCACCGGCATCCTGCTCACCTACCGGGCCTTCGACACGCTGGGCGAAGTCGCGGTCCTGTTCATGGTGGCGGCCGGCGTCGGATTGGTGCTCACGGCGTCGGGCAAATCCTCAACTGCGAAGTCTTCACGCGCGGGGGACAAGGACGCGGAGCGCAAGACACCCGCATCCGAAATCGTGCAAAGCGCGACCCAGATCATGGTGCCGCTGATTGCGATCTTCGCCGCCTATATCATCATGAACGGACATATCTCGGCCGGCGGCGGATTCCAGGGCGGCGCCGTGATCGCATCGGCGGTGTTGTTGCTGCTGCTCGCCAATCCCTCGCAGGCGCTCAACACTGCCTTCCTGAGCATCACCGAATCCCTTGCCGGCGTGCTGTTCGTTTGCGTCGGCATCGCCGGCCTGATCTTTGCCGGCAGCTTTCTCGATAACCGGGTGCTGCCGCTCGGCCAGTTCGGCGCGTTCTTCAGCGCTGGCGCCATTCCTGTGCTGTCGGTGCTGCTGGGGGTCAAGGTCGGCTGCGAACTCGCCGTCATTCTTGATCGCTTCCGAAGCTGATTTTTTCATGCGGGCAGTCCGACCATGATCTCCACCATCGTGCTGACCACCGGCCTCGTGCTGATGCTGATCGGACTCTGGGGCGCGCTCACGCACCGGAACATCCTGCGCATCATCATCTCGCTGTCGCTGATCGGCACCGGTACGCACATCATGATCGTAGCGATAGGCTATGTCCGCGGCGGCACCGCGCCGATCATCGATCGCGCTCTCACCGTTGCCGAGGCATCGACCCGCGCGGTCGATCCGGTGCCGTCGGCGCTGGTGGTCACCGCCATCGTGATCGGCCTTGCGGTCACGGCCGTGCTGCTCGCCTATGCGATCCGGCTCTATGACGCGAAGAAGACGCTCTCGATCGACGCCTTCACGGAGTCGAAATGGTAGAGGGCCTGCTGCATCCGCTGAACATCTTCATCGTCGGACTTGGCGGCGCGTTTCTGATCCCGCTGCTGTATCGCGTCGGTAGCAACGCGGTCGCGGCCGCCTTGATGGTCGCACTCGCGGCGATGACCGTCATTTCTGGCGCAGCGCTTGTCGCGCTTGCCCAAGGCGGCGCCCCGATCGAAATCCTCACCGGCGGCGCGACGCCGCCCATAGCGATCAACCTGCGTCTCGGGCTGCCGGAAGCCATCTTCGCCTTCAGCGTCAATCTCGTCGCCCTCTTCGGCGCAGCTTATATCGCGCGCGAGAAATACGGCATCGTCCTGCTCTATCTGCTGCTGGTCATGGGCATCCAGGGCATGGTGATGACCCGCGACCTGTTCAATCTCTTCGTGTTCCTGGAGATCGTCTCGATCGCGACCTACGGCTTGCTGAGCCTGCGCGACACACCGGCGGCATTGTCGGCCACGTTCAAATTCCTGATGGCGACGGTGCTGGCGTCCGGCTTTTTCCTGATCGGCTCGCTATTGCTTTACGCGGTGACCGGCCTTCTCAATATCGACGACCTGATCGCCAACCGCGCTGCCATTGCCGGCCCCATCGGCGTTGCGGGATTGATCTTCCTGCTCGCCTGTCTGCTGCTCGAACTGAAGCCGTTCCCGTCCAATGGCTGGGGGCTCGATGTCTATGAAACTGCGCGCCCCGATATCGCGGCGATGATTTCGGGCGGCGTATCGGCGGGCGTGTTCTTCGCGCTGCTGAAGCTGCTGCCGCTGTTCGAGAAACAGTTGACGCTGATTGCGATCTTCGCCGCCATCACCTTTGTGTTCTCCAACCTGATCGGATTGCGGCAGAGCAAGGCGCAACGCCTGCTGGGCTATTCGTCGATCGGCCAGATGGCGCTGCTGATCATGGCCGCTGTCCTGCTGCATGGACGCGCCACCGAGGCCACCATGCTGCTGGTGATCGGCGGGCTGTTCGTCAACCACCTGTTCGCCAAGGTCGGACTGTTTTGGCTTGCCTTCCATGTCGGCAAGGCGCGCCTCCGCGACTGGACGATCATCGCGAGAAAACCGGCGGCCATCGTCGTCTTCGGCATCTTCATTCTTGCGATTTCGGGGCTGCCGCCCTTCCCCGGCTTCTTCGCCAAATGGCAACTGATCCTGACGCTGGCGGCAGAGCACACATACGTCTTCATCGGTGTCATCCTGCTCGGCTCGCTGCTGGAAGCCGCCTACATGTTTCGCTGGTTCGGCCATTCGGTGCATGCGCATGGCGCAGCCGAATCCGAAAGCGAAAGCCCGCCCAGCCTGATCCCGGCCTACGGCATGGTGGCGTTGCTGTTCGTCAGCGGCGCCATCGCCGCGCGCCTGGCCGGGATCGACGGGCTCTGGGTGGTGCTGCCGCTCGCGGCAGGATTGGCGGTGTGGCTGCTTCACAGCCTGCCCGCGCGCATCCAGGGCGTTGTCGCGCTCGCCATCGTTCTGGCCGGCGGGCTGTGGCTGATCCGCGATCTCACCGGAATGATGCAGCTCTACGCCGTCATCCTGCTTGCGGGCGGACTGGTGGTGTCGATCGGCTGCCTCGCCCGCTCTGATCCGCGCCCCGGATTCTATCCGCTGCTGACGGTGATGCTGCTGGCGCTGCCGGCGCTGCCGCGTGCGACCACGAGCCTTGAATTCCTGGTGGTCTGGGAGCTGATCACGCTCTCGTCCTATTTCCTCGTGGTCCAGCGCCGCACCGCCGCTGCGCACGCGTTGCGCTATCTCCTGTTCTCGCTCGCCGCCGCATTCTTCCTGCTGGCCGGGTTCGCGATCATGCACGCGATCACCGGCGATATCTCGCTGTCGTCGTTCCGCACCGGCGGGCCGGACGTCGCGCCGGTCTTCGTGCTGCTTGCCATCGGTTTGCTGATCAAGGCCGGTGCGATCGGCGTCCATATCTGGCTGCCGGACACCTATGCGGAGGCCGATGACGACGTGTCCGCGCTTCTGTCGGCCGTCATCAGCAAGGTTGCGATCTTCGGGCTGTTCATCGGCACCTATGTCGCGATCCGATCCGATGCCGGACTGGGGCTGGCGCATGTGCTGGGCTGGATCGGGATGCTCACCACGCTTATTGGTGCGCTGCTCGCAGTGCGCCAGGACGACATCAAGCGCATGCTCGCCTATTCCAGCATGAGCCAGCTCGGCTATATCGTCGCCGCGATCGCGCTGATGAGCCATCTCGGCTGGGTGACGGCGCTCTATCTCGTCGCCAATCACCTGCTGGTCAAGGGCATCCTGTTCCTCGCCGCCGCCGCGATCATCCTACGCACTGGCACGCGGCTTCTCTCCGACCTCGGCGGTCTCGCGCGCGCGATGCCGCAGACCTTCGCGCTGGCGACAATCGCCATCGTCGCAATGTCGGGGCTGCCGCCGCTGGCGGGCTTCGGCGGCAAATGGCTGCTGCTGAGCGCGATGATGGAAAAGGGCTGGTACATGCCGGCGCTGATGACGCTGCTCGCCACCTTTGTCGGCTTTCTCTACATGGCGCGCTTCATCCAGGCGATCTTCCTCGGCGCGCCGAAGCGTCCCGCACCGGCCGCCGCCGAAGCGCCGGCGGCGATCCTGATCCCGCAATATCTGCTGGTCGTCGGCATTCTGGTGATGTCGTTCTTCCCGAAACTCCTGATCGAGCCGGTTTCGCGCGCGATCGACCCGCAATTCTCGGCGACGCTGCGATGGGAAGGCATGTCGCTCGAGCTGATCTACGCCACCTGGAATCCGCTGCCGGTGATGGCTGTCGCAGTCGCCATTGCCGCGGCTCTGTTCGGCTTGTTGTGGCTGCTGTTCCGCTCGCGATCCGCCGATCCGCGCACGGCATCGGCGGGCATCTACAGCTTCGCACAAGCCGTCTGCACGGCGCTCACGCCATCTATAGCCACTCGGTTCTGGGGCGAAACGGCCGCACTGGCTGCATTCGCCGCCGAGCGCAGCCGGCGTCTCTATAATGGCAACGGACAGACCTACAATCTCTACATTGTCTATTACCTGCTCGCACTCTATGCATTCGGCGGCGGCACGCAGCAGCTTCTGGCGCTGGCGCGTTAGGCGCAGCAGCAGCATGCGATTTCGGATTGCCAGAGCATGCGGATGACTGCAGGCTGCGAACACGCAATCACCACCATGACGGCCGCATGACAGACCAAACGCATTCACAGAGCGCCACCGCCCGGCTTGCCGCCTATGCCGGCATCCTCGCCATGATCGCAATCGTGGCCTCGCTCTACGTCGCGACCAGCGTGTTTGCGCCGGTGGCCTGCGCGCTGTTCATCATTGCGCTGGCCTGGCCGTTACAGGACGCACTGGAGCAGCGCATGCCGCGCCTGCTGGCGCTGGCGATCGTGATGTGCGTGATCGTCGTGGTGTTCCTGGCCTTCGCTTCGACCGTGGCCTGGGGCTTCAGCCGCGTCGCGCGCGCGCTGATCGCCGAGGCCCCGCGATTCCAGTCGCTCTACGATCAGGCCTCGGTCTGGCTGGAGGGGCACGGCATCGTCATCGACGGCATGTGGGCCGAGCATTTCAACATTCGCTGGCTGATCGGCACGCTGCAAAGCGTCACCGGGCGGCTCAACACCACGCTCACCTTCTGGCTGGTGGTCGCCGTCTATGTGATCCTCGGCATGCTCGAGGTCCGCACGATCGGCGCCAAGATCGGTGCCCTGATGAGCAGCGATGCGGCACGCGTCCTGATCGACGGAAGCCGCGCCACCGCGCAGCGTTTCCGGCGATACATGATGATCCGCACATGGATGAGTCTCGCGACCGGCATCACCGTCTGGGCGATCGCGGCCCTGTCCGGGCTGGCGCTGGCGCCGGAATGGGGCGTGATCGCCTTCGCGCTGAACTATATCCCGTTCATCGGCCCGTTCATCGCGACCGTGTTCCCGACCTTCTATGCCCTCGGACAGTTCGAGTCCTGGCAGACCGCGCTGGTCGTATTCGCCTGCCTCAACGTGGTCCAGTTCGTCATCGGCAGCTATATCGAGCCGCGCGTCTCGGGCAGTGCGCTGGCGATCTCGCCGTTCATCGTGCTGCTGTCGGTGTTCTTCTGGACCTGGATGTGGGGCCTGTTCGGCGCCTTCATCGGTGTGCCGATCACGATCGCGATCCTCACCTTCTGCGCGCAGCATCCGGCAACGCGCTGGCTCGCCGAATTGCTCGGCGATCCCGACGCGCCGCCGCGACCGGCATCGCCGCCAGCCTGACCGAAACGTCAGTCCTTGATGGTCGGCACGTCCTTGCGGATGCGCTCGGAGAAATCCGGCCCGTCGCTGGCGGCCTGCGCATTCGCGTTGATCAGCGATTTGCGGCGCAATTCAACGAATGGCAGCGACGTATCGATCCGCCCGGTCAGATAGAGATAGGCGTCGATCCAGCCATTCAGCACATGCCGGATATTGAGCCGGCCCTCGCGGCCAGCGGCATTGGCATAGCGGATGATGTTGATGGTGCAGCTGTTGCTGAGCAGATGATACCATTCCGGCTTGTCGGCGAGCTGGTTGATCCGCTCGAGATAGATCCGCAGCAATTCGCGCTCTTCCGCGAGCGACGCGTTGAGACGATAGAGATACGTCGTCTCTCCGCGATGATTGGTCCGCACGCCGACGACGTCGCGCTCGGTGCCGACCACGTAGATCAGCTCGAACTGCTTGAACAGCGACGCGATCGGATCGAACCCCTCGCCGATCTCGGGGCGGGTCTCGATCGAGATCGAGAGCGGCGGCGCGTTGTCGAAGATGAAGCTCAGGAAGGTATGGCCGACCGGACCTTCGGTCCAATAGGACACATAGAAATCGATCGCCGTGAGATGGGAAATGTCGATCGTGCGCTCCACGTAGCGCACGTCGAAATCGTTGCGGCTGCGATAGGTGAAGTCGCGCACATTGGTGATCCGCACCTTGTCGCCGTCGAAGAAGGCGCGCGGCATCACCGCGACCTCCGGCCGCCACGGCCGGTCATGCGACGGCGGAATGGCGATCCACCACGCCACCACGGCGAGGAAGCCGGCGAAAAACACGTAAGTCCGCCGCGGCCGCGACAACAGCAGCGTCCAGGCGGCGAAAGCGGCGAACACGACGGCCAGGGCCGTGCGCCCCCATAGCCAGGGTAGATTGGAATAATAGATCGCCAGCGTCGCCCATACGACCAGCAGAAACAGGAACAGCGCCCAGAAGGCGCGCCCCACACCCCGCATCATCCTGCGGAAGAAGCCACCTCGCCCGGCCAGCGGGCGATCCTGCACAATGTCGTCGGTCACGTGAGAACCATGCGCGCTGGAGAGACTGTCCGGAAACGAACGCCTCACTCTGTTCTGTCATGCCGGCTTTGTCCGCCGGAGCCCCTGCGGCGCGTGTAGCACAGGCGGAACCGCGGCCCAACCTCGTTGTCATGCCCCGCGAAGGCGGGGCATCCAGTCTGCAAACGACGGTCGGTAATTACTGGATCGCCCGCTTTCGCGGGCGATGAGAGGTGGAGAGCGAAAGGCTCGCTACCCCTTCGCCGCAAGCCGCATCATTTCGCCGATATCCGGCTGCGTCTCCAGCGTCTCGACCACGCCGAGCAATTCCCCGGCACGCCCCGCGCCGAGCACCTCGCCAGCCAGCGCCCTGAACTTGCCCTGCAGCCGCGCCTTCTGAATGCCGAGGTCGGTCTCAGGCTTGCCGGAATCGTGCTCCGCTTCGATAGCGCGGCCACCCTTCGCAATCAGCCGGATGCCGGTGCGCGTGATGGGCCGGATGTCCGCGAGTTGCACCTCGACCTTCTCGCGCGCCTGCGCGATCGCGAGATCCGCGGCTGCATCGTCGGTAAAGCTCGACAGCGCGCTGGTGTCGCGACCGAGCATCGACAAGGCAGCAACCGTCCGCAGGCTGAACTTCATGCCGAGACCGGTGTCCGGATTGGGGATGTTGCAGACGCTGTTCAGCGACTGGTCGGCGGTGACGACGATCCGCTCCACTGCGTCGGGTGACAGCGCATGCGCCTTCATCGTCTCGTTGATCGCGTTTGCGGCCGCATGGGTCATGTAGCAGGCGGCGTGATACTTGAAGAGATTCTGCCGCAGGAAAAAGCCACCCGCCGGCTCCGCAAAGGCCTCCGCACCATTGCGGGACCCGGCATGCGTCGCGGCGAACCCGTTGGCGCATTCGACCGAACCGGTCGCAGCGGTGACATCGCGCGCCGCCAGCAATGCCGCGAACAGGCCGTTGAACGCGCCCTTGCCGGCATGCAGCGGCTTGCAGTCGGTGCCAAACATCGAACGGATGCCGGCCGCCTGCGCTGCGGCAATGCCGATTGCGCGTTCGGTGCGGTCGGCGTCGAGCCGCATCAGATGCGCACAGGCGGCAGCGGCGGCGAAAGTGCCGATGGTGCCGGTGCCGTGGAAGCCGCTGTCGTAATGCGTCGGCGCCATATACATGCCGATCCGCGATCCGGCCTCGTATCCGGCGACGAATGATTCCAGCACCTGCCGACCCGAGGCCTTGCGCTTCTCCGCGAGCGCCAGCAACGCCGGCAGGATGACCACGCTGGCATGGGCCGACATCGGCAGGCTGACATCATCATAGTCCAGCGCGTGCGCGGCCATGCCGTTGATCAGCGCGGCGTCGAGCGCGGAGGCGCGCTGAGCCAGTCCGATCAGCGTTGACGGACCGTCCTCGCCGCGGCCATCCAGCAGTTCCGCCGCGACCGCCTGCGAACCGGGTTCGAGCGTACCGGCCAACGTGACCGCCAGAAAGTCGGTGACGCATTGCCTGGCGAGCTCGACGATGTCCGCCGGATATTGCTCGATCCTGCGCGCGACCAGCTCATCGACCACGGCACGGGTCACCGCTTCGGGGATGCCGTCCTGTGCCTGCTTCACGACCTGTAACATCGGTTTGCTCCGAATTCCGCAGACCCTTACATGACGAACAATCCGGCGCGGTCAAGCCCGCAGCGTCGGGCGCAAAAAAGAAGCGGCCGGCAGCACCGAAGCACTGCCGACCGCTAATACGCTTCGGACGCTAGCGGGCGGGCGCCGAGAACCGTGCACTGTCCAGCCGGTATTCCGCGAGACGGAACCAGTCATTCGACTCGCGGGCGAACTTGGTCCACGGCTCGTAGATGGTCTTGAAGTCAGGGTTCTTGCTCGACAGATCGTCGAAGGTTTCCAGCGAGGCTTTATAGGCGGCCTCCATCACGTCGCGCGGGAAGGCGCGAACCTCGGTCCCGCTGGCCAGGAGGCGGCGAAGTGCCGCCGGATTCTTGGCGTCGTAATTTGCGAGCATCATCGTCATCTGCTCGTTGGCCGCAGTCTCAAACGCGATGCGGAATTCCTTCGGCAGGCCATCCCACGCGCCCTTGTTCACCAGCGACGTGATCTGCGCCGAACCTTCCCACCATCCGGGCGTGTAGTAATACTTCGCGACCTTGAAAAAGCCGAGCTTCTCGTCGTCATGCGGGCCGATCCATTCCGCGGCATCGATGGTGCCGCGCTCGAGCGCCGAATAGATGTCGGGCGCCGCAATCTGCTGCGGCACCACACCCAGCTTCGAAAACACCGTGCCGCCCAACCCGCCGATGCGGAATTTGAGACCCTTCAGGTCTTCGACCGAATTGATCTCCTTGCGGAACCAGCCGCCCATCTGCACGCCGACATTGCCGACTGGCACCTGCACCAGCCCGGCCTTGGCGAACAGGGTGCGCAGCAACTCCATGCCGCCACCGTAATAGAGCCACGACGCCTGCTGGCGCGCGTTGAGCCCGAACGGCAGCCCGCCGTCGAAGGCATAAGCCGTGTTCTTGCCGATGAAGTAGGACGTCAGCGTATGCGAGCATTCGACGGTGTTGTTGGCGGCGGCGTCGAACACCTGAAGCGCCGGCACGATTTCGCCGCCGGCAAAGACCTGAATCTGGAATTTGCCCTCGGTGATCTGGCTGATCCGCTCGCACATCGCGACGGCCGAGCCGTAAAGTGTATCGAGGCTTTTCGGCCAGCTCGCCGCCATGCGCCACTTGATGGTCGGCGTCTGCGCAATAGCCGGCGCCGCAATCCCGGCCGTCGCTGCGACCAGACCGGCACCCTTCAGAAATTTACGACGTTGCATGATCCACCTCTCTCTGTCCCCGTTGCAATTCAGTTAACGTGCAAACTTTCAGTCCGTCTCGACAGCGCTTCTCCCTCCTGCTGCTCGGTCCCGCACCGGCATCAGGCCTTCTTTCCGACCACCATGAAGCAGTGGACGTAGTCCATCGCATGACCCTCAGGCGAAGCGGCGACATCCGCCTCGTAGGATTCGTAGAAGCGATTGACGATCGCCATGCGCTCCTGCTGCGGCCGGCTCGGATCGAGCCCACCCATGAATGTGCTTTCGCTCCATGAGCGCAGCGTCGGGACGTAACTTCTGGCAAAGGCGGCGGCGTCGCCCTTCTGCTTGAAGTCCGCGGCGTAGGGGCAACCCGTGGTGCGCGTGAAAACCTTTTCCAGCACCAGACCCGCTTTGCTGACCGCCGAATTCGGGTCCTGGAACGGCGCCACGAATTCGTCCTTGGTCTTGTAGAATTGCAGGAAATTGGCGCCCCGGTATTCCGCCTCGGTGATGGTGCCGTCACGCAGCAGGTTTCGCCAATGCTTGGCGAAAGTATCGTGCATGTTCACGCCGCCGGTATGGCCGAGATAATGGCCGTTCTCGTCCTCGCAGAAATTCGCGAACACGAATTTGCCGCCCGGTAGCATCTCGCGTGCGCGATGCAGCAGGATCGTGTCCCAATCGGCGAGCGCAGCCTTGCGAAGCTCCCTCTTCTCTTCCGAATTGGCGCCGACCGCGTGCGTATGATCGGCAATCTGCAGCGGCAGCTTGCTGAGCCAATGCATCGCCGTCGCCGAGAAGCCGAGCGAGACCGTCTTGTCCGGGAATATCTGGCGGTAGAAGCTCATGCCGCTGCCGAAGGTGAAGACATTCGGCTGCAGCGCCAGCGGATTGTCCTTGAAGGCCGGCAGCAGCCCCTGGAGAAGCTGGAACAGCACCGAGAAATCGTTATGCGGCAGATCGGTATAGGTGATGGCGATCTGCCGCTCCGGTGCATCCTTGCGGATGCGGGCAATGGCCCTGCGCATCATGTCGATCGAAGTGCCGCCATCTGCCGCGCCGTAATCCGCAATGGTAAACGGCGTCGTGCCGGTCAGCGGCATCGATTCCAGCGCTTCCAGCACGAGGTCGGCAGCCGCATCGATCACAGCTTTGGCGCCGACCGTGTTGGCGCTGTAATAGCCGGCGCCACGCATTGCGATCACCGGCGAATTGGTTTCGCTCTCTTGTTTGGTGGTGACGGCCATCTGTTTCTCCCTGTCGATCACCCGCTATGCGGCGAGATCCCTGATCTGCTTCACAAGGTCCGCGGACACCGCGACGCCCGCGCCCGATTTCGCCCGCGCGGCCTTGCGCTTGCTGCCGGGGATATGCGCGCCGTCCTGCGCCGTGATCGCCTCGACCAGACGCGTGACGCGCTCGCCGAACGCGCCACCCGAACTCGTCGCCACATCGATTGCGATAAAGAATTGTCCGGTCCGCGGCGGCCCGCCGGCCGTGCCGGAAAACGGGCTCGCATCCATCGCCAGCAACGCGCCGCTCGCGGCGGCCGCGAGCAGTTCGACCATCAGGCCGGCACCGAAACCCTTGTATCCACCGCTCGGCGCCATCGTGCCTTTGAGCGCGACATCCGGATCGGTGGTTGGCTCACCGTCCGGACCGAAGGCCCAGCCTTCCGGAATCGATGCTCCCGCCCGCTTCTTGCGCATCACTTCGCTTTTGGCGATGACGCTGGCGCTTTGATCGATCGAGATCGCGACACCGCCTTTGCCGTCGGGCGCTGCGATCGCGAACGGATTGGTGCCGACGACCGCTTTGCGGCCGCCAAAGGGCGCGATCGAGGCCGGCGCGTTGGTATAGCCAAGCCCCAGCAGACCGGCAGCGGCCAGCCGCTCGGTGTGATAGCCGAGCACGCCGCAATTGTACGAATTGCGGATCGCGAGAGCGGTAATCCCCATCTCGCGCGCGAGCGGGATCAATTGCTTGAAGCCGGCATCGATCGCCGGATGCGCGAAGCCGCTCTTCGCATCGGCGACCAGCAGCGCGGGCTTCGGCTTGCTGACCTCCGGCACGGCCTTGCCATCGACCTTGCCGCAGCGCAGATGCTCGCAATAGGTCGGCACATAGGCGAGGCCATGTGAGGCGATGCCGTCGGCTTCGGCACCGGCAACAGCGGCGGCAAGGGGCTGCGCCTGCTCTGGCGATGCACCGGCGGCCAGAAGCGCGGCCAGCGCCAGCGCTTCGATCTCGCCCAGGGTCATCGTCACACTACTCATCGGCGATACTCTTTCGTTGGGCGGCACTCAATCATTGTCGATCAGACCGGCGCCCGCGCCTTCCCGGCGCGAACGCTCGCTGGCGGGAACGTAGGTTCGGTGACCATAGGCCGCGATACGCTGCCACGCCTGCGGATCGGTCTCGATCCCTCGCGTGGATGCGGCCTTGCTTTGCGAGCCGGACACACGATCGGCCATCGACATACATCGGATCGCGACTGCATCCGACACATCAAGCGACGAAAGATCGCCAGTCGGATCGCCGCGCTCATCCAGCACGATTCGCTTGCCATCCGCCTCCAACTCCGATGGACGTCCGAGGATGCGCGCGGCCGCGGCCACAAATGGAGCCAGCAGCAACGGCCGCGCGACCGGACCGGCGACGAAAGCATTCGTCGTCAGCCGATCAGCATCATCGCAAAGCGTGGCCCCGAGCGTGATCGGACAGAGCGGCGCATCGGCAGTCAGACGGCCGGCCTCCGTGAATCTGCAAGCCGATGCGATCCGCTCGCCGCAATCATGGCGCTCCAGCACGTCGGCCAGCGCCGGCAGCGGGTCGATGCCGTGCGAAGCCAGCCAGCGCACCGCCTTGCCGCCCTCTTCGGCCAGCCCCCATGGCAAGCCTGCGCCGCGAATGGCTTTCCTGGCTTCGCTTTCCAGTTCGTTCAGCGACCAGATCATGCGCCCGCCTCGCCCAGTGGCGGCAGCACCCAGTCGTCCGCATCGCAAGTGCCGATCTCGTCAAACAGCGGTGCATTCTGGAACATGGTGATGCGCACCCAGCGATCCGACTTGGGGTCGAAGCGGGTGGCGCCGAAACAGGCCAGCTTGGCGCGCAGCAGATCGATCGGACGCATCTGCGCGGAGAGGAGATTGTCCCGCACCTCCGCATAGGGATGCCGCGCCGACATCTGGATGCGGCGGACAAGGTGCCGATGCTCCGGATGCTGCAACAGGAAAGCCGAAACGCGGTCGCCACGCTCGCGCGTCCGCAGCACCCGGTAGAGCGCGGCAACATCGCGGGCGATGCCGAGCGGCTGTTCGCGGTCGGCGCCATCCTCCTCAGCCCGTTCGCCGAGACGCGGTTCGAGCTTTTCCTCGGAGACATACCAGAAGCGCGCCTGCTGCGCGGTCTCACCAAAATCGGTATCGATCGCGAAGCGATAATTCTGCTCGATCAGCGCGATAAGCGCGGCAACACTCATCCTGCCGTCGATCGTAAATTCCGCGTCCTCGTCGCAGGCCATCGTCTCTGCAAGATCGTCGACGAGGTCGCCATGCGGCTCGATCAGGAGCGACACCAGCAGTTCCTGCGCCTCGAGGCGAAGCTCCGCCTCCGCCCATCGATAAAGCGAATCGAACGGCAGCGAGCCGGATGGACCGCGGTCGATCTGCGCCGACAATCTCGCGAGGTCGGCGGCAAGTCCTTCGATGCGTGCCTGCTGCACGGCATCCGTCGTGGTCCAAGACGCCACCAGCTTGCGTGCGCGCGCCAGCAAATCCGGCAACATGCGCCACGACGCAGGGTTCGACAGACTGCGAACCCGCGCCAATGCGGTCTCGCGCGCGGTGATCCAGTGATCGAGCAGCGCCGGATGATTGATCAGGAACGGCGCCATGCCGAGACCGGTCGCGTTACCGACGCCGAGACTGCGCCGGAGCGCAGGCGCGAGTGTCACCGCATCCAGTGGCGCTTTGATCCTCGCCGCGTGATCGACCAGATCGAGGGTGAAGGCACGGATCAGGAAGACGGCGAGCATCTCGGCCTGGAACGGCGCATTGAATTCCTCGCGGCCGCAGATCGCCTCGCGCACCGCCAGTCCGAACTTGCCGCTGCCATAGACCGCCGTCGTCCGCATCAGATAGCCGACCGGAGCGAGGTCTTCGGCGCGCGGCTGCTGCCCCTCAGCGAGGCAGGACACCACATGATCGAACAGGCGCACGCTCTTGTTGGCGCGCGCCAGCACGATCTCATTCTCGCTGACGCGGCCGGCTTCCTGACGCGGAACGTTGGCGCGCAGCCGTTCGATATCGGCCGGGGACGGATCGCCGTCATACAGCGCGAAGGCCGCGTCCCATTCCTCCGCGATCACGCGATCGGTGCGTTTCTCGGGTGGGAGGTCATGCGCGAATGCCACAAGGCTGTAACTGCGCAGCGGCCCGTCAGCACGATAGATCGCAACACCCTCGCCGCGCGCGTCCACGTCCCACGAGACACGCGACAGCCGCCAGTTGTCGTGCGCAAGCCGGCGTAGCAGCACACGCATGAACGACAGGCGCGTCTGATGGAAACTTCCGAGACGGTCGAGCCGCATCACCGTGTCCGGCGAACGGAGCGCCACGCGCGGCGCATTGTCGGCGCCGGAGGCGGGCACGTCCAAGTCGCGCAAGACTGGTTCAGGCCGCGTCATCATCGTCAGACGCCTTTGCTCGCAGCGCGCCTGGCCGCCGCTTCACGGCCCGGCTGCGCCTCCGCTTGGGGACAGAAGGATCGCGCGAAGAAATCGAGCCAGTTGCCGCCCATGATCCGGTCGACATCCGGCGCTGCGAAGCCAACCTCGCCGAGGCCCGCGGCAATATTCGCAAATTGGGTGTTGTTGCGGAACCAGTCCGGCTGCGGCGGAAACACCGCAGCGCCGAGCGGGCCGGAGGCGCCACGCGAATCACGGGTCCAACGCCCGACACGCATCCATTCTACCACCGAGTCCGGCTGATCCTGACAAAGGTCCGACCCAATGCCGATGCGCTCGACGCCCATCAATTCGGCCGTCCGCGCCACCATCTCGCAGAAGCTGCGCAGCGTGCAGCCGGAGCCACCCTTGAGGTGAAGCGGATAAAGGCTGAAGCCCAGCATGCCGCCTCTTTCGCCAAGCGCCTTCAGCACCGCGTCGGACTTGTTGCGCGGCACGTCATGCCATGACGATGGATTGGCATGGGTGATCGCGACCGGCCGCGACGACAGTTCGATCGCTTCCAGTGTCGAACGCTCGGCGGAATGCGACATGTCGATCACCAGCCCGACGCGGTTCATTTCACGGATCACTTCGCGTCCCATGCGCGTGATGCCGGGATCTTCCGCCTCGTAGCAGCCCGTCGCAAGCAGGCTCTGGTTGTTATACGAGAGTTGCATGAAGCGCACGCCGAGGCGGTGCCAGATTTCGACCAGCGACAGGTCGTCCTCGATCGGCGACGGGTTCTGGAAACCGAAGATGACGGCCGTGCGCCCGGTTTCCTTCGCGCGCCGCACATCGTCGGCAGAAAAGGCCGGGTAGATCAGGTCGGGATAATCCTGAAACCACCGGTTCCATTGCCCAATATTGGCGATCGTTTCGCGGAAATTCTCGTGATAGCAGATCGTGACATGGATCGCGGTGACACCGCCCGCGCTCAGCTCCCGGAAAATCTTCTCCGACCAGTTGCAATATTGCAGGCCGTCGATGAGGAAGCGATCGGTTGCGGTCATGGGTCCTACTCCGGCGCCCCCGCATTGACGTAGGACGTCTTCATCGCGGTGAAGAACTCGACTGCGACGCGGCCCTGCTCGCGCGGCCCGTAGGACGATTTCTTCCGGCCGCCGAACGGCACGTGATAATCGGTGCCCGCGGTCGGCAGGTTCACCATCACGCAACCGGTCTTCATGTTGCGCCGGAAGTGGTTCGCGCGCGCCAGCGACTTGGTGATGATGCCGGACGTCAGCCCGTACGGCGTGTCGTTGGCGAGCGCGAGCGCTTCTTCGTAAGAGCCGGCTTCGATCACGCAGGCGATCGGGCAGAACATTTCCTCGCGGTTGACGCGCATGTCGTTCTTAGTGCGAACAAACAGCGCCGGCGCGAAGTAATAGCCATCGGTGCGGCGCTTCAGCCGTTCGCCACCGCAGACCCGCTCGCAGCCCTCGCTTTCCGCAAGCTTCACATAATCGAGCGCCTGCGCGAGCTGCTTCTCGTCGACCACCGGACCGATCTGCGTGCCTTCGTCGAGCGCGTGGCCAACCACGAGCGCCTCGGCCTTGACTTTCAGCTTCGATACGAATTCATCATGCACCTTCCGATGCACGATGAGGCGCGACGAAGCCGTGCATTTCTGGCCCGAACCGAAATAGGCGCCGTTCAGCGCATGCGCGACGGCCAGTTCCATGTCGCCATCGTCCATGACGACGAGAGGATTCTTGGAGCCGAGTTCGAGCTGGATGCGGGTGAAGTTTGGCGCCGCGCGGGTCGCGACCTGCTGGCCGATCTCGTAGGAGCCGGTGAAGGTGACGGCATCGATGTCCGGGCTCGCCGCCAGCGCATTGCCGACCACGGCGCCAGAACCCATCAGCAGATTGAAAGTGCCCGCGGGTAGATTCTGGCGGCTGACAATGTCCGCGAACTGCCAGGCAATGGCCGGCGTGGCGCTGGCCGGCTTCCAGATCACCGCATTGCCAAAAGCGAGCGCCGGGGCGATCTTCCAGCATGCGGTGGAGAGCGGAAAATTCCACGGAGAGATGACGGCGACCACGCCAATCGGCTCGCGCCGCACATCGACCTCGATGCCGGGGCGCGTCGAGTCCACCGCATCGCCGGAAATCCGCAGCGCCTCGGCAGCGAAATACTGGAAGAACTGTCCGGAGCGAAACACCTCGCCGACGCCCTCGGCGCGCGGCTTGCCCTCTTCGCGGGACAGCAACTCACCCAGCTCCTGGCTGCGGGCGCAGATCTCGTCGCCGATCGCCATCAGCGCCTTGTACCGAGTCTCGAGCGGCGAGACGCCCCAGACGCCAGCCGCCTTGCGCGCGGCCGCGATCGCCTCGCCGACCTGCGCCGCTGTTGCTTCGGTGAAATGGCCAACGATGTCAGAGATATCGGAGGGATTGATACTGGGACGGGAGGAGCCGCCGGCGACCCAGCGGCCGTCGATGTAATTGTGCTTTTCCGACGCCATCGTGACACCCGCCAGTTCCATCGGTATCGAAGGCCGATGACACATTTCGGTCAATTCGGAAATGCGGTATAGTATTTCGGTTTTTCCGAATTTTGGTAACTCCGATGCGCACCTCGCTGGCCACCCTTCGCGTCTTCGCCACGGTGGCGGAATCAGGAAACATCCGTCTCGCGGCGGAGCGGTTGGGCCGGACCCCCTCCTCGATTTCCGAGAAGCTGAAGCAGTTCGAGCAGGACATCGGCGCGCCGTTATTCGAAAGCGGCCGCAAGAACCGGCTCACTCCGGTCGGCAGCTTCGTTCACACCCAGGTTCGTGACCTCTTGAGCCATGTCGACCGCAAGCTGGCGTCGCTGCAGGCGTACTCGCGCAACGCCATCGGCCGCATCGACATCGCGTCGGTGCCGTCGATCGCCACCACGCTGCTTCCTGCGGTCGTCGCGCGATTCAGAAGCCAATGGCCTGCGGTCGAGATCACCGCACGCGATGCCGACTCGCGCAGCGTCGCCGATCTCGTGCAGTCGGGCACCGTGGAACTCGGCATCGCCAGCATGCCCAGCGAACGCCGGGCGCTTGTGTTCACGCCGCTGTTCGAAGAGCCGCTCGGCATCGTCTGCCGGAAGGATGACCCGCTCTATCGCAAGCGTGGCAAGCGGCGCTGGTCGGATCTCGAGAGCCGCACGCTGCTCGCGAATGCGATTTCCGACGCACACAATATCGGCGCAATACCGTCGCCGACGCAGGCGCCGATCGTGGTCTATAACGTGCTGTCGCTGCTTGCGCTGGTTCGCGCCAATATCGGCATCACCATTCTTCCGCAACTTTCGGTCAACGAGCCGCAAGCCGATATCGGCTTTGTCCCGATCGACGAACCCGACGCGACGCGTACGGTCGGCGTGATCACGCGCGCAGGCGAGGCGCTGTCGCCCGCCACCGCGGCGCTGCTGGAGATCGTACGCGGTCAACTGAACGACATGGCCGATCGCTTCTCGATCACGCTGAGCGATCCTGCATCTGCCCCGGCCAAATCCGGATGACCATTGTCACGGACGCCGGACTGCGGCATCGTTATGCGTTGCCGCACCACGCGGCGCCGCTGTGCATATGCGAGGCCCGATGAGATCGATTGTCCGCTTGTTCTGTATGGGCCTTGTTGCCGCCCTCGTGGGCAGTGCACTCGGCGGCACCGCTCATGCCCAGACCGATGCCTATCCCAGCAAGTCGATCCGGATCTTCGTCGGCTATTCACCCGGCGGCGGCATGGACACCATCGCACGCGTGCTCGCGCAACGGCTCGAGGAAAATCTCGGCGTTTCGGTTGTGGTCGAGAACCGCCCCGGCGCAACCAGCACGCTGGCCGCGGCAGCGGTCGCACAAGCGGCACCGGACGGCTACACGCTGCTGCTCGGCGAAACCGGATTGCTGCTGGCACCGGCCTTGCTGCCGTCATTGTCCTTCGACCTGAAGAAAAGCTTCACGCCGGTTGGTTATGTCGCGCAGATCCCGATGGCCTTCGCGGTGACCAACAGCTTCCCCGCCAAGACCACGCAGGAGCTGATCGCGACCCTCAAGGCGGATCCCAAAAAATACGACTACGCCTCGCCCGGTGTCGGCACCGTTCAGCATCTCGCCTTCGAGCAGTTCAAGCGCGTTGCGGGCGTCGATGCCCAGCATGTCCCCTACAAGGGCGGGACCGCCTTCTCGCCGGACCTGATCGCCGGCCGCGTCCACATTGCGATCATGAGTTCGTCGGTCGCCGTCGGGCTCGCGCGCGCGAACAGCGCGCGGGTGATCGCCGTGACATCGCTCGATCGATCGAGCAATCTGCCGGACGTTCCGGCGATCGCCGACGTGCTTCCGGGTTTCGACATGAGCGCGCGCATCTTCCTCGCGGCACCGGCCGGAACGCCGCCCGCCGTGATTGCGCGGCTTGAACAGGCGGTCGCGGCTGCACTGAAGAATCCCGATCTGCAGAAACGCTTTGCCGACCAGGGCGCCAACGTGGTCGCAACGACCAGTGCGCAGACTCAAGTCCAGCTTGCCGAGGAGATGGATCGCTGGGCCTCGGTTGCGAACGCGCTCGGCATGAAGCCGAATTAAGCGACACGGCCTCCGGTCACCCGGCCGCCGCCGCGAACGAACTCGGCGGCTGGTTGAGGCCGAGATGATCGCGCAGCGTTGTGCCTTCATACGCGGTGCGGAACAGGCCGCGCTGCTGCAGCAACGGAACCACTTCCGTGCTGAATATGTCCAGCATATGCGGCAACACCGGTGGCATCAGGTTGAAGCCGTCCGCTGCGCCGTCGTTGAACCAGTCCTCGATCAGATCGGCGACCTGTTCCGGCGTGCCCGCGATCGTCAGATGACCGCGCGCGCCGGCAAGGCTGGACAGCAATTGACGCAGCGTCGGCTTCTGCCGCCGCACAAAGCCGACGATCACCTCAGCCCGGCTGCGCGCCGCTTCGACCGTGGCGGGATCGGGAAAATCCTCCGGCGACAATATCCGGTCGAGATCGAGGTGGGAGAAGTCATGCCCGCCGAAGCGATTGGACAGCCGCCGGCGGCCGATTTCAGGATCGGCCAGATCGTTCGCCTCCTGCTCGAGCCGGCGCGCCTCCGCCTCGGTGGACGCAATCGTAGGGCTTAAGCCCGGAAGAATATGAATCTGGCTGGCGTCGCGCCCTTCCGCGTGCGCATGCGCCTTCAGTTCGGCATAGAAGGCCTGCGCCGTCGTCTTTTCCATATGCGCGGTGAACACGGCTTCCGCGTGCCGCGCGGCGAAGCGCCGGCCGGTATCCGACGAACCGGCTTGAACCAGCACCGGCCGGCCCTGCGGGCATCGCGGCATGTTCAGCGGCCCGGCCACATCGTAATAATGGCCCTTGTGATTGATTGCCCGGATGCGATCGGGTCGCGCATAGCGCCCGCCCGCGCGATCGTCGAGGACCGCGTCTTCCGCCCATGAATCCCACAGCGCGTTTGCGACGGCGACGAATTCCTCGCCGCGCGCATAGCGTTCCTCGTGCGCGGGCGAACCAGCGCCGCCGAAATTGCGCGCGGCCGCGGGCAGCCACGACGTAACGATATTCCAGCCGACACGGCCATTGCTCATGTGATCGAGCGAAGCAAATTGCCGCGCCAGATTGAACGGCTCGGTATAGGTCGTGGATGCAGTGGCGATCAGCCCGATCTTGCTGGTCGTAACCGCAAGCGCCGCGAGCACCGTGATCGGCTCGAGCCAGGCCTGCGGCGCCTGCATGTCCTCGCCCAGAGCCAGCGTATCGCCGAGAAAGATGGAATCGAAGCACGCGGCCTCGGCGCGGCGCGCCAGATCCTGAATGTAGCGGATATCGGTCAAGGCCAGCGGCGACGACATCGGATGACGCCAAGAGGCTTCATGATGTCCGCGGCTCTGAACGAACAGATTGAGATGCAACTGGCGTTTCATTGAAGGCTAGGACCTGAGGAAACAACATGCGGCGACGGCGCGGGGATCAACTTCCACACTGCCCGACTTTGCACCGCCGTCGCAACCAACCGAGCGTACGGCAGCCCTCAGATGCGCGCATGTCGCAGCTACCTTTCGCGTTCGTCAGGCGAGCTGATCGCTGTCGAGTCCCGTTTGCTGGACGCGACGAATGGCAGCCCCGATCTTCTCGATGCGGGCCGCGAACAGGCCATCATGAGAGCGGGCTTCGAGGGCAATCTGGATTTCGGTCGCCAGAATATGCAACTGGTCCGCCAGCTTCGGATGCGAGTTGTTAAGTCCGCGCTGCAACTGGACGCATGAGCCGATCGCGGCTTTCGCGCGATCCTCCCATTGACCGGATGCCCGAAGCTCGCGTTCGGACAATGCGGCGGCGCCGGTGCAAACGTTCCGCAACAATTGAAGAAGCTGCTGCCGCGAGGCCACACGGCCATCGATAATCTGATCTGTCATAACCTGAGCCACGTCGGGGATTGCCGGCAAAGATCGCCGTCCCTACGCGGATACTACAGGTCTTTTTGCCGCCGCGCGTACGATTCTCGTTATCCGGAGGCGTCGAAGACGGATCGGCGTGGCTATCGCCGGCTGCAGTCCCGTCAGTCGCAATCGATGGGCGCTCCGGGCAAGGTCGCACGTCGTTCGGCCGGGAACCGGTCGAGCGCGATCTGCAGTTGACGGGCCTCGTCCTCAAGCCCGATCCAGCGCAGTTTCCGGATCAGCTTGACCAGCTCCACCGACGTCGGACGTTCCACCGGGTCAGCAATTTCCTGCGGATCGACTTTACGTTCCATGGGCGTCCTCCGATGCAAAGTTTCTTTGTCCCAGATTGACGTGTGGTCCCCCGATTGCCGTTTCACCCCGAGCAGACCGACGTGCGGCCGTCCGGCGTTGCGGGCTGATTGAACTATTAAGTGCTCGAGCCTTTGCCACCGGTCGACATAAACCGGTTCATCGATGTGACGAGCTTCTGGCTGTCGGCGAAGAACTTCTGGCTGTCCTTGGTAATCGTCTCCATACGGCGGCCCATCCAGTCCTGATAGGCCTTGGCAGCATCCGGGAGCGACTTGGCCGCAGCCAGCTTGGCGGCAAGATCGGACGCCAGCTCCCTTTCCTGTTCCATGCGGGCGAGCCAGTCGGCATTGGCTTGCTCGATCAGCCTGGCGAACTCCTTCTGCATGTCGGTGAGCGCGTCCGCCTGCTCTTTCCCCAGCTTGGTGAAGTCTGCCGGGTTGAACATCGGCATCGGCCATTTCGTGTGCTCGTCGGATGACATCGTTATTTCCTCCTCGCGCCGAGAACCTTGTACCCAGGTCCGAATGCCGAAGCGCGGTTGAGCCAAACTCGCACCACCGCCAAGGCCTCACCTGTTTGGGATCCATCGGACCACGCCGCGTTGACCTCTCTCAAGTCCGGCGCCGGAAATATTTCCGGTGCTGCGGGGTTTCCGGAATGCAAGGGTCAGGCGACATCGTTTGATGGATCTTGATAAAATTCAAATCGTCGTCAGATAACGGAAGCTCATTCGTCGGAGCGGTCTCGTGCCGGCTGGCGAACGCGGCAAGCACTAAACACAGAATGCTGGCTGGGTCCGCTGCGGACCAAGACAGTGTACGACAAGACATCGTGTCTATGGAGAGTTTCATGCGCGCCAAATTTGTTTTCACCGCGCTCTTCGCTTGCGCCGTGGGCGCGTCGGCGCCGGCACCGGCGGATACGCTGGCTGGTCAACAAAACTTGATGCTGCAGCGCAGTACCGAGATTTCTGCGGCGACAAAGCGCAAGCCGAAGAAGCCCGTGCCGCAAGGCACCCCGTATGTCCGCCGCGGCTTCGCCGATCCCTCGTTTGGCCCGGATGGAAAGCCTTATAAGGTTCCGGAATATCTCCGGGGGCAGTGCTACATCGACGACGGCTATGGCCGCTTTTCGGCGTGCAACAATCGAATCTGAACGCGTCTGACCTCGAGGACGATCAAGCGTCCTCGAGTTTGTCGGGGTCAGCCACGTGGCTGCAGCCAGTTTGCCTGCGCTTTCCATGGCTCCGTAATCTCCCGTAGGGGCAATATCCAGCTTTCAGCCGAGCAATTCCGTCCAGAAGATGCGGCGCATTCACCGCGCGCATCCGATGGAGGGAACGATGAGAACCGGCCTTCGCAGTGGCGCATTGCTGATCGCAATCGGTCTCTCGGTGCTTGCCGAATCGGCAGGCGCGGGTCCGTTTGAGGATTGCACGCAAAATTACCGTCCGCGGCTGAGACTGGCGGGCTGCAGCGAGGTCATCCGCTCTCCGTCTTTCGACGCGGCCGCAAAGAGCAAGGCCTACACCAATATCGGCGAATTGCGGACGCAGGCTGGCGCGCTCAAGGAGGCGATCCGTAATTTCAGCCAGGCGCTGCGACTGGATGGCGAAAACAGCAACGCGTATGCAGGACGGGCCGAGGCGCGCGCCGCGTCCGGGGACCTGGCGGGTGCAATCCGCGACTATGACAAGGCGATTTCGATCTCGCCGTCCGACAGTGCCAACTTCGTCGGACGAGGGCATGCCTATCTGGTTCGCGGCAATGCCGATGCCTCGATCCGCGACCTGAGCGAGGCGCTTCGGCTGCAGCCCGGCAGTGCCGTGGCCTATAACAATCGCGGACTTGCCTACCGGAAGAAGGGCGACGCGACGGCAGCACTCGCCGACTACAGCGCTGCGATCGCGCTCAATCCGGCTTACGCGCTGGCCTACGCCAATCGTGGCCGCCTCAACGAGAGCATCGGCAAGACCGACGACGCGATACAGGATCTCTCCGAAGCGCTGCGTCTCGACCCGTCGCAAGTTTCGGTGCGCAACGCGCTGAAGAAACTCGGCGCCCTCGATCCGGCCGAGCGCGAAAGCAATGCGCGTCTGCGCGAGGGCCGGACGCTGGTCGAGGTCAGTTGCGCGCCCTGCCATGCCGTGGGCTCAGGCGGAACAAGCCCGAATGCCAAGGCGCCTCCGTTCCACGAGCTTCAGAAGCGGTACGCGATGCTGTCTCTGCGCACGCCGATCACCCGCGGCTTGGCAGCGCCGCATGACGAGATGCCGCGATTCAGGCCGACGGATCAGGAACTGGACGCGATCATCGCCTATATCAACAGTCTCGCGCCACGGCGCTGACTTTAGCCGCGGTCCCGCAACAGCCGGCGGATGATCTTGCCGGAGGTGGTCATCGGCATCTGATCGATGAAGTCGATCTCGCGCGGATATTCGTGCGCTGACAGGCGCACGCGAACGAACTCCTGCAATTCCGCGACCAGCTCGTCCCGCGGCGTCTCGACGCCCGGCTTGACCACGACGAAGGCCTTCACGATTTCGGTGCGCAATGGATCGGGCTTGCCGATCGCGGCCGCAAGCGCGACCGCGGGATGACGAATCAGGCAATCCTCGATCTCGCCCGGCCCGATCCGATAGCCCGATGAAGTGATGACGTCATCATCGCGACCGACAAAATGAAAATATCCGTCTTCATCGACGATGCCCTGATCGCCGGTGGTCATCCAGTCGCCGATGAACTTGTCGCGCGTCGCGTCCGGCCGGCCCCAGTAATCGAGGAACATCACCGGGTTCGGACGGCGCACCGCGATCTGGCCGATGGTGCCGGACGCGACAGGCACACCGTCGGCATCGATCACCGCCACCTCGTGCCCGGGCACCGGCTTGCCGATGGCGCCCGGACGCGACACGCCAAGCATCGCGCAGGATGACAGGACCAGATTGCATTCGGTCTGGCCGTAGAACTCGTTGATGGTCAGGCCGAAAGCATCCCGGCCCCATTCGAAGGTTTCCGAGCCGAGCGCCTCGCCGCCCGATCCGATACTGCGCAGCTTCAGATCGTATCGTCCGCGCGGGTTCGGTGCGGCGCGCAGCATGCGAAGCGCCGTCGGTGGAATGAACGCGTTGCGGACGCCGGTGCGCGCCATCAGCGCATAGGCTTCTTCAGGGTCGAACTTGTCGAACCGGTGCGCCACCACCGCGACGCCGTGATGCAGCGACGGCAACAGAGCATCGAGCAGGCCGCCGGCCCAGGCCCAGTCCGCCGGCGTCCAGAACAGGTCACCTGGCTGCGGAAAGAAATCGTGCGGCAATTCAATGCCCGGCATGTGTCCAAGCAATACGCGATGCGCATGCAGTGCGCCCTTGGGCGGCCCGGTGGTGCCGGAGGTGTAGATCATCATCGCCGGATCGTCGGCCGATGTATCCTCGGCCGTGAACGCGTCGGACGCCGCCTGCAGGAGCGAGGCAAAGCCGATCGCGCCATCGGCGTCGCCATCGGTCGAGATCACAAGCTTCAGGTCGGGCGGAGTGTCGCCCAGACTTGCGAGCTTCTGCACGCCGGTATCATTGGTGACCAGCACCTTCGCGCCGGAATTCTCCAGCCGGTAGGCCAGCGCCTCGGTGCCGAACAGCAGCGCCAGCGGCAGCGCAATCGCGCCAAGCTTGTAGATCGCCACGTGCGCGATCACCGCTTCCGGCGATTGCGGCAGCAGGATCGCCACCCGCTCCCCGCGCCCGACGCCGTGTGCCCGCAAGGCATTGGCGAGCCGGTTCGACCTCTGCATGAGCGCACGAAACGAAATCGCCTCGGTTCCACCGCCGCTATGGACATGGATGATGGCAGCACGATCCGGGTCGCGCGTCGCCCAGCGATCGCAAACATCGACGCCGATATTGTAACGGGCAGGAATCTCCCAGCGAAATTCGCGGTAGAGCCTGTCGTAGTCCTTGATGAATGGAAGCATCCCGGCAGCCTTGCGGGCGGCAAGCTAGTCGGGCAAGCAGCCTGCGTCCAGTGATTGGTGCATGCGATGAACGATGGCAGCCCCGCGCCGCTGCAATGGCGACCGATGAGTGCGGCCGATCTCGCCGCGGTTGACGATCTGTCGGCCCGTATTCACCCGGATTTTCCCGAACGGCCGGAGGTCCTGGCGCAAAAATTCCGGCTGTTCCCGCGCGGCTGTTTCGTACTTGCTGCCGCCCCCGAGAGCCAGCCGAACGGATATTGCTTTTCTCATCCCTGGATGTTCGGCCCCCCGCCTGCGCTGGACACGATGCTCCGCGCGCTGCCGGAGGCCGCGACCGCGTATTTCATCCACGATCTCACCGTCGAAGCATCTTTGCGGGGCAGGAATTTCGCATCCACGCTGGTGCCGCGGCTATTCGAGGCCGCCCGCGATGCTGCACTCCGCCGGATGATGCTGGTCGCGGTCAGTGGCAGCACACCGTTCTGGATGAGGATGGGGTTTCACCGGACCGGCGATGACCAGCTTCAGGCTGCGACCCGCGCGAAATACGGCGACGGTGCGGTTCACATGAACCGCGACCTGGCGTGACCGGCTCGTGACCGGCTATTGCGCGACCTGCGCCATGCGCTGATCCGGCGAAGCCAGGATCAGCGCCCAGAACACCTTGTACTTGGTGTTCGGCACATAGACCGCCGCGATGCCCATCTGGGTGGCGCCCTTCAGCAGCATATTCGCCTTGTGCGACGGCGAGTCGCGCCAGCCCGAAAAAGCCTCGGCAAGCGTATGATAGCCGGCGCCAATATTCTCAGCGCCCGTTTGCGCCTTGTAACCCGACTTGCGCAGCCGCTGCTGGAAATTACCCGCGACGTTGTGATCGAGCTTGTCCTTGGTCGCCATGGCGCGCGCCTGCTCTTCGGCCATCCGCATCAGCTGCGGATCGAGCGTCACGTCGCCCAGCATGTTGTTGCGCCGGTAGCCGGAAATCATCGAGGCCGCGGCCTGCGGATCGAGTTGGGCGCCTTCGCGGGCCATGCTCTGATAGAATGTCGGCTGCGACGGCAAGGGTTCGGTCGCGCAGCCCGCGAGCGCCAGACCGAGCCAACACAATATTGCTGCAGACATCGGCCGCCCGCCCACCATCGCTTGAAATCCCCCGATCGACTGAATTGGCCGCAAATTGGTGACTAAACGGTAAATTCCGTCTGAAACCCACAAGTCACCGCGCTTTCGGCTTTTTTGGGGCCGGCCGCTTGCGATCCTCGGTTTCGAGCGCATCCGGCTCGTCGTCCTCGGCCATGCCTTCGATGTGAATGTGCCGGTGCGGATACGGCATCACGATACCCTCCACCCGGAATCGCTCGAGAATCGAGAAACAGATATCGCTCTTGATTCCTGCCCCGTCGCCGAGATTGCGGACCACCCAGCCAAGCTCGAAATTGATGGCGCTCTCGCCGAAGCCGGTGAGGAATACGGTCGGCCCCGGGGTCTGCATGACATGCGGGTGCGCCTTTGCGATCTCCAACAGGATGTCTCGTACCTTTGCGACGTCGCTGTCATAGGCGACGCCGATTGCCACCGCCACCCGGGCGAACGTATCGGTATGGGTGCGGTTCTTCACCACCTGGGTGATCAGTTCGGAATTAGGAATGATCACGCTCGCGCGGTCGCCGGTTTCGATCTCGGTCGCGCGCACATGGATACGGCGCACCCGCCCCTCCTCGCCCTTGACCGCGATGATGTCGCCGACCCGGATCGGCCGCTCCGCCAGCAGGATCAGCCCGGACACGAAATTCGACACCACCGATTGCAGGCCAAAGCCGATACCGATCGAAAGAGCGCCGGCGACCAACGTGATCTTCTGAAAATCGACACCGAGTTGCGCGAGCGCCAATGCGCTGGCGACAATCACGCCGAGATAACCGAAAATGGTGGTCACGGAGTTCTGCAGGCTCGGATCGAGCGTGGTGCGCGGCAGGAAGCGGTTGTTGAGCCAGCCCTGGACCGCACGCGTTGCCAGGATTCCGATGATGAGAATCGCAAGCGCGATCATGATCGTGGTGAGCGATATCGAAATCTCGCCGATGCGGAATCCGAAGGTCGCGTCCTTCAGCACGCCGACAAAATCCGCGGCGAAGATGCCCCACGGGCCAAGCAACGGCATCAGCACGACCAGCACCAGGAGCACCCGGATGACCGCGGACAGCAGCGTGCCGAGCAGATCGATCGACCGCGGCTTCATGCCAAAGAAATGCGCAACCGAACGTCCGCGCGGCGTGGCAGCCGTCAGCACTTCGGTGAACAACGCGTCGACGAAGGTCAGCAGAATATAAAGCGCGCCGATCAGACCGAGCGCGGACAGAAAGCGGCCGGCGAGGAAGGCTGCCAGCCCGATGAAGCCGGTCACCAGCGCGGCAATGATGCCGATTGCGAGCAGCCATCCTGCACTGCGAAGCCAACCGGCGCCGGCGACATCGTCTTCAAGCGTTTCGCGGTTGCCCATCAGGAACAGGAACCGGCACAGCAAAGCCGCAATCACGGCAGCGAAGATCGCGTTGGTCGCAACTGTCAGAATGACCGGCGCCACGATGATCTGCAGGATCGCATTGATCAAAATGATCGCGCCGAGAATGCGGGCGACCCAGGTCAATTTCGACGCGACCAGCCCTGCGGTCTCCTCCTTCACCGAAAGCAGACGCCGGTCGGGATCGCCGGGCGCAAACAGTCCGACAGCGACCCCACGGCCGAAGGCCGCAATCGTGACCGCTATCGCAAGCGTCAGGCCGATATTGCCGATCCGCTCGGTCAGCAGGCCGAACCCGTTCAGGATCAGCAGCGCGCCGATGACGATCGCTGGCGCAGTGATGGTGACGCGCAGCAACGACAACAACGCGAAGAACGACTTGGCGAAGCGGGTGCCAAGCTCTTTCGGCCGAAAGTCGCGCCGCACGAACCAACGCAGGAACAGTGCCGCGCTGACGAAGAACACAAACAACGCGAGGCCTGCCGCGCCCAAATTCCATGAGGTTGCGCTGGCGCGGAAATGATCCATCCAGCCTTGCGCCAGTAGCTTGACGCCAAACCATGCATCCGGCGCGGCCTTGAATGCCTGGGTCCAAAGCGCCGGATCGAGCACGCTCGAGGAGCGGCCGAGCAATTGCTGGGTGAACAGCCCGCGGCGGCGTTCGGTGATCCGCACCGAAATATTGTCGGCGCGCAGCATCAAGAGCCGTGTCTGCTTCAGCGCGCCGTCGAGTGCCGCGCGCCGTTCCTCCAGCCGTGCGCGCTCTTCGGTGAGGGCCGGGTCCTCCTTCGGCTCGGCCTCGTCAGGCGCATCGCCAAGCTGCTTCAGCCGCGCTTCGACATCGACCAGCCGCGCGTCGAGCGAACTGATGATCTCGCGCAACTCATCGCGGACCGGCTCCAGCCGGCCACGATGCTGAACCAGGGTCGAGTCGCCGATATCGGGACTTCGAAGCGACGTCTCGATCTGATCGATAGCCTCTTTCAGGGGCTCGATCGACGCCATCGTCCGCGACAGCCTCGGCCGTTCCGGGTCCGGCGCAGCCGGTTGCGCCGCAGGATCTGCAGCCTTTGGCGCCGGCGTACCCGCCTTTGGCGCCGGACCGGCCGCTTTTGGAGCGGCCTTGGGAGCGGCCGCATTGGGCGCGGCAGCCTTCGGGGCGGTTTCCTGCGCGAGGCTCGCCGTCGAAATGGCGGCGGCCATGGCCAGCAATACCGATGCGGCGGAGAAACGGCGGATCAGAACATGAATCGACATTGGCCCTGTCAAGCAGTGGAATCGGAGGGCATTGTGGCATGCTCCGCCACGCAATCCCCCCATGCAAGGCGCCGCGCCTGCCGGAAGCGCGCGCCGTCCCGCTTTGACAGCAGGTTCTGGCTGGCGGTGCCGTTTTGCCCGCACAGCTTCAGGGAGACCGTGCCGCCTCTCACATGCACCGGCGCGATCACCCGCGCCGCCACCGGCAGCGGCGGATGACGGGATGCTGCGATGTAGATGAACTTCTCGTCCTCCCACGGCACATCGGCGGACTTGATCCGGCGGTGCATCCGCGAGCGCGCCACCCGGCGCGAGAAATGGCACCAATCCGGGGCCACAAGCGGACAGGCCAGCGCATGCGGACACGGAGCGACGAGATGCGCCCCGGCCGCGATCAATCGCTCCCGCACCAGAAGAATGCGCGACCAGCCGGCAGGGGTGCCCGGCTCGACCACCACGATGGTATCGGCCGTGGCCTGCCAGAGCCGTTCGATCAGCGGGCCGATCGCCGCCGGCGCGAGTTCGTCCAGGACATAGGCCAACATGACGAGATCGTGCTGCGACAGCCCGGCGGCTGCGGCTGCGAGATCAGATGCACGCCAGTCGATGCTCCGGAACGCGAAACCGGACGCCAGCAACTCGCCCCATCGCCGGATGGCGGGACTGGTCTCGATCAGCGTGGCGTCTGAAACGCTCGGCCAGCAATCGCGCGCGGCAAACAGCGCGGTGCCGGGCCCGGCGCCGGCATCGAGCAGGCTTTCCGGCCCGAAATCCGGGCGCAATAATGCGACCGCATCAAGGCTGGCACGCACCGCCGCATAAGTCGCCGGCATGCGGACCGCGAGATAGGCCCGTGCGGACAGGTCGTCCGCCAGATGCGCTCGGCCGTCGCGGGTCTCGCTGCGATAGCGCACCGACAGACGCGCGGCCGCGGCCTGCAGATCGGCAAGCGGCACGCCTTCGAGCGCCTTGTCGACGGCCGTGCGGATGTGGGGAGGAAGCTCCATGCCGCGATTTCAACGAAATCCCGGCACGGCGCAACCTGCTTCACGCGTATGCGGCCCCGAACCGTCCTTTGTCAGGCGGCATAGGCCGGGTCTGCGACCATCTGTCGGATCGCGCCGAGTGTGGCGTCGACCGCCTTGAGGTAATCGCGCTCCATGATGGCGCGAAACTCGCGTTCTTCCGCGCTGTCGGAGGGCGCATCGACAAGTTGCAACGCGAACGAGAAGCGCAGACGCAGATCGTTGTCGACGCCGAGAATCTCGTTGACGATGAAGCCGTCGACATTGCCGGACGCGCGCACGAACACGACCTTTTCCTCGGGGTACATGGTGATGCGCTCGCGCGCGTCCTCGCCACGGAACACGATGTCGCGCACCAGTCCGTTTTCGAAGCGCGAAATCACGTCGCACTTCGCCATGCCGGGGACGAAGGGTAGCGCATTCTCCGCCTTCATCACCAGCCCGCGCCAGATATCGCTGCGGCTCAGGGGTTGCTGACCCGGCGCGTTGGCGGGAATTTCCTTCGATACGTAGATCATGTTGTCTCCTGACTGCTTCTTCCAAGCGCCGGGCTGGCGTCCTCAGCGAGCGCGCGCGGCTAGAAAATGCCTTGCGGTTGCAGCCCCAATCGTTGCGTCCCGTACATGGCCGACAGCATGTCCCAGTCGATGCTGGCATGCGTCGCCGCGGTGTTCGCATCGCGCCAGAAGCGCTGAACGCGACTTTTCTCGTCGGCCGCCGCGGCGCCCGACTTGTTGAAGATCTCGTTCACCACTTCAGTCGAGGTGCGTCCCGCAAAGCCGTGATTGCGCCGGATGCGGACCCGCAGCTCAATGTCGGGCGCGCCACCGGCGAGCACGATGTCCTGCCCTTCGCGCAGACTGGTCACCATCAGCGTGCGCGCGGCATCGATATGGGCGGCCGAGCGGCCGATCAGGCTCTGGATCAAAGGCTGGTCCGCCACCTTCTCGAACACGCCGGGACGCGCCATGCGCTTCGCATCGCGCGCAGTCTCGGTGAAGGCATCGAGCGCGCCTTGCGCCATGCCGACGATCGGCGCCACCAGCGCGGTCGGACCGAAGGTCGGATATCCGAAGCGCGCCTGCCCGTTATCCGGAATGTCGAGGCCGGGCATCTTGCCGCTGAAGATGGCGCCCAGCGGCAGGATCCGATGCCGCGGAACGAAGACCGGTTCGGTGATATGCAGTGTCTTCGATCCGGTACCCTGCAATCCGGCGACATTCCAGCTGTCGTGATCGACGACGACATCCTTCACCGGGACCAGGCACCACGCCACCATAGGCGGGCCTTCCTTGTTCGGTATCGCCGCCGAGAGAATGAGCCAGGTCGCGCTGTCGACACCGCTGGCCCAGGGCCAGGTTCCGGTGATTTTGATGCCGCCGTCGACGATCTCGACATTCGGTGTCGGCACGTAGGAGACTGCGAGCAGATTGTCGGTGTCGTCCCAGACTTCCTGCTGCGCTTCGAGTGGAAAGAAAGCGGTCATCCAGCCGAAGCAGACCGCAAGCGTGCCGCACCAGCCGGTGCTGCCGCAGGCCCGGCCGAGTTCGAAACCGACCTGCGCCAGTTCCGCCGGCCCGTATTCGTAACCGCCGAAGCGCTTCGGCTGCATCATGCGAAAGACATTCGCATCTCGCAGCGCGTCCATGGTCTCTTGCGGGACCCGCCTGGCTTTTTCCGCGCCGAGAGCGCGCGCGCCGATCTCCGGCGCAAGCCCGCGGATTCGTTCGAGGATGTCATTGAATTCCGGCCGCGCTGCCAGCGTGTGAACCGCGGCGGAGCGTTTCGCTTCCTGCTGCATAGTCCGCTTCCTCCCTGAAAGCGTAACGTTCGTTACGGTACGAAATACTGCACAGCTTTTGACATTTGGCAACGACAATTCATTCGCTGCATTGCGAAGGCCGCGCGAGCTCATTCGTTGCAGACGCAACGAATTGACTTCATCGGATTGCGTTTGTTGCGAAAAAGGCGGGCCCGCATCTGACAATGCAGACGGTTATTTCCGCGGCTTTATTTTTTAGTCGTTTTGCTTTTTGACGCGGCCGGCTGCGACGGTTTGGATCGCCCGCGCGTTGAAGACGGCTTCGATGTCGTGCCAGCCGCGCAGCCGCTTAGAAAAACGGAGACCGCGATGTCGACCGTCTCATCGATCCGCCGGACGCGATCCTTCTCGCTCGATGCCGACGTGAGCCAGCTGAGGATCTGCTCGCCAATCAGCATGTCGTGCAACAGGATGGCAAGGCGGCGCGGCTCCTTGTCCGCACGGATGTTGCCGTTCGCCTGCTGAAGCGCGATCCACTCCGCGAAGATGCGATACACCGTCTCCGGACCGGTCTTGTAGAACAGCCGGCCGGCCTCGGGAAATTCGCGGCCGATCGACGTCACCAGGCGATGGAACGACATGATCTGCGGCGTCAGCACCATCGACACGAAGGAGCGTGCGATTCGCGTGGTCTGCTCTTCAAGCGTTCCGACCGGCCGGGTGTCGATGCGAATCGTCACATCGGAGCACAATTGCTGAACCACCGCCTCGAACAGTTTCGCCTTGTTTCCGAAGTTGGAGTAAATCGTCTCTTTCGAACCGCCGACGACCGCGATGATCTCGTTGATCGACACGCTGTCATAGCCGCGCTCGAGAAACAGCTTCGCGGCCGAACGGACGATCTTCTCGCGCTTGATCGCAGTGCTCTTGCGCAAGCCGGTTGAAGAGCCGTTGCTGTCGGTCGCCTGATGTGCCGGTTTCCTCAGCGAGTCCATGGCTCAAGCTATGACAGGAACAGGTCGGGAGGCCAGCAGAAACGTCGAGCCAGGCCTCAGCGGCGGCTTGTTGCCGGCTTCAGGCATCCGCCGAGAAAGACGCGCACGGCGACGCGCACGGTTTCGTCGACCCGCGCCTTTTGCGCGGCGCGCGGCATGCTCGTGAGCCAGCCGAGCTGGTGTTCGGCAATCAGCATGTCGAGAAACAACACGGCAAGGCGGTACGGATCCTCCTCGATCAGCCTGCCCTCTTTCTGATGCCGCTCGATCCATTTGCCGACGATCGCGTAAGCTGAACTCGGTCCGGACTGGAAGAACAGCCGCCCCGCTTCCGGGAAGGTACGGCCGATCGAGACCATGAGCCGATGGAATTCCAGGATCGGCGGCGTGAGCACCATCTCGACAAAGGAATGTCCGATCTTGGTCAGTTGCTCCTCGAGCGTGCCGCCGGCATCGATATCGATGCCGAGCGTAACGTCGTCGCATTTCTGCCGGACGACCGCTTCGAACAATCCCTGCTTGCCGCCGAACCAGGCATAGATCGTAGCCTTGGAACCGCCGGCAACACCGATGATGTCGTCGATCGAGACGTTGTCGTAACCCTTTTTCAGAAACAGCGGCGCCGCCAGCCGGACCAGCCGCTCACGGCGCGGATCGGAATTGGCTGCCTCCGCCGCGACCGGCGCCGACGAACCCTTCTGCGGCGCGCGTCGCGACGACGGAGCCTTGGCATCCTGAACTGACATGCGGTTTACCACGATGGACGATGTCGTCATGTAGCGCCAAAAGTTTTCTGTTGCACCATCCCTGATTTTGACTGTAACGTACAGTACAGTACAACGACAACATAATAAATGCGCTCGGGAGGACGTCAATGCAGACCGGATACCGGCTGATCAGCTACGCCGGCAAAGACGGATCGCCTGTCGCGGGGATCCTGGCCGCAGATCGCGTCGTTCCGGCAGCAAGCGTTCTCGGCGACACCTTCTCATCGGTGATGGATATTCTGCGGTCGTGGGACCAGGTTCATCCCCGCCTCGCAAAGGCCTGCGAGGACAAGTCCTTTGCCGACAAGGGCGTCCCGCTGTCCTCGGTCAAATTGCTGGCGCCGATCCTCTATCCCGGCACGTTCTATTGCGCGGGCGCGAATTACTGGGACCATCTCAACGAGATGGCCGCGATCGCCAAGAAGACCACCGGCCGTGATGTCCACATCACCAAGCCGGCCGAGCCGTGGTTCTTTCTGAAGACCGCGGCCGGCTCGATTATCGGCGACGGCGCGCCGGCGCGTCTTCCGAGCTTCTCGAAGCAGGTCGACTGGGAAGCCGAAATCGCCGCGGTGATCGCGCGCCCCACCCGCAACATCTCCGAAGAGGATGCGCTGAGCGCGGTCGCGGGATACGTCATTGTCAACGATCTCTCCGCCCGCGATCTGATGAAGCGCGAAGGCTCGATCTTCGTCTATGACTGGATCGGACAGAAGTGCTTCGAGGACGCGGCGCCGATGGGGCCCTGGCTCACGCCGGCCGCCTATGTGTCCGACCCGAACAATCTCGACATCAAGCTCTGGGTGAACGGCGTCCTCAAGCAGGATTCCAACACATCCAAGATCGTGCACAACACCGCCGAACAGATCGCCTATCTCAGCCGGCACATCACGCTGCAGCCGGGCGACGTGATCGCGACGGGAACGCCCGCCGGCGTCGGCCTGCCGAAGGGTGAATTCCTGAAAGTCGGCGACGAGGTAAAGATCGAAATTGCCGAGCTCGGCACCCTGACCAACAGGATGGTTGCCGACAACGCGTAAACGTTTGTGTCCTTGTAGGAGTGCGTGATGCCGTCCGCCGCCCAGATGAAGATCGCGGAACTGACGAAAGGCATGCTGAAGCTCAAGCTTTTCGTCATCTTTTCACAAGGCAAGGGCCTCGACGTGACGCCTTATCTCGCCGAGCACCTTGAATACATGATCGCGCTTGAACGCGAGGGAAAGCTGTTCGCGTCCGGTCCGCTGGGCGATCCGTCAAAGGCCGACGGCATGACGATCGTGCGCGCGGCCGACGAAGAGGAAGTCAAGAAGATCGCGTTGAAGGATCCGTTCGTCGTTCATGGCATCCGCACCTTCCGGATCGTGCCATGGACGGTGATGGAAGGCTCGCTCAGCGTCACGGTCAATTTCTCCGACCAGACCGCACGGATTTCCTGACAGCATCACAGCCGCCGACAGAGCGCTGGACGACAAGAAACTTAACCGGGACAGGGGAACACGCGCATGCAGACGATTGGATTCATCGGCGTCGGAAAAATCGGACTGCCGATCTGCGAGCATCTGATCAAGGCGGGCCACAAGGTGATCGGATATCGCCGGTCGTCGCTCGCCGATTTCGAGGCGCTCGGCGGCGTGGCGGCAAAGTCGCCGGCCGATGTCGGCGCACAGGCCGATATCGTCTTCACCTGTCTGCCGAACGATGCGGCGCTGGAAGAGGTCATCAACGGGGCGGACGGCCTGAAAAACACCGCGCGTCCGGGCCAGATCATCGTCGAGTTCGGCTCTCACCCGGTTCCGGTGAAGCAGCAATACGTGAAGCCACTCGCCGAGAAAGGCGCGGTCTTCCTCGATGGCGAGGTCAGCGGCACGCCCGGCATGGTGCAGGCGCGCAAGGCGGTGATCTATCTCGGCGGACCGGCCGATGCGGTGAAGAAACTCGAACCGGTCATCGCGGATTTTGCCGACCTGTGCCTGCATCTCGGCGATTTCGGCGCCGCAACCAAGGTCAAACTCGTCAATAATTTCCTGGTCGCGCTGCACATTGCCGGCACCGCGCAGGCGATGGCGCTGGGACTGAAGACCGGCGTCGACAAGGATTTGCTGATCAAGGCGGTGGCCACCGGCAGCGGCGGCTCGTCGGCTTTCTCGATCCGGGCGCCTCTAATGGCAGAGCGGAAATTCATGCCGCAGATGGGCAATGCAGCCGGGCTCGCTCACTATCTCGACACCGCAAAGGACATGGCCGCGGAAGCCGGTGTCGCGACCGACCTTCTGGACAGCCTGATCGATATCTACGCGCGTGCGGTGCCGAATATCGGCGACCGCGATGTCGCTGCCATTCTCGAACATTTCGAAACCACCCGAAAAAACTGAAGGAGCGATCTCCATGATCGGCGTGCGCAAAATCTCTCATGCAGTCTACGAGGTTCCCGACCTCGAGCATCAGCTTGAATATTACACCGAGGTTCTCGGCCTCACGGTGACCGGGCGCGACAGCGACGCGGTCTATCTCGCGAACACGATCGACCACCATTCGGTCGTTCTGCGCAAGGGCTCGCATCCGCGTTGCACCAGCATCGGCTTCCAGCTCGGACCGGATGATGACCTCGACGGCTTCGAGAAGCAGACCGCGGCGCATGGCATCCGCACCGAACGCAAGAAGGATGCACAGCCGACCGTCTCCGACATGGTGTCTTTCGAAGACATCAAGGGCACGGTGATGGAGGTGTTCCGGCAGCCCGAGCCGCAGAAGCAGCCATTCACCAGCAAGGGCGGCGTCATCCCGCACAAGCTCGGCCACATCGCCTTCCATGTCACCGACGCGCAGAAGGCGACGCGTTTCTATTGCGACGTGCTCGGCTTCCGCGTCTCGGACTGGATGGGCGACTTCTTCTCGTTCCTGCGCTGCGGACCGGATCACCACACCATCAACCTTGTGGAGACCGGAAAGAACAAGCACTTCCACACCGCGTTCGAGCTGCGCGACTGGGCTCACATGCAGACCGCACTCGATTACATCAGCCGGCATGGCTACAAGACGCTGTGGGGCCCCGGCCGTCACGGCATCGGCCACAACCTATTCTCCTACCATCGCAGCCCGAACGGCCTGATCACCGAGCTGTTCGCAGAACTCGACCAGATGAAGGATGAGTCGCTCGGCTATTTCGAGCCGCGCCCCTGGCACCGCGATCATCCGCAGCGTCCGAAGACCTGGCCGAAGACGCCCGAGGCCGCGAACCTCTGGGGTCCGATGCCGCCGGACGAAATGATGGAATAAGCGCACTGCACAGAACCGGACGAAGAAGCCGGACCGAACTTTATCGATACGCAAACAGGGAGGTTTTTATGAACGTGACATTGCGGACGCTATGGGGGCGTGTCGCCGCGTTACTTGCGATCGTCATCCTTTCCGTCTCCGCCGCCTCGGCGCAGGCGCCGGCAGGCGATCCGATCAAGGTGGGCTTCAGCATGTCGCTGACCGGCGCGGTGGCGCCGAACGGTCAGCAATTGCTGCGGGCTCTGGAGATCTGGCGCGATGACGTGAACGCCGCGGGCGGTCTGCTCGGCCGTCCGGTCGAACTCATCCACTACGACGACCAGAGCAGCCCGGCGAACGTGCCCGGCATCTACCAGAAGCTGCTCTCGGTCGACAAAGTCGACCTGCTGCTCGGGCCATACTCCACGAACATGGCGGCTCCCGCCATGCCGGTGATCATGCAGGCCGGCAAGACCACGATCACCATGCTGGCGATCGGTGTGAACCGGCACTTCAACTACGACCGCTATTTCTCGATGGTGCCGGTCTCGTCGGAGGGCGTGGCTTCGTTCTCGAGAGGCTTCTTCGAACTCGCCGCCGCACAGAATCCGAAGCCGGTGACGGTCGCCATGGTGGCCGCCGACGCGGAATTCGCCCGCACCGCGGCGGACGGCGCCAAGGAAAACGCCAAGAAGCTCGGCTTCAAGATTGTGTATGACCGGAGCTATCCGCCGACCAACACGGATTTTGCGCCGATCATGCGCGCGGTGCAGGCGGCCAATCCCGACATCGTGTTCGTCGCGGCCTATCCGCCCGACACCGTCGGCATCATCCGGTCCGCGAACGAAATCGGCCTGAAGCCGAAGATGTTCGGCGGCACCATGATCGGCTTGCTCGCAACCCCGCTCAAGGTGCAACTCGGGCCGCTCACCAACAACCTGGTGATCATGGAAAGCTTCACCCCGGCTTTCAAATTCCCGGGGCTGGAAGAGGTGCTCGCCAAGTATCGCGAAAAGGCGGCCGGGCAGAAGATCGACCCGTTCGGCTACGGCTTCGTGCCGTTCGGTTACGCCGCGGGGCAGATCCTCGCCAAGGCGGTGACCGAGACGAAAAGTCTCGATCACGACAAGATCGCGAAATACATCCACGCCAACACTTTCGACACCGTTGCCGGACCGCTGAAGTTCGGCAAGGACGGCGAATGGGCGGAGCCGCGGACCGTGTTCTCGCAATTCCAGAACGTGTTGCCGAATGACGTTGCGCAGTTCCGCGACGGCTCGAAGCAGCCGGTTCTGTGGCCGGAGAAGTACAAGAACGGCACGATGATCTATCCGTACGCGAAAGACTGATCACCTGCCGAATGAAGACCGGGCGGACGACGTGAAAAACGCCGTCCGCCCCACAGTCGTCAACGGACGGCAACCAACACCAAAAACATAGTCCGGAGGAAACGATGCTCAAGCTCGCGCCGAAGCTGTGCACGATCGCGCTCGCCGCTTTGTTTTTTGCCTTAGGCATCAAAGCGCCTGCGATCGCCTCCGACTACCCCACGCGACCCATCCGCGTGATCGTCGCAGTCGCGCCAGGCGGCGTCAGCGACATCTTCATGCGCGCGCTCGCTGAGCGCTTGACCGCGATCATCAAGCAACCCTTCATCATGGAGAACCGGCCCGGCGGCGCGTTCAACATCGCGACAAGGAATTGCGCCGAGGCAGCACCGGACGGCTACACCATCTGCCTGCTGCCGGGAGAGCCGCTGACCTACAACCAGTTTCTCTTCGAGAATCCCGGCTACAATGCAGCCACCGACCTGGCGCCGATCACCGGCCTGTTCTCCATCACGCAAGTGGTTGCGGTGAACGCCGACCTCGGCGTGAAAACTTTCGACCAACTCGCAAAGCTGTCGAAGGATAAGCCCGGCACGCTCAGCTACACCGCGCCGTCACTCGCCCATGCCATGTTCCTGGAAGAATACAAGAAGAAGACGGGCGCCGACATCATCGGCGTACCTTTCAAGGGCGGCGGCGACGCAATGGCAAACTTCCTCTCGGGTAGCGTGCCGGTGGTCTTCCTCGGCCTCGGCAATGTGCTGCCCTTCATCGAATCCGGAAAAGCGACGGTGCTGGCCAGCGACGGCATCAAGCGCTCCGCCATCATTCCGGACGTGCCGACCGTGCAGGAAATCTACAGCGATATCGAATTGACGCGGTCCTACTTCGTCCTGGTCGCGCCGGCCAAGACTCCGCCCGACGCGATCGCAACGCTCAACAGCGCAATTTCCGAAGTCTACAAGGATCAGGAGTTCATCCAGAAACAGCTGACGTCCAGAGGATTGGCGCCCGCTCTGATGACGCCGGCAGAACTCACTGCTTTCCTCAATCAGGACCGCATTATCGCCGAGAAGGTCGTCAAAGCATCCGGCCGCCAGCCGCAGTGACGGCGAGACGTTCAGCGAGTGTGGAGCGAATAACTTATATGAATACACTTCAGCCGAGCTTTATCGCCACCATCACCGCGAAGGATGGCGTCGAGCTTGCAGCCGCGGTTTATCTTCCAGAGGCCAAAGGGCATTTTCCGACCCTGTTTGCCGCCTCGCCCTACCGGTTCGACAACAATGTCGCGCCCGCCATGCCTATCTTCCTGTGGCGGGAGACCGGCCCCATCGACTATTACCTGTCGCATGGCTATGCCTTCGTGCATCTGGATGTGCGCGGCACCGGCCGCTCCGGCGGCGAATACCGCTACATGTGCGAAGCCGAGCAGCGCGACCTCTACGAGGTCATCGTCTGGATCACGCAACAGTCATGGTCGAATGGCAAGGTCGGCGGGATCGGTCAATCCTATTACGCGCGCATGCAATGGTTCATGGGCATCCAGAACCCGCCAGGGCTCGCCTGCATCGCGCCTTATGACGGCAACGTCGATACCTACCGCTCGTCCGCCTATACCGGCGGCATTCCCGGCGCATTTCCGTCGACCTGGTACAACTCCACAACCCGCAACATCAATCAGTACCCGGCAAGCGGACCCTCGCGTTTCATCGAATGGGACTATGTCGGCGCCGTCAAGCAGCACATCACCTATGACGAATTCTGGAAGCAGCGCGCCGCGGCGGAAAATCTCGACAAGATCAAGGTGCCGGTCTTCTCGATCGGCGTCTGGACCAAGGTCGATTTGCATTTGAACGGAAATGTTGTCGGATTCCAACGCACGCAGTCACCCAAGAAGCTGCTCGTGTTCGGCTCGTCGTCGTTGTTCGCAGCGGTCGCCGATTTTTCCAGCGTGGCGTTCCACGAGACCTATCTGCGCCCATTTTACGACTGCTATCTGAAGGGCGAGAAGACCTCCTATCCCGACCAGCCAGATGTCCGCTATTTCGTTCCGGGAGCGGAAGAATTCCGCTCCGCGCAGACATGGCCGCCGCAGAATATATCCTACCGCGCCAATTATCTCGGCGCCGGCCCAACAGCTTCGGTGCTGTCGCTGAACGACGGCAGCCTTGGCCCGGACACGGCCAACGGCTCTACCAGCTACGACTATCCCAATCCGCAATGGCGCGCGGGCGTGGTCGGGTTCGACAAGACCGGACGACCCGACCCGGTGCGACATGTGTTGACCTTCACCACGGGGCCGCTCGAAGCCGATCTCGAAATCGCGGGCCCGATCCAGCTCAATCTCTATGCGTCATCCAGCAACCGCGACACCGACTTCATCGTCAAACTGTCCGAGCAATATCCGCATGACGGACCCGCTGCCGACGGCGCACAGCCGCGGTCGCGGGTCGTGACCAAGGGCTGGCTGCGTGCCTCGCATCGCGCGATCGACACGGAGAAATCATTGCCCTGCGCACCGTGGTATAGCCATGTTGAGCCGGAGCAGATCGAGCCTGGCAAAGTCTATTTGTTCGAGATTGCCGTGATGCCGACTGCCTATCGGTTCAAGAAGGGCAGCCGCATCCGGCTCGAAATCGCCAACGGCGATTCGCAACTCACCGAATTTGTGTTCCAGCACGACTACACGCCGGACAAGGTCGGCCGCGACACCATCCATCACAGCGCCGAACACCCGTCCCACATCCTTCTTCCGGTAGTAGCGGACTGAGAGCCGGCCGGAACATATTATTTGCAACTGAAAATAAATTACCATAGGACATCCCCCAAGGATTGAACGCAACGACCGGGAGGACACAGGGATGAAAGGCAAGATCGCGCTCGAAGAGCATTTCGCCATTCAGGACACGCTGCAGGATTCGAACGGCTTCCTGCCGGACGCCGTGTGGACCGAACTGAGCGCGCGGCTGCTCGACATCCACGGCAAGCGACTTCAACAAATGGACGAGCACGGCATCGAGATGATGCTGCTCTCGCTCAACGCACCGGCGATCCAGGCGATTGCCGATGTGAAGCGGGCCAACGAACTGGCGATCAAGGCCAACGATTTCCTGGCCGAACAGGTCGCCAAGCGCCCGGACCGTTTCCAGGCGCTGGCGGCGCTGCCGATGCAGGATCCCGACCTTGCCGCGCGCGAATTGCAGCGCTGCGTGAGGGATCTCGGCTTCGTCGGCTCGCTGGTCAACGGCTTCTCTCAGGCGGGCGACCCGAATGTGCCGATCTATTACGACCTCAAGCAATACTGGCCGTTCTGGGCGGAGCACGAGAAGCTCGACGTGCCGTTCTATCTGCATCCGCGCAACCCGCTGCCGCAGGACTCGCGCATCTATGCCGGACATCCGTGGCTGATGGGTCCGACCTGGGCGTTCGGGCAGGAGACCGCGGTTCACGCCTTGCGGCTGATGGCCTCGGGGCTGTTCGATACCCATCCAAACCTGAAGATCGTTCTCGGTCATATGGGCGAAGGATTGCCCTACAGCATGTGGCGAATCGACAATCGCAACGGCTGGACCAAGGCACCGCCCAGCTATCCGGCCAAGAAGAAGCTGGCCGAGTATTTCCAGGCCAATTTCTGGCTGACCACCTCGGGCAATTTCCGCACCCAGACCCTGATCGACGCGATCCTCGAGATCGGCGCCGACCACATCCTGTTCTCGACCGACTGGCCGTTCGAGAACATCGATCACGCCGCGATCTGGTTCGACGCCGCCTCGATCAGCGAAAGCGATCGCATCAAGATCGGCCGCACCAACTGCGTCAATCTGTTCAAGCTGAAGCTTTGACGCCTCGGCCGACGCGCTTCTTCTTCGGCGCGGCGAGCGCCTTGGCCGGTCGCTTTGTTGCGGCCGGCCGTTTGCCTGCGGCGCGATCGGCCTTCTCAAGATTCAAATAGACGCGCTTCAGCAAGTCCTTGAGTGTTGCGACCTCGCGCGCCGTCATCCCCTTCATCGCGACGCCCTCGTAGCGCACGGCGTGGGGCGCGACCTTCTCGGTCAGGGCCAGCCCTCGCGGCGTCAGCGTCAGGCTGAGGGCGCGGCCGTCGAGACCCGATCGACGGCGGACGATCAAATTCCTGCGCTGCATCGCGACCAGGAGTCGCGACAGCGTCGAAATGTCGATGCTGGTCCGTTCCGACAGATCGCCCAGCCGAAGGTCGCCGTTATGCCAAAGCTCGATCAGCACGCGCCACATCGGCAGCGTGACGTCGAACGCCTCGATGTCGCGCGAAAACATCAGACCCACACGCAAGCCGGCGCGGTTCAGAAGGTAAGGCAGGAAATCCTGCAGATCGAGCTTGCGTGACATCTTGGCGCGCCGGGCAGTTCGGGCGCCCTCGATAGGCGCGAAAGCCTTTGGATTCAAGCTCTTTTCCGACGTTGCAACGCGACGACGCAGCCCCCGAGATACTTGCAAATGCAAGTTTTTGCTTGCCGCCGACGCGAGGCCGCACTAATGTCGAAGGAAAGAAGTTCAGGGAGGATACACGTGGCCCTCGCCGCAAAAGTCCAGCCGACGATCACCCCCAGCGTCCCCGAATTGATGAAGCGCGCCGAAAAAATCGGCGCGATTGCACGCGAACGTGCGATCGAGTTCGAAAAGGCACGCCAGGTGTCCGCCGATCTCGTCGACATGATGCGCGATCAGGAACTGTTTCGCATCATGCAGCCGAAGCGCTTCGGCGGCTTCGAATATGGTTACGACGTGTTCGTCGAGGCGGTGTCGAAGGTCGCGAGCGGCGACGGATCGACCGGGTGGGTCTACAGCCTCGGCGCCGTCCATCCCTGGATGATTGGCTGCTATCCCGACGAGGCGCAGCACGATTTTTGGCGCGACAGCCTCGATACCGTTGCCGCCGTCTCATACGCACCGACCGGCAAGGCCATTCCCGAGAGCGGCGGCTACCGCCTGAGCGGACGCTGGAGCTTCGCCAGCGGCGTCGACAACGCAACATGGGGCATCGTCGGCGGCATCGTGCCGCTCGCGGACGGGCCGAAGCCGGGCTTCTTCCTGGTGCCCAAGGCCGATTACACCATCCATGACGACTGGAACCCGATGGGCCTCGCCGGCACCGGCAGCAAGACCATCGTGATCTCCGACGCGTTCATCCCGGCGCATCGCGTGGTGACATTCGCCGAGATGCTCACCGGCACCGGACCCGGCATCGCCGTCAATGCCAATCCGATTTACCGGCAGCCGATGCTTGCGGTTGTGCCGCAATGCCTGGTGTCGCCTGCGCTTGGCATGGCGCGCGGCGCGCTGCAGGCCTTCATCGAGCAGGTCGGCAATCGCACCACCCGCGGCGCGGTTGCCGGCGGCAATAACCGCATGTCGGAATTCGCCACCGTCCAGCTTCGCGTTGCCGAAGCGACCGCGTCGATCGACGCCGCGCAGCTGATGATCCACCGCGATCTGCGCGAGACCAGCGAGACCGTACATGCCGGCAAGGCCGTCGATCTCGACATGCGACTGCGCAACCGGCTGACCCACACCTATGCGACCAAGCTGTGCGTGCAGGCGGTCGACGCGGTGTTCATGGCGATGGGCGGCTCGGCACTCGGTATCCACCATCCGGTACAGCGCTTCTGGCGTGACATTCACGCCGCAAGTTCGCATATAAGCCTCAACTGGGATGCGGTGGGCGCGATGTACGGTCAGCACGCATTCGGGTTGCCGCCGCAGGGGCAATATTGATCGTCGTTCGATCCTGTTCGAACCATTCAAAAACCAAGGGCGGGAAAGCCCAATTCCAAGGAGGGACAATGAAACTATTCCGTAGCGTCGCGATCGGCGCTGCCGCGCTTCTGTCGGTAACGGCAGCGCAGGCGCAGACCCACACGATGAAGATTTCATCGCCGACGGTGAACGATCTCAGCCAGGAATGGGCGAATGAATTCAAGGCCGGCATCGAGGCGCGCTCGGGCGGCAAGATCAAGGTCGAGTTCTATCCCGCCAACCAGCTCGGCCCGATTCCGGCAACGGTCGAAGGCACCGCGATGGGCACCATCGAGGCGGTCGTCCCGGCCTCCGGATTCTTCATCGGTCTCGAGCCGCGCTTCCAGGTCTTCGACGCCCCCGGTCTGTTCAACGACCAGGCGCATGCACAACGCGTGTTCGCCGATCCGGCGGTGCGCAAGCAGCTCTCGACGCTCGGCAACAGCAAGGGCATCGAACCGATCGCCATGCTGGCACACGGCCCTATGTTCCTGCTCTCGCACAAGCCGATCCGTGCCGCCGCCGACTTCAAGGGCCAGAAGATCCGCGTGCCGGGTGCGGCGCCATTGCAGATCGAACCGTTCAAGAAACTCGGCGCCAACCCGGTCTCGATGCCGCTCGGTGAAGTCCTGTCGGCGATGCAGAACCGCACCATCGACGGGCTGATCGCCAGCGCCACGATTTTCACGGCGTTCAAATATTACGATGTCGCCAAGGGCCTGACCGGCCTGCCCGGCTCGTTCCTGATCGCTCCGGTGATGGCGAACAGCAACTTCCTCAAGTCGCTTGGACCGGAACTGCAGGCGATGGTGCGGGAAGAGGCGTTCAAGGCGCAGCAGAAGGTCGAGAAATTCGCCATTGAGGACGTCGGCCGCACCGCCGGAGTCTGGACCAAGAATGGCGGCGAGCTGATCGTGCTGCCCGACGCCGAGAGCAAGGCCTATCTGGAGCAGGTGAAGTCGGTTCTGCCCGGCCTGCTCAGCGCCAATGCCGCGATCAAGGCCGATTTCGACGCCTTGGCTGCGGCCGCCGACAAGACCAAGTAGGACACGCGGGCGTTGCTCGCCGCGATCGATAAACGCGTGGACGCGCTCGTGACTTTTCTCGAGCGCGTCCTTGCCATTGGGCTATTGTTCGGGCTGTCCCTCAACTTCATCAACGTCATCGGCCGCTATCTTGGCGGCTATGCCCTGAACGGCGCCGCCGAGGTCGAGATCTATATCCTGATCTGGATCACGTTTCTGGGCGCGGCATTCGTCACATGGCGCGGCACCCATCTGCGCATGGACGTTCTCATCGACGCCTGCCCGCCGATGGTGAGGTGGCTGGTCGGCCTTCTCGAAATGCTGCTGATGCTGGTCGTTTTCAGTTTCGTCGCCTGGCAATCCTTCAAATATGTCGAGCGGATCTATGCGCTCGGCGCCGTCAGCGACATCGCGCACATTCCCACCTGGATCCCGCACAGCGCCATCGCCACAGGCTTCGGCACCATGGCGCTGATCGTCGTGCTGCGCGGCATACAGCGCATCACCGCCGGCCCTCCCCGTAATGAGAGTGCGGAGCGCGCCAGGCCATGAGTTTTGCACTCGGCGTCCTGCCCGCCATTCTGTTGCTGCTGGGCTTCCCGATCTTTCTGGTGCTGCTCACCGCGGTGACGGTCGCGCTCGTCTTTTTCATGAATATCCCGCTGGCTGTCCTGCATCAGAACCTGTTCGGTTCGGTTAGCGCCTATGCGCTCCTGTCGGTCCCCTATTTCATCTATGCCGGCGAACTGATGGGACGCGGCAGCGTCGCACAGCGGCTGGTCGATTTCGTGCAGAGCGGCGTCGGTCCGCTGCGCGGCAGCCTCGGCATCACCACCGTCGGGACAGCGACGATTTTCGGCGCGATCTCGGGCGTGAGCGCCGCCGCCGTCGCGACCATCGGCAAGGTGCTATATCCGCCGATGGTCAAGGAAGGCTACCCGAAGCCCTTTGCGGTCGGCCTCATCACCGCCGTCGGCGCGATCGATATCATCATCCCGCCCAGCATCCCGATGATCGTCTACGGTGCGGCGGCGCAGGAATCCGTGCCCCGGCTCTACGCCGCCGGCATCATCCCCGGCATCCTGATCGCCCTGATGCTGGCGGGCTACGTGATGTGGCGCGCGCGGAGCGGGCAGTTCGGGACCGGTGCGCCGTTCAATGGTGGGCACTTCCTGCGCGCGACCGCCCGCGGATTGTGGGCCCTGGGTGCACCTTTCATCATCCTCGGTGGCATCTATGGCGGCGTGTTCTCGCCGACCGAGGCCGCCGCCGTCGCCTGCATCTACGCCATCTTCGTGACCCGCTTCGTGTTCCGTGAGTTGTCCTGGGGCGATATCATCGACGCGGCCGCATCGA